>Ga0307515_10009622_pt1 | contig 18654 bp, 10 predicted proteins | sample 17_EM_MG_FD_194513 | JGI IMG/M metagenome (GOLD analysis project Ga0307515, IMG submission 194513) | Populus trichocarpa ectomycorrhiza microbial communities from riparian zone in the Pacific Northwest, United States - 17_EM | ecosystem: Host-associated > Plants > Roots > Unclassified | place...
ATAGATTAAGATATCTTTTAATATATTACTATTAGGGAATAATAAGGCAGTACTAGGAATGCCTTAGTTACAGGAATATAATCTAAAGATTAATTAGATTACAGGTTAGGTTAATATTAAGGATACTTAACGCTATAAGATGCGATAATAAACTAAGTTAGTATAGTATTAAGTAGGAGCAATATATAAAGAAACTAAGAAAGGGTTAGATTATATACCAAAAAAATACTATAAGTATGGCAAAAAGCTATAGTTACTAAAAAGTAAAAAGCTGTTAGAATATATAGCATAGGACTATAAGATAGAGTTAAAACTAGGAATAAGTTTAAGGTTCTTTCTAACTTATAAACTTATAGAGAAAGAATCTTAAGTATTAAAAGAGTTTATTTAAGAGAACTTACGCAAGGGATATATTAGACTATTATAATTATTAGTAGGATATCTAGTATTGTTTATACTAAAGAAAAATAGAAAATTAAGGCTATATATCGACTATAGATAGTTAAATAGCATTATAAGAAAGGATAGGTATTCTTTACCCTTAATTAGTAAAATTTAAGATAGGATAGGTAATGCGTAAATCTTTATAAAGATAGATCTAAGATGGGCGTACTATTAGATTAGAATTAAGGAAGGCGATAAATAAAAAGCAGCTTTTAGGTTAAAGGAAGGGCTATATAAACCATTAGTTATATAATTTAGGCTTATAAACGCACTAGTAACATTCTAGAAGCGAATTAATAGTATATTAGGAGAACACCTTAATGAGTTTATTATAGCATACCTCGATAATATTATTATCTACTTAATAAGTAAGGAAGAATATAGAGAATATATTAAATAGGTTTTAAAGAGACTATAAGAAGAATAGATGCTAGTAGTAATTAAGAAATACGAGTTCTTTACAAGGAAGACTAATTTTATTAGATTTATTATTAAGCTAGGCAAATTAAGTATAAACCTAAAGAAAATTAAAGCTATAGTTAATTGGCAAGAACTAAAGAACGTTACGCAGTTAAGATTGTTTTTAGGGTTTTGCAATTACTATAGGAGGTTTATAGTATAATAGTTAAAGAATATTAAGCCGTTTACTTAATTAATAAAGAAAGAGGAACTATGGGTATAGGTAGAAGAGTAAAAGAAGTTGTTTATAGAACTTAAGGAGTTATTTACCTAAGAACTAATCCTTAAGATTTACTAACTAAAGTTAGAGACGGTTGTTAAGATAAATGTATTAGACTTTATACTAGGAGTATACTTTATATAGAAATATAAAGATAGATAGCATCTAGTGATATACTATAGTTAGAAGATAACACTACTAGAGTTAAACTATAATATCTATAATAAGGAGTTGTTAGGTATAGTTATAGTACTTAAGGAATAGAGAGTGTTCTTATAAGGAACAGAAAAACTATTTATAGTTAAAACGGATTATAAAAACCTAATAGGATTCTTAATAATAAAGGAACTTAACTAAAGATAGGTTAGATGGGCAGAGATACTTATAGACTACTATTTTAAGATTTAGTATACTAAGGGTACAGACAACGTATAAGCAGATGCTTTAAGTAGAAAGGCTAAACTATAAAATAACGAAAAGCCATTAGGGGCTTTACTGCGAAAAGATATAGACGGATTAATTAGGTACAATTATCTAAAAATTATAGCAACTTAAGAAGACAAATTAGAAAGAGTCTACGAGATACTAAAGAGCTTTTAGGTATAAAGAATTCTAGAAGCACAGCTAGGAGATCTATAGGTGGATATATATAAGAATTAAGAAGCTATATATATCCTAAAGAGTATAGTAGAGTGTTTTATAGAATATTTCTATAGGGGAATAACTTAAGGATATAATGGAGCTATGGGCTTAGTATTAAGACTTTAAGAGGAGTACATTATTAATAGAATCTAGAGGATTGCTAAAAAAGTTACTAAGGAATGTTTAGATTGCTAAAGGAATAAACTAACGAGGTATAAGCTATATAGAGGGCTATAACCTATTAAGATACTAAAGAGACTATAGGAGGTTATATTATAGGACTTTATTATTAAGTTGCTAAAATTAAGAGATTCTATTACTGGATAAGATTATAATACGATCTTAGTAATAGTAGATAAGCTTATAAAGTGGGGATACTTTATAGCATGTATAGAAGAAATATTAGTAAAAGATATTACTAGAATCTATATTAAAGAAGTGTTTATAAGATATAGAGCACTAGATAAGATTATATTAGATAAAGATCTAAGATTTATAGCAGCATTTTAGGAGGTATTCTTAGCGGAATAAGGAGTTTAAGTAATAACTTTTACCGTATATTATCCGCAGATAGATAGTTAAACGGAAAGATTAAATTAGACACTAGAGTAGTATTTAAAATACTATATTAATTACGTATAGAATAATTGGGTATTATTATTACTAGTTATATAGTTTATATATAATATAATACCATAGAAAGGAATAGGCGTATTACTATTTAAGGCGAATTACAGATACAAGCCAAGAACATTATTATTGCTACGTTAAGTAAAGAAAATAAGTAGTATAGCTAAGTAGAGAATGGAGATATTAATAAATCTTTATACAGACCTTATAGAAATAGCAAAGGTAGTATAATAAAGGATAAAAAAGTACTACGACGCTAAAAGATCTAAGGGACTAAATTTTAAGGAGGGAGATAAAGTATAGCTACTATACAAAATTTTTAAGAGTTAACGACTAAGTAAGAAGTTAGACTATATTAAACTAGGACCTTTTAAAATTACGTAAAGAATTTTACTAGTTATTTTGTTGCGCGGGAAACTGTATTAGGAAATAGAGGCTTCCTTTACGGGCAAGGCGCCCTCACTTATTAACCCCGGCTAAGCTAAGACTGCCCCTCAACCTTAACCATAAAAGGCCATTTCTCTCGCTGCTTTTCCTCTCATCCTCCATCTTTCCTTTCTCCCAACGCTGCGCCTCCGCCTCTTCTTGCTGCTAGTCCCTGGCATAGTCGCATTAAGGCATTTCTACCGTCCCCTTAGCGCTTATACGTATGTAAGTCCAGCCCACTTATTCCTTTATTCCCCTATATCTTAGACTAATAATTAATATAGTTAACTGCGGCCTTTCTAATAGGTAAGTCTCTATTATATGGTAATATATAGATGGTCTTAGCCTCTTCTCCTAATTCCTGGCTCTAGAGCTAATGGCTTTAATTTTTATTAAGCTCTTTTAGCGCGGCCACTGTCTGCTAAGCGCGTCCATATCCTTATAATTCTATTCTCTCTCTTATATACACCCTCTCTCCTTTTACCTTCTAGATAACGCTGGTCCGTAACCGTCCTATAGGAAGGGGGTTAGGGAAATTCTACAGTTACCAGCCGCGTTAGCACTATTATTTTATTTAACTCTGCCGTATATCTCCTTCTAAGGTAGGGAGGGATATACGTGCCATATCGCCCCCCTTAAGGGCTTAAGCGAGCTTATATTGCACTCGTTTTAGCTAACTTACGTACTATTTTCTTACCCAGGATATGCTGTTAGTTAGATAGCCCGCTTTAGTATTTGCCAATAGCTAAAGCCACTTATATTATGACTGGTATACCTACTAAGCTACCCAGCGGAAAAGCAGCTAGACGTCGCCGATTTAAGTAACCACCCTATCCAGAGCTATATTAGGCATTATTTAAACGGACATTATATAGGGCGTCGCTTAGGTGGCTATGCATACCTACCTAGTAGTATAGTTATATTACCACAGATATTTCGGAAACGCCGTTTAATCTACTAGTTTAGGGCTAAGGGGCTATTAGCTCTGCCTAACTGCTTAGCGGTAAAGTGGTAAAGGATTAACAATCTGGCCTTTTAAGCTATAGGGCTATAGTAGGAACCACCTAGATTAAAATTAGAAGGTTATAGCTTTTAGGCGTATAATAGATTAGCAGCACCGCGGTATAACTGTAAAGGAATCTCTAATACTAGCTAGCTATGTTAGAAGGGCGAGTATTATATAGCACCTATGCAGCACCCTATGTAGTCCTTTACCCAGTATATTTATGCATCCGCATATAATTACTATGCGAGCGGCAGGCGTATCCGTCACTGGGCTATTAGTATTAGAAAGCCCTACCTACTACTAATAAGAATACTACCTCCTTTTATTATAAATAGCTCGTAACGCGTACGCATAAGTGGGGCTTTATATCCTATTAATACAAGCGGTATAAAAAATTAGCTGGATTGGTATTATCGGGAAGTAAATAGATATATTAGCACTACCCTTTACTAAGGAATAAGGGTAGAGAATTTAAGCTACTAACCTCCTAATAAGGGGCTAGATGCGACGGCTATATTAGAGCTAAATATACTAGCTCGGACGGGCGGATACGGTTTAATCGCAATTTACTAAGGGTGTTAATTAGGTGCTAGGAATTTAAGCCCTTATAAACCTTTATACCCTATAAATGGCAATTAACCCTAGTCTATACTGGAGGCGCACGTATTAAATGCTTTAATTTAATAAGAAACCTGGGCGAGGGGTAAGGGGTAAGGGGTAAGGGGCAATAGGCGAGTGCTAGCGGCGAAGGGAGGACTAACGTGCACTTAAAAAGACCCTTAATTCCCCCTTAAAGCTTTTAAAAGCTATAAAATAATAGCAACTCTAATGATAACAACGTTGGCACTACCTTAGTCTTTATTTTATATCCCTCCTAAAATTTCGCTTAATAAGAACAATTTCTATACTAGTCCCCCTAGAAAATTAACAGCTTTATCTTAGCACCATATAATTACAGCCCCTAAGAAAAGCGCGAGTAGTAAGCCTAAAAGGAGGAGTAGGGGAGTACCTCTTTTCCCCCTAAATAGTTAAGAAGCATTATAAGCTTAGGCACTTAACGGTATATTATTCCACCTAGGGCCTTAATTTAGAGATTCCGTCTAATAAAGCGCCTATAGACCCTATATATAATTATAAGAAAGCTTATAATAAGTATTATAAAAATGATGAGGATAATAAGGACAATAAGGAAGATTTCTATAGGGATGGAAATGACAGTTAAGTCTCTAGGGGAAGCAGTTAAGGTAATTATCCCAATAATTACCCTACTACTCTCCCTCCTTCCCTAGCAGTTCTAAATATATAGTTTTAACGACTAGTAGTAAATCTAATAGTTATTGAAGACGATATAGCCGATCTGGACTTAGAAGCTGAGGGCGATAAAGCTAGTAATACTAATGACAAAGCTAACGAAGCTGATAATCGACTAATACCTCGTAGATTAGGTATACGCTTCCCCTTTTAATTTATAATAGCCTTATTTAATAATTAGTAGATAATGGGAATAATGGCAGCGGTAAGAATAATAAAGATAATAAAGAGCTACCTTTATTAAAAGCGCTAGAAGAGGAGGTACGCGTACCTATATATAATTATACTATACCCTTAACGCTAGACGGTAATTAAATAGATAGTTTAGCTAAGGGGCATCGCATTAGAACTACTCCGCAGTTTAGGCAAGAGCTTAGAATATTAGTAGCTGCCAGTTAAGAGTCTTTAGGAGCTAAGAAGTTAAAGAAATAGAGGTCCAATTAGCTTAATTAACTAGGTAGCATTAATTATATCTCTAATACTTCTATTAGTAAGAGCGGTGAGAGTATACGACCTAGGAAGTAATAAAGGTTACCGCTATTGGCTCGCTTACCACTAGCGCCTTAGTAGCCCTCGCGATATATCTACCTACTGCCCCTAAACGATTCTCCTTCTTCTTCTCCTTAGCTTAGTATCTTTACTAAATAGCAATCCACAAGCTTCGGTTTAGAGGCATTTATGCGAGCCGTTACATTATACTAAGCTCTCCTTACACTGCCTAGGAAGGCCTTAATAATATCCCACCCCTAAAAAAAAGAATATCTTCGTCTACAACGACGCGTTGACGCGCTATACTCAGATATTAAAACAACTCTATATTACCTGCGAAGGCCTTAACAATACCCTACTTTGTGAGCTAGATAGGACTGGACCTATACCCCCTGGAATTAAAACCGAATTATATAATTCTGATAAACCCTAGAAAGCCAATAATGGCACCTAAAGCGAGCTTATTTAAAAGAGCTGCCCTAACCCAAGAAGAACACGAGATTCAATTAGGATCCGAAATTAAAGATAATAATAATATTATGGACGTATATAAGCAGATTCGCGCCCTAACGGCTAATTAAGAAGCCGACTGTCTCTAAGCTTAAAGTATATAGAAGACCCTATAAGAGATCCTAAACAGCCTTATAGCTCTTTAAAGCAGCTTAGCTCCCCCTTTTAGAAGTTCTAGTTAACCTATCTACTTAACTAAGGATAATATATTAGGGAGTACGGAAATAACAACGAAGTAATTAAAGTCCGTTAAGCTCCCTAACCCCCTACTATTATCTAACGGGATAGACCCTACCTTTAAGAATTGGAGGATTTAAATATAAGGAAAGCTCCGCGTTAACTACAACTATTTCCTTTTTAAAGAAGCTAAGATGCTTTACCTCTTTGGCTAAACTACTAGGGACACCTAAAAGCACCTCTAAGCTAAGTTTAAGGATAATTTACCTGTTTAGTTTACATCTATTAATAAGATGCTATAGCACCTAGCGGCTATTTACGTGAACCTGAATAAAGTACGCGACACTAGGTATAACTATAATCGCCTAATAATAAGACTAAATTAATCCTTTACTAAGTTCTAGACTTAATTCCTACACCTAGCAGGCGAAGGCCAGGTCCCCCTTAAAAACTACTAATTAGACCTATACGATAAACTAATAGTTCAATTATAAGAGAAGATTATAGTAGCCTTAGACGACCTACTAACCTACTAAAGACTTACAGCCCAATGTCTATTATTGGATTTAGAACTATAGCGAATTAATACCCGCACCAATCGGTAGAAGAAATCCCGTAGTAATTAAAAACCAACAATTATACCTACTAGGGCTGGCACTAGAAAACTAGTGGAAAGTACCCCTATACTTAAGGTAGGTATAACTGCCCTTTAGCGGGCCTCTCCTAATTAACTACGTGCTACGCCCCCAACTAATACCTACTATAACACCCCAATCGACCCTACTACGGCCACGTGCTTTAACTATAGAAAAGATAGACACTTTACCTTATCCTGCCCGGAGCCGAAAGATATAGGCGATATTAAGGAGATAGAGGAAGGAGAAACGTCCGATAAGTTAGGAAAAAAAAAACCCTAGAGAAAGACTCCCCCCTAGGGTACCCTATTAATCTTAAAGAAATTAATTTAAGTTAATTAATAGGTAGAAAATCCTTTATAGTTTTATATATAGTATCTTAAAATGCATATAGAGTTAATATAACCGCCCTTATTAACACTAGAGTAAATGGCTTTGCCTTTATAGATACTACCTATATAACTAACGTTACTAGGTTCCTAAATGTAAAAGCTACCTAGCTAGAGAAGCCTATCTAAATAAAAGGCTATAACGGCTAAGCTGGTAAGCCGGTTACCTACATATTAAAGTTATATATTTCTCTTAATAGACGACGCCTATATAGTATACCCTTCTGCATCTTAGACCTAGGTTCCCATATATAAGCTTTACAGTATAGAAGAATTGCAAGAACGACTTAATTGTAATTTTATGGAAATCAAGTGATATAAATACATAAGGAAGGTGTTGGTAATAAGATGAAAGGGGAGACTACTACGTAACTAAAACAGTGTGATACGTAAGTGATACGCAGGCGATACGCAGTCGATACGCAGGTGATACGCAGGTGTTTTGGCATAGTACCGGTAGTCGGTTACACCATAACATAATCCTTAGTTAGAAGTAGATATCCTATTTTGATATCTGGCTAAACGTACAATAAAGGTAGCTTATTTAGCCGAAGAAGAGACTAAAATTACCCTCCTTTATTAAAGAGATCCGAACTAACTATAGGACATTAGCCGCAGAGGCAGATCCTACCTATAAGTAGGATATTAGGGACTAGGACCTAGCCTTTGCATAGGAAGACGCCCGTCGCGAAGCTGGTAAGAACCCTATACTAATAAAAATACTCTCCCGTAGTGCTACGGTTAAAGAGGACTCTACGTACGGAAGCGGAATGGATAGTAATGTAGAAGTCGCCTAAGTTGCGGAGATCTAACCTATATAAAAGAGGACCTACTAATAGGATACGAGAGATAGCCTCTAGAAGATGTAGTAGGAGCTAAAGGGAGGAACGAGAAGGTTAATACCCTAGAAGCCTCGGAAATTACGTATACCCCTACTATCGCGTGACCCCCCTACGTTAGATATCGCGGCTATTAGTGCTATAGGGTTCCACTTTAATATATACCAGAAGGACAATAAGGTTTTTATAACTAGCTTATACGAAATTAACTAGATTATTAACAAGAAGGAAAAAGGGCTAGCTAAGGAAAGTGATGAGGAGCTAGTTAAGCGCCTTCTTCCTACCTACCTCTTAAGCTATAGAGACGCGTTCTTAAAAGCAGCTTTAGATATGCTACCCCCCTACTAAACGTATAATTATAAGATTTAATTAGAAGCCAATAACTTACTAGGATATAGCCCCCTCTACTAATAATTAACGGATAAGCTAAAGGTAATAAAGTAGTACTTAATTGATAACCTTAATAAAGGGTTTATCAAGCTAAGTTAAGCCCCTTTTACTTCCCCTATCCTGTTTATAAAAAAGCCTAATAGAGGCCTTTATTTTTGTATTAACTATTAAAAGCTAAACGCTATTACTTAAAAGGATTGGTATTCTATTCCTTTAATTAACGAGACCCTTATATATCTAAGCTAGGTAAAGATCTTTACTAAACTTAATATCTGCCAAGCTTTCCACCGAATTAGGATAAACCCTATATCTAAAGATTTAATAACGTTCCGTACTTATTATGGGTCCTATAAATATAAAGTCCTTCCTTTTAGGTTAATAAATGGGCCGGCTATATACCAAAGGTATATAAATAATGTCCTTTTTAATTACCTTAATAAGTTCTGCACGGTATACCTAGATAACATCCTTATATACTTAGACGACGAACTTAAGTATAAAGTTTATATTAAAAAGGTCCTAGAGAGATTACAGAACGCGGGCTTATAAGTTAATATTAAGAAATATAAATTTAGGGTAAAACGTATAAAGTACCTTAGGTTTATTATAAGTACGGATAGGATTAAAGTTAACCCTAAGAAGGTTAAAGTAATCCGCAGCTAGAAGCCCCCTTATACTATAAAGGGGATCCAGTCCTTCCTTGGCTTTTATAATTTCTATTACCGGTTTATCCATAACTATAGAGTTATAGTAAAGCCTCTTATACAACTTACCTAGAAAGATACGCCTTTTATATTTAATAATAACTGTATAGAGGCCTTTGGAGAGTTAAAGGATCGGCTTATCTCTTCTTTAATCCTGCATTATTATAACCCGGATCTTAAATTAATGCTAAAAACGGACGCTTCTAATAGGGTTATAGCGGGAGTCCTATTATAGTTATATCCGAATAGCGAATAATACCCTATTACTTTCTTCTTAAAGATAATAGACCCGGCTAAGTGTAACTACGAAGTATATAATAAAGAAATGCTAGCTATTATTTAATTGTTATCCCAATAGCGCGCAGAGCTTAAAGGCACGAACTCTTAGATTAAGGTCTATACTAATTATAAAGCCTTAGAGTATTTTATAATAATAAAGCAGCTTACTAGCCAATAGGCTTAATAGGCTAAAATACTCTCTTAATTCTTCTTTATAATTATATACCGCCTGGTATATAAAACTCTAAGGCTAATACTTTAACCTAGAGAGAATAGGATATAGGCCCCTAGGATAAGCTAAAGGCGCAATATTAGACACGCGCCCTCTTCTGTCCTAAATAGCTTGACCTACGCATCCTTAAGGAACTAAACTCCGAAGAGAATAAGCTAGCACCTATAGAAGGAGAGTTCTTAGATAAGCTAGTGGGATTAATTAACCGTATCTTAACCGCAAACCGCACAGCCGAATCCCTAAAGGCCCTCCGCGACTAGGCCTTAAAAGGTAACCCTAATTTAGAAATAGAAGAAGGACTACTCTTATATTAAGAACGGCTTATAGTTCCGGATATTAACAACCTACGGACAGAGCTAATCCGTAAGGCCTATTGTTAAGTCTTAACGGCGCACCCTAGTTAGGATAAGACCCACTAACTACTAGCGCCCCATTACTATTGGTGAGGACTCCTATCTAATATAAAACAATTTATTAGAAACTGCCACGCCTATAAACACGCGGATGCCCCTAGGGATTAAACTCCTAGGTAGTTACGTCTATTGCTAGTTCCAAAATGCCCTTGGTAATATATTATAATAGACTTTAAGTCGTTTCTAAAGGATGCCCACGGCCACGACGCGGCCTTTATAGTAATTAACTAACTATATAAGTAATCTGTCTCCCTCCCTTACTTTAAGACTATAACTATAAAGGATATAGCTTACCTTTATATTAATAATATCTATTAATTCTACGGCGCTCCTAAATTAATTGTCTCTAACCGTAGTCCCTAGTTTATATTAGACTTTTAGAATAAATTCTGCCGTATCCTTGGGATTAAGATTAAGCTCTCTACCGCATTCTACCCTTAGACTAATGGCTAAACCAAGATTATAAACTAGTACCTTAACTAGCGACTACGTCCCTTTATAAACTACTATTAGGACAACTGGTTAGAATTACTGCCTATAATAGACTACGCGCAGCTTATGCTCCCCTATAATAGTATAGGGATATCGCTATTTAAACTGCTTAACGGGTACGCACTATAAACGTCCTTTAATTAGGATAAGCCTACTAAACCCGCTACGGCTTGCGAACGCCTTAGCTATAAAGAGGCCCAGGTATTTACCGAGAGAATGCACAGGGCCTAGGAGACTGCTTAAATGATTATAAAAAAGGCGCAAGAGAAGAAAGAGGCTAACGTAAATTAGCATTATTGTAAAGTAGACTTCTAAGTAGGAGATAAGGTATAGGTATTAATAAAGAACTAGAAAACCTAGAGGCTAAGCCGTAAGTTAGACTACTAAATAGCTAGTCTATATAAGATTTTAAAGAAGGTAGGACACTCCTTTAGGGTTAAACTACTAGATTTAATGAAGATCTACCCTATTTTCTCCCTAGACTGATTATAAAAGGCTGCGAACGACCTACTGCCTAGATAGTATAACAACCCTCCACCGCTAATTTAGATTATAGAGAATAAGGAATAGGAAGTTAAAGAGATCCTAGCAGTTAAGAAGGTCCGTAGTGTCTTAAAATACTATATAAGCTGGGTTGGCCACAATAAGGACCGAGAATGGTATCCTGCATCTGATTTTAAGTACTCCCCCTATAAACTACAAGACTTCCACCTAGCCTACCTAGACCTCCCCAGACCACCAAGCAAGTTAGATAGCTGGATTAAATGCTAGGAAGAAGGGTTAGATAATTATGATGATTTGGACGACAATAAGGAACTTAGACAACGCCTGAGGGCAGGCTTTTTTGAGAGGGGGGGGTGATGTGACGGTGCTGGTGCGCGTCACCTGCCACATTCAACCAATTAGGATTTTCCATGCCCGGCATGGAAAATCGCTATTGGCTCGCTTACCACTAGCGCCTTGGTGGCCCTCGCGACATGTCTACCTACTGCCCCTGAACGATTCTCCTTCTTCTTCTCCTTAGCTTAGTATCTTTACTAGATAGCAATCCACAAGCTTCGGTTCAGAGGCATTTGTGCGAGCCGTCACACCTATAGGCGAGTCCCAAAAGGCGGGGAGATAGATTACGGGGTTTTCTTAAATAGAGTTTTCTCCCCATATGTACATAAGGAGTAGTCCGCGTGGGCCTAATAGGGATCCGAATCGGACGTTAAGCAATGAATTAATAATAATAAATAATAAGGTTATAAACTTTACCTAATATACTAATCTCTCTCTAGCTAGCGGCTTTAGATTCATTTATTTTCCATATAAAGCTTTTTATCAATTACTCAATTCTTATTAAAATCTATCTATTATATGGCCTTGTCTATGTCTATAAGAGTATATATATTAGATCCCGCAAGAATCGCGATAGATTCGCGATTACTCTTTCTCTTTTTAGCCTTATGGCGACGTGGAGCGGAACACGTTACAATATCTTTAAGGTAGAGGAAGGCTTAAAGGATAAGGTTAATAATCTAACCACTAATTTAATTTAGTTATAAATAGGATTATAGTAATTAGGTAACTATAAATTTCTAAAATATGAGGTACTACCAAATTAGGAAGGTATAAGCATGCGAGGAGGCACCAAGAGGCATCTACCGAGGCATCCAAGCTCCTCTTTTTACCTTCTTAAAATATACTCAATATTGAATATAGATTAAAGCACTGGAATCAACGCTTGATCCAAACATCATTACTATCCTCTACAGCTTTGATCATCTCACCTTCCTCAAGCTCAACCTCGTCATCTTGCGGATCGTCCGAAGGCTAACTCGCTCCAGCGGCCTGAGACACTTCCTGAGCCGAAAGAGCAACCGGTGGCGAACCAGCTCCCGGCAGAGAACCAGCCTGCCTCGCCGCAGCCGCCTCCTGCGCATTCTCCGCCTGCGTCACCCGGAGCGTTACAAGCTTCAGTCCTCGGCATCTGTGAGGCGCCCCACCCGCCGCTCGCACGGCCCAATATGCCTTGAAGCTCCGCGATCCACGCCGCCATGGCCACCTCCTTCCGCCGGCGCAGGCTGTTCTGAAACCTTGTTGCTTTGAGGGTTCTCGTCCGGCACAGATAAGTTTTCGGCGAACTTGAAAGAGATTTTGGGAAGTTCGTCGCGGAGGCGAAGTGCGCGGCTTTGGAGGACCAGCTTGCTGGCGGTCGTGTTGAGGAAGCTGCGGATTGGCCCGCTGAGGAAATTCAGGGCCGGGTTGCAGTCTTCTTCGATTTCTCGTCGAGTGGTTGGAGCCATTGGGTCCGTTTCTCGGAGTGCGGGACGCTTGCGCTGTTGGCTCTAGTAGGTGTCGAGGACCTCTGGGGAGCTGGCCCGCTTGAGGGTCACGGATAAGGGGAAGGGAGGCATTTTGGAACTATTGGAGAGCATTTCAGTGGGGTTAAGGTAGGTTGCTTTTCGTGTTGGAGAGAAAGAGGTGGTGGTAGTCCCCTGACATGGCAGAGCGGCTGGTTTCAATTCCTGAGAGGAGGCGATGTTTAGCTCTCGAGGGGAAGAAAAATGGAAAAGAGAGAAGAAGCAAGGCCTTCTGAGTGTTGGTACGGTATTGTTTGTTTGGTCTGAGCAGTTATCCACGGTGTAATTGTGGCTGGGCAGACGGCTGCCTCTCACTGTTGGTGTAAGCAGAGGATGAAGAAAGAGAGGAGGGAGGGAGGGACCAGAGGGTGGTTATGCTGGAAATTTTGAATTTGTGATCCCGCACACCGACCCTTAAGCCGGTATAATTCGTTTGGTAGATCGGGTTGGGGCTGCGCTCTGATATCGTGGTTTGCCTGATTCGGATAGCCTGGAAGCCTTTTGAACCTAAACTGTGCCGCAGTGAGAACTTGAGAATCCTCCGCACGAATAAAAGATTGCTTGTCCTTGATTAGTTAGGCTAGGCGTGGCAGATATCTAATTGGTTCGATTAACTATTGTAAAGTAAAAGCGCTCAGAGCCTACCAAATGAGTGCTTTTTCAGGGAATATTGTCTCTAGCGAGCACGACAATTAGTAGATACCAGCAATTATCACCAGACACGATGCCTGATTCAATGTGTTATTTGAGCAAGTCCGTGGGATAACACGTACTGTCGTCGTGAAATGCCTGATAATACCCTTCCATCTGCCATCGCACACTCATGAAGTGATCATGCAGCTTTTCGTTGCCGCTTACCGGATAGTCCCACCATTTCTCATGCGTACTTGTTACCCCTTGATCGAAATCGTTGTCGTTCACCGATCTGATATTCCATGTTGATTCTATTTCCCTATATGGCATAGCCTGACCAGTGGTGAGTATAATTGAGCAATTTCTGCTCCACCAAGAGTGAATCGAATCGTCCCTCGATATCCAGCACTGTCTTATAATGATTGAAGATCTCTTTGCTAGGACTTAGCAGGAAGAAACCGGCACAGAACCTCCCATACCCGTCCTAGTGGAAGTCGTCCTAGTCAGGATATTTATGGTCTGGACCAGGTATTTCGCCCATGCTGGCAAGAAGGTACTGAGACGGGAGCATTCCTCTATCATCCAAGTGTGTGGCATTGTGCAAAGTATTGACAATATTTGCACCAGGACCGTTGAAGATGCTGTCCAATGATCGCGGTAATATCGTATCGCCATCCAGCATCAGTATCCGAGAATATTCCGTTAATTCACACACACGAAGCACGAAGCTTAGACATAATGTCGCGCTAGCGCCCGTTCATGGAACGCAGTTAGTCGCTGTCTGCGTACAGGAATTCTATGGGTGGGACAATGGCCAGTCTTTCGGAGCCGCTTCCGTCGTGATTCGGAGACGTCGGGTGTTACGACGACGACGACGACAACGACAACGACGTCTATGGATTTGTTGGTCCGGGTTTTGGGGGTATGGAAGAGTTGGTACACCAGGATACGCGTTGCAACGATGTAGCCGTCATTAAAGTTATCTTTGTCCGGGCCTGAAACGGTACTGGAGAGCCAAGTGACATAAGCTAGTCTTTCCTTGCGCTCTAGAGGATGAGGTATACTGTGCTTCGGTGGCCTCCGAGTAGCACCTTTCATCGGTGCCCAAACATTTTTAGCGGCGGCGTGGATGTCTATAGGTCCAAAGCGCTAGTTCTTGTCGCAAGCCAAGGACGCAGATGAGAAGAGAAATGACGACTGCTCCAGCAATAAGGACTCGAGTCTCCCGTTTCACCGCTATGAGGATGTGTCGGGCAACGGTTTAGCTCGTGTTTTGAAGTCGAGAAATTTAGAAGATCTGGGTATTCATCGATAAGTAGGGTATGTGGAGACAGGCAAATTAGACGGAAACGAGGAATGCTAAGAATATTAGATCGATCAGGATAAGTAGAAACCACAATGCTACGTGCTCTGTCATAGCACTTGAAGAAGGCCATATTGCAGATGTTGCAGATTCTTACCGCTAAGAAGCAACTACATTCCTTTCTTTCTTTACAAGACGTTTCAAGTCATGGCAGCAGCAATCGCTTCTTTCCTGTCAATTCCAGATCGTAGCAAGTTCGTTCCTGGCCAACACCTTGTCGCGTTTTGTACCACCAGCCACTTATCCTTGCATACTATCCCTTACAGGATCCCACGGCAGCTGGCGTGCCTCAGGCTGATTGACTGATCGGCTGGCTTCTCCCGGGGATGGCGTATCTCCAGATCCTGAAATTCAATTAAGTGACACTATACTGACCATCCTTATAGAGATAACTAACTAGCAATTTTCTTAAAGGCTTTTGGCATGCGCCAATTCATAATATCAGAGTCTACTTGAGGGATATCCTCGGAGTCTAGCAGCTCATTCACACGCTGCCTAAGTTCCACCTTTTTATTTGGAGGCATATCAGTCCACCTGTTTACAGTAGAGATAAGATCTTGAGCTTCCTCGTGTGTGATGTTCTGCCGGTCTCTGTTAATAACAAGGCTTCCAGCCTTGGCCTCTTTTTACTTGCCAGGAAGCGTCGCCATTGATCTTTATCATGGCGTGCATACAGCCTTGCCATCTCCGAGCAGTCGTTAACTCTAAGAACCATTTATGCATAATCCAAAGAGCTCAAATCATGGCACATATTGTTTCGGTGAGATTGAAGGCTGAGGTGAGGTTCAGCTGAGTGCCAAGACACTACGCCGCAAGGGGCACCTCAATACTGCACTGCCTCCCCTGACGCCGTGCTTTCCTCCACGTCGTACTTTCCTCCACGTCCTCCGTACTTCTCTTTCGATATGAGGTTGCAACTCCGTTGACGCCGGACAAAGGACGCCTTTGCCACAAAAGCAACTCTATATCACTGTGAGTTTCCCGAATCCCTTTGAAGGTTTCTCGTCCCTTATTATTGAGCGCACACCCCTACCTTTCGCGTAAGCGTGGAACCTCAGAGCGTGTAATTTCGTCTCATTATATCCCCCGTACCTCCTCTACAGAACTTCTCCCGTTGGCGATCATTGACCTCTGCTCGTAAAGTACTCATTCATACAGGCAAATCACTCAAAGATTATTATGTCGGCCTAGCAGGAACTGACCTTACGTTCTACTTTTCGCTTCCCCGCCCACGAATTTCCGATGGGTAAGTGGAGCTCATGTGGCCTAACGGAGTCCTGAGCTGGAAGCACTGACACATCCGTGAAGAAGAAAAACACCCATCGATAGAGCTGGCCGTAGATGAGGTGTCGCCAAGGTCTTCGACATCGTTGCCCCAATGGGAGAAGCCGGATGTCCCTACCCCATCACCGGTCAAAGAGCAACTCATCACTGCATTATGGATCCTACTGAATACGGTCGCCACATTGGGACTAATATTCTGTACCAAACGGTGAGTTTCTGCTGGATTATATAGCCCGATCCGGAAAGTACTGAGCGCTTCCAGTGTGTTCAATGATGCGCAACTGCACTCGTGCCAGCTGCTTGTTGTGATGTGGCACTTTGCCGCCACGGCTACTGTACTCTACGTCGCGACAAGGTCTCCTTTCAGAGCCTTCAACGCTATCCGGCTGTCTCCATGGGATCTGGCTCCCGTCTGCGCATTCTTTGCTGCCTATGTGATCCTTGGAAACCTCAGTTTGACGTACAACTCGATTGGTTTCTACCAGCTGGCTAAAGTTATGACAACGCCTTGTGTCGTACTACTCAATTTCGTGCTCTTCAGGAAGACAATCACGCGCTATATGTTAATAGCCATTTTTGCTATATGCATCGGTGTTGCATTAACCGTTCGGAGTTCAGCCGGAACGCAGCTGTTTGGAGTAGTCGTTGCCGTCATGGCGTTTACCGCTACGGCTTTGTATCAGATCTGGATTGGAAAGAAGATAGAAGATTTTGATGTCTCGCCTCAGCAACTCCTACTAAACCAAGCGCCGCTCTCCGTCTTGCTTCTAATTCCTTTCGTACCATTTTTCGATGCGGTACCAGACATCCGTAAGTTTTAAGCCTATATGTGATGGCTTCATGATTTTCATCACTGACTCTCCTGATAGGCGCTGTTCCTAATGATGTTCTTTGGTCATTGCTTGCATCTGGCACAATGGCGAGTCTGTTCAACCTATCTCAATTTCTCATAATCGGAAGGACATCCGCATTGACCGTAAGGCAATATGTACGACCACCAGGCAAATGAAATGAAGCTGACTCTTCTATTCCATCTAGTTCAATGTCGTTGGCCACCTTAAAACCATTCTCATCCTGTCCTTCGGGTGGTATAGCGAGGGAACGATCCTCTCACCAAAAGAAATCTGCGGAATCACCCTCGCGCTGGGAGGTGGATGGGTATACTCGCACTTGTCACTGTCACGTAAATAGACTGTTTGCCCCTCATATAGGGTAGAATTTCCGGGCCGTCAATGCGCTACAAACTGCGCGAGTAGAAATCTCTTGGCTAGAGAGCCTCTACCTCTATAGCCAATCTAGACCTGTAATTAGCGAAAAGATACTGCAAGGCATTTTTTTACCTCTCTTAGACATCTTGCACATGCCGTGACAAGAACTGAAGTCCGTTCCCCAGCCGCAGCTGTAACCACGCGTACAAAGTACAAAGTCAAGTAACCCTTTTAAGAAATATTCCCGCGCATCTTGGCGCACTCCCAACACGCCTGTTCCTGAATGAACTGACCTCTCACAAAGGAATTTAATTCCCCCACTCCTACCTCACATCGCATAATCCTAAATCTGCAATCCAGTTCCTCCGGCAAAAATCCCCGTCTGGGTAGTGACCAGCAGTGCCGAATGACGTTGTTCGGCAGCCATCACGTGCGATCATCGCCAACCAGGCCGCTAGGTTATCTCAGGTGCCCCAGACCTCGTTGAGGAATTCGCCTCTCACTTTATGAATATTATACAATTCTGTCATAAAATTCTGCCAAGGAAGGTACCGTGCGCAAGCGATCTAGCCAATCAGAGCACGTGTGAGGCAATTCCTCTCCGAGGGTCTGAGGGAAAATGGTCGCGTTTTGTACCCTTACACCTCATAGTTTTCTTATACTTTTAAGATAGAACTTCCCCACTATAACTTATTTTTCCCTAAGATTGGGTAAGCTACTTTTTAGCTATAATAAGAAGTAGCTCACCTAATCTTAGGGAAAAATAAGTTGTGGTGGTAAAATGCGATTAAGGTTCCAATATAGCTGGTTAGGTGAATACGGGTTTAAAAACACGTCTTTAAACTTTAAGGCTGTACTTCGCCCCCTAATACGTTAGTTGGCTAGTTTAATTAATTAGAATATATTAGTAGGAGAGATTATAATATAAATGCATCGCGAACTGTAGCAATAGCTGCTAAATTAACCCTAATATAGCTATTTGAATTTGACATACGTTAGAAATGGTATACAAGTTGCACCAAACACGCGCCCATAAGCTCTCAGACGCTTCGCAGAGGATTGCTGGGTCACGTGGAGTTGAGGGTTAGTAAGAAGTTATGCAAAGGGGCGGGCCTGCCAATCATCTACGAAGCG
>Ga0307515_10009623_pt1 | contig 18654 bp, 4 predicted proteins | sample 17_EM_MG_FD_194513 | JGI IMG/M metagenome (GOLD analysis project Ga0307515, IMG submission 194513) | Populus trichocarpa ectomycorrhiza microbial communities from riparian zone in the Pacific Northwest, United States - 17_EM | ecosystem: Host-associated > Plants > Roots > Unclassified | place...
AACAACTTTAACCAGCGGTTGCAGTTCTTTAATATCTTCGTGCCGCGTATATATACTACCTATCTCTCTACACGCAAAATTAAAACGCTCTTTCCCCTCTAATTTTTTTTCCTTACTTAGGTCCTTATAGGATTTTATTAAGGCTTAAGTATATAAAAGATTATAGACAATCCTTTTAAAGGGGGTGGGCATTATTAGGTAAAACCTAAGTAGATAGTTATATAGCTATAAGGTATAGGCAACCTAGGAACAACCTAAGGAAAACCCTTCCTTACCTCGTATATAGATTCCTCCCTTTCTCTTAAGAATTTATCTATCTATATAATATACCCTATTGTTTTATTAATTAGACTCCCTATTTATATCCTTACCTTATAGCTTATTACTATTATTAAAATAGATCTTAGTAAACTTAAAACCTATATTATAGTAGCGGTTAAGCTTACTAGTAAGCTTAATACGCTTTTAATTATAATTTAAGAAAGTAAAGCTCTTATCTATAACTAAGGACTATATATATTTATTAGCTAAATCGTTATTAGATTTATAAGGCACCTTTTTACGTTATAGCTTAACTAGTTCCTTATCTTCCTTATTTATTTGCTTATTAATATATGTGACGGCGCTGGGGCGCGTCACCTAGTTAGGGGTTCGCTTAAGACTTGGCATGTGTATATGGACGTGGCCTTACCACCTTTACTTACTCCTTAGCTTAATATCTTCGTAATACAGCATTTGTTCGCTTCATCTTGCAAGCATTCGTTCAAGTCTCTGTCGAGACATTTGTTTAATAGTTCGAGCCGTTACAATATAGTTATTAAATAAAGTCTATATACCGCTTAGCGTAGTTTTACTACTAGGGTTACTATTTTTACTTATCGCGAAAGTAGGCGCCTTTAAAAGACGGATAAAAGATTACTATAGCAAAATAGCCAAGGCTCTCGGCCTATATTTTATTAAAATAATTATTAATCTTTTTAATAGTTATATTAGTGCTTAATTTAAAGAAAAAGTTATACTCGTTCTTAAGGCTTTACTAAGTTCGCTAGAGGATTTAATAGAGGAGCTTTATATTAGTAATTAACTCATGTAGAACGCTATATAAGCCGTTAATACTAGGACTATTAGCGTCGCCTTTTATACGCTAAGCAGCTAATATAAAAGGCTTTAGGATCTTAATAAGCTACTACTAATCTTTATTAGTAAGCGCGTCCTATAATAGATTATAGCTATTATTAGCGGGCTTCCTCTAAACTAGTAGGTATTTATTAATTACTTTATAAAGAAGGTATAGTAGAGTATAAAGTAGATTAAATTCTATTAAATACCTCTGTCCTTAATAAGTAGAAGCTCTGCTTAATTAAAAAGCCCGTTTTTAATATAGGCCTTAGTCTGGTTCTTAGTAAGGTCCTTATAGCGTCTTATTAATTATATAATATATTTAGCGATATTATAAGTCCTGCTTATAAAGCCTCTCTACTATATAAGATTAAATTTAACGTAGCTACTTACGCTAATTATTAAGCGTTTAAGTTTACTTATGCCTTTGCTATATATTAAAGCCTTAATAATAAGGTTAATAATATAGCTAATATAACGGTGCTAGGGCGCGTTACCTGCCAAATTCTACTATGCTTTTGCCATATTCTGCCAACCCTAATTTCTACTAACTAATTAGGATTTCCATCCCCGGGATAGAAAATCGCTATTAGCTTACTTACTACTAGCGCCTTAGTAACCCCTTTGTATTTTATATTAACCCCTAAGGGCCTCCTTCCTCTCTTTAGCTTAGTGTCTTTATATAGTAGCAATCTACAAGCTTCGTCTTAGAGGCATTTATATAAGCCCGTTACATTATGCTAAGCTCTTCCTATACTGCCTAGAAAGGTCTTAAAAATATCCTACTCTAAAAAAACCTTTATCTGCAACAACGCGTTAACGCATTATACTTAGATATTAAAAGTTACTCTCCCTATACTGCTTAGAAAGGCCCTTTAAAATATCCCACTTTATAGGCCAGATAGCACTTAACCTATACCCCTAAAAGAAACTCAGACTTAAAACCAAATTATATAATTATAATAAACTCTAGGAAGCTAACAATAACACTAAAAGTAAGCTTATTTAAGAGAACTACCTCTATATAAGAGATTTAGTTAAGATTAGAAATTAAAGATAATAATAACGCTATAGATATACGTAAGTAGATTCGCGTCCTTATAGCTAGCTAGAAAGCCAATTATCTTAAAGTAAAATATATATAAGAGAACCTATAAGAGATTTTAGAAAGCCTTACGGGACTATAAAATAGCCTAGCTTCCCCCTTTTAAAGCCCTAGCTAACCTATTTACTCTACTAAATATAATACACTAGGGAGTACGGATATAATAGCGAAGTAATTAAAGTCTGTTAAGCTCTTTAACTCCTAACTACTATTTAGCGGAATAGACCCTACCTTTAAAAATTAGAGGATTTAAGTATAAAAAAAGCTTTACGTTAATAATAACTATTTCCTCTCTAAAGAAGCTAAAATGCTCTACCTCTTTAGTTAAACTACTAAAAGTACTTAGCGTTACCTTTAAGCTAAGTTTAAAGACGACTTCCTTACCTAGTTTATATTTATTAGTAAAATGCTATAATATCTAGCTTCTATTTATGTTAACCTAAATAAAGTACAGAATGCTTAGTATAACTATAATTGTCTAATAATAAAACTATACTAACCCTTTGCTAAATTCTAGACTTAATTCTTATATCTTATAGGAGAAGGCTAGGTCCCTCTTAAAAACTACTAATTAGACCAATATAATAAACTAATAATTAGGTTATAAGAGAAGATCGCTATAACCTTAAATAACCTACTAATTTATAAAAGACTTGCAACTTACTGCCTATTATTAGATTTAAAACTAAAGCAAATTAACGCCTATTTTAATTGGTAGAGGCAACCCTATAGTAACTAAAACTTACTAGCTACGCCTATAGGAGCTAAAGTAGGAAGATAAACTATAACTACTTTTACGCTAAAGGCAGCTATAACTATAAACCCGTAAGCTTCGCCTAACCTACTACATACTACGCCCTTAACTAGCTCTTACCGTAATACCCTAATTAACCCTACTATAGTCACGTGTTATAGCTGCGGAAAAAATAATTTTTTATCTTACCTTGCCTAGACCTAAAGGATATAGGTAATATTAAGGAAATAGAGAAAGGAGAGGCGTTTAATAAGTTAGGAAAAGAAAACCACTAAGGGAAAACTCCTCCCTAAGGTACCCTATTAATCTTAAAAAGATTAATCTAAGTCGGCAAATAGGTGGCAAATACTTTATAACCCTATATATAGTATCTCGAAATAGGTATAGAGTTAATACTACTACCCTTATTAATACTAGAGCAAATAGCTTTACCTTTATAAATACTATATATATAATTAATATTGCTAAGTTCCTAAATATAAAAGCTATCTAACTAGAGAAACCTATCCTAATAAAAGGCTATAGTAGCTAAGCTGGTAAGCTAGTTACCCACGTCTTAAAGTTATATATATCTTTTAATAGATAACGCTAATATAGTATCCCCTTTTATATTCTAGACCTAGGTTCCTATAATATAATCCTTAGCCAAAAATAGATATCTTACTTTAATATTTAGTTAAATATATAATAAAGACAGTTTGTCTAGCTAGAGGATAAACTAAAGTTACCCTCCTTTACTAGAGAAATCTAAACTAACCGCTAGACGCTAGCTATAAAAGCTAACCCTATCTACTAGTAAGATATTAGGGACTATAATATAGCCTTTGCCTAAGAAGGCACCCGTTAAGAGGCTGGAAAAAACTCCTCCTATATACTAATAAAGATACTCTTTTAAAGCGCTATAGTTAAAGAGGACTCTACTTATAGAAGTAAGACGGATAGTAATATAAAAGACTTCTAAATTATGGAGATCTAACTAATATAAAAGAGATCCTACCAGCAAAATATAAGAGATAGCCTTAAAAAGATATAATAAAAGCTAAAAAAAGGGATAATACGATTAATACCTTAAAAACCCCTAAAGTTATATAACTCCCCAGGACCACCCGACTCCCCTATAGTAGATATTACTATAATTAGCGCTATAGAGTTCTATTTTAATATATACCAAAAAGATAATAAGGTCTTTATAACTAGCTTATATAAAATTAACCGGATTCTTAGTAAAAAGGAGGAAGGCTTATTTAAAGAAACTAATCAAGAGCTAGTTAAGCATCTTTTCCCTACTATCTACTTAGGATATAAGGACGTATACTTAAAGGCGGCCTCTAACTAGCTACCCCTTTACTAAACCTATAACTATAAGATCTAATTAGAGGCAAATAACTCCCTAGGCTATAGCCCCCTTTACTAGTAAACTATAAACAAACTTAAAGTAATAAAGTAGTACCTAATTAATAACCTTAGTAAATGGTTTATTAAGCCAAGCTAAGCCCCTTTTACTTCCCCTATTTTATTTATAAAAAAAACTTAATGGCGGCCTTTATTTTTATATTAACTATTAGAAGCTAAACGCCATTACTTAAAAGGACTAGTACCTTATTCCGTTAATTAACGAGAACCTTACACGCCTAAGTTAGGCAAAGATCTTTATAAAGCTTAATATTTATTAAGCTTTCTATTAAATTTATATAGACCCTATATTACGGACCTTATATTAGCAGTAGTAGCACTACTAAGAAGAGATATGCATGGGTTAGTTAAGACAGCATGGGAGACACTAGAACTAATCAAGCTATAGAATAAAGGGTAGCCAAGTTATATGGCTAGTCACGTTACAAGTTTAGAATATAAGAACGTAGGAATATGGGAATATAAGACGTACCGACGTACTAACGTACTAACATACTTAGTATATTTCTTAGGCGCAGTATTATATATTTAAAGGACTATAGTCCCTACCTAAATAGTTCTCTTTTTTATAATAAATCTTAGAATATAATTAGAGTTAATCTATTAGGTAACTACTCTACTAGTTATATTTATATTATTAACTAATCTATACCTATATACCCGGCCTAATAATAAGTCTACCGTAGTACTTCCTATAAGGCTCCGTTATATATTTACTACCACAGTTATAGTAAAAGAAGTTAAATAATATGCTCCTAAAAGTACTAGTTACAACGCCGTTAACAGTAGCAACTACTTTAAGATTAGGTAATGATACTAGTATAGTAGATACTAACTCACAGCTAGTTACGGTTAGATAGCTATAGGAAATAGTTAATTAATTAATAGATAATAATAGGATACTTAAAGAAAGGATTAACGGGATTGGAGCAGCTAAGGTTAAGTTACTATTAATTAAGCGATTCTTAGGGGAGAAGTTAAAACTCAAAGGATTCCTAACGCAGATGCACTTTAAGGTTATATAGAAAGGGGTAAAACTAGCAATACCTATAAACCAAGTAGCATATACAGGATTGTTTCTAACAGGAAGGGCACTTAAGTAGTTTAAACCCTACCTTATAGAGGTATAAAAGCATAGCATATTAACCACTAACCAGGAGGTATAATATATATTTACTAGTTAGAACGAATTTGTAGAATGCCTAACTTAGATATTTAGGGACCTAGAAGCAACTACTATAGTAGAAAGCTTTATAACTTAGTATAACGGATATTAGCAATTAATTATATAACGCAGTTCTAGATATTAGCTATATGGGTTAAATAAAATAATAAGGCGCTTATGGTATAGTATAAATAAGGACTTAAAGCAAAAGTCTAGGACGTAATTATCCTAATAAAAGATATAAAAACTCTTAGGAAATTAATTAATTAAGTAATTAAGATTAATAATAGGATCTACTAAAGAGAGTAAACCAAGGAGGATTAGGATAGAGTTTTACAGTTATATAAGGTGCAGAGTACGCAACGATAAAGTTAAAACTAGAAACTATAGTATAGCGTAGAGCTAATAGATTTAAGTAGTACTAAAAAAACCTATAAGAGATAGAAAAAGAGACTATAAAAACCTAAAGGATAAGGATTAAGTAATTAAAGGTTTAAGAAGTAGAGGCTAAACTAGGGATCTTAATAGTAAACGATATTTAGGCGGACTCTATATAGTAAGAAAGATAGTTTAAAGAAGGAGCTTATATAAATTATAAAAAATAAGGTTATTTCGCCAGAGACTATAAAAGTAGTATTACGGCACTGACCTGATACAACGTTATAACTTAGTGTTTAGTGCTGGCACCGATACGAACCAATATAAACCGATAAAATATCGGTTATTGGAAATATATCGGCAATATGATATTGCCAATATTGGTTTCTTTTTGGGACTAGTGGCTAACCCCTATAAGGTCGCTAAAGTTATGGGGGCTCTGTCGCCTAAGTAACGAGATTTTAGGCGGTCTATGCCCCTAGACCTACTAAACACCCCTAAAACCTTAGCAACCTTATAGGCACCCTATGGGGAGAAGACCGCTAGCTCCGTCCCCTATACGCCTACCCCCCCCCCTTTACTAACAGTATTAAAAATAATTTTTTTTTAAAATCCTTAATCTCTTAAATTAATATATTATATAATATTATATAGATAGAAGATAATATAGTTTATAGGTAGCCTATTTATATAGGTAACCTATTTACCTTAAACCTTACCAAAAATTAGAAAATTCGTACCTTAATATCTTAACAACCACTTAATAATAAATTCTAATAATTTAGATTTGGGCTTTTATATATACTCTATAGCTTCTATTAGAGTTATATAATAAATAGTTTAGTAGTTTTTAAGATATTAAATTTTAGGGGCCAAAACGAGGCCAAATTACTATATCTTAAAAACTACTGAACTATTTATTATTATTATTATTTATTGCTTAACGTCCAATTCGGATCCCTATTAGGCCTATGTGGACTACTCCTTATATATATATGGGGAGAAAACTCTATTTAAGAAAACCCTATAATCTATCTCTCTGCCTTTTGGGACTCGTCTATAAGGCGCCTATAAGGCGCCTATAAGTTACCTATAATGCTTTACTACCTTACTTTTTAACCTTCTTAGGAACCACTGCTGCCGTAATGAGCCTATAGACGCGCTAGTATTGTAAACTTTACTCTACTACTGTAGAGTTACTAGGGGGCGCCCGTTGCTTACCCCCCCGCCTTTTATTACTATTTCCTTTATAACCCGGAACTGGTTTAGTACATTTTAGCTAATAAGCTACTGGGTAACCGCCTTAAGGCCTTTTTATATTAAGAGTAGTGTATTATAGTTTTCTGTGCTAGCTACTAAGAGTATTACTTTTTAGTTGGTGCGTAAGGGGCATAATAGTATTATATGTTTTGGTGTCTGTTTTAGCTAGCTATATTTACATCTTAGGCTACCTACTAGGATACCTACCCAGTAGAGCCAGTCTTTTAGTCCTATTATTTCTATTCTTAAGAGTATTGCTATTATATTTTCTGCCTTTATTAGGCCTTCTTAGAGCCCTAAAGTGTTTACCCCCTATAGCGTTAACTATGCTATAGCTTAGGTTCTTCTTACCTTAGTTAGCCTCTGTACCTTTAACTCCTATACGCCTCTTTAGCATTAGTCTAGCCAGTATTATATTATGGTAGATGGTTTCCTAGCGTTCTTTTGTGCTCTACTTTAGCTCCTTTCTCTCTTTTACTGTTGTCTTTGCTAGCCTCTTACGTGTTTCCCTTTCTCCTCTATATAGGCCTAGGCCCTAAAGCAGTATTATTCTTCTTCTGCTTTCTTTACCTGTTTCTCTAATATGTCTTCCCTACTTTAGGGTTATTAGTTTGTTCTCCTATAGGGCGCCCTAGGGTCCCTCTATAGTTTATTTAGGCGTATTTTAATATACTTTATAATATTAGAGTTGCGTTTATTTTACGCCCTTTATATTACAGCGGCTTTAATATATAGTTGTAGGGGGGGAATATTGGCTTCCTTTTTAAGCAGTGCTGTGGCCGTTCGCTTATATCCGCCTGTTATACTCTAGAGGTAGGCTATTTAGACCTTTTGGAGTGGTTTAAGGAGCGATTTAGGGGGGCCTTTCTTAGATTCTCTAATGGCCCAAATACTGGACCTATACGTTATGGTTGGCCGGATAACTGCTATATATAGTAGGCGTGACCTCTAGAAGCATAGACCCTATATGGAATTAACAATCCTAAATAATGCAATATACTGTGCTTGGCCCTTACGGGCCGCTTACGCCGTATACGCGCTCTATTAGAGCTTACTGTCTACCTATACTTCTAATACCCTTAGGCTCTAAACTAGTTAACCCCTAAAGCCTTAGATGCGAATTATATGCTAAAGATCTGCAGATTGGTTGCGTTTTCTTATAAAGTGGATTAGCTGGTATTTCTCTGGTGAGAATTGGACTCTATGTCGTCTTGCCTATTCTATATAGGTGTTATAAGCTTTCTCTAGTGTTCTGCAATTCTCTGCGGCTGTTTAACTATTTAATATATAACTTTAATAGAAGCTATAGAGTATATATAAAAGCCTAAATCTAAATTATTAGAATTTATTATTAAGTGGTTGTTGAGATATTAATATTTTGGTGTACTAAGAAATATTGCGATATTATCGGAATATCGGCAATATTGGCAATACCGATATTTTATCGGTTTGTATCGGATAAGATTTTATTGGTGCTAGTACTATTAGTGTTATTATAACACGAGCACGGACCTAACCCCTAAGCGACGTGTATATATACCGCCTTACCTCCTATATAGATCCTTACACGATATCGTTTGTCAATTATATACAGTTATCTCGTATATCGTACCTTGACAGTCTACATGTACTATAATAAGTAGTTAGAGTTACTATATAGTAAAGGGAACGAGACTAGTAGACAATATATATATATAGAGGGATAATAATATACTATAAGGAACAAAAGAATGTTTAATTAAAAGTTTTACATTTTATTATAATAACGTATACCAAATTTATAAGGACGCTAAGTATAGCGTAAGCTATTAGCTACAAGAGCTAAAAATATTAGAGTTTAGAGGAATTAATAAACCACTATATAGATTAGATATTAAAGACAATAAGTTTAATATAGGCAAAATATATAGTAATAATAAGGTAATAAAGACAGCTTACTAGAAGCATATAAACCTTAAAGAAGTTATATTAGAAGTAGAGACCGAAACCGCTATAGAGTAAGGGTTAGTAATAGAAATTATAACACTATTAGATACGGCATCCATCGCTTTATAAAAAAGAAGGAGAAATATCTAAGAAAAGGATTAAGTAAGCAGATAACTGCTAATACTAGCTTACTACTTAATAAAGCAAAAGGCCACAGGCTTAAAATTTTTAAGAAGAGATAAGAGAGACCTGAGAACCTATAACAGATAAAAATTAATAGGAAAGGGTAATAGCTTAATTTAAAGATATATAAATAAGCACGGGACGAAGTTTCCTAAAGGTATAAGATTCTTAAAGTAAAATAAATAAGATTTAAGACTCTTAATACGAGATAAGAATACTATAAAAGCCTAGTTAAACTAAGGCTGGAGCTTAACTTAAGAAAGAAGCAAGCTTAGGATTAAGAATTTTATAGGACTAAGACTTTAACATATAAATAAGAACTATTAAGAAAATCGACACTAAGATTAAGAAGTAAGAGAACTTTAAGGATTTACTTACAAGGTAAGAAACAAAGGAAACTATAGACGGATTTAGATAAAGAATTCTTATATAGTAAGAACAGAAGCTAGATTAGGGATCTAGTATACTAGGATATATAAGGGACAGAGCACTTATATAGAGAATTACTAATAGGCCTAGAGTAGGTACGCTAAGAGTAAAATGGCTAACTAAACTAGAATAAGAAGGGGATCTAGGGATCCTAACTAGGTTTAAAAAATAAGATATAAAGGGGTAATAATATAGCAATAAGGAGGTATTTTCTTACGGATAAATTATATATACTTAAGGAGCTATACTAAAAGTGGTATAGACGGCGATATAATAATAAGTAGGAGGATTTCTATATATAGTTAGATAAATAAGTTATCTAAAATTAACTAATTACAGAAAAAGTAATAAGTTACATTAAGGGAGCCTTAATTATAACATTAAAAGATCTAGAGGAATAATTAGAGGACTAAAAAAGCGAGAAATAAATCTTAGTACCTATAAATAAAGTCGCAATGTTTAGATTAATATAATAAAGGTTTAAACTTAAGGATAAAGACGAGCTAAGAGTTAACCTAAAGCACCTAGTATATTATACGCTATTATAGATTATATATATAGATAATATATACAAGATATATAAGAACCTAAAAGAAAAAAATTCGGAAATATCCGATAAGAATATATTAGGCGCTAGATAAGCAATAGTATAAAAATACTAAGTATATATATAGCTGGCATCTAGTAGAAATTTAGAAGTTAGAAGATTTAATACTTTAATTAGGAAGATTCCTTATAAAAGAATACTTAGACAGATAATAGTAGTGGGTATTACGGCGACTCAGTCAATCGAGGCACGAGCGCCGTAAAGAACGTATGCAATCCTGTACAATTAGTAGTCTATAGACTCGGATATTAAGATAAGGAGAAGAAGAAAATGGCAGTAAGGACACGTCTATATATAAGGGGAAGCTAAGCCTTTAGCCGAACCCTAACTAAGCCCCCTATCCAAGTTACGCATTAGGGCCATAATAGTGGGAATACTTAAAGAATACGTGTCTGTAGCATATTGAGGATAAAAAACGAACTAGGTATAGCTAAAGAATAAGCTAAGTATATAAGGATCTAGCAGCTAATAATTAAAAAAAAAAGCAAAGGCCTACGGGACTAAAGGGAGCTAGTGGTAGACCCTTAGACCCTTAAAGAAATTTAAGGATAACACCTAAACCTATAAGTTAATTGGCAAGATTAACAATTTAAAGTATTAATAGATAGTAGGGCAATACGAAACTATATTTTACTAGTAGCGGTTAAATAAATAAAGTTACCTTATAGGCAGAAGGAGCAACCTTATCTATTAGTAACAATTTTAGGAGATCCAATAACCTATAGAGGAGGGATTATTAACCTTAAAATAGGACCTATTTAAATAACCATTAAAGGAAGACAAGTCGAAATGCCTTTTAATATCTTACTATTAGGATAGGATAAGGTAGTACTAGAAATACCTTAGTTACAGGAGTACAATCTAAAGATTAATTAGGTTATAGGTTAGGTCGATATTAGGGATACTTAATGCCGTAAAATGCGATAGCAAACTAAGATAGTATAGTACTATGTTAGAGCGATATATAAAAAGACTAAGCGAAGTCTAAGTTATATACTAAAGAGATACTATAAGTATAGCAAAAAGCTATAGAGCCTAGGAAGTAAAAAGCTATTAGAGTATGTAGTATAAAACTATAAAATAGAATTAAAACCAGAAATAAGTTTAAAATTCTTTCCAATCTATAAGCTAACTAAAGAAGAATTAAAAGCACTTAAGGATTTTATCTAAGAAAATTTATAAAAAGGATATATTAGACTATCGCAGTTATTAATGGGATATCCAGTATTGTTCGTACTAAAGAAGAATGGAAAACTTAGGCTATATATTAACTATAGATAGTTAAATAGTATTACTTAAAAGGATAGATATCCTTTACTCTTAATTAGCGAAATCTAAGATAGAATAGGCAATATGTAAATCTTTACGAAGATAGATCTAAGATGTGCATACTATTAAATTAGAATTAAGGAAGGCAGCCTTTAGGTTAAAGGAAGGACTATATAAGCTATTAGTTATACAATTTAAACTTATAAACGGACTAATACCGTTTTAGAAACGAATTAATAGTATATTAGGAGAACATTTTAATAAGTTTGTTATAGTATACCTTAACGATATTATTATCTACTTAATAACTAAGGAAGAATACGGAAAATATATTAAATAGGTCTTAAAGAGACTATAAGAGGAGCAGATACTAGTAGCAATTAAAAAATGCGAGTTCTTTATAAGAAAGACTAATTTTGTTAAATTTATTATTAAACTAGGTTATATTAGTATAGATCTAAAGAAAATTAAAGCTATAGTAAGTTAGTAAGAACTAAAGAACGCAATATAATTAAGGTTATTTCTAGGGTTTTATAAATACTACAGAAGGTTTATAGTATAGTAGTTAAAGAATATTAAACTATTTATAGAACTTATAAAGAAAGAGGAACTGTAGGTATAGGGAGATAAGTAAAAGAAACTATTTAAAAAATTAAGAAGTTGTTTACCTAAGAGCTAATTCTTAAAATTTACTAACTAGGACTAGACACGGTTATGGAAATGGATGTATTAAACTTTATACTAGGAGTATATTTACTATAGAAGCACAGAAATACATAGCACCTAATAGCGTACTATAGTTAGAAGATAACACCACTGAAACTAAACTATAACATTTATAATAAAGAATTGTAAGGTATAGTTATAGTACTTAAGAAATAAAGAGCATTCTTATAAGGTATAGAGAAACCATTTATAGTTAAAACGGACTATAAGAACCTAGCGGGGCTCCTAATAATAAAGGAGCTTAATTATAGATAAATTAGATAGGTAGAGATGCTTATAGAATACTATTTTAAGATTTAGTATACTAAGGAAATAGAGAATATAAGAGTAGATGTATTAAGCAGAAAAGCTAAACTATAGAATAATAAGAAACCGTTAGAAGCAATGCTATATAAAGATAAGAATGGATTAATTAGGTATAACCATCCCAAGCTAGTTACAGAAGAAATCTTAGTAGAAGATATTGCTAAAATCTATATTAAAGAAGTATTTACAAGGCATAAAGCACTAAGTAAGATTATATTAGACAGAGATCTAAGATTTATAGTAATATTTTAGGAGGTATTTTTAGCGAAATAAGGGGTTTACGTAGTAATATTAATAGCATATTACCTACAGATAGACGGCTAGACAGAAAGATTAAATTAAATACTAGAACAGTATCTAAGGCATTATATTAATTACATATAGAATAATTAGGTATTATTATTACTAGTTATATAGTTTGTATATAATATAACACTATAAGAAGGAATAGGCATATTACTATTTAAGGCAAATTATGGATATAAGCTAAGGATATTATTATTACTATAATAAGCGAAGAAAATAAGTAGTATAGCTAAAGAAAGGATAAAGACATTAATAGATCTTTATGTAGACCTTATAGAATTAGCAAAAGCAGTATCCCTTGCACTGTCGTCGGCCGTGTAGATGTGGCCTATGCGCGATCTTAAAGAACATCAAAACCTCCACCAATTGGGATTGCGGTAGAATTGCCGACCGCCCATAAACAAGTGGTTTAATTGGTTAAGCTTGGGCCATAACTCTACGTGCGATTTCAACGGTGTAAGGGATAAAAGAAAATAAAAAGGTACTATAACGCTAAGAGGTTTAAGGGACTATGTAAGCTTTACAGTATAAGGAATTATATAAACGACTTAATTGTAAATATAGCTCTAAAGCCTCTATATATACACGAAGAAGATAAAGATAAGATATAAAAGGGTAATCCCTTCGTGTAGCAATTAACACTTTTCGTATTAGGCGCTTTGGGCGCTTCTACTTGGGTTAGCATACTATAAGCACCCTAGCTAGCGTAATTTTATTAATAAGCCCCACCAAAACACCTTAATATTGCGATGCCAACGAAATGCTACCTAAGGCCACTACTATAAAAACACTAAATATTTTTTAAGGAAGTTGGGTAAGAAGTCGTGATATATATAACGTTATGGCTGTACGTTCCTGTCCTTCCTCCATTAACCAGCTGCTAATTATATAGGAAAAGCCTTTATTAGAGTCCTCCCCTAAATCCTCCCCACCTATATACTTTATACGCGTCCTTAACGTTAATAAGGTTATAAGGGAGGACGTGTTATATACGTCAAATAAGGTAAATTAGATACTACAGGTAATTAAACGGTTTAATTAGTGATTATTTAATATGGAGGCGCGTTTAAAGGTAATAGAGGAGGGCTTAAGAATAAACGCTATAATAAAAGCCTAATTAGCTTTAGAGTTTTAATATTAGGCGTGGGGAAGTAGAGGATTAAAAATAGTTACCTAATTGTTGCCTACTAAATAAAAGTCGTTAAAGCACCGTAGGTATAGAGGAAGCCTATAAACCTTATATTCGTATATATTTGTCTTATCTTTACTATAAGCTTGCTTGCGTTTTTCCATCTATATATCTAGCATATTGGTAAACTTTTATGGCCTTACTTCTTTATATAGCTTTTAATATAGCGGTAGGTTCGCGTTTTACACCGTCAAATTATAGGTAGTAGGGTTTTGGCAGTAACGTAGGTGCTCTTTTAATTTGTTTTAATATTTTTATAACTAGGCCCAATACTAGGTTTATATTGCCTATAATTTAGTAATATTAAATAAAGAAGCCGCTCAGTATCTTCCTTATTTATACCTATCTGCCAACTGCCTATAATAATAAGGTTCTATACTAGTTATACGCGAAAGCGGCAATAGGTTTAAAGAAAGGGTTTACTTAACGTTTAAAAGATCTTCTTGCTAATAATATAGGCGTTAATTATAGCTGTATTAAGCGCTTAGAAGAATAAGGGCATCCAGGTACATATAGTAGTAATTTAGGTAGTATAGTAGCTTCGAAGTTAATTATGGATATTAATACCGCCTATTTAGTTATTGTAGTTAATAGAGAGCCTAGGAAGCGTCAACTTCTTAACTAGATTATCGCCCTAAATATCAGCTACTAGCTTCTTAAGAAAGGAATTATATACTTATGGCCGGCGCCAATTAACTTTATTAACATCCTTATTACCGCATAAGTGAGCTATTATTAAAAACTGTACTAAATTCTTATCTACCATACAATTAAAAGCACTAGATTAGCTATGCTAATGACTAAAGTTAAACGGTAGCCTTGCCTTCCTTTTATTGGCCCTTTTATATACCTCTGGATAGTCCTTTAAGTTTAATTAAACTGTGCTAGCTGTAGCAATTCTAAGCTGTTAAAGAACCTAGAGTAACGGAATACTTATAAAGTAGTTATCTAAAAATAGGCAGAATTGACGGGCCTAAAGAGGAAGCTGCTAAGTAAGGTAGAGGACGCACTTAAAGGTCTTTAAGAGGACAATATCTTGGTGATCTGTTTAAGGAGGAAGCCTAAAAAAGTAGCTAGGTAAGGTAAACATAAAACTATAGCAATATCTATATTAACAAAGACTTATTATTTTAAAGCCTTTAGGTACTGGCTTACTAGGCAATTTAATTATAGCCGTAGATTGTCTAGTAAACCTTACTATTATCTTATTAAAACTAACTATAGATCTAGGTATAACGTACTTCCTAAATACCTTACCTAGAGGAGTTGTTAACGGCTTAATTTTCTTAAAGATCTGGCGTTTAACGCCTTCTGGCAGAGGCGGTGATATATAAAAAAAGCGCTTAAGTTGCTCCTATCTTTTCTAGCCTATAAATAAGCTAATTAGGTGCTAAGGATATTTAAGATCTATTACCCAAAAGTCTTGTACTTAAGGAGCTTTAAAGACGCCTATATAGATAATAAGTCCTACCTAAATTATTAACTCGCTAGCAGAGGTCTCCTTCTATACCTATAATCGTCTACTAGCGTATTATCCTAATTAGTGATATTTGCTGGCGTTTCTAGAGGCTATATAAAGGTTTATATTAATTATAAGCTTTTTAAATACACTAATACTAAAGAATAATAGAAACACTTAAATCGGCAGGTCCTATCTAGATTTACACCTACTAGATATTATACTAATCTAATCTACTAGTATATAGTAAGCAGAGCGCTTAGTATCCTCATTTTAAGCGGAAAGATTAATAGTTTTAATACCCGCGCTAAAGCCGTAAATAGGCTTACTAGTACGCTAAATGGCGAATATTAACTCCTTGGGAAGATTAATAACTTTAAGATCTAGTTTAGGAACGGTAGCCATAGGCTCCTATATAGTAGGTACGGCAGAAAGGCCCATTCTTATAACTTCTTCAGCTAATAGCTCTGGTAATTTAGTCTTATCTACCTTATCTACCTTATCTACCTTATCCTTAGTAGTCTTACCATAAGCCTTAAAAATAGCTCCTATTTTATCTTTAATATCCTCCACCTAGGTACTCGGCTGAGCCTCCTCTTAAATATCCTTACTTAGCGCCGCCACTTACTGTATAAGTACTGGAGCCACTAAAGCCTCTAAAGGCTGTACAACTCCCGTCGCAAAGCTATTGTGTGTATACTGTGTTGCCTAAAAGGATTATAAATAAGACTCCTATGCTTAAGGTGCTTTTAGAGGCTTTATAGGCTTTAGAGCTAAAGACGCATGACGTTTTCTGGGCGGTATAAGGACGATATCTTACTAAGGGTTTAATTAAATAGGCAGCAATAATATTGAAGCTTTTTAAGTAACTATACTACTAAATATTCTATATAGGCTTCCTAGCTACGTCGCTGCTGCTTACCGCAATATTTGATTAGGCGCGGATAATACGTCTATACCCCTACTGCCGAGTAATTGTATTAACTAAGGCTTTAACACCAAGCTATATACGGTATAGAGCCTTTAGATTGGCTTAAGAGGCGTATATATACAAAAAGTGTAAGAAATCGTGCTATATAATGGGATAGGTAACTAAAATAGGAACAGTAATCTGTAAGTAATATTAATCTACAATCAATATATAGGGTGGCGTTGACGCTGTCTTGGAGCCTTCTAAGCGGTAATCTTATATCTTAGTATAATATTGGTAGTCGGTTACAGACTAGATCTTAAGGAGGGGGATAAAGTATAGCTACTATATAAAAACTTTAAGAGTTAGCAGCTAAGTAAAAAGTTAGACTATATTAAACTAGGGCCATTTAAAATTACGTAAAGAATTTTATTAGTTATATTTAAGTTAAACCTATTAGCTAAAATAAAGATCTACCCTATATAGTATATTGTAATACTAGAGCCAGTATATAGGAATATTAAGCCACTAGTTTATAAAGTAGACATATATAGAGAATAAAAAGAAGACAAATAGTAAGTTTTAAAGATTATTAGTTATAAGAATATTAATAACAAAATATAATATAATGTCACAGTGCTGCAATAAAGTAGACTAAATAACTACGTTATAGTATAAAGAGGGGAAGAAGGTAGAAAGGGGGTATTATATATAAATAGTAGGGCCGGCCGCCAAGTCACTAGTGGTAGGCTAGCCAATAGTAGGAAACAGTACGAGATAGTATAAAACAGTATGCGTTAGGTTAGTGCCGTAACAGTACTTCTCTCCCCTAAATAGTTTGGTCCCTAAACTAAATAAATAACTTAAAAATAGGCAGTGTACGGGGTTGCCTATTTTTTACTATAAAGATATTAGTTCCGCTTACCGCCCTTAACCAAGCTAATAGCAATTTTCTATACCGGGTATAGAAAATCCTAATTGGTTAGTTTAGTAAGTAAGGTTAGTGGAAACCTTTTACCATACATGTAACCTTACTAAAAGGTAGCGCCGCACTTCAAAACTTACGCATACCCATCTTACCACCAAAAACAATCGATTTTCCAACTTTCAAGACCCAATTCCTACTGCTTAGCGAGCTATAGGTGGATTTAATTGTCGTTTTTACCCCCTTTCCCCTAACAGAAAATTCTTCTTAGGGGTGGTCCTAGCTTGTAAGCGAGGCACGGACAGGAACACTAAAACTACTACCACTACTACCACCACTAATACCAGGGGTCTAGTATCACTACTACCTTTAAACCCAATCTCCCTAGAAATCCTCTAGTAGGATTAGTAAGGAAAAAGGGTATAAGGATAGTAAAAACTAGAAAACTCCCCCTATAAGATGCCAAGGCCTACTAGGCCTAAAAAGAAACCTCCTATAGAGATAAGTGACGACAACGAGTCTATAGGCGAAACCCCTATAGAAAGAAATAATAATAGATTTCTATTTTCATCTTCTTTTCTTTCTCCTCCCAGCTTATCTAAGAAGGGAGAGAAAAGAGAATATCCTCAAACTTCTCCTGAAAAAGAAAACCAAAAACCTATAAAAAAGAAACTAATAACTACTACGGATGGCACACCTAGTATACCTATACCTTTTCCTCCCCTTTCTCCAGAACAACACCTATAAAAAGCTCTAAAAAGCCTAACCCAGGCATATAAAGGGCTAGAAGAAGAAGAAAAAAAAGAATAAGTTAAATAGCTAGAGGACTATACAAGGAGTATTCTAGCAGGAGAAAACCCCTTTATAAAAGGAAAAGAAAAAGAAAAGATAAAAGATGTCCTAAAAGGACTAGTTGAAGAAGTAAGAGCTCTCCGTAAGGAGGTAGCCCCTACTAAAGAAACCTACGCAGAGAGGCTAAAAAAGAACCTCCCTACTTCGTCCTCTCTACCCTCCTCATCACTACCATTTCCTACTCCTTCTACTTCTACTAGAAGTAAGAAAAAGCAGCTATAAGAAAGAAAGCTAGTCCTAATTACAGACTAAAAGGACTAACCTTTAGATACCTTCTCTATACGAAACAAAGTCAATTAACTATTTGCATCAAAACTGCAAGTAGAAAAACCTGTTTTAGCATCTATAGCTAGAACTAAGGGAAAACAAAATA
>Ga0307515_10009624_pt1 | contig 18652 bp, 19 predicted proteins | sample 17_EM_MG_FD_194513 | JGI IMG/M metagenome (GOLD analysis project Ga0307515, IMG submission 194513) | Populus trichocarpa ectomycorrhiza microbial communities from riparian zone in the Pacific Northwest, United States - 17_EM | ecosystem: Host-associated > Plants > Roots > Unclassified | place...
TGAAGGTTGAGCCATTGCTTCCCGAGCATGGCTAGGAATGCGGCGAGCAGTGCGCTTGCGAGAGAGCCGAATAGAATGGACTGAACCTCAACCGCAGAGGCCCTTGGACCCCGTGCCACCGGAACGTCGAGCTGGTTAGGGATCCCGGAGGTGGCGTTGAGAAGCATTGTGAGGACTGTGAAGCTCATCTCGTTGTAATCTGGCCGCAGTTCCTGTTGGATATCGACGATGAATGCCGACGCCACGGCGGAGAACAGACCAGCCTATTTCCTTGTCAACCGGGAGAACAGGTCTCGATGGAATCGACTTACGAATATCAAGGTTGTGTTAAGGTCGTCGTGATACTTCTTGTGGAAGTCCCTGTCATACTCGTCCGCCTCCCGGTTGAACATCTTATAAAAGTGCCTGCGGGGATCCGCCTCTTTTTTTGCGGCCGTGAGTTGTTCCAATACGTGGCGAAGGGAACGCAGAGTGTCGTCAAGGCTGGAAACGCGCTTATGTGCTCTGAGTTCGCTGGACAGTGGAAATCAGACGAACCTCTCGCTTTCTGTCATCTTTAAATCGGTGGCCTCGACTCGAACCTTGAACTAGGGCTCCCAAAGGTTGTTGACGGCTGCAGCCTGAGGGATAATCGATAGAGGTTGGAGTGCTGACCACTCGAAACCAGTAAATTCTTGGCGTCCGCTCGGAACGTGGGCGTATAATATATATAAGTACGGTTATTTGCAACCTTCTTTGATCATCAAAGATGCGCTGAGATAACGACCACCGAACTGAGGTACGTAAGTGTCATCCATCACAAGTTAGGCCAGGATCAAACACCACGACCAACAGGTCCTTACAAACACGAGCCAACGCGCCATTGTCATTTCATTGTTCTCAAGTTGGGACACATCATCCGTATTCAATCAAAATTGTCACAAGGAGGATAGGTTCAACCGGCTAACGAGGAGTGATCAGGCCGAGGTAAATTGGTTTTATCCCGTCGTGCACATAGATTACAGAAAGCAAACGCAGTCACCGCCTGAAGAGTATTTCGATGGCAGTCTGGACGAAATACATGGAAATATTGCACAGAGACATCGCGTCAAAGGCCATTGTCTCCACAACGTGCTCGATGCGTGGGCGCGGCCTCCACTCCTTATGAACCGCAAGGATCGTATCCCGTGCTTCAAGCCACTCACTTAGTACCTCCTTAGCTGTTGGCCTTTGCTCTGGATCCGAATGGGTCATCCGTCGGGCGAGCGGCCGAAGGAACTCGGTATTGGTGAATTTCTAAAGGATCGTGAGTTCTATCATGGAGTGGCGGGTATAGGGATAACAACATCACAGAATTCCCGCTTTAGCATGTTTCCTATGATGAAAATATCCAGCTTGAACGGATCGTACGCAACCGTTTCAGATAATTCAGGTGGTTCTTGGTCCCGACCCAGAGCTCCAACGGCGAGTTTCCGAGGTTCTTCCTCTGGTATATGCACGGATATGCCGAAGTCCGCGAAATAGTATCTCACCCCAGCGACGGATCGGGGGAGGTACGTTGCCCACCCAGAATAGTCGCGTTTGTACATGTAATTAACAGGATGAAATCCTTCGGGATACATGGCATCCGCATCCATCAGAAAGTTGCGCATAACACAGTCACTGACGAGGTGTGAGTACAACAGGCGGAGATGCAGACAAGGACACTACCGATGAGCGACCCCTTTCTCGTGGATGAACAGCAACCCCTGTGAGTCTAGATTAGTGACCCGTACTTCACCGGGATAGCGCTCCTACCTCAAGAATCTGATCCACAAAATCCATAATCTCCTTCACGTACTGGAATGGCGGAGAGTCCGCCACCCGCAATAAAGGCATGACCATATAGGATAATGAGTCGTCGTCCGGGTCATCGATGACTTCGATGATAGGTATGCAGTGGTTCTTTGGATCTGCGCGTAGCTCCTCCGTGCTTAACATCTGAGCGATGCGGGATTCTTCGTCGTTCCTGCGAACCCTTTTGATACACACAAACTTGCCATCGTCGGTGTAGGCATCAACGAGGTGAGTCTACGGGGTTGTCAGTACGAAGAATTTGGCGATCCAATGACTAGAGCACTTTGGAAATCTCGCCATCCTCAGAGTGCAATGGGCTAATGCCAGTGGTGTGCCAAGAAGGAACCCACTCCCTTCGAAGTCGCGGCCTAAAGTTGTAACCGTAGGCGTTGAACAGCTCCTCTCGCGTGGACCAATGTTCTTCATCTGGTGCACGGACTTCGAAAACCCTGTATCGATCACGGTTCGAAGACATGAGAGGTGGATCGATGAGGGCGACGAGGAGATAGGGAGTCGAAAAGGCGATAAACGGCACTTGGAATGAACTGGGAGTACACGTTGAAACCACATGTATTTGTTCGTGTTTTGTCTTGTCGTAATCCTTGATGGCCTTTCTCTTTGGTATGGGACGCACCGGGCCATGGTACGTACTAGATCTCTCGACGTCCAATGGGGTAGAAACCGATTTGATCCCACCGGCACTCTCACGCTTTTGTCAGGGCGACCGCTGGGGAAATACTGCATGTTCTAATATTTCAAGTTTTCAATCTGTTTCAACCTCCGATGCATATAAACTACTGATCGCCTCCTTGAGATCGACATTTCACTCATTCCTAACCTCCAAGATGGAGGTCTACATAACCTTCCTCGCTAGTACTGCTACCCTGCAAGTAACGACAGGCTTCCCGATGAATTTGCTTCCACCCATTACCGCTCAATCGAAAGCAGCGGAACTTAGGAAAAGATATGACCTGGTCGAGCAGCGGCATAGACACTTCGTAGAGAAGATACTACCCAGGATGCCATCAAATCAAGTCGCTATAAATCCAGATCTTCAGGGGGTGGTAAGGACGACGGTTTTATTGGAGAGGTGAGACGAACCGTGCCACTGTCCTCCTGGAACAGACATATCTGACATCTACCCTCAACAGCCTTGGTTTACGGCTGAACGAGGTGGAGGGGAAGATTTACTGTCAGGGGAAGTACAGTTGGTCTCCAATGTTTCTGAGGAGCGACCTGGCGCAAATTTCTGAAAGCTTGTCGGAACTCGACGAGAATACATTGGTTCGTCACTTTCTGCATCCAACCCGCAGCGAATTCACTCTCGCTCAGAAAACGTCCACGACTGCAAGAATTGTGATGCAGAAGCGTGAGTCATATGGGGAGTGGTAGAATTCCGCTTCTCACCCTACGGACCAGTATTGGAAGACCCAGAAACACGGCGCGTCTTGTACGGGGAGTGCGAGCAGAAGGACGAGAAGGAGAAGGACGAGAAGAAGGACGGAGAGAAGGACGGGGAAAAGGACGGGGAGAAGGACGGGGAGAATGAGACGGATAAGGTTGAGCCAATCACGGTATCCTTCGGTTCGTCGTTTGCAACCCCCCTCGCGGAGACAGATACTAAAGCCGACCTCAATATTCAATAGTAGCCCCAATGCCCCTCGAAGGTTCTCACGATATGTAACATACTTTTTCGTCATCCATTAATTGTAATAGATACCCTCCATAGTATTCCTTCACCCACCCACCCTCGAGCCTCCAAAGCGTGATCGAGCCGAGTTTCGTGTCAATGGCGCCTAACCATCATTCCAACTCAGGCCACAATCTCGATCTGGCAACTTCGCCACTACTGACACAAACACATACAAACAGCAGGATGCCACTAAGAATGCTTCCGTCCGTTCATCCTATCACAACCCTTTGTGTGCAGAGGAATGACCGTGGCTCACGATGGGAGCTACCCAACGGGATCACGTCGTTGTCTCGGACAATGGCTAAGGTTTTGATGGGTCTTGTTGTTCACCAAACATTAAAGTCTAAGACCTCACAGGCTCATACGTGGAGACCGTGGCGCGGAGATGCCCACGTTCCGTAAATATCCCTCCACCTCTCGACCAAACATGAAGTCCACCATAACGCCACTAATCCGTCTCGTTACCGGTGCGACCACCGCAGATTCTGGTTCCCCTGGCGGAATATGGACTAGGTGGCCCATTATGTAAACGGTTGTTGGGGTGGATCGCTGGATGCTATTGTGGGCGCAGGCGATTGTTTATCAAACCACCGATAGTTCGGTCCATTGATTGGAAATCCCTACGATAAGAAAATGTTCGCTGTCTGGGAATCATTTCAATATTCAGCGTTCAACGTTCAGCGGTGGGAAGTCCGCGAGCACGCGAACAAACCCTTCTTTCCCAGGATCCGCCACAGGGCCCGACCCAAGTAGGGCCCTGAATTTTCCGGTGCTGGTGATTGCCGGAATCGTCGAATTTTTGTCCGGTGTGCCACACCTTCGGTAAAACAGTTGGCAGGGGTACTTATTCGCATTTCGACGGTCCCTACTTCGTGGCTTAACTGTTCTTCACGTCCATCGTCTCTTAGGTCCCTTCGTCGTGTATAGGTTTGATACTGCCGGGCCGGCACGACCCATCCGATAACCCTCTTCCCGTGACCACGAAGACCGCGGCAACGGAGACCAAGTAAAGTTACCTTGACAAATGGTGTCACGCCGGATTGAATTGTGACTCGAAAAATTGTACTTCGGCTACGGTTCCAACCTCTGGCTGGATCAGGTGGCCCGCCGATGCCCGGAGAGCAAATCGGTTGGGCTGTGCATTCTTCGAGGATAGGAGTGGTTCATTAATAGTCGCGGATATGCCAATATCGTCGGGTTTCCCGAAGACCTCGTGTACGGGCTGGTGCACGAGATCAGCCCGGGCGATGAGGTGAGCCTGGACCTATCGGAAGGCGTTCCACAAGCCTATATCAAAGAGATGATGGAGGTTTAGCCACAGCCAGTAGTCAGTGGGGAAAGTCTCTCGTACGAGGCATGGTTTACATCGACCGGGGGAGTGGAGGAAGGAGAGCCGTGGGAGGAATATGTTCACAGGATAAAGATGGGGATTAACAACGCTGCAGCGAGAGGTTTTCCAAGGTGGTATATCGACAAGTACTTTCGCGGATATATCCCGCCGGAGGAGAAAAGGAGGCCGTTGAGGGTTTCAAGCCCGAGGAGGCTATTTGTCATGCAGTTACAGACACAAATGGGCAGACGGGGAGGAGAGGTCGGCCTATCTGCCCTTTTCGAACGAGCCTGACCTCTGTTTCGAGCACTTGATGGGCAATCCTCCATCGGGAAAGACGGGACATTACACCCCAAGTACCGTTACAGCCGTATCAAATAAGTATTCCCCAAGGTGGAAAGATGAGGAAGGTCGGACGTCACGAGAGACGACCACGTTGGTTCACGCCGAGCACAGGACGCGCGGTAAATCACGGGAAATGCGATTCACGGCTAAGAAACACAGTTCCGATAGACAACAAGGTCTACATTGAAGGAATAATCGATTAATCTGTCTACCAGGTACGGCAGCTTGAAGTGTGGGATACTCGCCGCGGGGCGGAGCCGTCATTTCCAGATCCTACTCTGTATTGGAGCGGAAGCTTCCAGGGTCAAGAAGGGCAGAGACAAGCACCCTTGACGATGGCGTGGTTTCCTCAGCCTGGGGGCTAGCGGACAGCTCGAGATAGTCGATTGTGTTATGGGGCTTCTTGGCGGTGGCAACAACCTCTCCATCTGGGCCCTATAGCTTCAGGCCGAGGTACTGCGAAGACATGAGAACCTTGAAACCGAGACGCGAGTCGCAACTTCTTACCTTCTCGGAGTCATCCAACAAACAGTAATTCGTTCTAGATCGATATATCGACTGGTGTGAACACCGCAGAACTACCGTAGGAAGCTTGCTGTGTCTCGATGTTTGCCGATTCCTCGATGCTAAACCTTCCACCAGGACCCTGCTTCAGTCTTGGCGTGCGAGTTTTAATCAATGGGTCGTGAACCAGCTGTGAAAACTCAAGCACTCACCGTCCAATGTCCAAGTTGTAACGTCAGTTTCGTCGGCCTGTATCTTTCAACTTGGCCTCGTGTGAACATTCGAATAAAAGCCACGCAGTTTGGTCTCGCCAGCGGGACATTCTCCTTGAAGAAAGACGAAGATGGGTCGATGTCAGAGAGATGCATAGAGGAGCGCGTCGATTCGCCGCGTGACGTTTTTCCGCCTTCGATGCCCATCGACACTAGTGCAACGACAGCCACCTTAGCCACTCCTTTTTTGTCTGGGAATACATCCTTCTGGTGCTCCACCCTGACCACCTCTTTCCCGACAACCCTCTGCTCAATCACCGCAATGCACTCCGGACTCTCGACGTCCGCGTTACTCGCTCAGAGATCTCCATAGGTTTCTTACTGTTTCCAGCCGAGATCCTTCCCCATGGACTCACCCAGTCGTTCTCAGCATTCGATTTCGGGTGCCTGCGCCGTCCAGAGGATTCTCCATCCGCATTTTTCCTGTTCCACGGCAACTCGAAACTTCAGAACGCCGAGCAGGGATCCAATAACCCAGCCAATAACCCTCTTCTTGCGATCTGCGCTCTCTTTTTCGAGAGTGCTGTCGACGCCATTTTCATGTCCCCGGGAAGGTTTAGAATCCAGCTTCGCCTCCGACCCTACCTGGACCCTCGCCCCCATCAACACACTATCCGTCCCAACCTCATCCACCAAGCCTCACGGAGAGGCATGTTCAGCGACCTCCGAGGGCCAACGTTCCATGGGCCTGTATCGTCGGGATTGCGGTATTGCTGGGGACCACCCTAACCTCGTTTGGTACTTTCCACTCCTTTCTACTGGTGAACACCAGGGCTCTTCACTGATCAAAGATTGTGTGTAGGTGGGATGCATCCAATCCAGGGGTCTCGGAGACTTTTTTACACCGAGCAATTTGGGAATCATTCTCTGCCTTCTACGCGGCTGTCCGCTGCCCAAGGAATAGCGAGGGTATCGCGTGGGGAAATTTCCAGGGCAAAGTCGGATCTGGAGGAAGATGTTGGTCGATGCGACAAAACATTCGTAGCGTGTGTCGTTGCCACGACTTTGAGACCATCCAACAAGGGCGAAGGAGAGGACCGGTATGGGTATGTTCCCTCTACATCCGTCCAACCCTGCGCAAATGTTAATCCACACGTCATAGTGGATAGATCCAACAGTTCCCAGGCCACCCTTCGGCAAAGAGCGTTCTGGAGAAGGGTGACCTCCTCGACGAGGCTGTAGCCAACCCAACATCCCCTCGCCGCCTACAGTAGTTGCCTTGCGATACTCATGTTTGGAATACAGTCGAATTTGACTGCACCATGAAGTACCTGAAATGCAGGCCTGTTGCCCCGCCGGGAGAGTTCACTAATCACACTTCCGTTTCACTGTGTGCGGGCGGGCAGAACGGGCTTTTCATGCCGCTCGCATCACCGTTCCGTCCGCTGAGCCACTCCCTGCCGGCCGCTACGCCGACATCAACCTGCCCCGTCCAGCACCACCCACCTTCCAGCGCATCCCCCGCCCTAACCATCTTTTCCGATCATCTTTTCACGGGTTTTAGTAGGATCACTCACCGACCTGTCGGTTGAGATATAAAAAAGGCGGGACCAAGGTGTACGGGCAACCAGCGCACACGCGGTAGTGCACCCAAGCTCAACAGTCGATCGTTCGCGAAGCGTATTGGAACGCTAGATGAAAATCTAGTGAGATGGTACTGCGAGTTCGTTAGTCTAGGGCGAAGTGAAAGGAAATAAATGATACGTACTCACTGAACAAGAAACGAGTGAGGAGACAAGACGAGCGCGGCGAAAATTTATCCACTCGAAGGAAAGTCACATGATCGGTATATAGCGGCCTGAGCGTCGGGACGAAAGGTGCACTATTTAACAAAACGATGGGTACACCCTATTCCCTACCCCTTGGCTCCGGTCTGGGAAGCGTATTTACGGCATTACACGAAACGTGGTACGAGCAAGCAAATCCACATCGTTCTTTTGTTACATTAGACAACAAATTTCCTGGTCACAAGCGGTCTACGGTACCTGTTACCGTCGCGCAGCGCTGCCGTTTCGAAATACCGTCAGAGATCTTCCGGCGGGGCCTCATCCTCCGCAAGGTCGACGACCAGGGCCGCTGTATGGTCCCTACACGCAGCTACTCCAAAACAGTACCTCTTGACTTTTCTTTCGGCCTCCAGTCCGTTGTCAAACCTCATTTCCGACGGAATCATGATATCTGGTGGGGGTTTACGGACTTCGGATCGAAGTCCCTTGGAATACTCGCTCCATGTCAGGAGTTTCCCACAGGAAGTGAGAGCACCGAAGTGGTTTTCGCCGCTGACAACAGAGATGACGGATCTGTTCTGAAGTCCTGGGATTATGATCGGAAGCAGCGCCGAGGTAGTATTGACCCCTCCCTTGAGCACCATGGAGGATGAGTAGGCGAAGAAAGAGTCGCCGTGCCCAGAAACCTAAACAGTGGAGGCTTTAGCCGCGAGGTTCGGAACTTATCGAGGTGATGCGGCTTACGTGGGTGATGAGCATGGTATCCGATGACAATTCCACTTGCGGTAGCCTTCTCCGGCCGTCATCGTTTGTAGTCGCACGAAGGGCGGGGTGCTGCTTGATCTTGTCTATCTCGGAGTAGCCTGGCAGCTGTGTATCACAGGTTGAGAGAAGGCGCCGGATCATCCGTGCACTCTCACTCACATAATGCCAGGTCTGAGCATGGTCCTCTGTGAACAAATTGTCCATCTTGAGTACATGACCTTTGTTCGTCAAACCGATAAGGCAATATTGAAAGGCTGCAATCTCGATCAACTTGGTATCTTTCCTGCGCTCTCTCTCTGGCAGCCCGGTCGCCGGCAAGTCAGGAAGTTCAGGGAGGACGAGAAGCTTGACAGGATCCACGTTTGCCTCCAGGGTGTCACAAGGCATAACCGTCCCTCCGTCGGGGATAGTGGCCCCCGTAGATTCGTCCTTGTCCGGTTCGACCATAGCCTTCGGATACTGGTCCGGGAATGTACTCCAAGATGTCGACCACATATACGCATCCCCGGATCTTGTAAGGACGAAAGAAAGTAACCAGCCACATCTGACCTGAATGGGTGTTGTCTCCGGAGATGAACATTCAGCAGAGGGGAGACAAGTCGGACTGGTCCTTCATGACTAGTGGTCCAGACAGTAGAATTGACGTCCAAAATAATGACATGATCTGGACCGCAGCTGAAGTAAAACGAGAGGATCCAAAGGAAATACGTGAATTAATTCCTATCTGTACATCAATGAATGAATTTACCTAATAGCGCGTGTTGGAGCCGGCAGACGGAGCTTCAGAGGTTTCCAGGTGGCTGGGGAGGCACCATCCGCGAACATCCCTGGGGTTCCGAAGGGTTTATCATGATGCATTATCAGTATCCGGAGATATTTGCACGAAACTGAAAGGATTGAAGGTACCCACTCCAGTGATACACACTACCATCAGTGCCAAGCGCGAAGAAAAAGCTGTTGTTATATAGTGGCAGCAAGATATAAGGGTGTTTGTTTAGAGTGGAACAGAATCTATACTGACCTATGACCCGTTTCCAGGCTGACCAGACGAAAACTTGGATGAAGTTCGAGCGGAAAAGGAGCATTTGGGAAGGTTGAGGTTGGGGGCCGCGAAAATTTAAGCTGACCATAGTACTCCTCTCTGAATGGTTACAATCGGTTGAGCGCGCGTGAGTACATTGACGAACAAACGAACACCTCGTATACTATAACGGAAAGAAAAGGTCACGCACCCCCAAACGAAGACTCGCGGATTTCTTAATCCCCGGTAGATAAATTTCCAGTCACTCGTCCTTGCCGTCCCTGACCCCGTGAGATTGTAATCGACCGCCAGCTTTCGTCTCCAGAACGCATCAGTCGCGAAGAGTGCGAAGAACTTGTTGGTGCAACCGAGGGAAAGGATATCCTTAGCCTCACAAAATGGTAGAATGTTGTCGGTGAAGAGGTTGATTGGGATATCCGTGATTCCAGCCCTCCAAGCAGCCATCGTCCTGTAGCTGTGGGAAGCGCATCATGATGCTTATTCCGCGGACAGAGAGAAAAAACTGACCATTCGCGTAGTAATCTAACCACCTCCGACATTGTTGGTCGCTGAGGAGGGTCTCGATGCCAACAGCGGACCGTCATGTCCCATACCGAATCTGTTAGCCCTTGCCCTCGCGCCTCCTGCGGACGAGTCGGGCGGTCACCGCCCGCAATCTTTGAAGTAATAGCTGGGGTTGTGAGTTCACCGAACGGACGCTTTCCTATAAAAACCTTGGGTGGGATTCAAGTGTCAGGCGAACCATCCACCCCTCCACCTCTGACATTAGGTATGGCAGGGCACGAGAACCAACCTCTATCACAACCATGCCGAATGCAAACACATCCATTTCCTGTGTGATCGTCTTATTTCCCTCCATAACCTCTGGCGCGGCCCATGCTGTAATATACCCGTTCTCCTGTATTACGGGGTTCATTTCTCGCGCGGCCGAGGAGAAATCGAAATCCGTCAAACGAGCGTGACCACAGCGACCGACGAGAATGCTGGACTAGTGGAGGTGTCATCGGTATGGCCCAAAAACGACTCAAAGGAAATACCTGCCCCATTCAGGTTTCCATGTATAGCGTGGTTCGCGTGAAGATAGTTGAGACCTTCGGCGATATCCAATAGCTTGAGAAGATAACGTTATCGGTCAAGTGCAACGGCAGGACGGGACTTACTAAGCTGATTCGATTCGTGCCCGGATTTCTCTCAATGAACTCGGTCAGAGTTCCGTTCGGCATCCACTCCGAAACGATTTGCAAAGGATTTGTTGTAACGCCGATGAAAGGGACGATGCTCGGGTGCCTTAACCTTTTCAATATGACGACCTCTTTGAAGAATGACTGCGAGGTCCGCAGGTGTTCTTAGGTGGACGCGGTGCAGTGTGCTGCACGGAATACGAACCTTCTTAAGGGTCTCATTATCGGTCAGAGGAGCCCTCAAAGTCTTGATTGAGACTTTCTTTCCACGATAAGTACCTTCGCATACGTCGACAGTTCCACCGAGGGCGATTGGGTGATCATCGGACCTTGTGATTTCGCCAGATATGATGTACGATGATGGCATGGTGGCATGATGGGCACAGATGGCTTGGAGTTTGTGTAGGCATTGTCGAGAAAGGTCGTTGTCGGTGGATATATTACCGAGGGTCTGCAGAGCGCGTTTCGTAACCGGGCAGAAAGCAGAAGGAAGAGTACGTACTTGATCGAGGAAATCCAGCAGCCGAGTCAACTGCGATCCCTGCAAGCTGGACAGATACTGCTCCCCTTCGTCATACCGAATCAAGCAATGGAGGCGACACGGGAAATCTGGAGAAGAAGGGTCAAGCGAGTAGAGGCGATACAAGATCCAAGGGGTGGACATTATGGGCAAACCGCCTCCGGGATTCTAGAGGCAGCGTGAAGGCCGTCGAAGGCAAGAGCGCTCGTGATGGCCTTACCGTTACCACGGGGCAAAATTGAAAGAGCTATATTCGCAGCTTTCAAGTGCTTATAGCATGAGGTCGAGTTTAAGCCAAAGGTCAGATAGAACCGGGGATCGGAAGAGGGTGGATTCTACCCCGCATTAGTACTGCTTCCATATTACGGGTACCCTCCCCCGGCTCTCTGAATGTTTGAACGGACTACAACGGGACGAGATCCTGCAATCGACAAGAGTTTACATCACAGTTCCAGTGACCGAATGCCTTGCCAGAGCGAAATCGTTGAGTCCAGCTATTCATGAAGCACGCTCAAATCGAACTGTGTGTTCTCCGCGATCTCAACTTACACCTCACCCCCGTTCGTGAACACGCTTGCTCGCCCAACCGAATCAAACTTGGACCCTGCCACCCCCGGTTCTCTCCCACCGTCTAGTGCTACAGACAACGCGCTCCGCCCTCAACGCCCGTCGTGCAACCACAGACGCCTCGACCACCAGCTCGATCCGCCCAACGGACACCAACCCAAGACCCCACCCAGTTCAACGCCGACACTCACGATATCCCAAGCACAGTGGACCCCCCTGTGCTATACCATGCCAAACAGCGATCCTTTTTCTGCTCGCACCACCACCTACTCTCCCATGATCTCTTAGCCTTCATGACCTCAAGTCTAAATCCAAGGCGCATACACTCACAGTGCCGGTGGGATACTATTCCCCTTCGCCATAACAAATTAAGGAATGGAGGTGGCACAAGAAATCAAGAGAGGAAGGGTTTAGCGAGTAGAGGCGATGTAGAACCAAAGAAGTGGAAATTGCGGGCAGATCGCCTCGGGTGAGGGTATTACTTCGCAACGGCCCCAGCGCTATCACGGGGCTAAACCCACACCATCTATAGAGGGAACGTTGCTACCGGTCCTACCCCAGCAGAAGATTAGGGCGGAAGTTTCCAGGGTCGCATCATTGAATCCAACTGCCAGGCGCGCGTGAGGTGCATCCAACCACTTCTCCAGTCTCACAACCTGGCTGTCTACCAACTCGAAAGACTACGACTCTGAGCTAATTTTCAATTCCATCGGACCCAATCGGACGTCCGCTTTCCCTCCCCCGTTCTCGCGGTCTCATATTTGAACCGTCCCGACGAGGTCGACCGAATCTTCCAATGGGGTGAATGAAACGGAGATGGGGATTGTGAACAGCGCGAGCGAAGCAAACTCGAATCAGAGTCGGTGTGGTAATGTGCCTTTCGTCGAGAGCGACGTGATACGCTTGTCCGGAGAACGGCCTCAAAAACCTCCAACGTCCGTCAGCCGTACTAATGTCACCCACAAGTAGTTGAATCCAATAAATAAAACACGGTAGTAAAACATGCAATGGACCAATACCGAGAACGGTGTGACAGAACGCATACACCTACGGAAACGACTCTAGAATATCCAATGTGCCATGAGATGACAATCCCTATTCCTAGTATGCAAAATGGCGGGGGAATGCGTACCGTTATGGTACACTGCACGGAATGCAGACGCTATGGTCGGATGGTCGAGTGAGAGGAGAATCGCCAAGGCTGTTAGGGAGAAGCAAATCATTCAGTCAATTGTCGACGACAAGATGATCGATCCGGTCGCAAAAATCACTTGCCGTCGTGTCCCCTCCAATCGAATCATCAGAACCTGCCACCGTAGAAAGTACATGAATGAACTGTGACATTTGCTCGGGGACATGCGACGCCCACCATCTTCTTGCCAGGATTCCGGGACGATCGGGACAATTGATTCCCCCCAATCATTAACACATTCCTTCAATCGGTCAAGTACGGTGTAGGCAGGCGGCCGCCCCCCGGGTTCTTGAGCACGTTGGACAGTCCACGTTGCCACCAACAGCTCCCACAATGTGTCGGAGAGCCCCGAGGGTGGTCTGTCTGGCCGAACCCCATTCATGACTTTGTAAATAACCGTCTCATTACGAGGGACGCCGGCGAACGGAGCACATCCCGTTAGAACCTACCAAGAATTGAATTCAGTATTTTCAACGCCTAAGGATGTGCGCCCACCTCAAGCATTGTCATCCCAACCGCATAGATGTCCGTGTCCTTAGAGGGAAGCTGTTTCTGGAGCTTGCCGGTAAACCCGAACTTATCAGGAAAGAGCAACTCCGGCGCCATCCATCGAATCGTGCCCCTACATTCTCCACCAGTAGCGGTGGTCCTGCTAGTCATTTCATCAACAATCGCGGCAAGTCCGAAGTCCGCCAAGCGGGCGCGGCGCTCAGAATCTATCAGTATGTTGGCCTTGCAGCATCATTTGGTGTCGTCGCTAATTTTACAGTAAATCAAGAACTCACTCCCTCGAGGTCTCCGTGGACAACACTATGCTCATGCAGATATTCCAACCCGGTCACCGCACCTACAAGCTGTCCAAAAAATCAACATGGCAGAAGAGTAATATAACTCTCCCATCACTCACGAGACTTAGGCGATTGTAATCCCGGTTGTCCATGATAAAGTCCATGATATCTCCATTTTCCATTCGTTCTGAGACGATCGAAATGGGCGAAGGTGCGAGCATGACGCCTACAAACGGCAAGATGTTCTCGTGTCGAAGCCACTTCCATCCAGCCACCTCTTTGACGAGGAGCTGTAGGTGCAGTGTAAGCGATCGTTTCGGCATCTTTGGATCGAGGGTGCTTACCTTGTGTATCTTCTCTCGATCCCTTCTAGCGGCAACATTGAGAATTTTCACTACAACGGGGCGATCACGGAAGGTTGCCTTGTACACGTTTGAGTAGCCCCCCGAGGCGAAGGGAGTAGCATCACGTTCGATGGATGCTGGCGGAAGTGTAAACGAGGACGGAAGAACGCCGAAGGTGTTGCACAACTTCCGCAGGTACCTCAGGTATTGCTTGCGTTTTTGTTCGTGGAGATCTACATTGTCAAGAATCTAGATGCGCGGTGAGGGCAGCTGATACCATACCCCTCAGTATGGCGCACCTCATCGAGACTATCGGCAAACTTTCGTGCCTTCTCTTCCCGGTCGTCCTTGTCCAAAGTGTCACACACTCGGAAGAAATCGCTTAGACCTGCCTCTATAGCGAGAGATGCAAGGAATCTGTGGAGAAACCTTGTCACTTCCGCCATAGTCGGCCGCTGAGTAGGATCCTGATTCCAACAGCGGACCGTCATGTCCCATACCGGGTCAGCCAGACCAAGTTCTTTCCCCTCCTGTGGACGATCCGGTCGTTGACCTCCCGTGAGCTTCGAAATAATTGCCAGGGGTGCAAGTCCACTGAATGGACTCCTTCCCGCAAAAACCTTGGGCAGGATTCAGACATCAGGCGGACCGTCCAACACTAGGGTGGCAAGGCACGTGGACTAACCTCTATCACAGCCATCCCGAAAGCAAACACATCTGCTTCTCGTGTGATTGTACGACCTCCCACGAGAATCTCTGGCGCAGTCCATGCCGCGTGTGCTGCAAAGTTCATTCCGCGAACGGCAGAGGGAAACCCGAAATCCGTCAAACGGGCATGACCGTCATGATCGACGAGAATGTTGAGCTTGCCGACGGTTGAGTCAGTGAGGTCCAAAACAACCTTGAAAAATACCTACCCCAGTCAGGTTTCCGTGTGTGGTGTTGTTTGTGTGAAGGTAGTCGAGACCTTCGGCGACATCCAGTAACTTGGGAGAATGACGTTACCGACCAAGGGTTATTACAAGGAGGGACAGGCTCACCAGACGGATCCGATTCGTGTCTGGATTTCTCTCGATGAACTCGGTCAGACTTCCGTTCGGCATCCACTCCGAGACAACTTGCAAAGGATATATGGTGATGCCGATAAAAGGGACGATGTTTGGGTGTCTTAATTCTTTCCAGGTGGCGGCTTCTTTGAATAATGACTACAAGGCCAACAAGTGTTCTTGAGCAGACGCGATACAGATGTGCCACACCAAATACAAACCTTCTTAAGGGACTGGTCATTGTCCAGGGGAACATTCAAAGACTTGATAGAGACTTTCTTACCGCGATAATTACCTTCCCATACATCGGCAATGGGACCATCACCCACTCTGGCGATTTCATCAGATATGATGTATTGTCGAGAGACTTTGTCGTTGGTAGAAAGGGAAAGGGTGCTGAGGACCTGCAGAGCTGGTTTCATCGCTGGACAAAAGGCCGAAAAGGAGAGCACGCACTCTATTGAGCGAGGTGGCGATCTGACCCACTACTTCCGGGCTCTGGAGCGCGCGGAAGCCATTTACAATAGTGTCGGCCATCGCGAGCAGATCGTCCGGAGGTAGTGTCGAAGGCGAGGGTACTCAGTCGCGATATCGTGATGGCCTCAGTGGCTGGTACTTTGTAAGTCCGTTTGGGTCGGGTTTAAACGGATTTAAACTCACTCCCGCTCGTGAACACGCTTGCTCGTCCAACTGAATCAAACTTGGCTCCGTCCAGTACTGTAAACAACACTCACAAAAACACCCTCCGCCTTCGATGCCCGTCGTGCAACCGCGGCTGTCGAGGGCACCTCAATCTGTCCAACAGGCGCCGATCTAGGTCCCAACTCGTATAGGGCCTGTTGTCCGGAAATACGCCCTTCTGGTGCCCTATCCCAACCTCTTCCCCCCTGACAACCACCTGCTCTCAATCGACACCGACCGTGCACTCCAAGCTTCTGGCGGATCCCGCCTCGCTCATCCGGAGAGGTTTTGATAAATATTTTTTTTACACCGAACGGTTGGAGGATCCTTCCCTATCTTCTACGCGGACCCCCACTGCTCGGGGGTCGACGAGGTTATTACGTGGGGGCTTTGGTGGCAGACAGCAGGGTCTGAGGGAGCCATTGGTCAAGGAGGTGCGGATGGTGAGACCGTTGCAACATATGTCGTTGTCACGACATTGAGACCGTCCAACATGGACAAGGGAGAGGAACGATAGAGGTCCGCTCCCTTGGCATCTGTCAAGGATTGGCGGTGGCTAATCTGTGCTTCATAGAGAACTGACCCAGGAGTTCTCAGGCCGCCCTCCGCCAGAGGATGTTCCGGAGATGTCTAACCTCTTCAACGAGGCTGCGGCCAGGTTCAACATCCCCTCGCTTTCTACACTGGTCACCGTATGATATCCACGTTCGGGTAGCAATCAAATCTGACCTCACCTCGCAGACAGAACCTGCAGAATCCAAGATATCGGTTTGGCGTATCATAGACATTTCTCCTCTTGGAGAGACATATCCAAACAAGCGCATTTCGTGATGGCTTTAGCGTTACCATAGGCTACTACGAGGCACGATCACCGTCTCTAGGGGAAATCAGGTTGTCGGTCTTATCTACGATTGGGGCGGAGGTTCGACCGTCGCATCGAGGTCGACCGCTAGGCGCACGGGACCGGGCGTATTTTACTTTCGTGATGAGTCGTCCACTCCCTTCCATCCTCACGTCCTCACACGTGGACACTCGCCACGAGAGCCACGGGATCGCAACTTCCAAAACTATCTTGAGTGAAGCGTGGATGAGCGTTGTGAATAGCAGCGCTCGACGTGATGCGTTTGTCCGGAGAACGGCCTCAGACCTCCAACGTCCGTTGGCTGTGCCAATGTACCCACGAGCAGTTGAATGCAATAAATAAGACGCGGGTAGTCAAAAATACAATGGACCAATGCCGAGAATGGTATAACAGAACGCATATACCTACAGAAACGACTCTAGAATACCCAATGTACCACACAAGATGGAAATCCCTATTCCCAGTATGCAAAACGGCGGTGGAACGCGTACCGTTATGGGTCACTGCACGGGATACGGAAGTTATGGTCGGATTGTAGAGTGAAGAGAATCCCCGGGCCTGTTCAAGAGGAGTCAGATCATTCAGTTAATCCTCAACGACAGGGTGCTCGGTCCGGTCGCGAAAATCACTTGCCATCGTGTCCCCTCTAATTGAAACATCATCATCAGAACCCGCTGCCGCAGAAAGGACATGAATAAACTGTGACATTTGCTCGGGGACATGCGACGTTCACGTCCTCTTGCCAGGATTCCGGGACGAGCGGGACCGTCACCGCCCAGGGACAAGGGAGAGGAACAATGGAGGTACATTCCCTTGGCAGGATTGGCGATGTTAATCCGCGCTTCGTAACGTAGCAAACTAACTCAAGAGTTCTCGGGCCGCCCTTCGCCAAAGGATGTCCCAGAGAAGACTAACCCCCCCCCCCCCCAACGAGGCCGCGGCCAAGTTCAACATCCCCTCGCTCTATGCGTTGGTCGCCATATGGTATCCATGTTCGGATAGCAATCATGTCCGACCTCACCTCGCTGACAGAACCTGCAGATTGCATGATATCAGTTCAGCAGATTATAAGTGTTTTTCCTCCCGGACAGACATGCATCCAAGAAAGCGTATTTCGCGATGGCTCTAGTCAGTGTTCCCATAGATTACTGTAAATAGAAATCACCGTTTCCGGGGGGGGGGCCGGACTGTCAGTCTTATTTACGATCGGGGCGGAGGTTTCGACCGTCACATTGAAGTCAGCGTCTGCCGGCGCCCGATCGAATACAATCTCGCAGTTACGGACTTTAGCTAACACAGACCCATTACCCCGTCGGAATAGTTCATTTATAACACTCCTGTTGAGTCTGCTGTGCACGGACGGGTGAAACGAAAGTTTTACGCCGCTTGCGGGGCCACTGTACTATCTGCTGAGCCGCATGCAGCCCTCGGCTGCCACTGGCCCCCATGATGACACAAAATCACGCTTCGCCGCTCGCCTCCCCATGAAGATACCCATTCCCGTTCCCTGCTTCCAACGCAGGAAGAGAAAAATCCAAGTCCCCTAGCGATTCTTTTCATTTTCCCTTCGGGCCCGTCCTCGCGGCCTCATACCATTTGAGCCTTCCCGACGAGGTCGACCGAATCTTCCAGTGCGGTGAATGAAGCGGAGATAGGCATTTTGGACAACGTGAGCAAAGCAAAATGTCCCGCACTGCTCAGGTATGGTAATACCTTTCGTCGAGAGCGACGTGACACGTTTGTCCGGAGAACGACTTCAAAAACCTTCAACATCCACCGGTCACGCCAATGTCCTCCCGAACAACTGAATGCAATAAATAAAACATGGGTAGTCGAACATACAATGGTCAGATACCGGAACGCATATACCTACGGAGATAATCCCAGAGTAGCCAATGCACCACATAAGGACATCGTGTAATACAGGTTCAAATACACATCCACTAGACACCTCAGGGTCACCCTAATGTTTCAACTA
>Ga0307515_10009625_pt1 | contig 18651 bp, 19 predicted proteins | sample 17_EM_MG_FD_194513 | JGI IMG/M metagenome (GOLD analysis project Ga0307515, IMG submission 194513) | Populus trichocarpa ectomycorrhiza microbial communities from riparian zone in the Pacific Northwest, United States - 17_EM | ecosystem: Host-associated > Plants > Roots > Unclassified | place...
TAGGAATGTCTTTTCATAGCTTTGTATTTTTTTCTCGTGTTAAGCCATGAGTTGAGTCAAATTTTTTCTAACGTGAAAAAAGATATCCAGGTGATGATAACCTTAGCCAACCCACTTTAACTTGACAAACATATGAGATATGAGATCAGGATACCCCATAGAATGTAAAAAAAAAACCACAAAACTCAAGTTCCAATAACCTAATCTTAAATTATGAAATTGGCAAGAAACCAATTTCAAAAAAGAATGTTAATGAAAAAAACTTGAGTTAACCCGAGTTCACTTTAGAAGCTCGCCACCTGCGACATCGGATCGAGATGAAAAAATTATTTTTTTAAATGACCTCGAAAAAAGGATGGAAGTTAAATAAATAAAAAACATTGAAAAAAAAACTTAAGTCACTTTAAGTTAACTTGACAAACTTGCGACCCAGGATAATCTCATAGAAAGGAATAGCATAAAAAAACAAAAAAACTCACCCTTAATAGCCTAATGTCAAATAATATAATAAATAAAATGTTGAAAAAACCCCCGACAATCGGGTTAACTTGACTAACCTGCGACTTGGGATAACCCTAGAAAATAAGAAAAGATAAAAAAAGAGTAATGAAAAGAATGAGGACCAACATTAGATAAAAACAAAATAATTGAAATAAATCGTTGAGATATGAAATTGAAAAAATAAATAAATTAAGAAATGGATAAAAAAAGAGCAATAAAAAAAATAAGGACCAAAATTTGATATAAAAAACCAAGTAAAATAAAATGTTGAGGGAAAAAATTGAAAAAAAAAGAAAATTAAGAAAATGATAAAAAAAAGAGCAATTAAAAAACAAGAACCAAAATTGGATAAAAAAATAAATGAGATACAATATTGGGGGACAAATTAAAAAAATAATCAAGAAAAGGATATAAAATCAACAATAAAAAGAGAGAGTGACATATTTGATATAAAAATTAAATAAAACCAATGAAAAGAGATGAAATTATATATATAAAAAAATCCAAAACAATAAAGACCAATAAAAAAAAGGAGGATCATAATTGAAAGAAAAAATAAATGAGAGGATAACTCTAATTTTGGATGACCCAACACAAATTTTAAGGAGATAAAAGAGAAAAGAGGGGGGAGGAGAAAAAAAATCTCATCAGTGCCAGATCTTTGTGAATTAAACTACATGTGCTATCCCATCAGTTGCTTCGCCGCTGGACACTTTGAAAAACATGGTTGTTGGACCTTTTTGGTAGTTGAAAAATACCGTACACACCACCCAAATTCCATTGAAAGGACCATTTAATTTTTGTAATGAAAAATAAAGATGTCACTCAATTATAGTAATTCACAATGCAATGAACTTAGCCCTACAGTAAAAGAATTTAGCCTTATAATAAAAGAATGACAGGGTTTAATGTTTACTAGTTATATGACTTGTGCTTCGTCACGGGTCAAAAAATTTTATTTCTTATATAAAAAAATTGTATATGCAAGTTTTTTCAATGCATTTATGTCGTTTAAAAAATTTAAGTTCAAATAATTTTTTTAATGCATACTTATAATCAAATAATTCAAGAACTATGCGTGCGAATAAAAAAATAAAAAATCAATAACGATATCTAAAAATAAAACTTGAAAAATTAAGAAACATGTGTAGATCAAGATATTTAATCTCAAAAGATAAAACACTCGGTTGTATTTGCTAAATTTGTGTATTCAAATAATATTTTTTATTCAAGCAAACGATATTAGAAATAGAGATACAAATTAAATTGATTGAATAAAATAAAAAGATAGAAAAACACAATGCAAGGCTGCACATATTAAAAATATTATCTGAAAATATTTTTTAATTTTAAAAAATAAAGTTTATCCATATAAAAGATAAAAAAATACATATGAATAAGAAAAACTCTTCAAATTTAAATGCATAATTGAAAAAATAATCGTCATTCCAGAGAGTCTCTCTAAACAAAGTGAAAGAAAGAATGAGTACTAATTTAAATATAAATTAAAACAAATATAGAAAAAACCATAAAAAATTTAATTTAAAAAAGAATCAGAAAAAAAGAGCAAATGCTAGGCGCTGCTAGGCCTTTAATATTTTTTGTTTGCAACATGTCACTTAAGATTTTTTAAAAAGAAAGTCTAGATTTCGGTAATTGTGGTGACTGAAAAATCAGGGCTTAAGGTTTTTTACCTAAAAACCTGTTTTTCAACCTATTTTGACTCAAAATACCTATAAAATATCGTAGAAACAATTATAAATCTATCTATGACCTTAAAAAACCCAAAAAATCACTCAAAAAACCGAAATCAACCCAAAACTAAAAATCAACTCGAGCTCATATATGTTTTTTCATGAATTTTAAAGGTAAAAAAACCTAATATGAACTACTCTTTTCAAATGAAACCGCTTGACACAAATATCATCCGTTTTGGTGGCCTAAATCAATGTCAATGATATTTTTTTTTTCTACCGATGGAACCCTGTAAGTCCGCGACCTCTCTCCCCTTCCTCAACCAGAGATTAAAGAATAAAAAAAAAATAAACTTTTGTATCAAAATTAAATTGAAAAAATATTGAAGTACTACAATTGTATAATTTGTACTATTTTTAAGATTTAAGGATTAAATGTATCTTTTACAAAATTTATGGCAAATCACTCTTATTTGATGCTTCTTTTATTGTAGTCATTCTTCTTTTAATCTATCTTTTCATAAAAAAAAATTTATTTAATTTTTAATCAGTACTAAATCACTGGAAAAAAAATTTAAAATCATATTAAAAAAAATTACATAACTCATCTACAATAATATGTAAAAAAATAAATATTTGAGTGATGGTAAAAAACCTATGCCTTTAAGAGTTATATTTAATATTTTTAATAAAAATATAGAAATTCAAACAATTTTTTTTGCCTATACGCCACCTAGTTCTCTCCTTCCATAAACCCTAGCAAACCTCACCTACTCAACTCGAAACAGCTCCTCTCTTTTTCTCTTCCCTGCAACTCCCACCGCCACCACCACCACCAAAATGGAAGGCATCGAACTTGATGCCCCGTCACTCTCCTTCCCTGAGAATGATTTCTGCGACTCAATTCTCTCACGCTACTCCACCTCCACCCAAGACGACCACCACCACCTCTGCGCCATAATCGGCACCATGTCACAAGAACTCAAAGACCAAAACCTCCCTTGCACACCTATCGCTTACTTCGGCGCCGCATGCTCCTCCCTAGACCGCCTCTCCTCCTCCTACTCTGATCCTTCCCCTTACGTGATCGATTCTCTTATTACCATCCTCTCTCTAGCTCTTCCTCGAATTTCAATTCCAATATTGAAGAAAAAAAGAGAACTGGTTTCCAATGTTGTTGTGCGGGTTTTGAAATTAAATTATTCTGTTACAGCTGGAGCTGTTGTTTCGGGATTGAAATGCGTGGCTCATTTGTTGAGTATCAGAGATAGTTTTAATTGGGATGATATTTCTCAATTATTCGGAGTCTTATTAAGTTTCATGACCGATTCTCGCATAAAGGTATCTTTTTTTTTTATCCTGTTAATTTGCTTTCCGATTCTTGATTCTTTAAGCTATAAGAAATCTTGATTGATTTTTTGAACAGGTGAGAAGGCAATCCCACTCTTGTATCCGTGACACCTTGCTAAATTTTCAAGGTACACCAGCATTAGCTCCGGCGAGTGAAGCAATCACCAATTCTTTCGAAAAGTTTCTTCTTCTTGCCGGTGGATCCAATGCAGTAGCTTCTACTGATGGGCCTAAAGGAGCCCAACACGTTCTATATATTCTCGATGCCTTAAAAGAATGTCTTCCTCTTTTATCATTCAAGTGTGTGACTGCAATTCTCAAGTACTTTAAAACTCTCCTCGAGCTGCGGCAACCTGTTGTTACTAGGCGTGTGACTGATAGTTTGAAAGTAATTTGCTTACACCCGGGTTTACAGGTTCCGGCTGAACCATTACTCGACTTGCTATGTTCACTAGCTCTTTATGCTTCTACAAATGAGACGTCTGCGGATAACATGACATTCACTGCCAGCTTGTTGGATGTTGGAATGAAAAAAGTTTATTCCTTAAATAGGCAAATTTGCGTTGTTAAGCTACCAATTGTATTCAGTACACTCAAAGGTTAGATGCTACTTTCCTAGAAGAATGGGTGCTGTTTCTGTTCGTTTCCAATTTGCGTACTTGGTTGTTTCTCACTTTCTGTCTTTTGGCAGATATTTTGGCGTCTGAACATGAGGAGGCCATCTTTGCGGCCACACAGGCATTGAAGAACTCAATAAATAGTTGTATTGATGAAAGCTTGATCAAGCAGGGAGTAGATCAGATTACAATCAACAAAAATGCCGAAACTAGAAAGTGTGGGCCTACAGTTATAGAAAAAGTGTGCGCAATCATTGAAAGCTTACTTGATTATCATTACAGTGCAGTCTGGGACATGGTATTTCAAGTGGTTTCGACCTTGTTTGATAAATTAGGTATTTTCATGTTTTTTCTCACTCCTTTTCTATTATGCCATTGGACTACTTCTTGCCATAAGAATTGGTGAAGTTGTGTGTCATTGCTAGTTCTTCCAGCAGCTTGATTGGGGGAACCTTTCAGTTTTTATAATCGGTCTTCTGTATTTTTGTGTTCAATGTTTCTTCTAGGAATACACAATAGTCAACATTTGTTATTTTCCAGGAAACTATTCTTCTTATTTTATGAGAGGAACCCTTAAGAACTTGGCAGATATGCAGAGATTACCCGATGAAGATTTTCCTTACCGGAAACAGGTAGTTATTTGCTTCTGCACAACCTCATTATATGCTATTAATACGCTCATTATATTTCTGATATTCTTTAGCTTTTTTACTATAGCTCTTGTCAACTTTACTGGTCTTATAACATCAAAATAAATCTGTTAGGACTTGACATTCTTAAAATATGACTTTCCATGTCATTTGGAAATTTATGCACTCTCAATGCAAGCCATCTTGCTTCACCATGTTGGAACTCCAACGTTTCATAATGCAGCATGCCAATATAATAGAGCATTTTGGAGGCCTCAATATTCAAGAGCCTCCCTCTGATTTGGGATGTCGCTAAAGTTTTGTACTTAATATCTTGTGGTCATTGACTAAAAATCTGCTTTGTCTAAACCTTTCAAGAACCAACAAGAGGAGGGGAGGGTGTTTTGGTCCACTACAAATAGTTCACTGGGCATATTTTCCATTGTCTAGTTCTTGTGGGCCTCCATAATGGCTTCAGCATTGTTGCGAAGCAGCATTGATTGCACAATGGTCCATATCTACAGTGATTGGTTTGCTAGGATTTTCTTTTTCTAGCCTGCACTTTCTAATTAAGTGCCTCGTGTTACAGGGTATAAATTCTTAATTTACTTGTAATTGAGCTCAAGGAAAACTTGACTCCATTTTCACAAATAAGTGAAAGCATTTTTTATTGTACTTGTTGATTGTTTCATCCATAATCTCAACCCTGCCCTTTTCTGATACGTGGATGTACTTGTCGATCTGCAGTTGCACGAATCCCTTGGATCTGCTCTTGGTGCAATGGGTCCTGAGACATTTTTAAGCTTCCTACCTCTTAAATTAGAGGTCGATGATCTATCTGAAGTTAATGTCTGGCTCTTTCCTATTCTGAAGCAGTATACTGTTGGTGCCCGTTTAAGCTTTTTTACAGAGTCAGTTCTGAGTATGGTTGGTCTGATAAAGAAAAAATCTCGACAGGTATAAAATTACTAGGTAATATGGTGTACTTTCCTGCTACATAGCATTTTAGTAGTGACTTCTTACCTGTTGCAGCTGGAGCTAGATGGAAGGATCATCTCAGCGAGGAGTGCTGATGCTCTTGTATACTCTTTGTGGTCCTTATTACCTTCCTTTTGCAACTATCCTTTGGATACTGCAGAAAGTTTCCAGGATCTGGAGAAAGCTTTGTGTGGTGCACTTAGTGAAGAATGTGATATTCGTGGAATAGTTTGTTCTGCCCTGCAGGTCCTTATTCAACAGAATAAGAGAATAATGGAGGAGCAAGATGATCTAACTGTTACAGAAGTTGGTATAGCTGAACAGCATGCTATTGCCCGCTATACCCTGCAGGTTGCAACAGATAATTTGAGGGTGCTTAGGTCTTCTGCTCGTAACTTGTTGACTGTTTTGTCTGGGATCCTCCTGGAATCTCCAAAAGATGACGGTGGTCTTCTGCAGGTACTTTTGCTATCTCAACCAGTGAATAAGAGATGCCATTTTATTTTTCATTGAGTCACATTAGAATTGTTGATTTCTTTTGGGTATGTTTCGTGATTTTATTTTATATATCAATTTTGCCAACATAGTCTAACTGTCAAAAATCATTTTAGAGAAGATGTAACTTGTATTTTTTGTAGACTGTTTCCGTGGTATATGGGAATTATCTGTTAGATTCATAACATTTTTTGGATGGTTTATCTGAACCACCAGAAACTTCTGAACATCACGACTATTTCCTTTTGTAAATCTTCATTTGCAGGTACTATTGCCAATAAGAAAATGCAAAATAGGTGTTTATATTTTTTTTCTTTAGATAAGCATATCTTCAATTGTTTGCTCCATTATTTCTGTTGTGTGGTCAGTGCAGTCCTTTTGATGTAATTGGTTGTTGAGCAACATGAGATATTGGAGGGTTATTATATTTTGTTACTTGCATCACTTTGGTGTAATGCTGTTGGAGCCTTAAGAGGCACTTCCCTTTGCTGATAGTCTGTGAGGTTGGAGGGTTATTATATTGTTTTCTGTCGCTGCTCCTAGATTGCTCGTTTGGAGGATGAGTTCTTCAAATTTATTTTGTTTGCTCTCCTTTTCTTATAGATTTCTTTTTCATAAAAATTGCATCATAATTATTTGGCATGTTCAGTGAAGTTTTGATAATACAAGTAAAACTCTTGCAGTCTACAATTCGTGAGTTTTCCTCAATAGCAGATAAAGAAGTAGTTAAGAGGATCTACTTAAAGACAATGCAGAAGCTTTTGGCTGTCACACAAAAGGCCACAAAAGCTGATAATTCTAGAGATTCCATTTCTATGCGGATTGATGATTCATCAAATGACTCGAGGTTAGCTTTTTTCTCTTTGTATTGCTTTGTTTTTTATTTAATGTGATATCTCATTTTGTCCTCTTTAATATCATATGCATTTATGAATTGTCTTCCCAATCCACCACCAGCCAAATGCCCTTCTATTTGTACACAGACGATGATAGATGTCATGGAATTTTTCATTGTTTTTCACATAACTTCATTTTTACTGCAGAGCACGGCTATTTGACCTGGCAGTTTCACTTTTGCCAGGATTGGATGGTGAACAGATCAATGTTTTATATAGTGCAGTAAAGCCTGCATTACAGGTTTGTCATTTCCTAAAGTGTCCTATTCTCCAGCTACTTCTTAGAGACTTCCTTGTTTTCACATGAGAATGATCTTAATTATTCTTCCTCATATATATTATTATTTGTATTACATTGATGGTTGTTATTATGATGTGAAGGATATGGAAGGTCTGATCCAAAAGAGGGCATACAAAGTTCTTTCAATTATTCTCCAGGTAAATCCTCCATAATTGCAAAAGCTCCGTAGTTCTTGGATGTTTTGATTGTTATCGCATATCAACTTCCACTATTATCACCACAATTTTCATGGATAGTTAGAGTGGAGTTTTGTCAACTGCTCGTAATGGACTGATATACATGTTCGAAGTTCTAGCAGTGGTGGCAAATATTACGGACATAAATTAATTGTGATTTTTCCTGGAATATTCTTAGTGTTATTTTTTTCTATATATTTAAGAAAGAATTCTGCTGAATATTCTGCTATGCAATGTTTTACTATTATAGCAAAGATTTAATCTTACTACATTTTGTGAAATTCAACATTTCTGATTATTTTTCTGTTTCGGGTTTCTGAATGGTCAGAGGTACGATGGATTTATTACACCACGATTTGGGGAACTGCTTCAGCTCATGATTGATGTGCTACCCTCATGCCATTTCTCTGCCAAACGGCACAGACTTGATTGTATTTACTGTCTAATAGTTCATATCCCCAAGGTTGTATGACATGATTTTCCCTTACTGTTTATTTCTTCAAGTTTAAAAACAACGCAGTTTGGATGTTGGAATCTGTTACCGTTTTCTTTGGTATGTTACACCTACCATACCTGAATTACTTGAATTTCTTGTTACAGGACTCAGAGCAGAGGAGGCATGAAATCCTTACTTCTTTCCTTACTGAGATAATACTTGCTCTGAAAGAGGTATTATATTATCACCAAGAGCACTGGTCATTTTTCAATCTTTTTTTTCCTGGTTGTGATAGGTTATGATGTTGATTCTTTGGAGATCCTTTGTATAACATTTAAAGTAATTACCTCATTTTGAGCATGCAATACAGAAGCTGTGATAGGTTATGATGTTGATTCTTTGGAGATCCTTTGTATAACATTTAAAGTAATTCCCTCATTTTGAGCATGCAATACAGAAGCTGGTTGAGATTATTTGAATAACAGCATTACCTTATTTCATAGGAAAACTTGTAGAGATGAAACTGTGTCATTTGCTGACTATTATAGTGTTGCTCCAATTTATTAACTGCCAACTGGATATGAGATTATATGAAGATTGTACATTTTGTCTATGTTGAGAATGCCGTGTCTATAATCAGGTACAGCTTTTAGGGAATGCTAATAGAAGATTCATAGGTTGCCTTAAAATTGTTAAGAGATTGAATTGAGAACATGGGAAGGGATTTGATTTTTGGCTGCATGGTGAAGTTGACTGACTGTAGCAGCCATAAGTTGTTGGGTATTTTTGAACTCACTATGCTATATAAGCTGTTATCTTTTTCCATCACCCTTTCTAGTCTCCTTAAATTTCGTCATTTAAGTTATTCACTACTCTCAGCCTTGTCTTTCTTGATGCCAGGGTATGCTTGTGCTTGTTAATATTTAAACTGGCTTTCCTTAAGCAGAAGCTTGATATACAAGTCTCATGTTTCTACGTGGTTATTTAACTCTTGCCCAAGAAATAAAATTATTCTAGGTCTATTTGTAATGAAGTGGTGCATGGTTCATGCTCTACCCATAATCATTTTCGTACGAAGTGGTGGTTCCCAAAACTTAACATACACCTTTGTGATTGACCAGATATTACTATAAAATTAAGCAAAGACCCCCATGTTCATGCTTGAGATAATATTGCTTGGTAAATGCGAATGTGATAAGATTTTGTGCCCTTTAAAATGAAGATATTAATGAAAAGAACTATCTATGTTGCTGGTTCCAAACTTGTTATGTGTCACATGCTGGATTTGAACTTCTCGCAATGTGTAGTTTATAAATGCTGATAAATATCTTGCTCTTTGTTTTTGTTAATGGTTTTATTGCAGGTTAACAAAAGAACAAGAAATAGAGCTTACGATGTGCTTGTCCAAATTGGTCATACCTTTGGAGATGAAGAGAATGGCGGAAAGAAAGAAAACTTGTATCAATTTTTTAACATGGTATCAATTTTGTATTTCTGTCTCCGAAGTTTTATTGCGATGTTGATTGAAATTGTTGTCATTTTCATACAAATTTGAAGTTCTAACAAGATCCCATTTGTTACTGGACAGACCAGCCGTGATCTGTTCATCTCAAGAATATGATATAATCATCCCATTTTTATTTTATTATTTTGTATGAAAAAAAATTGTTTTACATGTATGTGGGTAAATTGACCACGTGTTGCTTTCGGAAACACTTAACTTTTGCGGTCACAGGTTGCTGGAGGCCTGGCTCTTGAAAGTCCTCATATGATCAGTGCAGCAATGAAAGGCGTAGCTCGTCTGGCATACGAGTTTTCAGACCTGGTTTCTATTGCTTACAAGTTGCTTCCATCCACATTTCTCCTTCTGCAGAGAAAGAACAGGGAGATTATCAAAGTGCGTGAACTATCTTTTTGATGTGTGCAGTTTAGCATCATGTTTATTTGGGTCGAGTGAATTAAACTTATCATTTCTTTTCTACCTTTCTCTCTTGTGGTCTTTTTTATGCTGCCTTCTTTCTAGACTAAATTGGTAATTTTCTGTTCAGGCTAATTTAGGTTTGTTGAAGGTACTAGTGGCCAAATCACAAGCTGAAGGGCTGCAAATGTTCCTGGGGAGTGTGGTGGAAGGCTTGCTGAGATGGCAAGATGACACCAAAAACCACTTCAAAGCTAAGGTATTGACAACACAAACTGTGTTGAACTTATCTTTACTTTGGCCATAAATAGTGGTGTTTAAGTGAGTTTCTGGAAGAGATTTCCTTTTCATGTTGGCTCTTTGGTGCCTGTATGTGGGTGTCAGTTGTGTTTTTCTTGAAGTTTGCCTCTCTGTTTTTCTAGTGGTTCAGATTTATTACCAATGTTGTTGAGAATTTTTTTGTGGACATGCTTTATTTAACGCTACTATGTTCTTTTATAGTGGTGTTGGGTATGCTGTTGGACAGCATGTACGCAAGTCTAAAATCTTTTGCAGCATTGTGCATGATTATTGCTCGGAAGGTCTGTGGTTGCCATAAATGTGGTCCAAACTATCTAATGTCTTCCATTGCTTCCAAACTCTTTTCAGGTTAAGCATATCCTGGAAATGCTAGTCAAGAAATGTGGTCTGGATGCTGTGAAGGCAGTGATGCCTGAAGAACATATGAAACTCCTTACTAACATACGGAAGGTTTGTTTAATGACATCATGTTAATATGCCATTTTATAGTTTCCCAAGCACAATTTGTTCTTTTGTTTTTTATTCATGATTGTTGAATATATACTAGATAAAGGAGCGGGGAGAGAGGAAGCATGCAGCAAGCTCTGATGAAACTAAATCTCATATGTCAAGAGCTACTACATCCAGGTCTCAGGCATATTAGTATATGGATTAATAGTGAATTTTATGCTCTTGTAAATGTCTAAAATGTTCTCAATTGCTTGTAATGCTCTCCCTTTATTTGTATTTTGTTCAATTCTCGCATGATTGCAATGATGGTTTGCAATATATTGAAAGTACAAAACACACAAAAAAGGGCAATGCATCTCCAATTTTTGTGTGCTCATGAAATACTGTATTGCATTCTAAAAACTTGGCTCATTCTGTATGGTTGCCATCCTCTCATCTTGTACATACAAGAAAACCGAGTCCTAACTGTATTCAATAGGAAGCGTCACAATATAGATTTGTATTGCATTCAATCTCAGACCGCAGTGCTATATTCCAAATGCATCAGCCTATCTGGTGTTTCTGGTAGAACAACACTATGTCCGTGTTCTTAAGGATTCTTCTCTAATTTTGAATTTGTTAATGATATTCTGAAAATATTTGCTCTGCTGACAGGATAAGCAGATGGAACCATACTAAGATCTTCTCTGATTTTAGTGATGGGGAGACAGAGAACAGTGATGGTGAATATATGGATACAAAGACAGTTTCAGGTCGGCATAGCAAGTTTTCCTCCCAGCTCAAACCCAAAGCTTCACTAAGGTCAGTGACTTTTGATGATGTTAAAAAAGTTATGGATTCATGGCATGGGCTATTATATTCAGATTATTATATCATGGGTGACCTTACTATCTTAGTGACTAAAGGTTTCCTTTATTGATGTGTGCCAACTGTACATCCAAGATCTTGCACTTTGCATTTTAGGGTGTTGTTTGGGTTCCACTAGATATTATTAACAACCCATCAACCGAATCAAGAGCGCACTACTTCAGCCTTTGAATTTATACTGGACTCTTGATGAATCTGATAGATGGTGTCTAATGGTTCTGGTAGAGGGTGCCACTGCACCATATCTATTAGTAATTACTTGCTCAAAACAATCTGAAATTGCATATTTATATACCCAAAATTTCCAGGTCCAAAATAATACACAGGTCAGACAAGAGCTTGCCAGAAGACTTGTTTGACCAGTTAGAAGATGAGCCACTTGACTTGCTTGATCGGTACAAAACACGATCAGCCCTCCGATCAACCGCGCATCTTAAAAGAAAGCAGGAATCAGATGATGATCCAGAGATTGACTCTGAAGGGCGGCTGATAGTTCGTGAAGGAGGGAAACCTAAGAAGGAGAAGCTCTCCAACCCCGATTCAGATGCGAGGAGTGAAGCAGGCAGTTTCAAGTCACTGAACTCCAAGAAAACTCAGAAGCGCAGGAAAACTTCAAATTCTGGGTGGGCTTACACTGGAAGTGAATATGCCAGCAAGAAAGCTGGTGGGGATGTGAAGAGGAAGGACAAGCTTGAGCCATATGCATATTGGCCCCTGGATCGCAAGATGATGAGTCGGAGACCAGAGCATCGTGCAGCTGCTAGGAAAGGTATGGCTAGTGTTGTAAAAATGACCAAGAAGCTTGAGGGCAAGAGTGCTTCAGCTGCGCTGTCTATGAAGCTCATCAAATCTAACAGTCAGAAGAAAGGCAACAAGAGAAAGAGCAGGTGAAGCCATCTAGATTGGTCGAGATATCAAGAAGGATCTGCAGTCCAGGTCGTGAGATTTTCTACTTGTTTGATTGTTACAGTTACACAGTTGCGTGCACCAGTTTTGACACTGATTCTTCTGGTTGCGGAAATGTACATGACAGAAGAACAACAGGGAAGCCAATTTCCAATGACGTAGCAATTTTGCTTGCAACTTGATTGGCTCTCTCTTTCGTTTTATGTTTAGCAGAGCTCTTGATTCATCATGGTTTTCTTTGGCGCGTGAACGTACACGCGCCTGGGTTTAGTTTGGTTGAACTTGTGAAATGATCTTATGTAATGTTCTTATGTCTGGCCAACTATGCTGTTCAATGAAATGTTGGGTGGTTACCACCACTCGCATTTCCAGTTCTCAAAAGCGAATGGAAATTCACAAATTTGGATCCTAGAATTGAAGGCACGTCTGGGTTTTTTTTACTGTCTTTACAAGAATGTCATGTTATTTCTTTATTCAATTGTTGTTGCGACTCGCGTAAAAATACAAGTTCAAAAAATCATACAGTACATCTCAAATGGATAAGATGGGACTGTACTCCCCTGCTTGAGTGGTGTAAAATTCAGATCTGCCGATCTTTCTGCCACAAGGTCGTTATCATAGGCTTAATGAAATTTTATTTTTGTTAATTTTTTATACATACACTTGAACCTGTCATCTTTCTTGTAATATAATCATAAATTCCAAGATAAACGAAATGCCTTGCTTCACTTGGGCACACGCCATCGCATTGTGCCTTCACTAAACTAACTAACTAGAACAAGTCATGCAAATAATTGCTAAGAAACTGATTGGAGTCATGCCATTTTCGCGACTCATTAGTTGAAAACAAACCTCACCGACACATTGTTGAGTGAAATCAGTCTAAATCCTGCATCATAAGAACCCGCACCGCAACTTCTCTCACTTATCCTCGGATCTTGGAAACTCATGAAGTCGACGACATTGTTATGATCAGCGAATATCTAGGAAAGAAGATCCTGATGATCGGGTGCAAGCATGGAAATATCGAGCTCGCCTGCCCAAATTACCCAGCAGCCGTCATTTGTGGGTGATAAAATGAAACAACGTACCATGACAAAACATTAAGCGTACAAGCTCGACAGAGAGAAACAAAACAGAAGCATGCACATAAACCACCGCTATGCTACGGTAAAGTAGCAAATTGTTAGCTCAAAAATTCATTACAACTGACAACTAATGCAATACCCTTACAGCTATCTTTTTGGTACACGGAACAAAGAGGAAACAAGGCCACTTCTGATCGTTGATTGATGGCTCACAAGCAGATCAAGGCCCACTGTGGCTATTTATGAGAGAGGATTATAAAAACAACAGAAAAAAAAAAAAAAAAAGAGTATTTCCAGTCGGCACCTGGTGAAATCTGACTATTCTCCCTTCCCGGGCAAATAGCCATCTAATCAATCTATCCTCGAGATATCAGATGTCCAACTAGTTACATTTCAAAGGTCAATTGAGCTTCAGCAAGTTCAGCAGAAAACAGGATACAGTGAGGATTCCAGTACACTCTGCAAGAAGTAGCTGTGTCATTAATAGTCACTTGCTGAACATTTCGCAAGCTAGCATATGCTATATAGGATACATCTCCTACCAGACCTACCGCATCTTGATATTTTAAACACTTGTTCTGCTTTTAGTTTCCCCCCCACTGAAAATTAAGTTGCTGTAAAATGTCATGCAATAATGGTGAGATGATAGGATGAGCCTAGGCGTCAATTCATACATTAATGACACATCTATTAGTGCAGTATTCGATGTTTCTATCCCCAGCTTGATGTGTTTCTCAAATTCAATTATTATAGCACAGAGTTAAATTACAAATCTACGCACCTTGGAGAAGCTCTATTTCACTTGAATGGGGCAAAAATGATCGACGAGTTGTGGCCACCAAACCCAAACGAATTAGACAGTGCAGCCTTGATGTCTAGTCTCTCTTTCTTTGGGCCCACTAATACACTCGTGTCCTGAATTTTTATTTTTGCAGCATTAGGTAAATTGAAAACAAACACCATCAAATTTAAACTTACAATGCCATAGCTGTAAACAGGAAAAATAATAGAGCAAACATACCATGCCTTGCTCTGGATTTTCTAGATTGATATTTGGATGAACCCATCCTGTCCGTATTGCCTGTATAAGTAACAAAATACAATATCAACAACCAATGAAAAACTTGTTTTCTGATGGGAGTAGGGGAATAATAACTCAATACTATTAACGAATGAGAAATGCAATTTCAATGTTCCTTCTCTCTGACAATACATTTATCCTTACAAAAAAAGAGGGCGGATGTTTTGGCACTCCATCGGAAATGTCATATCCATACTTATCTTGGGTTCAAGAATTGAACCAACCTTTTCCTCCACTCTCTACACGTGATTAAAATTGAGATAGGATAAAAAGGTCATGAATACTATATAATTTACCTGTACTGCAGCAATGGCTTCCACAGCACCAGATGCTCCCAGTAAGTGACCAATCATAGATTTCGTTGAGTTCACCCTCAACTGCGAATGCACAAGAAAAATTGAGTGTTATACACTGGCAATGGCCATGCAAAAATTATGTGATGTTCATAAATAGTTTATGGTACATACACCAGAGTTGCGGCCAAAACAATGCATGAGAGCATGATACTCTTTGAGGTCTCCTGCTGGTGTGGATGTAGCATGTGCATTAATGTAATTCACATCCTCTTTAGCTACCCCAGACTGTGCTAATGCCTTTTCTATGCAGAGAATGACACCAGCCCCTGTTTTCAGGTGGTGTAGAAGCGACATTAGTTAGCTTGTAAAAACTCTGCATGGATAAACTATATAATCAAGATAACAAATTGCAATAGAAATTATTCATTTGCTTGCTGTGATTCAGAGAATGATAACCAACTCAAGCACCGATCTTACAATCTAAAACTGAATGTGCATTACATCTGGGAAATACGACATTTAGGAGAAGGGTTCGCAGGTTTCAACTCAAAGAAATAACTATAAAGAAGAAGCGCGGCAGACCATCCCAAAAGCCTGTGAAATTCAACTCAACTGGAAAATGCCTCATGCTGATTTTTTAGGATTGCTGCAATGATCCATATGCTACATTGAGGACTCATCTTGTAAAGGACATTAGAATTTACCTCAAATAGATATATTAGAGTTATTTCTACCTACTAATCTTTTATAGCCTTGATAGGACAAGAGGTAGACTTTTGTTTTTCGAGAAGTGTTTCCCAAGACTTTGATGAAAGGTTTAAACGGGGCCAGACCACTAATTCCTTTTGCAAAACACATGTAGAAAACAAGTACCAAAATCCCCATGGCTCTACTGCAATAAATAATGAAAAGCAATCACGAGAATGCAAGCACCAATTTGCTATGAACCCAGCAGGCATGGGTTCATAATAACAACCAATACCGTTGCTGGCTCGCAATTGATTACATAATCATAAGGTGGATCAAAAATGAAAGAGAGAGTCAAGATCCTTCAGCGTATCTTTAAATTTCATGCCCACAGATAGATTTTGTGTGTGAAAAATTCTAGGTACTTTAGACAGGGCATGTTACCATCAGGACGTGGCTCAGTCATGTGATAAGCATCACAAGTAAAGCTCCCCCCAAGAAACTCTGCATAGATATTGGCACCTCTTTTCTGCAAACAAAAATTAACCATAGATTACCAACTGAAGAAAAAACTGCAATCTACCATCACCATGTATAGCATTTAGCATGCAATGCAGATATATAAATGGATAGATAGATAGATAGAGAGAGAGTGTGTAAAAAGCCAATGGATGGTCTAATTCTCTTCCACTTCTGCTTCTCATCAAAGCATATGACTTTATTTGGATTAAATAAGATATTACCTTAGCATGTTCTAATTCTTCTAGAAGCAGAACACCAGCTCCTTCCCCCATGACAAATCCATCCCGATTCTGTTTATTAGAAAAGAAGACATTTCAAGTTTGAGAAACACAGGCGAAGTAAATAAAGAAATGGGATATTCCCTTTCTAAGAAATGGCACAATGTGAATCAAGTTATGAACCATTTGATCCGTGGGATCTGCCACCAGGTCCCACATATCAGACATGCTGTGTGATTTGTGATGGCTTCATGTTGTGCCATTGTTATATGTAGCACACATCTAATAAAATTAAGACATCAGGCTCGCTGCTATTTTGCAACTAGAACTACGACACAAATACAATTGAACCAATGACTTCTAAGAAATTTTAGAAACTATGAAAGGATCGAATTCATATCCAAAACTACTTGTAGATAATAGAGCAGTGAAAAAAAAAAAGAAGCTATATCATTTACTCACCAGATAATTCTTCCACTGGCTTGAGTACAATCATATTTCAAATGAATAAATTTCAACCATTTTAAAGAAACAAATTACAAAAAATTGGTTACTCTCTTTTCCTTTTTGCATATGAGGGGGGCCCAATGGTTAGTGATAAATTACCATATCCCAAGGTCGTGAAGCTTTTGTCGGATCATCATTCCTCTGCGAAAGTGCTCTGCATGCCACAAAACCCCCCAATCCTGCACCAATGATTATAAACACATATGAGCTTCCTGCTATACCAGGGAACATGGAACAGGTATAACTCAGGAAAGGAAGAAAAAACCACCAATGGGAATAATTGCTGAATCTGAGCCACCACAAAGCATAACATCCTGCAAGTTCATAGAATTGGGTGCTAGGCATTAACGAGTGGCATGCACAATAACTTAAGCATCCCAAAGTTTTGTTGTTGAACATGAATTGAACACAAGATACTTACAGCTTCGCCTCTAATGATGTGGTTCGCTGCATTCAAAATACAGAAGTTGCCGGTAGCACAAGCAGTGGAAATTGAATAATTTGGCCCCATCCATCCCTGCAGTTACATATGCCAAACAGAAGTTAAAAAGGTCAATTTTAATTACCCAAACGATCAGTGTATGCTTTAAAATTTCATCATCCTTAAGATTATAGCTTACCAGATCCATTGCAAGCATGGCAGAACCCATATTTGTAGTGGCAAAAGGAACACAAAAAGGATTCACCTTCTTGTACGAGATCCTTAAAGCTTCAATTGCATCATTGAAAACCTATCCATAATCACCCAGAAGGAGCAATTAATTAATAAATAAATTTTATGGCACTATGAATATGGTTTTCAGCAAAATCAGCAGGTCCTTATGGCTCTCAAGAAGGATCACTTAATATTTCCTTCTCCAGACTCATATTTCCTTCCAGAAGTTGTTCCAAGAGGAATCAACAACGTTATCAAGGACAAAGACAGACACGAGCCAATGATTCCCAAGGGGAAAAATCAAAATTGAAAACAGAGTCGATTTTCTAACTTCCATATGTTCAGAAGAAAATAAATAAATAATGGTGGTCTCATCATTAAGTTGACATTGCCAGAAAAAGAGACAACAAAATACATATTTCTTGATTCAGTAATTGTAAGAATACCATTTAAAGCTGACAGTTAGATGCTTCATCAAGTCATTTTTGTCAACATTTTCACTATCATAGACAAAATATCTTAAACTGAGGAGATTAGGTTTACCTTCATCCCACCCATTGCTGAGCCAATCAAAACTCCACACTTAGCTTTATTTAACTCATCCATCACATCCTCAGTAATCCCACCATCTGCCAAAGCTTTTTTACCAGCAATAAGCATATAAAGCATGAATTTATCCATTCTCTTAGCCAGTTTTGGTGAAACCCATCCATCAGTCGAGATAGACTTGATTTCTCCAGCAATTCTCTGTGAAAAAGAAAAAAAGGAAAAAGGAAAAGTGAGATTTGTGAAGGTAAGATTTATTCAGAGCAACAAAATGAAGAAAAGATGTGTTGAAGTAATCAATTACCGTGGAAAATTGAGCACAGTCAAAAGCCTCTATCTGAGATACGCCACTGACACCTTCAAGAAGATTGTTGTAGAAGACATCTGGTTCATGACCAAGAGGTGACACCACACCCAACCCTGTCACAACTACTCGCTTTTGCTTTGTATGTGGTTTCTTTTTTGTCTCAACTTCCTTTGTAGGTTGCACAGCTACAGCCATGGCTTGCCCTAAAATTTTTAAATACATCATCAAGG
>Ga0307515_10009626_pt1 | contig 18648 bp, 14 predicted proteins | sample 17_EM_MG_FD_194513 | JGI IMG/M metagenome (GOLD analysis project Ga0307515, IMG submission 194513) | Populus trichocarpa ectomycorrhiza microbial communities from riparian zone in the Pacific Northwest, United States - 17_EM | ecosystem: Host-associated > Plants > Roots > Unclassified | place...
CGCGTATTTCAGCTGCGGCGTCTGCGGCAACGAGGGCGAGGTGTCGGGCAGCATCGAATCGATCAGCGCCTTGGACACCGGATGAGCCGGACTATCGTTTTCAGGTGACCTTCGCTGCCGACGGAAAGCCTGTGTGGCTGCTCGACGTCGACGGGGTCCTGAACGTCACCCGGCCGGGCTGGGGCGGGGCCCCGCTGCACCAGCGCGTCTGGTCGAATTCCGACAAGCGCTCGTATCCGATCCGCTGGTCGCCGGCGCTGATGGACCGGATCCGCGCGCTGCACAACGGCGGCGCGGTCGAGCTGCGCTGGTGCACAACCTGGTGCCCGGACGCGGACCGGCTCGAGGATTTGTGGCGGCTGCCGCGGCTGCTGCGAGCGCTCGACGCGAATCCGATGCCACGCGGCCCCGAGTGCTGGCCGCTGAAGCTGGCCGCCGCCCGGGCCGTCCTGGCCGCCGGCCGCCGGCTGATCTGGACCGACGACGAGGCGCTCCCGCCGGAGGGCCGGGCCCGGGAGAAACTGACGGCCGGAGGGCGGGCGCTGCTGATCGAGCCCCGGGCGAACCGCGGGCTGCGACCGGCGGATCTGGACGAGATCGAGTCCTTCGCCGGGCCACAGCAGCACCAGGCGCCGGGCCAGCACCGCGCCCTGCCCTAGGCTGTCGGCGTGGAACTGGCGCAGCTCATTGACGACGTCGAGGAAGTCTCGCAGGGTTACGCCCGCCGGCATGGAATCGACCGGGATGACGCCTGGTTTCTGCTCAAGCTGCAGGAGGAGGTCGGCGAGCTGACCCAGGCGTTCCTCATGCGGGCCGGGCAGGCCAGGAGCAAGGGATACTCCGCGCAGGAGATCGAGGGCCAGTTCCGCGCCGAACTGGCCGACGTGTTGTGCCACGTGCTGCTGATGGCCCGCCACCATGGAGTGAACCTGGAGGAAGAGGTCGAGCAGAAGTGGCTGGTGCGGCTTCCCAATCGGTGACGGGGTCGCAGGCCCCGGTGTCGAACCGGGCGGGCCGCCCTTATGAGGGGCGGTTGAGCAGCCAACGCTCTCCTGCGGTGCGCGCTCTTTCGAAGCCGCAGCCGGAATCGAAGGCGTACGCCGCCGGGGAATCGAACCCCGAACCCACTGATTAAGAGTCAGTTGCTCTACCAATTGAGCTAGCGGCGCGTGAAGTGTCGTGTGTGGACTCTCCTGATCGGTTCGGTCGTGCGGTGCTGATCGTTACGGTAGGGCGTCCCCAGCCCCCAGTAAACCGATTTCGACCGCGCTCAGTCCACGGCGCCGAAGTAGGCACGGACGGCACTTGCCAGAGTGGTACAGCTGGCCAGGCTAGGGCGCCAGGGTGCTTGCGCCGAGCGCCGGTTTCAGGTCGGTCAGCCAGATCGCCGCCGGGTCTCGGTGGGCGAAGAACGGGCGGCCCACCTGGCCCGGGTCGCGGGCCTGCAGGAAGCGCAGCACGAAGACCGACTCGCCGGCGATCTCGGCGACGCCGTCGATGCAGACCTTGCCCGGCAGCGCCGACATGACCGGCCCGCGCACGGTTCGGGCCAGGCCCGACACCTGGTCGTACGCGTCCCGGAAGATCTCGTAGGCGCGCAGCAGCGGCACCGCGAAGTGCTGCTGCGGGCCCGTGTCGCGCTCCACGAACATGTAGTAGGGCACCATCCCCTGGCGCACCGACTCCTGCCACATGCCCGCCCACGCGGCCGGGTCGTCGTTCACCCCGCGGATCAGCGGCGCCTGGCAGCGCAGCACCGCGCCGGTGGCCCGGATCCGCTGGATGGCGGCGCGCACCGTGGCCGATGCCAGCTCCCGGGGGTGTGACACGTGCGCCATGATCGCCAGGTGCTTGCCGGCCGCGGCCACCTCTTCGAAGAGCCGCAGCAGGTCGTCGGTGTCCGTGTCGCTGACGAACCGGTGTGGCCAGTAGGCCAGCGACTTGGTGCCGATCCGGATCGTGGCCAGGTGCTCGACCGCCAGCAGCGGCTCGATGTAGCGGCGTAGCACCGCGCTGCCCATCACCATCGGGTCGCCGCCGGTGAGCAGCACGTCGGTGACCTCGGGGTGGGCCCGCACGTACGCGACCGTCGCCGGCACGTCGTCGGTGGCGATCTTCATTCCGGGTTCGCCGACGAACTGGGGCCAGCGGAAGCAGTACTGGCAGTACGCGTGGCAGGTCTGGCCCGGGCGGGGGAAGATCAGCACCGTTTCGGCGTACTTGTGCTGCACGCCGGGCACCGGCCGGCCGCCCAGGGTCGGTTCGTTGAGCTCGACCTGGCCGGCCGGGTGCGGGTTGAGCCGGCCGCGGATCTCGTTCGCGGCGGCCCGGACCCGTTCGGCGGGCGCGCCGTCGCGCAGCAGCCGTTCCATCCGGGCCTGGTCGGCGGCCGCGAGCATGCCCCGCTGCGGGAAGGTGAGCCGGAAGATCGGGTCGTGCAGCGGGTCGGCCCAGTCGATCAGCTCGTCGACCACGTACGAGTTTGTCCGGAACGGGAAGACGGCGGCGATCGCGCGCACCGCCAGCCGGTCGGCGGCGTCCCAGCCGGCCCGGTCCAGCAGGTGGTCCAGGTGGCGCTCAGTTATCGCCCGGAACTGCGTGCCGATGGCTACTCCTCCGCCGAGCTGGTCGTTGCCGCGCGGAGGTGCACGAACGCGTGACTCTGCCGCTCATATTTCTCCACGTACCGCTCCATGACTTGAGCATGCAGCTCGGTGTCACTAGAGAGGACCTCAAGCCCGTACGTTCCGCCTGCGGGTTGATTGTCGATCGTGACCCGCAGGTTGCCGTCGCGCTGCAGGGCCAGATGAGCCAGAATGCGCGGCTCGGCGATGTAGTAGTCGCCGAGGTGGCGTACGAAATTGGTGGTATATGTCTCGATTGTGCCGGTGTCGGCGATCAGGGTGAAGGAGAGCATCACGAAGTCCTCGATGGGCTTCCCATGTTTCCAGAGCTCGTCAAAGCGCTCCCCGACGAACGTGCCCAGCGGCGACGACGTGGTGACCTCGAGCTGGGTGCCCTCGCCGGAGAGCCGCCCGATCGGCAGGAACGACACCATCGCCCGATCGTCCCAACGATAGATCGTGACCGAGGCGGAGGTGCTGTAGAGCCGGGTCTCGAAGCGCCGGCGCAGCGGCTCGTCCAGCTCGCGGGCGAAGCGGTTGAGCACGTGGATGTTGCGCATGATCTCGCGGCGCACCTCGGCGTAGCCGGTCGAGGCGCCCAGCTCGTTGGCCCGCTGCTCGGCGGCGAGCGAGTCCGGGTTGAGCAGCAGGATCCGTACCCGGGCGTGCCTGTTCATCGCCTCCCGGGCCGCGCGCAGGAAGCGGGCCGTCCCGGGCCGGTCGAGCAGCCCGGAGAAGGTGTCCAGCACCTGCACGTCGGAGGAGGCCCGGAAGACCTGGTCGGTGTACCAGTCGTAGTCCAGCCGGCGGTGCTCCCGGACCCGCCCCTGCGCCGCTCGGGTGATCAACGGGCTGACCACGAAGATCACCACGATCGCGCCGATCAGGTCGGCCCCGAGATTCAAAGCCAGATTCTGCGCGTACGCCGGGATGCCGGCCGCCTCCCACAGCAGCGCCACCGACAGCGCCGTGATGAAGATCAACGCGATGATGACCTTGAGCCGCAGGCGCTGGGCGAGCCAGCTCCGGAGGGCGCGTAACTGACGGCTGAGGTCCATCGCGGCATCGTCCCCGATAGTCGTTCGCGGGTCCACAATGACCGCTGCTGAAGATCGACGGTACCCAGCCGGGGCACCTCGGCGCTATCCGCCGACCGGGGTGCGCGGCCGCCCGCGACCGGCCGCCGACCGCTCGGCTGTCGGATCGCTGACCTGCGGGGATGGCGGCTGTCCCGGGGCGGTGATAATGCGGGCAGGCGGGTGGTCCGCCGGCATGAGGCGGGTGTCCCGTCCTGGTTGGGCAGACTGCGCGAGGTAGCCGGGACATGGAAACCTTCCGATGGGACACGTTCCGGCTACAGACTGTGCCGGTGCTGGTAAGGGCGGTGGCCTGGAGCGCGGTGCTGAGCGGCATCGCGGCGGTGGCGTTCACCGGATACATCTGGTACACGCCGGACACCGGTGGGCTGCTGTCGCTGTCCACCGGGCGCGACGGTCTGAGCGTGCTGGGCTGGGCCCTGCTCGGCGTGATCTGGTCGGTGACCGGGGCCGTGCTGATCAGCGCCCGCCCGCTGAACAGGCTGGGCTGGCTGCTGCTCGGCGTCGGGTTGTCGCAGGCCTGGCACGTCGGGCTGGTCGCGTACGCGGTGCACGGGCTCGGCGTCACGCCCGAGCCCTGGTTCGGCGCGCTCTGGGCCGGCTACCTCGGCGAGGCGTTGTTCGTGCTCGGCCTGCTCGCCACGCCGACGCTGCTGCTCGCGCTCTACCCCGAGGGCCGGCTGCCGGCGAAGTGGTGGCGCTGGCCGATCGGCGCGGCCGCGCTGGCCGGGCTGCACATCGCCGCGCAGATGCTGTTCCTGGTGATCGGCTCGCCGCGCTCGGGGCAGGGCGTGGTGATCGTGCCGGACTTCCTGCAGAGCATCCCGTCCCGGCTGCTGCCGCTGAGCACCCGCACCAACCAGCCGGTGTTGACCATCGACGAGCCGCTGCCGCGCTGGGTGGACGCCTTCCGGGACGGCTACCTGCAGACCCTGCGGCCGCTGTGGGGGCCGCTGTTCCTGCTGGCCACGCTCGTGATCTGGGCCGCGACGGTGGTCCGGCTGTTTCGCACCGGGCCGCCGCAGCGGCAGCAGCTGGCCTGGCTGGTCTGCCTGGTGATGCCCATCCTGGCGACGTCCTGGCTGGTGCCCGGCGCCGGCCGGACGCTCGCCATGAGCACGCTCGCGCTGGTGCCCGTCGCCGTCGCGGTCGGCGTGCTGCGCTACCGGCTGCTCGGCATCGAGACCGTGCTGCGCCGTGGCCTGGTCTACGGCGCGCTCACCACGGCCGTCTTCGGCGCCTACCTGGCGACCTCCGCGCTGGCCGGCAACGTGGTGGACCGCGGCACCTCGGCCGGGGTCTTCGCGGCCGCGCTGGTCGCCGTCATCCTGGCGCCGGCCCGGGACCGGTTGCAGCGGGCCGCCGACCGGCTCGTCTACGGCGAGCGGCGCGACCCGCTGCGGGCGATGCACCAGTTGGGCGAGCGGGTCGCGGTGACCGGCGAGGTCGAGTTGCTCGCGGCGGCGCTGAGCAGCGTCGCCGACGCGGTCCGGGCGCCCGGCGCGGCGGTGGTCGCGACCGACGGCCGGGCGCTGGGCCGGATCGGCATCGAAACGGCGAACCGGACTGTGCTCCCGCTCGCCTTCGGTGGTCAGCCGATCGGCGACCTGGTCGTCTACGGCCCGCCCGGCGGCGAGCAGTACTCGTACGCCGGCCTGCGGTTGCTGTCGGCCCTTGCCCCGCAGATCGCGGTCATCGTGCGCGCGCTGGATCTCACCGAGGCGCTCGAGTCGGAACGCGACCGGGTGCTCGCGGCCACGATGACCGAACGCGACCGGCTGCGCCGGGACCTGCACGACGGCCTCGGCCCGTCGCTGTCCGGGGTCGCGCTCGGCCTGCAGGCCCTCGGCGACCGGCTGCAGGACGCCGAGCCGCAGACGGTGACGCTGGTCCAGCTGATCGGCGACGAGGTCGGGACCGCGGTGGTCGAGGTACGCCGGATCATCGACGACCTGCGCCCGGCGGCCCTGGACGCGGTCCCGCTGCCCGAGGCCGTCCGCCGGTACGCCGCCGCGCTGTCCACCGTGGTCACGGTCGAGGTGAACGCCCCGCGCCTCGGCACGGTCCCGCCCGCCGTCGAGAACGCGGTCTACCGGATCACCACCGAGGCCCTCTCCAACGCCGCCCGGCACGCCCAGGCCGGGCACGTCCGCGTCGCCCTCCGGCGGCAGGACGACGAGCTGCAGGTCACCGTCGCCGACGACGGCAAGGGCGTGGGCCAGGCGGTGGCCGGGGTCGGGCTGACCTCGATGCGCCGCCGGGCCGAGGCGCTCGGCGGCCAGCTGGACATCGCGTCGGCCGACGCCGGCACCACCGTCACCGCAATCCTGCCGCTTGAGGAGCCAACATGACCGCACCCCGACCGGTCCGGCTCGTCATCGCCGACGACCATCCGATGTTCCGCTACGGCCTGGCCGCCGCGCTCGCCGCGACCAGCGAGGTCGAGGTCGTGGGCGAGGCCGCCAACGGCGCCGAGCTGCTCGCCCTGGTCGAGCAGACGATCCCCGACGTGGTGCTGACCGACCTGGCCATGCCCGTGCTCGACGGCACCGGCGCCACCCACGCGATCCTGGAGCGGTACCCGTCGATCGCCGTGCTGATGCTGACCATGCACGATGACGACGAGGCTTTGTTCGGGGCGCTGCGCGCGGGCGCGCGGGGCTACCTGCTCAAGGGCGCGGACCGGGCGCAGATCATCCGCGCGGTGCTCGCGGTCGCCGACGGCGAGGCCGTCTACGGCGCGGCGGTGGCCCGGCGGATCGCCGACTTCTTCACCGGCGCCCAGCGTACGTACACTTCGCAGCTCTTTCCGGAGCTCACCGACCGGGAGCGGGAGGTGCTCGGCCTGGTCGCCGCGGGATGTGGCAACCACGAGATCGCCCGGCGGCTGGTGCTGAGCGAGAAGACGGTCCGCAACCACGTCTCGGCGATCTTCTTCAAGCTGCACGTGCACGACCGGGCGGCCGCGGTGGCGAAGGCCCGCGACGCCGGGCTCGGCCGGACGCCGGCGGAGGGCGGGGGATGATCCGCGCCCGGGCGATTCTCGCGCTGACCCTGCTGGTAGGGCTCGCGGCATGCACCGGCGACGACCGGCCGGTGGCCCCGCCCGACCCGATGACCGTCGCGCTCAGCGTGGATTCGCGGGCGCCGGCGCCGGCCGTCCCGGGGGCCAAGCCCGGCGGCACGGTGACCGTCCTGCTGAACAACCCGTTCGAGCATCTGGACCCGGCGCGCACCTACATCTCGCGCGCGCAACTGATGAACCTGCTCGTGCAGCGCACGCTGACCGCGTTCCGGCACCGCAACAGCGACGGCAAGCTCGAACTGGTCGGCGACCTGGCCACCGACACCGGGCAGGCCAGCGAGGGCGGCCGGGTGTGGACCTTCAAGCTGCGCTCCGGGTTGCGCTTCGAGGACGGCTCCGCGATCACGTCGAAGGATGTGGCGTACGCGATCGCCCGCTCGTTCAGCCCGTTGCTGCCCGACGGGCCGACCTGGCTGCAGCAGTGGCTCGCCGACACCGCCGACTTCAACAGCAAATACCGCGGCCCGTACGACGGCGGCGCCGCGACCGCGCCGGGGGTCAGCACGCCCGACAACCGGACCATCGTGCTGCGTTTCGCCCGGCCCCGGCCCGACGTGCCGTTCGCGGCGGCGCTGGGCAACACCACGCCCGTGCCGCGGGCCCGGGACACCCGCGAGGCTTACGACGCGCGGCCCGTCGCCACCGGGCCGTACCGGATCGAGAGCTACGACCGGCGCACCCAGCTCGTGCTGGTGCGCAACCCGTACTGGGTGAGCGGCACGGACCCGGTCCGGACCGCGTACCCGGACCGGTTCGTCTACATCTTCGGGCAGTCGCCGACGGTCGCCACCCAGCGCATCCTCGACGCCAAGGGCGCCGACCAGGCCGCGGTCAGCCTGGAACGGGTGCCCTCCGAGCTGCTGCTCGCCGTCGCGGCCGACAACGCGCTGGCCGCGCGCGCCACGGTCGGCACCACGCCGTACGTCGCCTACTTGCGGATCAACACCCTGCGGGTCACCGACATCGCGGTGCGGCGCGCGTTGAACTGCGCGTTCGACCGGGACGGCTTCATCAAGACGCTGGGCGGGCGGGGCATCGCCGAGCCCGCCACCACGATCCTGCCGCCGATCATCGCGGGGTATCACCCGTACAACGCGTACGACTGCGGGCCGACCGGCGACCCGGCCCGCGCCCGGGAGATGCTCGGCAACCGGCGGATCCCGCTGCGCTACGGCTATCGCAACAGCGACCAGGGGCCGGCCCTCGCCGCGTTCCTGAAGGCCAGCCTCGGCCGGGCCGGCTTCGACCTGACCGTGGTCCCGGTCGACCCGGGCGGCTACTACTCGACCGTCCGCACCCGGGCCAACGGCTTGGACATCTACCTGCACAGCTGGGGTGCCGATTGGCCGACCGGGCAGTCGGTTCTGCCGATGTTGCTGGACGGCCGCACCATAGCGGCACGCGGGAACAGCAACACGTCCTATTTCTCCGACGAATTCGTCAACAGCGAGATCGATCGGATCGAGTCGATCGGCGACCTGGCCCAGGCCGCGCACGCGTGGGGGGCCTTGGACGAGGAGATTATGCGCGACGCGGCCCCCCTCGTGCCTGTTTACTATGACCGGACCCTGAGCCTGAACGGCACCCGAGTCGGCGGATTGCGCCTGCACGACATCCTGGGTGGTACGTCGTTCGAGAACGCGTTCGTCCGTTAGAGCTTCCGGCACGTCCCACCCGGTCCCGGCCAACTGCCCGGACGGGTCGGGACTCGGGCATCAGGTGACTACGGTCCCGGGCGCACCACAATTTGCTGCGGCGAACTTCCTGCGGTGAACCGAGGAAAGCGAGGCGCGATGGCGGACCGGTTGGAGCACTGGACGCTGACGGCCCTGGTCGGCGCGGCGGTCGACCACGACGACAATGCCTGGAACGAGTTGGTCCGGCGGTTCGCCGGCCTGGTCGCCTGCACGGTGCGGCGGTACCGCCTGTCCGCGACGGATGCCCAGGACGTGAGCCAGTTCGTCTGGCTGCGGCTGGTCGAGCACCTGGCCGCGCTGCGCGAGCCGGCCGCCCTGCCCGGCTGGATCTCCACCACCACCCGGCACGAATGCGAACGGCACTTGCGGATCAACGGTCGCAGCGTGGCGACCGACCCGACGGCGCTGGAGCCGGCCGACCGCACCGACGATCGGCAGGTCGACGAGTCGCTGCTGGCCGAGGAGCGGCGCCGGGCCCTGCTCGAGGGGCTGGCCGAGCTGAGCACCCACCAACGCGATCTGCTGTTCATGCTCAGCGCGGACCCGCCCTATGCGTACGCGGAGATCAGCACCGCCCTGAACATCCCGATCGGCAGCATCGGGCCGACCCGCAGCCGGATCCTGGCCCGGCTGCGCGAGACCGCCCCGGTGAAGGCCTACCTGGGCGTGCTCGAACACTGACAGGTCGGTTTGCCGACACCGACCGTTGGTATCTGCGGGACTCGCCGCCGGGTCCTCACAAGCGGACGCGACCGAGGGGGGCGCGTCCCGCCGCCCGCTCCGCGCGGGCGGGCGGCGTACTCGCTGCAACGAAAGGTGTGCGCGACGTGAAGCGTCACATGCGCGAGAACTACTACGTGGTGGGCGAGGGGATCCTGACCACGGACGGCGAGCACAACGGCGTCTGCGAACGACCGTCCACCGAGGCGTCGCTGCGCAAGTTCCGGTTCTCCCGGCTCGGGCCCAAAGGCGAGACGGTCGACGTCGACTTGCTGGAGAAGGTCGCCGTCGCGATGACCCAGGCGCCGCCGCCGGGCCAGGTGCAGCCGGTGTCCGCCGACCCACCGGTGCCGGCCGGCTTCACCTACCTCGGGCAGAAGATCGACCACGACCTGACCCGGGACCGGACGGCGAACGCGCTGGGCGACACCGTGACCGTCAACGAGCTGCTGCAGGGCCGCTCGCCCGCGCTGGACCTGGACTCGCTCTACGGCCGGGGCCCGCAAGACCGCGACGACGACCGGTTCTACGCCGACGACCACATCAAGCTCAAGGTCGGCATCACCGCCGCGATCAACGGACCCGGCACCAACGTCAACCTCAACGGCTACGACCTGCCCCGGGTCACCCAGGGTTCGAAGAAGGCCGACCGGCAGGCCGCGCTCATCCCGGACCCGCGCAACGACGAGAACCTGGTCGTGGCGCAGACCCACCTCGCCTTCATCCGGTTCCACAACCGGGTCGTCGACACGCTCGCCGACCAGGGCGTGCCCGGCGCGATCCTGTTCCAGCGGGCCCGGCAGCTGGTCACCCGGCACTACCAGTGGATGATCAAGACCGACTTCCTGCCGCGGATCGTCGACAAGGCGATCATCGACGACGTGTTCACCAACGGCCGGCGGTTCTTCGAGGTCCCGGCCGGCGACAAGAGCCCGTACTTCCACGTCAAGGAGGGCGACCGGCCGACCATGCCGATCGAGTTCTCCATCGCGGCGTACCGGCTGGGGCACAGCATGGTCCGGGCCAACTACAACTGGAACCGGATCTTCTCCGGCGGGCGGGCGTCGCTCGGCCTGCTGTTCACCTTCAGCGGCACCAGCGGCAACTTCGACCCGACCACCCCGCCGGACAACCAGGAGTCCGGCCTGTTCGAGCGGCTGCCCACCAACTGGGCGGTCGACTGGCGCCGGCTGTACGACTTCGCCGGTGAGGCCGGCCGCGCCGACCTCGCGGCCCCGGGCGGCCTCAACCTGGCCCAGCGGATCGACACTCTGCTGGTGAACCCGCTGTCCACATTGCCCCTCGGCTCCTTCGGCGGGGCGGGCACCAACCCGGCGTCGCGCGAGCTCAACCTCGCGTTCCGCAACCTGGTCCGGGCCAACATGGTCGATCTGGCCAGCGGCCAGCAGATGGCCGACTTCCTGGGCCTGGACGCGCTGAAGCCGGAAGACATCATCGGCGGCGCGGGGGGCGCCGCGCTGGACGCCCTGACCGACGAGGAGAAGGCGGCCTTCGCGGCGCACACGCCACTGTGGTTCTACATCCTGCGCGAGGCCGAGCTGCACAGTGGCCGGCTCACCGGGGTCGGCGGCCGGATCGTCGCCGAGGTGTTCCACCGCGCGATGGAGGGCAGCGACATCTCGATCGTCCGGGACCCGTGGTGGCGCCCGAGCCTCGGCCCGGACGAGGACACCTTCCGCATGGTCGACCTGCTGTTGTTCGCCTTCGAGGGGCGCGCCGACCTGCTCGCCCCGCTGGGCGACACGGCACCGGCTCCGGGCCCCGCGCCCGCCGCCGGTCCGACGCCCTGATGAGCGGCCCTGGCGCGGGTCCTGCAGCCACCCGCGTCAGGGCCTCGGCAACGCCGCGCGCGGTCCCGCCCGCATCGGCATAATCAAGTTCGTGACGAACTGGGAGTATGCGCGGCTCGACTACAAGGCCGCGGGCACCTTCGGCGTGGACAAGTTCATGGACTGGACCGCGACGTTCCACCACCCCGGGGGTGTCCTGCGCTGGGGCACGGACGAGCGCTTCGACGACTTGCGGCATCTGAACCGGGCCGGGGCCGCCGGCTGGCAGGCCTACGATCGGGCCGCGATCCACGTGATCAACGAGCCGCACCGGCTGCATCAGGTCACCTACTCGCTACGCCGGCCCGTGCCGTAGCCAGTCGCCTTGCCGCCAACCGCCTTGACCAGGCAGATCACCTGGCGTAGCAAGGCGGGATGGGCGAGCTGCGGATCCAGTTGGTGGGGCCGTTCACGGTCGTGCGCGCCGGCCGGGTCCTGAGCGGGGTCGAGGTCGGCAGCCGCAAGGCGCGCACGTTGCTGGCCGTCCTCGCGCTCGCCCGCGGCCGGATCGTTGCGGTCGACACCGTGGTGGCCGCCGCGTGGCCGGACGCGCCGCCCCGGCATCCGGCCCAGAGCGTGGCGACGCTGGTCAGCCGGATCCGGGCGACGTTCGGCCCGGACGCCGTGCGCGGCGGGCGCTCCTGCTACCGGCTCGGCGACGGGCCCGAGGTGGACCTGCACGAGGCCGGGCGGCTGCTGGCCCGGGCCGAGGGCGCGCTGGCCGGCCAGCCGGCCCGGGCGCTGGCCGCGGCCCGGGAGGCGGTGGCGGTGCTGGCGGCCGCTCCCCTGCTCGCCGGCGAGAGCGACGCCGCCTGGGTGCTGGCCGCCCGCGTCGATCAGGCGGAGTCGCTGCGCCGGGCCCGCCGGGTACTGGCGGCGGCCGCGCTGCGGATCGGGGACCCGGCGGCCGCCCGCGACGCGGCCGTGGCCGCAGCCGAGGCCGATCCGTTCGACGAGGACGCCTGCCGGGCGCTGATGCGGGCGTACGACGAGCTCGGCGAGCCGGCCCGCGCGCTGGCCGCGTTCGACCGGTTGCGGGCGGCGCTCGCCGACGAATTGGGGCTCGATCCGGCGGCCGCGACCCAGGGGCTGCACGTGGCCATCCTGCGCGGCGGCCTGCCCGACACCGGGATTCCCGACGGGCTGGTCGGCCGGGACGCCGAAGTCCGCCGGTTGCGGGACGCCTGGCGCGCGGCCGAGGCCGGGCACGGCGGGCTCGTGCTGATCAGCGGCGAGGCCGGCATCGGCAAGACCCGGCTGGCCGGCGAGATCGCGCGGTCCGCCACCGGGCGGGTGCTGACCGTGCGCTGCTACGAGGCGGAACGGTCACTGTTCCTGCAGCCCGTGGTCGAGGCGCTGAGCGCGCTGGTCGGTGCGCTGAGCACCGATCGGATCAGGGTGGCCGCCGCCGGCCGGGCCGGGCCACTCGCCGCGCTGGTCCCCGAGGTCGGCGCGCTGCTGGACGCCGCGCCGGACGAGCACGGCACCCCGGAGGCGCAACGGCGGCGGGCGTACGACGCGGTCGCCACCTTTCTGCGCCGGCTCGCGGAGACCGAGCCGATCCTGCTGGTGCTCGACGATCTGCAGAACGCCGGCGCCGCCACCGTCGAGCTGCTGCACTATCTGGCCCGGCACGCCGCGGACGCCCGCCTGCTGGTGCTCGCCACCGTACGGGTCGGCGAGGACGGCCGCGCGCTGTCCACTCTGGAGCCGGTCGCCGAGGTCGTGGAGCTGGGCGCGCTGGACCGGGCGGCGATCGCCCGGCTCGCCGCGGCCGCCGGGCAGGCGCAGCACGCCGAGCAGCTGGCCCGGCGGACCCGGGGGCACCCGCTGTTCGTCGTGGAAAGCCTGCGCGCCCTCGCCGCGGGCGAGGCCGGCCTGCCCGAGTCGCTGCGGGCCAGCGTGCTGGCCCGGGTCGCGCGCGCGGGCGAGCAGACCGAGGAGCTGTTGCGGGCGGCCGCGGTGCTCGGCCAGTCGTTCGCCCCGGCCACCGTCGCGGGGCTGCTCGGCATCGGCGCCGAGGAGGCCACCCGGCGCTGCGAGCGGGTGCTGCCGACCCGGCTCGCGGTCGTGGCCGGGCGCTCCTACGAGTTCGCCAACGACCTGATCCAGGAGGTCCTCTACGCCGGTACGCCCGCGCCGACCCGGCTCGCGCATCACCTGCGCGCCGCCGACCTGCTGGCCGGCCGCCCCGAGTCCGTCGCCCGGCACGCCACCGCGGGCGGCGACGATCGCCGCGCGGCCCGGGCCTGGCTCGCGGCGGGCACCCTCGCCGCCCAGCGGTACGCGATGGCCGACGCCGAGGCGCTGTTCACTCAGGCGATGGCCGCGGCCGAACGGACGGGCGAGGCCGAGCTGCTGGGGCGTTGCCACCTGTCCCGGGGCCGGGCCCGGGAGGCCGGTTTCCGGTACCGCGAGGCGCTCGCCGACTACTCGGTCGCGGTGCGCACGAGCCGGCAGATCGGCGAGCGCCGGCTCGAGATGGACGCGCTGTACCGGCTCGGCGGCCCGGCCTGGGCCGGCGGGGGCCACCCGGTCGCGGCGGGCATCGCGCACGTGCGATCCGCGCTGCACCTGGCCGAGCAGCTCGCCGACCGCGGCGCCGAGGCCGGGATGCTGGGCTGGCTGACCGTGCTGAGGTGCAACCAGCTGCGCTTCGGCGACGCGTTCGCGCACGGCCGCCGCGCGCTGGCGGCAGCCACGGCCTCCGGCGACGAGGCCGCCCTGCTCGCGGCCCTGGACTGCCGCAAGACCACGCACGCCTATCTGGGCGAGGTGACCGAGCTGACCGCGGTGCTGGCCGAGTTGGAGCCCCGGGTCCGCCGCGCCGGCAACCTCTGGCTGCTGCAGTGGTGCGTGTTCGAGTCGGCGTTCCCGCACCTGGCGGCGGGCCGCTGGGCGGATGCGGAACGGCTGATCGGCGAGGCGGCGGCGATCAACGCGCGCAGCGGCTACGACGGCTACGCGGCCTGGTTCGTGGCGCATCTCGGCTGGGTGGCCCGGCTCGCCGGTCGCCCCGCGGAAGCCCGCGCGCTCGGCCGGCGGGCGGCCGCGATGGACGCCCACGCCTGGTTCGCGGCGGCGGTGCAGTCGATGTACGCGACCACGCTGCTCGCGGCCGGCGACCGGAGGGAGGCGATCGGGCTGCTCGAACAGGGTCTCGAGAGGTGCGCGGCGCACGGCACGTCGGCGTACCAGCTGCGCTGCCTGGCCCCGCTCGCCGAGGCGACCGGCTCGCTCGACCTGCTGGATCGGGCGGACGCCACGATCCGGGCGATCGACCGCCCCTGGCTGTACGGCGCCGACGCGTACATCTCGGTGGCGCGGGCCTGGCACAACCGCGGGGAGCCGGAGCGGGCCCGGGCTATCCTCGGCCCGCTGCTCGAGGCGTCCACTCGCACCGGATGGGTGGCGCCGCTGGCGGAGGCCCGCACGCTGTATCGCAACTCCGCACAGCTGGCAGTCGTCCAGCCCGCTCTCGTCCAGCCCGCTCTTGTCCGGCCCGCTCTCGTCCAGCCCGGAGGCATTGGATGACGGACCAGTTGGCCGCGATCGCGCAGGCCGAACAACTGTCGCGGGCGGAGGACTGGTCGCAGGCCGCGCTCGAGTGGCAGGCGGTGGTGGGGCGCAACCCGGTCAACGGGGTCTTCTGGGACCGGCTGGCGGAGGCTCGGTTCGCGACCGGGGAGTACGCCGGCGCGTTGACCGCGTACGAGCGGGCGGAAACGCTCGGTGTCTGGCCGGTCCGTGGATTCGAGCTGACGCCGCTCCCGTCGATCCTGCCGGCCGAGATCTCGTATCGGATCGCTTGCTGCCACGCCCGGCTCGGCGACCACGAGCAGGCGTTGACCGCGTTGGCGAAGGCGGTCCGGCAACGCCTGCGCGATCTCGATCGGCCCGCCACCGACGCCCACCTGGCGGCGCTGCACGACGACCCGCGCTTCCGGGAGCTGATCGGGCTGGCCGGCCCCGAGCAGCTGTCGAGAGTCGACGGGTGGCGCGCCGACCTGCGTACGCTGCGCCGCGAGATCAAACGTCGCACCCCGTTCCCGGACCTGATCGACGCCGACTTCGACGCCGCCGCCGACCACCTGGAGAACGCCATCCCGCAGCTGGATGACGCGCGGATCGTGGTCGGGATGTGGCGGCTGCTGCGGTGGCTGCGGGACGGCCACGCCTACCTCGACACCGACGAGGCGTTCCCGGACTGGGCCCGGTGCCTGCCGATCTGGTTCTTCCTCTTCGCCGAGGGCCTGTTCATCCCCCAGGTCGAAGCGCGCTACCAACACCTGCTCGGTGCCGAGGTCCTCGCCGTCGACGGCCGGCCGGCGGCCGAGGTCATCGCCGCCCTCGATCCGCTGCTGACCCGGGACAATGACTACTGGGCCACCGCGAACGCGCCGGTCTGGCTGCGCCGGCCGGTGTTCCTGCATGCCGTTGACGCCGCGGACGATCCCGGCCAGCTGACCCTGACCGTACGCCTGGCCGACGGCAGCGTCCGCGACGTCCCCGTCGCGGCCGACGCCGCTCCATCGGACGGACCGTGGCCGTTGCACTGCCCAGCCGAGTCACTCCGGCTCGTCCGCGCCGCGGACGGCCCGGCCTACCTGCGCGACGTCGACAATCACTACTGGTTCGAACGGCTGGCGGCCGAGGATCTGGTCTACTTCCAGTTCAACGCCATCCTCGACAAACCCGGCGAGCCGCTGGCGGCGTTCTATCAACGGATGTTCACCGCGATCGACGACCACGGCTGCCGGGCCCTCGTGGTCGACCTGCGGTGGAACCGCGGCGGGAACACCTTGCTCGGGCAGCCGCTGATCCACCACATCATCGGACGCGCACAGATCAACCGGGCCGGCGGCCTGTTCGTCATCATCGGCCGGAACACGTTCTCCGCCGCGCAGAACACGGCCACCCTGCTCGACCGGCACACCGAGGCCGTGTTCGTCGGCGAGCCCACCGGCTCGAGCCCGAACTTCATCGGCGAAACCATGCCGTTCCGGCTGCCGCACAGCGGTCTGCGAGCCAACGTCGCCGACCTCTACTGGCAGACCTCCTGGCCGCCCGACCACCGCGCCGCCATCGCGCCCGGCATCTATGCCCCGCCCACCTTCGCCGCCTTCCGGGCCGGCCGCGACCCGGCGATGGACGCCATCCTCGGCCAACTGCGCGCACGTTGAGCTGTCGCTTCTGCAACGCGGCTGCAATTCGGCGCGTCAAGCTGCCCGCAACACCGATCAGGGAGTGGCGATGGCAGTGGATCAGGACAAACTCAACGCGTTCCTCGGGACGTTCGTGATGGACATCGGCGCGACGATGGCCGCCGGCGGGGTGCTGGTCGGCGACCGGCTCGGGCTCTACCGGGCCCTCGCCGGCAAGCCGCAGACGCCGGCCGAGCTGGCCGCGGCGACCGGCACCGACACCCGCTACATCGACGAGTGGCTGCGCGGCCAGGCGGCCGGCGGCTACGTGCAGTACGACGCCGCGGCGGGCACGTACTCGATGAGCGAGGAGCAGGCGTTCGCGCTCACCGACCCGGACGGCCCGGTGTTCCTGCCCGGCGCGTTCCAGCTCGCGGTCGGCGCGCTGCAGGCGCTGCCCCGGATCACCGAGGCGGTGCGCTCCGGCGCCGGCGTCGGCTGGCACGAGCACGACCGCGAGGTGTTCGCCGGGTGCGAGCGGTTCTTCCGCCCCGGCTATCTGGCGAGCCTGACCTCGTCGTGGCTGCCGGCGCTGGACGGCGTCGAGGACAAGCTGCGCGCCGGCGCCCGGGTGGCCGACATCGGCTGTGGGCACGGCTCGTCGACCGTGCTGATGGCGTCCGCGTTCCCCAACTCGACGTTCGTCGGCTCGGACTACCACGCCGGATCGGTCGAGCAGGCCCGCAAGCGCGCCGACGACGCCGGGGTCGGCGACCGGGTGACCTTCGAGGTGGCCAGCGCGCAGACCTTCGGCGGTGGGCCGTACGACCTGGTGACCACCTTCGACGCCGTGCACGACATGGGTGACCCGCTGGGCGCGGCCCGGCACGTGCTGCAGTCCCTCGCCCCGGACGGCACCTGGCTGGTCATCGAGCCGTACGCCGGGGACACGGTGGCCGACAACCTGAACCCGGTCGGCCGGGTCTACTACTCGTTCTCGATGTTCCTCTGCGTGCCCAACGCGATGTCCCAGCCGGGCGGCTACTCGCTCGGCGCGCAGGCGGGCGAGCCGGCCATCCGGCGCCTCGCCACCGACGCGGGCTTCACCCGTTTCCGCCGGGTCGCCGAGACGCCGTTCAATATCGCGTACGAGGTCCGGCCCTGAATCGAGCGGGGCCTTAGCGGCGTGCCGGGTCTCGTAGAGTGACCGGATGCTCGAGCTGCTGCCGCCGGCCGAACAACACGCGTATCGGCTGCTCGTACGCCTGGACGGCGCCGCTGCGGCGGACCTCGCCGGGATCGACGGCCTCTCCGAGGCGTTGCTGGAGTCGTTGCGCGGCAAGGGATTGGTGACCCCGGGGCCGGTGTATCGCGCGCTGCCGCCCGATCTGGCGCTCGGTGACGCGCTGCTGCGGCATCAGGAGTCGCTCGAGGCGGCCCGGCAGGTGGTCGCGGCACTGAGCGAGGAGTATCGCAGCAACACCCGGCGGCGCAGCGCCGAGCACCTCGTCGAGATCGTGGTCGGGGCGGGCGCGCTGCGCCGGCGGCTGCGCGAGATGCAAGACGCGGCGCGCGACGAGATTCTCTGGTTCTGCCGGGCCAACCCGATCGCCATGCAGGGCCCGGAGAACGAGGAGGAGAGCTCGGCGCTCGGCCGCGGCGTGCACTATCGGGCCATCTACGAGCGGGAGCTGCTCGAGAAGCCGGGCGAGTTGGCGAGCATCGTCGAGTCGATCGGGCACGGCGAGGAGGCCCGTACGCTGCCGACCCTGCCGGTCCGGCTGGCGATCGCCGACCGGTCCCTGGCTATCTGCCCGCTGGTGCCGGACGCCGCACGCGGTCTCGGCGAGCCGACGGCCGCGCTGATCCGGTCGAGCGAGCTGCTCGACGCGCTGGTCGCGCTCTTCGAGAGCCAATGGGAGGTGGCGACGCCCCTGCGGGCCGGCGGTGCGGTCACGGCCGAGCTGCGGGAGACCGAGACGCTGCTGCTCTCGCTCGTGGTCTCGGGGATGCCCGACAAGTCGATCGCGACCCACCTCGGCGTGAGCAAGCGAACGGTGCAGCGCCGCCTGGACCGGCTGATGAGCCAGGCGGGCGTCGACACCCGCACCGGCCTCGCATTCCAGGCGGCCCGCCGGGGCTGGCTGGGTTGAGGGTGGCCCCTCCTTGGCGGAGGAGGGGCCACCCGGTCAGGCTCGACCGTAGGCGCGGATCACCGTCTGGGTCACCGAATTTCCGGCCGCGTCCTGGGCGGTCACCCGCAGTGACACCGGCTTGGCGCCGGCCGGCACCAGCCCCGCTGTCTGCTTCCAGGTGACCCCGTCGTCGTCGGACACCTCGATCCTGGTCCGGACCGCGCCGGGCACATCGATCTTGACCAGATGCGGCCGGACGGTGGCGGTGCCGGTCAGCCCGAACGGCGCCGAGTAGT
>Ga0307515_10009627_pt1 | contig 18647 bp, 13 predicted proteins | sample 17_EM_MG_FD_194513 | JGI IMG/M metagenome (GOLD analysis project Ga0307515, IMG submission 194513) | Populus trichocarpa ectomycorrhiza microbial communities from riparian zone in the Pacific Northwest, United States - 17_EM | ecosystem: Host-associated > Plants > Roots > Unclassified | place...
CCCAGCTCTAACCCAAACTCCCTTTTGGGCATTATTCCACATTCTACAGGTTCAAGAAGCATTCCACCGAACAACACGCTCGAGTGGAGATTCATCTGAAGACACCCCTTCGGATAATGAAGAACGACAGCATCAACAACAAAGTACATCCACAAGTTCAACACCAATCCCCAGCCCAAACTCCGATACAGATGTGGAAATGGCGCAAGAAGATGACGACTCTCTGCAACGCGCTCCGGGCATGTTTATGAACAGGGCGTCTGATATTCTCGCCGACTCTGTCATTGGATTGGACGGGTTTCACCCGTCGGTCGCGCAACAAATTAGGCAGGACCCTGATATACCAGCGGAGCTATCACTCTCCCTGGCTTCTCCGGGGCTTCACAACCCCCCGGATCCTAGTACCGGCGAAGGTGGCATCGTGATTGATACTGTCGCCGATCCACGGCAGCGAGTGAGTCCGATCCGCATCGGTGGTCTTACCCCCTCCCCTCCCCTCGAGGCATCCTCCACGCGAGCTGGACGTGGCCGAGCCTCGTTTGATCCCGGCGTTCATATCTATGATGAATGTAATCTGACTTACTCATTGCAGGGACCAGATAATCGACTTCGGCCACCACAGAAGTGCTTGTCGTGCCAAACCACGCAGACCCCAGAATGGCGTAGGGGTCCTTATGGTACGCGGATCGCTTCGCTACATGCCCTCTTGGCCCTTCCTCCCTCCTGTACCATGTTTTATTCAGCCACCCCTACCCTGAGTCGCGTTTTTGCCCTTTCATCCCGATTCAGATCGTAAACTGTATCTGACCTGCCGTTCTCTTCTTTTGCAGGTCCACGCACGTTGTGCAATGCATGCGGACTTACATACGCCAAAATGGTCCGAGACAGCAATAACCGGGTGCGTCTTCAACACCGGTGGCCATTGCACTCCCCGACAGTCTCCGACATTGCAACTGAGTCAATTTCCGTCTTACCTTGTCATTACAGAACAAAAAAATCGCCGGGACCAAGGAACTTGATTCAACTGGCGCCGCCACTCTCTCGCTTTCTGCACCACACCAAACCTCGAATGCCGAGGCTGGCCCTAGCTACAGCAACCATTATCAGGAAATACAACCAAGCGGCTCCGGTATGCCTCACGCGGGCACAAGCACACGTGAGAGTCCAATCGATGTTGATCTCCACGCCGATTCCGACAGTTCGGACGAAGAGCTCGAATTAGATGCCGACCTCGAGCGGGGTGGCGATCCAGATCTTGCAGGTGATGAAATGGATGAGGATGGAGGCAACGAAAGCCGTACACGCCCACCAGCGGATCGCTCGGATTTTACAACGGCCATGACGAGGCCGGGAAACGGCCACGGCGGGCCTCACTCCCAACGGATTCACCACCCCCATCCCCATTGCCACGGCTAGTACTGCCGCTGCGTCAATTTGCCGCTCTCTCATCGCCCCCTTCGCTCATACCCGGCAGCAGCTCTGTAACCTCACCGTGCCCGCGTGGGACCTAGGATTTATACATGGCTGTGCCAACAAATACGTTGATACACGGGTGTAGCGACGCCTTTATCCATAGAGTGGGAAATGCGCGCGTGATTCGTAGTCTCCCCGGCCATCACGTTTCCCTCAATTACTTACTACGTCCTAATCATCTCAGTTACCCCTTGGGACTCTTTGTCGTCATACCATTACGCGGGATCCATTCTTATTACTTCAGCGGCGCTTTTAGTCTCTCCTCTTGGTCATTTAGTTTGCAGGACTGCCCGTAGCGGGTATTTTGGGACTCTACTCTCATCTGTTACCTCCTTTACCTTAGCTCATCGATCCGGATGTTTGTAACATGTGTGATATTTGTAGCCTAGCTGTCATCGCTGTGCCTCCTCTACACGATGTATATTTCAATAGATGGTGTCATTGCATGTCTTTTGGCTGTGTGAATAAAGATAAATGCCAATACAGTCTATGAAGTGACCTAGTTATTCGGTGGTTGAAACGAACTGCCTGTTTCTCGACCATGCTCGATGGTTATGGCAGTACAGTCTAGAGCAGGCTAGAATGCATGTTGAGGGCAGACCGCAGCTGCTAGGTGGACGGGGAACTACCCTGGTCTCCACCAAGCCAGTGGTGAGCGCCTGCGATGGCTGCTACTCCCACCGCGAGCGGAATTCCAAGATAGAATACGGCATCTCCCAGTGTCGGCGAGGGTTGGCCTGCTGGCAACGCGATCGAGGAATGTGAATTCGCAATGCGGATCCCACGATCAGCCTAAGTCAAATATTCAAACAGAACCGGTGCGCACTGGTTCCACGTGCCGAAGGGGATGCCTGAATCTCGCATAAGATCTCCGCCAGGTCCTCCCGGGTGTAGGTCGGATGGTCGTGTGGCAACAGCTCATACATTCGGTCGAGCCCTTCCGTTGGACTAGGTGGCTCAAGTTTCCTTGCAAACTGTCTGAGGCCTGGACTAGCCGTTAGTGGATCCACAGTCTTGGGGCAGGACAAGGGGAAGCGTGACGGATTTCCATCGAGTAGGGAAGGGAGGCCAGCTGGAGAATACGCGCCTTGTGGTTCTAATTCGGGAGATTGGATCGCCAGATGTGATTTGCGGACTTTCTGCCTCGATGCGTCGCACAGATTTGGGTGTGAGACCACGTGTGGGCGAGAAGGTCATGGGTATGTCGGTCAATAATCGAGGTGGGAGACACCACTTGTCAGTGGTGTGGGTGTCGGCATTACTAACCTCATATGGTGTCGCCACTAACGGTTAGTGTAAGGGCTTCTCGAGTCAACAAGGGAGACAGGGAGGCTGCGTTACTAGTGATGCACCACACCACCGTGTTGCTGAATTGTCGAGCCATATTCGTCCAGATAGCTCGATGTCTGCAGAGACGCCAAATGAAGTTGTGGACTATGCTCAGACATAAACAGGACACTCACCTGCTGTCAAGGTTCGTTCCATCAATTATCACGTTTCGTCCTTGCACGAGTGACCGGCGGCACTTGGCCTCTACTCTGCGGCGTTCGCCACCCATTTCGTCTTGATTGCAGCGGACGAAGCCGTAGTGGTACTGAAGGGCGTTCGCAAATGTGGACTACAAAGGACACGTGAGGTGTAGGTATGCCTTCCGTTCTAGGGATACCTGCCTTTCCGCTGCCGACGGGCCCAACGAGGAGGATCATGATCCTCTCCGGTGGGAACGCCCATACCACCTGTTTTTCCACATGCTGGTGCTCTGGTATGGCGTCCATACTCTCCGGCATGGCCGGTTTCGTGTCTCTTCCACGTCAAACGGAGGCGAACAACTTCAAGTATGAGACAAAGGACTAACGAATCGGACCGAACGCCTAGAACTAATATCGACGGCGGAAAACCCAATTTTGATACGGCCACAGATGCACATCCGATTAGCTTTCTTCAAGGACTTCAGGGTCGTGTAATTCGAAGTGGGAGCCTGTCGGGGTTGAACTCCCGTTCCACCTCGTTTCAATCTGTCCCGATAGCCATACTGAGAGGGCTAGACCGTACGAGCTTCTAGAAGGATATTATGTATGCAACATTGTGGAAACTGGATCGCTATACCAACGAGCACGACAACGGGGGGCTTCCGGCCGGTAGCCATGGGGGAATAGCGAACAAGGTAGGAGATATGACGATACCAATTTTTGTTATGCGCGAGTGGCACATTCCCGCTATATACGACTACCTCGGCTCTGGTAGGCCGATCGCTCTGGAACCTGGCAAACTTCAAAGCTGTTCAGTGAGACAGAGTCAAGCTTGTTTTGTTTGGTACCAAACTGCCCACTGCCCATTCAATGAAGATGAGCGATTATGAGCGACAAGCCCCTGTACAGTTCTTGTCTAAGCGCGGAGTTAATGGTGGAGAACATGCGTCAATAGCGGAAATCGCCCTACCTCGAGTAGGTGTTAGCCAAGCCCCCCCAATCGCACTACCAGAAACGCGAACAGCCAGAGCCCCAGCAAGTGTAGGGCAGTAACTGAACGCGCAATGGCACGAAGCCCTAACCACGCATTCAATCGAACGTGTAACATAGATAGATCTCTTAGCACGATAAATTGGACATATTAAAAAAGAAAAAGAAAAAGAAATCTTGCCAAAATAAAACCAGACTACGATGAGCGAGTATCTAACGCTTATCCATATGCATTGGAGAGTTACAAGAAGTTCATAGTCTGCAGTCCGTCCAGGCGTCATCGCTGTTCGCGGTAAAGGGGTCAGGTGGACACAAAGACAGACCTTCTTGCACATCCCCAACGTACACAAAATGCCGATCGATCTTCCTTACGCTGCAGACGCAGAAGTATCCCTCTCGTACGACGAGCTCGTTGTTCGTACCAACCTCACTTGTCTCTCTGGGTCTGGGACACGTTGACCTGACGTACCGTTCCGGCAATCAGGTACTGCAACGTCAGTATGAAAAAGAACAAGAACTAGGGCACATAACTTCGCAATCAAAGTTCAACTATGCCTGGGGACTCGTCAAGAGCCCAAACAAGGAGCAACAGGTGGAAGGGATTGGGCTATTGCAGGGTATAGTTCCCACTTAACTATCATCTAATAGAAGAGCTGAATCTGGTCTTATCCTTGGGATAAGATTTGTACCGTACGGAGCCATCAAGGCGGAGAGAATGCCTTTACTATCTAGCGCTTGGCTACTACAAGTTAGGAAACTACGAACAAGCACGAAAGTTCAATGGTACGTTTCCATACCTTCTTTTTTCTGTGCTCTTTCTGGTCGGCTTGGTTACTATATTTCCGCTAACGCCCTGCACCTCCTACTTTTGCAGAACTCCTGATTCAAAAAGAACCCGGCAACCTGCAAGCCCAAAGCCTCGGGTCTCTTATCGATAAGGGTCTTGCAAGAGGCACGTCTTTTCTTCTTTGGGTCTCATCCGTAATCCCTGGCGGCAAACTGACCCTACCACAGAAGGTTACATTGGCATGGCTCTCGCTGGTGGCGCAGCCGCAGTAGGCACACTGATAATAGCAAGCATGATTCGGCGTGCTTCACGAAAGCCTTGAGGCTACCGTCCCATATTCATCTTACTCAGTTATGATGAACCCCCCGGAGCTTGAAACCTCCTCTGTCTAAGGCTATTCTCATTCTTGCAATGCTTTTATCAGACTCGTGGAGGCGCTCGTCCCAACTCTTGGTGCTCGTCCGGCCCAAGATAATGAACACTCTCGCTTTCATGCTTAGATCCGATGGGATATTGAGTATAGCGCTTAAGAATACTAGGAACCTTAATCCTCCACCGACTATCGACTTGCACCAAAGCAAAAGTTGGCCGGAATTATCCTAGAAATATTTTGATATTCCATTACCCATGACATGATTGTTTAGCGGATGATGGTGATAAGACTGGGGTGGTGATGACGAGTACAGGACAAGAAGAGTGACGGAAACAAGGACGTGGTGAAAGCCTGGGGTGTCTTCAAGTCGGGAGGAAACCAGCTGAAGAAAAATACAGGTGTGAGTGCACCAGTGAAGGAGCACAGGAAGCATAGGGAAGACAGGGAACATACCAGCTTGCGCATACATTTGCTCGGAATTGAGCTATCGCCGTAAGATACGTGACTCGAAGACAGGAAAAAAGAGCAGCCTACCTTCCACACAAGTTGACCCAAAAAGCTGAATCCCACGAGTCCACCTACTGAGAGGGTAAACCAGAAGATGATCCAGACTAAGGGATGGAATAGTGAACAGTGAGCAAAAGGAAGGGAGACGGTACCACACATACATGATGTGCTTGTGCTAGGGAATAGTAGTGTGAACTGTGTGATATCGCTGGTATTTGCTTTCTTCATGAAGCGCTCGTCCGATATGTCCCCTAAATAGTGACAAGGAAGCGTAAATATTATTTGTATGGTAAGATGCAGCCGCAGCTGGACGCACAGACTACGTAGAAAACGCTAGAACGGGGTCAGTGTCACTAGGTGGTCCGAAGTGAGAAGCGGTAGCACGAACTTCATGATGCCCAAGAAGAGGCAGTACCACCGCAGTGGGCTACCATGGTCTATGAACCAGAAGCCAATGAGCAGCCCTTCGTAGATGACCGTGATAAGAATTGTCCTGGTATCACATTCAAGTCAGCCCACTTGTACACGAGTTGCCGATAGCGTACAGTTTGTCGCGGACCAGTGACAGTGGAAGGAGAAGCCCGAATGCGATGCAGAAAGATAGGATTTTTGCAACAAGAAGATTCCATCCTGCCGTGATAATATGAGCAGGTAGCTCACAAGTCGGGTAATGTGACGATGTCAGGAGGTCATACCTCCCAGCACGAGGGTGCAACCCCATAGAATGCTGCCTGTATATCCCGCAAAGAGAACGGCAGTCGGACTTCCTCCTTCGATCTCGCATGCTCCACCAAGATTGGGGTCTATAGATATTGAAAGGATCGATCCACCGGATATGATGGCCTATTCGACGCGCGTCGGGCATGGTGTTAAAGCGTGAATGTAAATGTGGAGCGATACACACCACCACTATGTGACAAAGCTCGTGCCACCCAATAGTGTAGAGCTAAGTATAAATTAGAATCTAATAAAACACGATTGAAAGCCAAGAGACCTTGAGGGGGTTTATAATTGCACGGATCACCTGTAGCCGCCGGCATTTTCAGCACTTCGGCTTGTTCCAGACCGTGTGAAGGGTATGAAGCTTACAGGTAGATTCCAGAGGACAGCAACTGCGAAGAGAAATACTATAGACGAATACAGGATAGCGGGCTGGTCGTTTCTAGGCTCCAGTGGCACATCCTGCAAAGGTGGGGCAACTGGGCGATTACTCATAATACCGGGAGGAGAGGAAGGAGATAGAGACAAGGAGCTAGGTGGCAACGTCGAAGCCCGCTGGGTTGATGAAGGATTGGGTGGGGGAGACTGGGGGTAAGCCGGCAGGTAAGCCAGCAAGTGCGCGGGTTCCTCGTGTTCGGAAGCGGAATCGGGTAGCTCAGATCCGTTGCTGTGTCTTCTACCGGTACTAGTCAGCAACCAAATGGGCGTTGCGGCCGGCGCGCAAGTCGTCTATTAATGCGGAGGAGTTCAAGTCCGAAAAAAAGAAAAATAGTACGATGACGCTCTCTGGGTAATGGGGCTGGGTTGCCAGCATGTGTCGTGCACTGTTGTACACCAGAGGAATGCTAGGACGTTGTACGCCAGATCGAAGCGAATTTGGTCAGCAGCACCTCCGCCTCGCAGCGTGTCCAGAATAGCTCGCGCAACGAATCGAATCATGATTCGAAGGCTCTTCTCACGTTCGTTCATTATGGCCGAATTCTGAATTCAGTTACTCAGTACAGTCATCACGTGTATTTGGCTCTATTTGCCCCCCAGCCTCACCCACAAAAGGACCACCCAACCTCGATCGCGACCCAGCAACTTGGACTCCAACTACATCCATCTCTACACCCAACAACTCAAGCACGAGCGCTATGGTCAGCTGTGATGCGTCATTTCTGTGGCCGATACTCACGAAGGTTTGCAGTCTGGCAAGGGCAAGAGCGGAAAGTCTGGTGGCAAGGCTGGCGCCGCTGGCGACACGTCAAAAGGTATCTCTCGGTCCTCAAAAGCTGGTCTCCAGTTCCCTGTCGGTCGTATCCACCGTATGCTCAAGCGTGGCAACTTTGCCCAGCGTGTTGGTGTTGGTGCCCCTGGTGAGCCGTATGGATGTATCGAACAGTCTGAATGGCCTAGCTCACTTGGCTGCTTGTGTAGTATACCTCGCCGCTGTCCTCGAATACTTGGCTGCCGAGATCCTTGAATTGGCTGGAAATGCCGCTCGCGACAACAAGAAAATACGGTGGGTCGGCCGTAATACATAATTCCATTTGGGTACGGTAACTGACTCGTATCGGTCGCACCAGTATTGTACCGCGCCACCTTCAGCTTGCCATCCGAAACGACGAAGAATTGAACAAACTCCTTGGGGATGGTGAGTCAATACCGCCCCTGACTTTCTTGGTACTAACTCATCGCTTGTAGTTGTCATCTCCCAAGGTGGTGTCGTGCCACACATTGCTCCCGAATTGCTCCCCAGGGGATCCAAGAAGGAGAGCCAAGAGGTGTAGGAGTATTCTCCCCACTCTGTTGCTTGTTGGTGAGACTACATTATTTCTCACGGTTGCCGCACAATTCGTACCACTGTATTTTTGCTTTCTCCGAGGATAGAATGTTTGATTACGCTACATCCAAGTGAAAATGTTAATGACGACCTGCGTTGGAGGCGCATTGGAGCACCCGATCGGGAGAGGGGCTATGAACAAAGCTACGGATGACCAGGCTTTTGAACCCTTTTTGCCTCCAACACGCCTACTCTTTCTCTGCTACCGAAATATTTCCTTGATGATGCATTCCTTCTCCCTCGTCTCGTCTCATCTCACGTTTCTTTCTTGTTGATCTGGTCGTCCTCTCACTGAGCCCGGAAGTGGAAAAGCAAAGTCCAATGAGTCCGGCAACACTGACGACAGCCCCGACGATGGTATGGCTAGTTCACTGGGCGCATCTGTTGCCACCGTCCTCGAGTACCTTGCGTTGAGATCCAGGGAACGCTGCGGGGGACAATAAAGAGTAATGTGAATATCTCTTCTGTTGCGGAAGATTATGCCATAATAGCAGCGGGGCTTATGCTGTTTGCGTTCCTCCTGTGTGGGATGGTCCCCTATCACTTGCAGCTCACTTTTCGCAACAACGAATAGCCCGACAGGTTCCTCAACGATCTCATTATCCCGCAATGCGAATTATGTGGAAAACCTTACTGGTTGCAAGGATGCGGCTAAGACTGTAGAAGGGGTGGTTGACAAAGCTCATGAATGGCGACGGTGTTGCTCCACCTACTGGACCACCACTAGCAAATAGGGTAAGGATGGCGATGCAGACTTGCTCGCTTCCATTGGATCGACTTGCTGCAGTTGTGGCGCCAAAGAGAAGCTCAGGTTCTGGGGCTTAGTGAAGTCGTAACTCGCTTTTGTTTTCCGAAGTTATATTGTTCGTCTCCACGGACCATCCCATATCCAAATTGAATGCCGTTTGAGCCCCCCCCCCCCATTTGTGCTTGATAGTGGACAGCTTCGGGGAAGTTGGTGTTATACAGAATCAGTCAAAGCCACAACAAATACTCGATACATTCTGGTGCATATCATCGTACCAAAGAAGGAGATTCGCGAGCAGGTAGACATGTCGCTCCAAGCGGAGTCTAGTCGATAACGCCTAGGTGGTCCTCTTTTATTGTTGCAATCGCAAACTGGGGCAAAAATTAGGTTGGTGAGATCAATCAAGAGCAGCAAGTACCATACAATTTCTGTTTGGTCCACCCGGGTACCCACCACCTTCAGTCGGACCTTCGTATCCTTTTCGATCACCTGTGATACAGGAGTGAGTATATTGTAGCATTGGAACGTGATGTCGCTGCATACCTGATCCGGGGAGGTGAATGAGGGGGGATTGGAATTTGGATCGAATCTCATGTCGGCATGAACGAGCTACAAGGAACATGTGAGCATCAGAACACAGCGTATATCCAAGTGGGCACCTGTTGAGAGACGAAGCATCGCAATGGACCAACTTCAACGAAGAAGCCCATCTAGTGCGAATGATTAACATCGTGCTTCATGACATATCGTGCCTCATTTCACCTTGAGGACTTGCGTAACAACACCGTCGAGTACTTCTCCTTTGAATGGTTTGAAGACGACGGCCTTGTAAGTGATAATAAATTCCGCCTGGCCATTTCCTGGGAGCACAATGCCGTTGCCGACGTCTACGATCTCCAAGACGGCAATTACGAATCCATATTGACCAGTACAGGTACCCTGGACGTCTGCATGGAGGCGCGTTTCGATGTGTTCGTGGAGTTTAGGTCCGAAATAGGACGGGTGCGCGAGAATTGTATGGTTTAAGACTTTCTGTCAGCTCATTAGCGCGGTGTGATACGCGCTGTTGGGTCATTTCGTACGATGAAGAACATTCCTGGGCTGAGGCGAGGGTCCAACCACTTGCACAAAGGCAGCCAACTTTTTTGCCGCACAAATGGGTCAGACTACTTCAACGCCAGCACCAGCACCACCTACTCCTGCAGCTCAACCAGCACCCGCAAAATGTCCTGTCGACCACTCTGCAATTCCAAAATCTGCTCCGATGGCAGCCGCCTCCTCATCATCCACCCCAGCTCAATGCCCAGTCCAGCACGACGGCGCTCCTTTAAACCCTAGAAACCAAATGCCAGACCTCCCACAACATGCAATCTACCAGAATCAAGCCGCGTCCTTGTCCACCGAACGGATTACCTCGTCAATACCACGAGACGGGAGTTCAAACTGGGACTACCCCTCCCCTCAGCAGTTTTTCAATGCTCTCGTACGCAAGGGATGGGAGACACCTGAGGAACACGTCGACACCATGGTCGAAATCCACAATTTTCTGAACGAGCAAGCCTGGAACGAGGTTGTCAAGTGGGAAAGCAGGCACGGAGAGTGAGTATTACCACGTTCACGCTTTTTGCTTCATGCTCATGTGGGGATTCTAGTCAGACAGGCTTGCAATTAGCGCGTTTCAAAGGCCGACCAGGCGAACTATCGCCCAAAGCCCGCTTTTTCATGTTCGCAGGTCGCGTTTGGCCCTCCCGATTCAGGTGAGTCCACCTTTTCTATCTTTCCACTGGTTCTTTTTAAATTGTGGCTGTATGCAGCTCGGACCCGCCCTTTGACCGACACGACTGGATAGTCCGTCGGCCGGGAACAGGCCAAGAAATCCGCTACGTAATCGATTATTACGCTCTTCCAGATCAGCCAGATGGCACACCTGTGTTCTCGCTCGACGTCAGACCAGCGCTTGACTCCTTTGGAAGTGCCAAAGAGCGGGTATTCGTCGCTACCGAGAATACGATGCGTATGTTGAGAGAGATGCAAGAAGAAAGGAAACGGCAGTCTCAGCAGTAAGCCGAGGTCGTGCTGGGTACTATGTAGCCCGTAGCTGGTTGAGATGGTTTTTGTACGTCGTGTATGGGCATAGATCTTATAATGACTTCTTACTACTTTCGGAAGTTTCACCGGTTCTAGGCTTGGGTTTTTAGGTTCGGACTGAAGGGAATGGCAGAGACGCAGTAAAACCTTCACCCCTTGCATTTTCAACAGTGAAACCTATCCACCAGGATCAAGTGCTCGAATGAGCAACTTCCCTGACACCTGTAGTCGATAAAGCCTCTGACGTCGTGGCGTGGTTGGTATCATAACAGCCATAAGTCTGCCTCAAACGGAGTAGAAAAGACAAGGGTATCACTGTGCACATTTCGAGGAGTACACGGGACCACACAAGTGAATACATTGGATCCTGCTACATGGAAGACCTTCATTATGTAGGACACCTTATCGATCACTTGTTTCGCAAGGGCTCTTGCCCTTGGCCTTCTGCTGTATGGGACATCAAAAATAAATGTCTATGATGGTAGTCAGGGTACTTGCTGCCAATTCCGCCCAACTGGCGACTTGGTCTTAAGCATGCAATCTCTTGCCAAAAAATTAGTCATGTAAAACCTTCTGGTCTCTAGGTTTAAAATCTCACGCGGGTCCATTTCTTCTTCGATTGTAGCTTGTCTCTGTTGATCGATTCGCGCTCTTGCACTTTCGTCAATGTGTTTCGCAGCACTGCACATCAGCCACGAAAGTTTTAATATAATGTTCTTAGATATGCAATGGGAAGATGGTCTGACGTACACCGTTGTGCGGTATTCCTGGTTCTTGACTCTTTATAGGTCCAAATCGGTATCAATAAATACACTTTTTATCGTTCAGAAATCGAGGGAATGAGTACGGGCCATTACCTAATGCCTGTTGTGCTGACCCTGTGAAGACCACGAGGTGCAGGAGGGGGCATGATTGCTTGAAGAACATCCCCTGTAAAATATATAAGAATTCTAATTCTCAACTCCAATCACACCTCCGGGGCAAGTGAAATTTGTACATACCTGGTAGTCTAAAGTTGGGTCGATCATAATTTGTCCATATTGCGTTGGAAGATGGCTGTTTGTGCCTTCTCCCACATGTAGAGTGGAATATTCATGCTACATATGGGTGCATAAAATCCAGGTTTACAACAAATTTATGCTCGAAACCCCGAACAATCATAACGTGTTCTCGACAATAACCATCCAACCGAGTGCATTACTGATCTCGATGTCACATAAAGACCGCGTGTTAACCATGTAAACCGCCAGCGCATAGCTGCCCACCACAGGACCGTGACTCGTAATGGTATGGCTAAGTAATCAGATTGGATTCAGTCATCTTCGTCGTCCTCACTGTCTTCACGGGGTTCACGCTCGTAGTCTTCGAACTCCTTGAGGTTCTCAAGGTTGGCATTCAACCAAGCTCGGTCCGGCATCCCCAGAGTGCAGGTATCTGCATACCAGACCTCTTTCAGAGGTACACCCCCTTCCTTCCTTCTGGCGACTAGCAGTCGCAATTGTCCGCCACCGACGCCATACACCTCGAGCTTTCGCAGTTCTGGGCACAACCACTCCTTGTGCCTGACGTTTTCACCCACCGCTTGGTCCCCCGTCCTGGACTTGTCTTGGGATTGCTCGAGTGTGGTCGCCCAAAGTGCGTCCGCCCAAGGCGGTAATCCAATCTTGGGAATCGGGTTTCCAAGCGTATATAGCAAGCCGCTGTCCAGATAGTTGAAATTAATTATGAGAGTGGTGATTCGGGGGTGGTAGAAAAGCAATGCTCCCAAGTGGATTGGATGAGCAGGGAGGGAAAGCAGGCACAGCGAAGTAAGCGCGGGAAACATTCCCTCCGTTGAAGAGGCACCCCCTGTACATATTTCCTTGATAAAATCGTTCCATATATGTACGGGCGAGTTCCATTTCGCGAAGTCTAACAACAATTCCTTCACATTCCTCGCAACAATTATACCAAGGATTCTCCGAGCAGTCGTTGCAGAAAGGAAGGCTACCTTTAGCGAAAGGAGGTTCGGCAGCCTAATTTTCGACGACACACACAGTGTATGCTGATCGTCACCCTCGAGAATTGGACCCGAACTCTCTATGGTTAATCCTTGGAGAGTTTCACTGCAGGAGGAGAGTATTTCGAAGAACCTTCGAGGCTCGGGCCGAACGTCGATGTCATGATAGCACAGATCGAGCTTTCGGAGGGGGGAAGAGAGAAAGGGTGAGGACCAGTCGATGTGAATTCCCCACAAAGTGACATCACGAAGCAGAGGAGCACCAGGAGGGGATTGGAAAAGTTTGTATTTCGCGGCCATTTCTAGAGTCGTCAAGCTCTGTGCTCCGGCGTCGTGATTTCTAAGGAGAAGTATCCTCAGGTTTGGAGCCGCAACTGACCGAAGCCCTTGAACGACATAATGTATGAGCGAGTGGTCTTGGACTGCGACGAAAAGACTTCGCCATCTATGGGCCTCTGGCCAAAGGAGGTCGAATAGGCAGCTCATCTCGTTGACGTTGTAGATATTAAGGGTAACATGTTCGTCTTCCAGTGGAGAGGTCATCCAGTCAATGGCGATATTGATGAGACAATTTCCTGAGAGCCTCAGGAACCGCTTCGTGATTGTGAATGGTTGGCGGTCTAACACAGTGATGTTGGCCCACGCAAGAGGAGTGCCCTCCATGATGGCCTTCCACCGATGGCATACGAGCGAGATGAGCCCCTGATAGCGCTGGGGCTTTTCAAAAGACTTGTCGTCTGCATGCGCATCGAGGAGGCCGAGGAAGAAGATATCACTTAGAATATCGTCAGGGAGTCGATTAACAGGGGCATGAGAGTTCGGTTCGAGCTCTTTTTTCAATGACTCAGGCGCAAAAAGGGCCAGTCTTTGAATCTCCGCCACTAGTATGTCCTTTGGATATTTTGCGAGCGTTTGGAGCCTGCGCCAGAGATGGACGACAGGCATCACCTTGTTGAAAATGTGAGAATTACGACGCCATCAGGCGATCGATGAGATGAGATTGACCCATACCTCCTCGACGGGTAGCTGCATCCCAGAAGCGGCCTCATCCATCTTAGTGGTGACGGTGAAACGCTTTCGAAACTGATTATGGATGGAGAGTCCAAGAATAATATTAATATTCACAGTTCGACAGGACCCGCACATTGACAGTCAATGAGTCCACTCTGTAATTAAACCTTTTAGATGATCCACCGTTTCCAACGCAGATGAACGCGTCTGTGCGCCATCCTCTGGCCCCAGGACCACAAACATCCGCTCAGCCTGTTGGTGGGATATGCCTTATCACACGGTTACGTATGTTGTTGTATTCTGTTTGGTCAATCCCCATTTCCCCGCGGGTGGGGTCGCGCATGGGCATGTGAAAGTGTAACTTCTCCGTATTTATAGCGCGCAGCCCAGGGGACAAACCTTCACGGTTCTTTCCCTTCTGAGCTGCGCCTAGTCCTTCAACAGGTTATGAGCCCTGCCCCTCCTGCGCGCCCATCCAGACCATCGTCACGCTCTCTCTCTCTTCACGCCGATCATGCCCTCGCCATGTCTGACACGGACTCTGTGACGGAGATCAAAACCGCTGTCAATTGAGCACTCAGACCACTACCAGTTATATACTAGAGTGACAAGAAATGTAAGAGCGATATAGCAATATCACGACCCACAAGAATGTAACGTAAAGACAGATGGATATGGAATGGAAAGACAACGAAATGGAATGGAAGGCAACGGGGTGGAATGCCATGCAAGACCGATGCTCGGTTCGCAGCGTATCTATCTCCAACACTCTGGCCATTACCGAAACGTGCCCGTCCTCACAAGGGTGAACTTCCCCAAGTGGGAGATCCAGGATCTTACTGGTACTGCCGATCACGTCCGTGTTATCGAGCGTCGCCGGGGTTCCAACAACACTTTCGTCAACCCTGCTCGTCCCACCGATATAGAAGCCTGTCCGCTCTGTCCAATCGGCAAACGTCTCCATTTGGAGATTATACTGCGACACCGGACGTCTGGTAACCCGGTCTATTCCCTGTGGACAAAAATCCGCAGCCTGCACCGCTCAGCAGATGTTTCGCTTCGCCACGAGGCTTGGCTTGAATTCCTCGCGCTCCGCAGGGCCCCCACCGAACCCTATACTGAGTTTTGCAACCGCATAGATTCGGGTAATGCCAAGATCGAACGTATCACCCCGAGCAACCAAACGGCAGCGCAGCGAGGTGAAGAACTCCGCCTATTCGCTCTCCTCTCTGGCCTACCTTTCGATGACCACATTCGTCAGTCCCTCACCACCCAGTCCGACCTTGCACTCGCGAAGGCCACTGAGGCCTGTGTTCGGTTCGACACGGGTCAGAGGATTCACTTGGCGGAAGCCGATTCTGCCAATGCAGCAAGGACCCTCTTCTGCTGGAAATGCGACTCCCACGAGCACCTCTCTCGTGACTGCCCCCGTGCTAGAGCCGTCAAGGATCTCATCACCAAGCGTAACGCCGCTTCCCACTCAGGCGGGGGTCGTCGTAAATACAAGCAGCACCCTTCCACCTCGGGTTCCAACCCCAACGCTACGTCCACACATTCCGCCGCTTCTCATGCCTCGGAGGAGTCGGCTGTGGCAGTTACAGCCTTTCTCACTGGTACCTCACCCATCACTGACTTGTGGATTTGCGACTCAGGCGCCTCCAGTTCGATGACTGGCTGCCGATCGGCGTTCATTAAACTCGAGCCGGCGTCCAATTCGACTAGCGGATGGGAAGATAATATTCTCCGATGGCATAGGATCCATTCGCTTTGTATCTTCTTGTGGTTTTAATATCATAATAAATCACGCCCTCTACATCCCCGTCCTTGCAACCAGCCTCTTCTCAGAGGCTTCAAAGCCAATCCCAACCAGGGTCTATCAGGAGCTGTATCACCTTTAATCTCTGCGTTCCAGCATGCTTTAGCGAGTTCCAATACTGCATAGGCTGTGATCGCTTCGTAAGCGAAGATCCCCGTAAGGCCCAAAACCCTACCAGTAAGAGGATAACTAGGTGGGTAGATGAGAGTATAGATGGCAAGAATCCCTCGACCCGTTTCTAAAGCAGTACTAGCGGGACCATCATTGGACGCACCTTCAAATCTTTTAACAAGTTTGGAGATATAGTCGACATGTTTGTATAACTGGAAATAACACTCGAATAGGAATGAGACCTATGAGCAATGCGGGAATTGCCAGAAACGCCGAAGGGGAAGTCCCGTTCATATCGATGTTCATCGAGCAGGACAATTTTCTAACAAGCTACCTGTCCATATATACCATTCTGCAAGCCACCTTTCTAATCACGCTCAGGTTCGATAATCGCCGTTGATAGTCACATATTCCTGTAAATGCATCAACATCCTGTCATATTGGAAGATACAAGCAAACAAAGACATACGTGACTAAAGTCGCAGGTCCAATAAGTGGCTTTTTCGTTGCCCATCCCAAGTTGCACCAAAATTTCCAAGTCTTCGCGCTCCAGGATCTTTTTCGCACGCTCCTCATCCACTTGTTCAGGCTCCCCGTTGGTCAGCAGAGAAAGGATTGGGGAACTGTCGGATGGGACAAAGGAGACAGACACTGTCTGAGGATTGATCGGCTTTGATAGCTGGATAGAACCGGTTGCAGCAAGGATACGGCCCCAGCTAGAATAAGTGAAGATCCAATGTAAGGGTAGGACACTAGAATATAGTTACAACAAGACATACTTGGCGTCCTCTCCGTAGAGTGCAGTTTTCACTAAGGCGGAAGTTGAAATGGCGGAAGCTACCTTGTGTGCGTCTTCATATGTAGGAGCGCCCTAGTTGAAATAATGTCCATATTAAACGATAGGGTTGAATACTAATGCTCTTACCTGAACTTCGACGGTCACAAATTTTGTTGCACCTTCACCGTCCCGTACAACGAGTTGCGCAAGCTCAGCTGCAAAGTTGGTGAGCTCTTGTTGGAACGTGGCAAATTCAGTTGAATTTGCCGAGGTGATCTCTTCCATCCCTGAGGCGCCGTTGGCGAGCGCAAGGATCGTATCATTCGTGCTCGTATCTCCATCAACATCAATGGAATTGAACGAGCGATCTACAGCGTATGTAAGGGCTTGCTGAAGCAAGGGTGGCGATATGGCTGCATCCGTGGCGACAACGGCGAGCAGAGTTGCGTGCAGAGGTCGGTTTGGAGACGGCGGGCCCATATTAGGATGGATCATTCCAGCGCCTTTATCGATGCCTGCTATCCTGACATCCTTACCACCAAGCCGGAATTTGCGTGCACGCAACTTTAGGAACGTGTCGGTGGTCATGAACCCCGCTGCTGCGAGCTCCCAATGAGCTGGCGTACCCCCAAGCTCATCAACCTTGATATTTGTAGTAGCGGATGTTATTTTGGCTATAGGAAGGTTTTGTCCGATGACTCCGGTCGACATAACGAGGGAAGAGGGAATATTGCCCGTCGAACTAATGGGTTGAACACGATCGGCGAGGGTATCTGCCGCCGCCACCATTTTCCACGCATCATCCAATCCTTGTTTACCGGTCACCGCGTTGGCACAACCCGAGTTGACGATTACTGCACGTGCACGACCCGAGCCCCGCTCCAACACGTCTTTGCAGACCAATACAGGTGCTGCTAGGAAAGCATTGCGCGTAAAACAGGCAGCAGCAGCAGTTTGCGGTTGTTTTGAAACGATGAGAGCGAGATCAAGGACTCCAGGCTGCCTCTTAACGCCGGCGTGCAGACCAGTCACCACGAAACCGCGCGGCAAGGTTTCTGGTAATGGAGTGACTGCATAGTGAACTTTTGAAGGTGTTTGCTTTGCGAAACGCGCACAGGTCGTTGAGAAGAACCGTTGCATCGGTTGCATCGGGGCCAACTTGTCCGGGCAAAGAAAAATATTTCTTCCCACGCGCTTACTGGGTACTATTCCATGGCTGTTCGGGCGATCCCGGGCGATCAAAATTTCCTCACCTTCTGGGTGCTGGGTGGGCCCGTGGAATAACAAGGATATGATTCCGTAAAACCAACCAAAATCACAGGTACAATGAGAGAGTGAGGGACACAAGTAGAGATGTTGTTTGGGTAAGGTGGAGTGTATGGTTGAGTATTAGAATAGAACAGAGCCCTCATTCAAAACCCCTCGTCTTCTGCTTTTTTCAGACCAAGCTTGGGTTTAAGTATTGGAGATGGGATGGGGGAGATACGTCATCGTTCAGATGTCTTTGCCCTCATTATATGGAGGACTTCGTTGAATGGACGTTGGCTTGGCAATGTGAAAACACAAGATAGAAAGCAGTCACCGTATGAAAATCTCCCTTTGACGTATTCGTATCCAGAACACTAGCAATGTATACATGTGTGTCAGAATAGCGGAAAACCAGGGCTACATACAGTCGGATTGCCACCAACATGTAATTCCTAACGAGTCAGACGCCTTGATAGCCATGTAATGATGGAAAGGAACCCGAAGCAGTTCACAGAGGTCTGAAGAACCCATAATTTGTTCAGTGGGGGCGAGATGAGATGAGAACTGGTGGGGGGGCTACAGGGTATGTACGGTCCTTGGCCGGCCCATCCGCCGAGGCCTTCATGTAAATACTAAACCGTTTATATTATGTACATAATAATTAATGTTTAATTATGATTTTGTGTGCAAATTTCGAGTTAATT
>Ga0307515_10009628_pt1 | contig 18647 bp, 13 predicted proteins | sample 17_EM_MG_FD_194513 | JGI IMG/M metagenome (GOLD analysis project Ga0307515, IMG submission 194513) | Populus trichocarpa ectomycorrhiza microbial communities from riparian zone in the Pacific Northwest, United States - 17_EM | ecosystem: Host-associated > Plants > Roots > Unclassified | place...
GAAAGTGTTATAAATAAAAAGAAAAAATCTAATATTAAAAAATAAAATTAATAAAATATTAATTAATAAAACAAATAAAAAAAAGCAAATCAATTGAAAAAAAAAAAAAACAAAGCAAAGCACTATTCTAATGAATAGTGCTTTGAGAGGAGGGGTACATTAAGACCCCTCCTCTTTTAGTTTATAGTTAATAAATTGTTTTTACGAAGGAATTAACTACAAAAAATAAAAATATAAAGTAAATAAATAAATATTTTAGAGAAAGGGAGAATGTTTTAACCGTTAGATGAAATTATTGGTATAAAATCATAATGGAAATTATGAATGTCACTTAGTGTTCAGTTTGCCAAACAAATCGATATACCTTTTAGATAGAATGAACAGTAAAATTTACTTTTGTCTAATTAGATCAATAGAATTGGTCGACCATTTTATTGACCAGTTGAAGTTTTAGGAAGATCTATATGAACTGGTCGACTATTTAGATTGAATAAATAAAATTGGTTTAATTTTGTTTCAAACTGAAAAAAAAAAGTTGTTTTTGGATTTATTATAAAGAAAATTCATATTCAGATGTTGGGATGTTACATTTTAGTCTTTCATCAATATTAATAGATATCAATCCTTTTCAAATAATAAGATATAATTTTAAAATTCTTATTCAAAGGTCATAATCTTTCATATCTGGAAACATAGAACTCTTTAGAGAAAGAATCATATTTACAAATAAAATATCAGCCCTGATAAATGAAAAAAAAAAGAGGAGAAAAATATCATCCATATAAATGAAAACAAGAAAAAATCAATAAAAAAGAGGTTGCACGGGGTGTTTTGTTGACTGTTGAGTGAAAGAGAGAGTGGAGACAAAAAAAAAAAAAAAAAACGAGGAGACAATATAAATGTTTTTTAATAATGAGTTACTAATCAATGATCTTTGAGTTTTTATTTACTATCATCTTAAATTTTTTTATTGGATCAATATTTCAGATGGATATTGTTACACCAAACGTTACCTCTCATTATTTGTTGTCATATGGATCCTCAAAATTTACACCGGCACTTTCTTAACTTGTCATTGTCTTTGTGGCTGGTGGTTGGTCCTAGAAAGGAAACTAGCTAGTAGTAATGGCGAGGAGTCCACTAAAGAGAAACAACATTGTAAGAACTGGCTTTCCTTGACAGTCCATCTTTCTTTCGCAATTCAAACGTTACAGAAATCGCTTTCTCATGGAGTTCGTCAGAAGTGTTTGGAGTTTGAAGTCTAAATAAAGATTAAAAAGAGGAGAAACAGAAGGGATGCCTTCCAAATTTTGGTTCTCTGTGAAGAAATCATTGAAGTGCGAACTAAAGCCATCAGACGTGCATGATCCAAGGGCCAAGAGCGATCTGAGCAACATTCAGACAAGAAACTCAATCAAGTCTGGATGTTCAAGATCCTTGTCAAATCTACGAGAGATCATTCATGGGAGCACGAGGTATACAGAGAAGCCACTAACTAGCAGCCCAAGATCTCTAGAAAGCACTGATTTTCTCAACTCCATAGCACATGAAGTAGTCCTTTGTGACACTAAATGTGAACTAAAGATTACGGGTGGCAGAGGTTGTGACAAGGGTGATTCGTCCTTTGAGGATATCCTTAAGCTACGGACACCTCGTCCTAGAGGACATGACATTGTGTCCCCCAGAAGGTCATGTAGCTATTCAAGGAAGAAACATGGTGATTCTCCTATATATTGTAATGGAAACGGTGTATCTTCCAAGCCTAAAAGCTCTCATGATGCAGATTCTTATGGTTCTCCATCTTTAGTTTGCAAGAAATGTCATGCAAAATTTAAGGAGTTGGATGCTTTTGAGGCACATCATCTTTCAAACCATGCTGGTAAGAGGCCTCAATCCAACAACTTCTGTCTCTTAATCTGTGTATAATCAAGTTTTTCCTGCTTTTTTTTAACAACAATCTTATCTCTCTAGAAAGTCATTCAAATCAACATGTTTGAAGGTTCATCTTAATACGCTGGTTTTCAGAAAATTTGGGTGCCTGCATTTGTGTTTTCTTCTGCACAAATCCATCTTCTTATGATGAAAATCAAGAGAAATAATCTAGAGTTATTATGACAACAGGTCTACTTTAGAGACCTTTTAAGTCAAAATCTTGAATATTATTGTCAGTTTGTCTTATAGATTTCAGTTTTCTGAAATGTCACTGCCATTGTTATGATTGCTGCAGTTGTGTTGTCTTTTCTATCAACTTATTGCTGATTATAACTATACTTTGACAGTACTGTTTCAATTTTTTAGAAGCAAGCAGTCCTTTTTATTTAATTTTTTTAGTTCAATTGGCCAATAGAATCCACTTGTCATTATCCTTCTGCAGTTACTGAACTTGTGGAAGGGAACTCATCTAGGAGGATAGTAGAATTAATCTGCAGAACAAGGTGGTTACAATCTGAGAACAACTGTGTTACTATAGAGAGGGTTTTGAAGGTCCACAACATGCAAATGACCCTTGTTCAATTTGAAGAACATAGAGAAATGGTGAAAATCAAAGCTAGCAAACTGCCTACGAAACATTCGCGTTGTCTCGCCGACGGCAATGAGCTTTTGAGGTTCCATGGCACAACAGTTGCTTGTTCTCTTGGTCTGAATGGCTCCTCTAGCCTTTGTAGAATGGAGAAATGCGGTGTATGCCAGATTTTGAGACATGGGTTCACTGACAAAGATGTCAATGGCATTGGGGTCGGAATTTTTACTACTTCCACAAGTGGAAGAGCCTTGGAATCTGTAGAAGTAAGTCAAGATAACCAAGATGTAAGAAAGGCTTTGTTACTATGTAGAGTTATTGCTGGTAGGGTTCATAGGCCTTTGGAAAATGTTCAAGAAATTGCAGGTCAATCAGGCTTTGATTCACTTGCTGGGAAAGCTGGTCAAAATTCACATCTACTTGAGGAACTGTATCTGCTAAATCCCAAAGCTCTCCTTCCTTGCTTTGTGGTAACTTGTAATCATGAATGTTAAGAGATCAAATACAAGTTATGCAAATTCTTCTTTGCTTTCATTTTCTTGATTCTTTTCTCCCCACTTTGAAATACAATTTTAAGTTACAGTTTATTTTTTTTATTTGTAACTGTGTTCTGATGCATTTTAAAAATATATTTAGCTTGAAAAATTATTAAATTGAATATTTACGGTGATTTTTTTTAATATTTTGATATGTCAAAAATAAATTTTAATTAATATATTTTCAAATAAAAAACAACAAACAAAAACATTCATCTGCTGACAACGTTTGTTGATCAGTTCAACTTTAATGTGCCATGAAATAATGGATTATTTTAAATGCACGTCAAGACCAGCACACATGAGCGCACATACATTCTATGTTATTGAATAATGCTTCATCTGTCCCATGTCTCGGCCTTTTCAATTCTTTCCATCGTCTTAAAAATCTTGAGGGCATGGGTTAATTGGTACTTAATAGGACGCAGCTCCGCATGGAGTCCTCGTTGCTATAAAGGAGGAGAAAAATAGTTAAAAACCCTAGGATGGATTAGGAATTCAGATTTTTTATATACAAAAATGACCCAATGAGATGCAGATTTTGTCCCTTCTTCCATGATTTTTATTTTCTGGTAACCACCGATCAGCTTATCTGGAGGCTGTTGACACTCCTGGTGGAGGTTCAGTGTGCATTAAACACTGCATGGTCCCCTATCCTCTCACTGCACAGGTTGCTCACTTCCAAAAGTCAATTAATTTGAGTTTTTTCTGCATTGCTCACACATGGACACTGGCTGACTGTACAAGCCGAGTAAGAGTTTATTTGGAAGGGTTACGGTTTAAAATGTTTTTTATTTAGAAATATATTAAAATAATATTTTTTTTATTTTTTAAAAATTATTTTTGATATCAACACATTAAAACAATTGAAATCATAAAAAAAATTAATATTTTGAGAACACGGTTTGCATGACATTCTCAAACAGGCACTAAGACTTGCATTGAAAATTAAATTTTTTTATTTTAAATTAAAATTTTAGTGTTTTTAAATTCTAATATAAAAAATAAATTTTAAATAATAAAAAGTATTATTTTAATATATTTTTAATAAAAAATATTTTTAAAAACAATCTTTTTAAAAACAATCTACTCACAAGCATATCCAAAATTATGCCTTCTTATTACAATTTAACACTACCACATTCAATCCAAGGAACTAGATCACAGTCGTGTGTTCTGGGTATGGTATTTTTTTTAAAATAAAAAAAAAACTCTAATCATTAGCAATTTGTTTGTTTTTAATAAAAACAATTATAAAATTAAAATTAAAATAAATTAGGAAAAAAATCATAGTCTTTTAAATTCATGAGTCAATTCGGGTTAACCTGTTAAACTAGCAACTTAAATTATGAAATCAAAATAAATTCATAGAAAATAAATTAAAAAAATTATGAAGTTTCATTTCCAACAGATCTAATATTTAATATTGAAATTAAAAAAAAAAACTAAATCTATAAGATTAATATATAGCCCAACAAAAAAAATCACAAATCATAATTCACAAAATAATGTAATATTAAAAGATAAAATCTTTTTTTTTCAAAAAGAACATTAGGTTTTTGAGGGTGGACTTGAAAAAAAAAACGTTAAAATAGCAAAAGAAAAAACACAAAAACTATTCTAGTAAATAATTTTCTATGAGTACGGTTGCAGTGATTTAGCCGTATTATTTTAGTGTTTTGTTAATATTTCGTCCCAGTCATCAAATTTCATGCCACATTATAGAATTAGAGAAAATATACTGATTTTTAAAGTATTTTTACTCGGAATTATATGAAATAATATTTTTTTTATTTTTTAAAAATTATTTTTAATATCAGCACATCAAAACAATTTAAAAACACTAAAAAAATATAATTTCAAGAAAAAAAAAATTTCTTTCATTTTTATATATAAAAAAATTATTAGATGAACACGACTCACTATAAGCTTAGACTTATGAAATGTGTATTTTGTTATGATTTCACATAATTTTTTTAAAAAAGACTTTCTTCTGTAGTTGCACAGAATTTCAGAGAAGACGACATGGTTATGCATGAATAATGATGGCTTGAAACCAATGGGTCATAATGGCATGGAAAGGTGTTGTTTTCATGGCAGTGGAACGACATGTGCTCTGTATAGGCAAGTAATAACACCACCACAGGGTTAGAAAAGGACCGTTTAAACACGCCATTAAACCACCAGTGCAGAATTTAGGTGAAAGGATGAAGATGGGGGTAAAAAAATGGTATATAAAAGCCAATTTTTAGTACGGATTAGAAGCTGCGGTTGTTTTTTAAAATATTCACTTGAAAATGTATTAAAATAATATTTTTTTTATTTTTTAAAAATTATTTTTGATATCAGCGCATCAAAATGATCTGAAAATATAAAAAAAATATTAATTTAAAATAAAAAAATATAAATATTTTTAAAAACACAAAAACAAACTGATAGATGGTTTGGATATCAAAATGGTAAAAAAATGATAGGCTGTTTGAATTTTCATGTCATTTTCATAATATAGGAGGCTGTTTGGATGTCAAAATTTTATTTTATTTTGATAAAATATTTTTTTATCAGTGGTTTTATTTTTTCAAATAAAATATTATCATAATCTTAATATTAGTGTTTTAATAAAATAAGATAAATTAATAATTTTGATGTGTATATATTAAAAAGATATTTCATCCACATTTATAAAATTATGCATTTAGCTTCATATATAACTATTAAGAAAGTAATTGTTAATATTATAATAAAAGAAGCTAAATATTATTTAAAAATAATGGCATAACTGAGTGATTATTTAAACCTAATTTAAATAATTTAATTAAAAAATATGAAAAAAGAAAAAACAATGGCATGAAGAAATTAAGGGCCATACATGGGCTGGACATATGTACCTAGCCCACATGAAATTCTGGCGTGTTTGGGCTGGCAAAAAGTCAACCTTTTCTTGGTCTTGAATTCCCTTAATGAGCATGGTTTCCAGTTTTTTTAATTGGGTAAACGATATGTTATTTACCAAATAATTGGTGATCAAGATCTAGTCACTCAAAACTCTTGTCTCTTGTCAAGATTTTCTGACTACTCCCTCTCTACTCTGTCAAGATTTTAAGGAATGAAACGAAAAAAGAATGAAGTTTGAGATCGAGATGAAAAATACAAAAATGAAAAGTATCAGATTTTAAATAATTAAAAATTAAGGGTCAAAAGTATAGATTCTCACGCCTATGAAACATTAAAAATGGAAAAGTCTACTCATTTTTAAAAATTAATTTTTTTTTAAAAAAAACCAAAACAAACCGACCGGTTTCGGTTTGGTTCGTTTTTCAGGAAAAAAACCGGTTCAAATCGGTTTGGCTCGGTTTTTTCTGGTTTGGCTCGGTTTGTCTCGGTTTTTTTTAAGTTTGACTCGGTTTTTTCTGATTTTTCGGTTTGGGTTCGGTTCGGTTTTTTTAGTTTTAGGCTTACAAAACCGAACCGAACCGGTCGGTTTTTTTAAAATTTTAATCGGTTTTTTTTTCCGGTTCGGTTTTTCCGGGTTTTTTTTCCGGTTTTCTTGGTTTAATTGGTTTTTCGATTTTTGTGCTCACCCCTAGTTTACAGGCCAGCTTACGCGTACCTCGACTAATTCCACGGGCTCTAAAATTAACAATCATATAAATCTTTAATGATTCTTAAATTTGAGGAGCTTAAACTGGTGATTGTTGTTCATCATATTTAGTTATTTACTGCACTCATTAACTATATATAAATTAATTTTCGAAAATAAATGACACTCGAGCAAAAGCTTGCCAGGATAGATACTAAACCTCATCAAAAGGATTGTCCTCCATTTTTATAACTATATAAAAATAATCTCATTAAAATAGGCTTATAAAAAAACTGTCCTGGTGCATTCATTCTCCTAAATATTGATTCTAATAATATTTAGATAACTATATATAATAACAAGGAAGGGTAAATTATAATAATCTCCTCAAGATATTGTGAAATTGAAGAGATTATTAATCATGAATTTAAAGAAATATTTGACAAAACTCCTTCAAACTTAAAAAAATATTATAAACCTCCTTTTGTACCCAAAGTGCCCCCTAATTACCATTTAAAAAAGATGATTAAATTAGAAACTTGAAAAAGTTAGGAAAAGAAAGAAGAAGAAATAGGGCATTATTAGTTTTTAGGACGAACAATATTAATTTCACTATTTAGTTTTATTCAAAAAAAAATTTAGTTTTTTTTTAATATTCTTTCTCTAATTTTTAGATTTTCTTAATCCAACAACTTTTTCATAAATAGTGATTAAGGACATTCTATAGATTAATAGGGGATTTCTATCAAGTCTTCAATTATTTTTTTAGTAATTGTAATTTCATGATACAAAATATTTTAAAAAAATAATCTTAATAAACATTATATTATTTATTTTAAAAACATTTTTAAAAAATACTGTTTACAGTAGCACCAACTTATTAACGTACTTTCCTTTAAAGTTATCTATACGATGTTCTTTTCAGTCATAGCTGTCCACACATGTTGACACACAAGGCCGAAACCACAACATGAATCCTGCTGTGTGGACTTGGGTTTGAGTTATTTGGGTGGACTGCCTACATGTATACATATAAGTGGATGAAGCCTTGCATATGTGGGGCTGATTTCATTTTTCTTAAAACATCAGATGAAGATTGTTAGGTCGTTGTCTGCCATTTCATCTATAAAATAAGCTAAATTCATCTATGAAAAGTAAATAAATTTCATGGGAGCTGAGAGTAAGCACCTAACCGACCATGGAAATGCTGCACCTAACCTCAGGCAGACGGATACCTACCCTCTTTCCAAGATCTGCTCCTGCTATCAAATATGTTCTCTTTTTTCTGTATATGTTCTTCATTACATTATAGAATAAGAAAAGAAAAGAAAAGAAAATAAATAAAGAAGAAATAGAGGAAGAGTTATTGGTTTGAGTCGTAGGTGGACTTCACGTGCTCACCTTCTACCTAGTAGCTCCAAGCCGGATTGTTCGCTCGGTTGTCTAGAAAACGAAACGTCAGTATAAATTAAGTAACATCTCTATGAGAGAAATAAATACCATAACAATAATTCTCCATCACATTTTAAGAAAGAATTCTCTGCTAATTCAAATATTTTCATCAAGCATGGCATCCCAGTTGACCAAAAAGACAGCTTGTGTGATCGGCGGCACAGGGTTTGTGGCATCTTTGCTTGTGAAATTGCTGCTTGAGAAGGGCTATGCAGTGAACACCACAGTCAGGGACCCAGGTTGGTGCTCATTTTTCTCTTCTTGCACCCTTTTCTTGGCTTGCCCTTTGTTTCCTGGTCCTTCTTGTTTCCGTTCTTGTGAACACCTGGGAGATATATGAGAATTTTGTTCTGACGTTTCTTTAGTTTTTTATTTTTGCCCTTTTGCTAAATTGCCTGGCCCTGATGGCCAAATGGGCAAGTCAATCGAGCCCATGAAAAAGGTTAGTCTCCACCTAAAATTTCGTCTAATTTGAGCCCTTTATAGTTTATAGCGGTCAACGATCTAGAAGTCCTTTCGTCTTCTGTCCCGTGGTCTGTAGGGGCTACCAACATGCTCCATGGTTCTTAAGTTATGGCTATGTTTATTCAGGCACTTGTCAAAACTTGTATTACACAATCACAATGTAGTGCTTTGTGTATGCAGACAATCAAAAGAAGGTTGCTCACCTAATAGCACTACAAAATCTGGGGGACCTAAACATATTCGGAGCAGATTTGACTGATGAAGAAAGCTTCAATGCTCCCATAGCAGGCTGTGAGCTTGTCTTCCATGTTGCAACCCCAGTTAATTTTGCTTCTGAGGATCCTGAGGTACAAAAAATCTCAGAACAACGCTAGTAATACAGTCACTTGAAATTCTAATCATGTTGCATTTTTTGGTATTGAGGTTGCTTCTACTTTTTGTGCTGTGAATATAGAATGACATGATCAAGCCAGCAATTCAAGGAGTACATAATGTTCTGAAAGCCTGCGCAAAAGCAAAAACAGTTAAAAGGGTCATTTTGACATCCTCAGCTGCAGCTTTATCAATCAATAAGCTTAATGGCACAGGCTTGATCATGGATGAGAAGAACTGGACAGATGTTGAGTTCTTGACTTCTGAGAAACCACCCACCTGGGTAATTAACAATTTACTTGCATAATTCCATGATAGTAGTAGACCTATTTGAACAAAATTAGCAGTCTAAATCAAGCTTATCCTTAACGTGTATAGCAGGCCTATATACCCGAACAGATTTTAGAAGTTTAATCACTGACAAAATTATGTGAATCTATATGCAGGGCTACCCTGCCTCCAAGACACTAGCTGAGAAGGCAGCCTGGAAATTTGCTGAAGAAAATAACATCGATCTCATTACTGTCATCCCTAGCCTCATGACGGGTCCTTCTCTCACGCTAGATATTCCCAGCAGCGTACACCTGTCAATGTCATTGATTACAGGTGCTAAACCAGCTAGAAGTCTAGAAAGTAAAATATGTGTTATTTTGTTTGTGTTTTCTATCTGTTCAAATTAACAGATAATTGGCCCTTTTATGGGTTTTTCAACAAATTGCAGGGAATGAATTCCTGAAAAATGCTTTGAAGGGTATGCAAATGCTGTCAGGCTCGATCTCAATCACGCACGTAGAGGATGTTTGTAGAGCCCATATATTTTTAGCTGAGAAGGAATCTGCTTCTGGTAGATATATATGCTGTGCTGTTAATACCAGTGTTGTCGAGCTTGCAGAGTTCCTGAATAAAAGATACCCTCAGTATCAAGTCCCAACTGAGTAAGCTACTAGCCTCAGGATTTTAGACCTTAAATTTTCCATTTTATAGAAACTATACTGCCTCTGAATCTCTCTCAACTTTTCCTGTTAAAATATACAGTTTTGGGGATTTCCCGTCCAAGGCCAAGTTGGCCATCACTTCAGAGAAGCTCATCAGTGAGGGTTTCAGTTTCAAGTATGGGATTGAAGAGGTCTATGACCAAACTGTGGAATACTTCAAGGCCAAAGGATTGCTGAATTGAAGAGTTCTAGTTATTTGTCACCTTCATTAGAAGGATTGGCATTTGACTGCGGAGAAATTCTAGCTTGGCTGTATCTGGTGTAAAAGAATAATTCCTCTAATATTAAGGAAGTGTAGTACTGCTATTATGCTGAAGCAATCTAGCGTCTTTATTTCCAGACAGCACGTTCCCATTCAGAATGTACCGGACGTTGCCCGGAATTTACCGAAACTGAAATCCAGAACGTCTTGCCCTTCCCCTTTTTGTTCGTCATCAGAGAACAATGTCTGATCAATAAATAAAACACTTGATCCTTTTCTTGCATCACAGCTAGAATTTGTTGATGCGTTTTCTAGTATCGTTTTTTTTTTTTTTAATTAAGAACTAAAAGGATAATTATGCATTTAATAAGATAAATTGAAAAAAAAAAACTGAAAATCATAAAAAAAAAAATTGTTAATGCTAATTTAAAACTAAAATGAAAAGTTGATTTTTATTATAAAAGGTAAATAATAAATGCACACATAAATACTTGATCTCATACCGCAGAGCACTTATTTATTTCTTTTTAAATTTAATTATATACCAATTAAAATGGATATTTGAATTGCGGCAATGGTTTAAATTCTGGAGAAAAATATACTTTTTTAATCAATTAAAATTTCTGGGCCATTTTAAGAAAAACCCAGGTGTGTCTGAGTTAGAAGAATGAGCACTAGTCCAAAACTAAAAAGCTCACGGATATTTAGGCTTAGAAGGCTATAATACCTGTTCACATTCTATTTTCCAAGGAATGGACCGATTCTTAAAAAGAGAGAGAGAGAGAGTAGTTGCCCAGCTTGTAAATCTTTTTTTTTTTTTTTTAGAAGTGTATGATGTGTGGTGGTAATTATTTTTTAAGATATTTTTATTTAAAAATATATTAAAATAATATTTTTTTAAAAAATTATTTTTAATATCAACACATTAAATAATCTAAAAATAAAAAAATTTTAATTTAAAACATAAAAACAACTGTGTACTACCACTTTGCATCCAGAATATTGTTGCCAGGTGGAACTCTGTACGGAACAAAAATCAGCAATTGCACTCCAAACATGACTATTATCACATATTTAATATACAACGACTTTGATTGAGTTCTACTCTCAAGAGATAAATTTATAAACACCAAAAAATCATAGTTATTTGTGTCCATCCAAGAGCTTTTTCTCATTTCTTTCTTTTTAGGCATTTTTTTCGCTCCTTTTACTGCAAATAAGAGTATTTTGCCTGTGTTGCTGTAATTGTTTTTCAAATGATTTTTTGTGTCGAAATGTATATTAATAATATTTTTTTATTTTTTAAAAATTATTTTTGACATCAGCATATCAAAACAATCCAAAACATATTAAATTTTAACAAAAAAAATTTTGAATTTTTTAGGAACGCCATTTGCATCGCGTTCCCAAACGGTTTCTAAGTTAAAACAAATAAATTTATATGACTGAAATATAAAATTTAAAAGAAAATAAGAATCAAATTTATAAAAGATGGAACTTGAATGACCATATTAAACTTTCCACATCTTTTGAACAATGTAAGAGGAACGAGGTATGTTTTTTATGTTGATTTTAATCTTTGATTTTTTTTTAATTTTTCTTTAACAATAACATATTTTTTTTCCTTCAAAAAATCAATCTTTAATTTAATGTCAAAACTTTCTATGACATATCAAATATGTGAGAGCTTACAAATCAAAATATATCCCAACATATAAAATCATGTCATGAGCATAATTTGTAATGATGAAATAAAAATAAATGATCCAAGTATAAAAACTCTCATGGACCATAAAAAAAAGGCTATAAAAAAGGTGTAAACAACTTAATATAATGACATGCCATTTAGTTGTATTGTATAATTACAAAATAAACTAAAAGAAGTAATTTTATTCTTGCAATTTCTATTCATTTTCTAGCAAGTAATGTGTGGATTTCTACATGAAATTTCATAGTAGTCCTTTTTTTTCCTTCATTTTGATTCTTAAGAAAATTATACAATACATTTCACTTAGCTTTTTTTTTTAATTTTATCATCCAATGTTATACCGTAATGATTATGTTTTAGAATGTGTTTTGATTGGTATACCATGACATATCTAGGTGTCATAAAATATTATGACAATAAATTAAAAGTTCATATTACAAAATAGAGTTTTAGGTTATAGTAAAAAAAATAAAACATCAAAGACCAAAATTAGTACAAAAAAATAAAGCCATTTTCGTTTTTATTGTTAAAAAAAAGTGAAAAACTTTAGTTCAGTCCTTAAAACTTTAGGTTTTTTTAAAAAACAATTTGGTCCTTTTTTTTAGGTTTTTACATTTTGAACATAAGCTACATATTTATTTCATTTTAGTCCATGGATGCTAAAGGATGAGAGAAAATAATTGTTGAAAAAGAAAGGGAAGAGGAACAATATTCGGTTGGCATCGTTATGGCCACCAAAAAAATTTGATATTGAAATTAATTAGTTTGTTTTTGAAAAATAAGTTTGATGAAGGTTGGTTTTGTCATTCAAACATTGCTTAAAAAATTAAAACCCGTAAATTTTGTTTTGATTCATTTTGTTTTATGATTTTTTAAGTTGATTACATGGTGTTTTACAATTGAAAATGAATGATGTGTTGTACGTTATTTTCATTTCTTGTTCAAGAAAAAGAAAGCCAAATATGCAGTCCTCGATATTTTTAGAGTGTGTTTCTGAATATAGTAGCAGTTATAATTCAAAATATTTTTTTATTTAAAAATATATTAAATGGGACTGACCTGCATATATATATATATATATATATATATATATATATAAAAGACTTGCAGTTGCTGCCTTCTGTCTGTTTAGGCCTATCTTCCTTTATGATACTTTATTGGGCCAAGTTTTAAATGGGTAAATGGGTAATCAAATTCAATCATTCTAACAATCAACACCCACAAACTACAGATTGCTGATGTTTGTACTTTGTAAGAAACAAATTTCTGAAAGGCAAATGAAAGGCAGAATGAACAAAATTAGCTGATCGATGTTCTGTCCAAAGGAGCCTCCCTGGAAACATGAGGATGCCTTTTTCCCGACCGATGGCTATTTATTACTTTGATTCTCAGCACAAGTGCTTATCTGCATAGAGTTTCATCTAGAAACTGTAAAGGTCTAACTTGGGGGTTCAAATTTAAGATTCCCATGTTTCCTCTGTTCTTCCAGGGATTTTTAGTGCTGGTCTTTTGTCATGGATCAGATTGTTATGCAAAAAAAAAAAAAAAAAAAAAATAACAGGAAAAATAATTCTTGTTTATCTTCCTGGCTTTTCCTATGTTCTAAGCTTCTAACAGCAGTTTTTATGGGTTAACTCTTGCATGGATAGAAACATAAGTTATAAAATCATATCAGACACTCTTCATGGACTATGAATATGGGCTCGGTGAGCTGATGGAGGACTGGACTGGATATGATAGGATGGTGTACTGGATTGGACAACATTGTCCCATATCAGGAGATCATGAGGTAGAACAATAAAAACATAGTTGTCTGCTCTAGTCTAGGGTTTGGCTTGCTTTAATATCATGATTATAGATTTGTAAAATTAACCCAAATATATTTTTAAAAAACTCTGTTTTAAATAGAAAAAGTTAAACAAATTATTGAGATAACTTTGTTTTGAATAATATAATAAGATTTATTTAAATTTAATTGAATTAACTGAAATGACCTCCTAATTTACCTAAATTTAATAAGATAAACCATCAAAACAAGTAAAAATAAACCCGGTTTAGGCAGGATTTGAGATTCATCAGATCAATGAGCTGTGCTATACTAGATTTTATAACAATGCATAAAAGTGAATTTGTTTTTGTCAATCTCTATCAGTCTCATGTATCGAAGCTACCTAATGGAAAATTGGATAAACCAGAGTCAACAACGAAGGTATATGAAAATTTGGATAAACTGGGTTTTATATGAAGGTTTGTCGAGGAAGGAGCTCCCAGCTTCACCTCAGCCCAGTTCAGTCTTCGCTTTCCATGGAATGGATCATTTTCTGGATTTAAGGCGATGCCTAGTATGTACAGAACTAGAGAAAACGTGTGTGCTGCACTTCCAGTTGCTATGGATCCCGGTCAGCTGCTTCTTCCATTATTTTATTCATGTGGGACTCCAGTATCCACTAGAAATGCAGCTCTCGGAGTCAAGCCACTACAAGGATAGGCGGCGCAAGTGACGGAAAAAGGCGGAGGTGATTAGGTCGAGTAGAATTTATCACATGAGAATTCAAAATAAAAATAACACCATGAACCATGAGGAAAGTCAGACTCAGGAAAACAAAAAAAGAAAAGAAAACTACCTTGGGTTTCGAGCTTCTCCAAGTGCGTGGTCATCCCCACCAATCCACCATGCCATTAGCAAAACTTTGACACTGTCAAGTGCCAATCACTGGTCCTCTATATTTGTTGCTTGATGCAATGCAAGTAGCATCCTATGAGTATGGATTTAATGTGTATAAGTCTAGCTCGAGTCCAGTTAAATTCTTATGAAAAATAAATTTGGAGAGTAGTTTCTTGAGCGTAAGCCTTAGGTCTTTCTTGGGTACGCCACTGTTTAAACAATCCCTCAAGTTTTTTTTATAAAAAAAATAGGTAAATAAATAAAAATATCATAATGCCATGAAAAATATTAAATTTATCTTACACACTTGTATTATCAATCCCCAAATATAGTTGTCAGATTCAAGTAGACGTCTGACTTCAAAATAATTTAGATTATCAAATTATTAAATCAATTTGAATTAATTATTTTTTATTAAAATAATATTATTTTAATTTTTAGGAGTTAACCTGTCTGAATTTTATCAATAAATCGTAATAGATGAACTGATTTTAATTTGGTCAATATTTTTTTTAATTTAAATTAAAATAGTTTAAGGTTAAATTTTAAATCATAAAATTTTCGATTCAATGTATACTACCAAGCATAAATCACAAAGCTTGAAGCTACAAATGAAGATATTTCATGTCATGTCTAAACGAAGTTGACACAAAACAGGATGACAATAGTCACTACAGTAATGAAAGCTTGTCGCCATGGCGTACGCAAAGTTGTGAGAGCTTCTATAGCGAACTAGATAGTTCATTGTTCCCATTTTCTTGCAAATTGTCTGTTGTCTCCTCCAAGTCTTGGTTGATTTTCTTCTTTTTTTGAAAGTGCCTCGTTGCGTCTTATAAAAACATTGTCTCTGTGCACATTGACCAAGCAACAGCAGATTCAAAGGCACCACTTTTTACTTTTCCTCTTTCCCTTCTCAGAGAATGAGCTCTTCATAATCATAATCATAATCATAAACATAATCATAATCATATCTCAATTATCATTTTTGGATTAAGCTGAAAAGTCCCTCTTTTTCAGGCAAAAGACCTTTTCAATTGCATGACAGTCTGATTTGAGAGGGTTCCTGTTATTGTTTTTTTTTTGGTCAACAATGGAAGTTTGCTACATTCTTGAAGTTGATGTCAATGGAGAAGAAATTTTCATAGTGGACAAGGTAAGAACACTACGCTTTGCTTTACCTAGCCTTGCCTACCTTTCGCGTCTATATAGGTCTCTCTATCCATATTCGTGGTGGTTTCTGCACTGAATTTTGTACTAATTCTTATGCTCAATAAATATCTCTGCTGCCTGCCTGCCTCTCGTCTATCTAATCTAAAACCACTGTACGATGGTGTGAGGCTCTTCACCATATTTCAAGTTTCCATTAATTGTTATTTTCACCCAAGCTTTTGTTCTCTTCCACAAATTGTAATAGGGTCTTCACCATTTAATGCTGCCAGCAACATATTGCCGTAGTTTCCATTAAATGCAAGATTCAACAATGTCCTCGAGTACTGTTTCACTGTTCTGTTTGATGCATTTAATACCTTTCTCTTGTCGGTAGTTGTTTGGGATTAGAAGGATCCAATGAACAATGTGTTTTTTTGTCAAGTTTTCTAGTTTTTTTGCCTACTTTGGTCATGGAAAGTTTCATTGACTTGTTGTTGCTTTGTTTTCAACTTTCAGTTTCTCATTGAGTTCGTTGCAGGAATTTGGTAAATGTCCTGTTTTAACCATGTGGTCATATTGTGTGTAAATTTTTGCAGAAAACTCTTTCATCCTTCTCAGATAGGCTCAGCAAATTATTTGGTGATTTGACTGATGGTTCAAGAAAATTGAAAGTAATATTTGACAACTTTCCAGGAGGTGCATATGGTTTCGAGCTCATGGCAAGGTTTTGCTACAACAATGGCACCATTGAGATAACTCCTTCTAACATTGTGCTGCTAAACCATGCTGCTCATTACATGGAGATGGGCAGTAATAGCTCAGCAAAGCTTAATCTAGTAGATCAGACTGAGAAATTTCTTGAAGGGATCAACTACTGGACTTGGTCTGACCTCCTGCAAGCCCTTAAACTGTGCCAAGATTTACTTCCTACTATAAATTCTTCATTTTTGCTTGATAAAGTCTTGGATTGCCTTGTAGGGAGGCTTACTTTGCCAACTATGGCAAGCCCATTTACATGTTCTTCAAACAATTCCAGTTTTCAGTTCTCATGTGATACAAGCAGCACCTGTAGTATGAGAAACAACTGGTCTCAAACAACTTGGTGGTTTGAAGATCTTTTGGTTTTGAATGTTAATTCATTTGACAAAGTAATCAGGATGATGATGTCCCAGAAACTAGATCATGCTGCCATTTTTAAGTTCATCGTTTTTCGCCTAAAATCGAGATATTTCAGTGTCACGGCATCTGAGAAGTGCAAAATCACAGAGGTTGCAATCAATCTGCTTTCACTGCTTGATAGGAGCTCTCTTTCTTGCAGAGGCTTATTTGATATTCTACTAGCAGTCTCAAGGTTGAAAAATATAAGCAAGTTTTACGCACTCAAGCTAGAGCATCTGGTTGGTTCAATGCTAGATCAAGCAACTTTGGATCATCTACTTGTTCCATCTCCACACAGGAACCATCATGTGTATGATGTGAATTTAGTTTTGAGGCTTTTAAAAGCATTTTTCCTTGAAGGTTCAACGATGTCTCGAAATCAATTGAAGAAGGTTGCTAGCTTGATGGATTCGTACCTTATAGAAGTAGCCCCAGATATCCTTCTGAAACCTTCCAAGTTTGCAGCATTGATAATGGTTTTGCCAGATTCTGCTAGAGAATTCAGTGACAGACTCTATCACGCTATTGACATGTATCTCCAGGTATGCTAGTTAACTTGTGGCATTTAAAAAGCAAAAAAGCATAAAGATATCTAAATTTTGTCTGAGCCAATCTATGTGTGTTCTTTTCAAATTTGGAATGCTTGGAATGACTTTGGCTTAACACAGGTCCATGTTCAATTATGTGAAGAGGTAAAGATGAGACTATGTTCTTTTGTCAACCATGATAAGCTCTCGGCAGAAGCTTCCAAACACCTTGCTCGAAACTCAAACTTTCCAACAAGATCAACACTCAAAAGTTTCATTACTCAGAAATCCAAGCTCAATTGCTTAATCCATAATCGCTTATCTCATTTCGAAGTCTCAAGCCAATTGAAGTTTCATAGCAATGCCATGGAAGAACAAGAGGGCTTTGATCAAATCCTTATTTATGCTAGAAAGCATGGACATTCAAAGGAGATTGACAATCTTGAAACCAGATTGCAAGGAATGCAGAAAAAGGTGACAGAATTGGAGAAAGTTTGTACAATGATGCATTCGGAGATGTCAAGTGTGACAAAATCAAGATTGCATGGCCCTGGAAAGGCTAGATCATTGCCGAACTTTGTTCATGATAGGAATTAGGCCTCAAGATTCTTGTGATTTTCACATTATGCCTTGGCTAATTGTGTATATAGTATGAAAATTGGATTGATGTAAATATGGCATTTCTTTCTTTCTTTCTTTCTTTCACTCTAGCAAAGCTCGGTGCAGAGCACATATTTAGCAGAGTGGGAGTGAATTGAACTGCATTAGGACAGCACAATCCTCCTACAAGACTTTGGCATCACCACTACTAAGAAAACGTTGCAGGGGATTTATCAAAACATGTAAGCACTATCATTTTCCACTGGCCTTCCTGGAATTGATCTTTTGGCATCCTCGAAGTGAAAGTGAGGAAAATGTTCAATTCTAATTGCACCTTAATCTATACTTTTGATTTGTTATCTAAAGCACTTCTTTGAAATCAAGCAAACTTGAGGTCTTGAACCCATCCAACTTTAAGCAAATACCAGTGCTATTTCATAGAAATGCCAGGCATGAGCCATCATGCTAGAAAGTAACTTGAGATTTGCTTGTCCTTTGGATAATACTAGCTTTGATACCCGCGCGATGCCGCGGGTCATTTTTTTTTTGCATAAAACATATTAAAACAAATAAAAAAATAAAAATCTTGAGTTTTTCTGCAAAGTTATACCCAATAATCTTGGGTTTGGCTGCAACGCCTGACCTAAGAGTAATATTTATAATATTAATAATAAAATTAAACTTACATGACCCAAGTTTAAGTGAGTCTGGCTGTAA
>Ga0307515_10009629_pt1 | contig 18646 bp, 22 predicted proteins | sample 17_EM_MG_FD_194513 | JGI IMG/M metagenome (GOLD analysis project Ga0307515, IMG submission 194513) | Populus trichocarpa ectomycorrhiza microbial communities from riparian zone in the Pacific Northwest, United States - 17_EM | ecosystem: Host-associated > Plants > Roots > Unclassified | place...
CATGTCGTACCTTCCATATTGTCATGTTTGCGTTAGAGTCAGGTGAACAAAGCAAGGATTTCAGCCTCCGACCAAGTCCGTTGTTTCCCGCGTTTTTTTGACAACGATGGCTGCTGTTGGCTGGCAAGCTGCGTTTGGGGCCGAGTTTGATGAAGAATGGCCTGACGATCCTCGTGTGGACGCGTCGAACGTTCAAGGTTAGCCATTTCAACCTCCACGCGATCCTCGCATACATTTGCTCATGACATTCCTCCAATGCTGTAGAGGGCGAAGAAGTGGAATCAATGATGGATATAATGCGCTCTCGAGCCGCTCATGATAGCTCTTACCTCGCAGTTGGAACGTTTCTCGTACACGACGACAAGCCCATTACTCCAATGCAGCCGAAGATACAAAAAGCACTCAGGAAAGACATATTTACTCCTCTCAAGCTAGAAACTATGTTCGACCCCCCGAGTTCGCAAAAAACTCAAGTTCCTACACCCGATCAGTCGCTCAATTCGTCCAGCTCTAAGAGACTCGATGCAACACCGGAACGGAGTGTACCATTCTTGTTTAATGGCAGAGATTCAAGCAACGCTTTTCCCTTCACATTCTCAGTCAAGCGTTCCGATCGTCCCAATCCAGTGCAGCACAATTGCAATGATCCTCAAGTGGACAAAAGTCGCTTGAGGCTATTCCAATTCCACTATGACACGTTCACTCGTGAACACCTGTCCGCCCTTGTCGACGCCATTCCAATTAGCTCCTCGTCCCTCAGTGCCTCCTCGGCCTCTATCCATGATGGCATAGATAGTCCTTCAGGGCTTTCGCACTACCGACCCGCCAAGCGTATCAAACTCTCACCCCCAGATCTGCCCCGGGCTCGTAGGCGCCATCGTCTGTCAATACCAAGAAATGCACCTACGACTGGGAGAAGAGATAATATTCGAGAGTCTAAATCCGTAGTGCAGACGATTGTGTATGCACGCTCTCCCTCCTCTCCGCTTTCACGTACTCCCCCACCTTTTAACAAACCTCTGGAACGTGAGGAAGATATAACGGAGGAGGGTGAAAATGCAGGGCTCGAAGCTCAGGAGAAACTGAAGGACGTGAAGCAAGGGGGTTATTCATTCCTTGGTTTCAGAAGACAGGCCGCAGATTCGATGGCACAAATACGAAGGGACACCCGGCGCAACATATCTCCCATGTCCATTACCGCCGAAATCTCTGCATTATCCATTGACACCGATCCCCCGCCGCAGTGTCTTGAGCCACGAAGAACACCTATTTCTGTGCCTCGCGTGTTGGTTGGAACGCCATGTCCACATGTCCAACGAAAGCTTGCTCTTAGAGAGGACGGGGTCGGTTCTGGTCCAGGGTCTACATTTCATCCTATGGATCGCACTGCTCATCTGGCAGCCGGAGCCAATCACTTGGATCCAACCAACACCCGAAGCCGTTCCAGCGCGTTACCGTATCCCTCCCAAGCACAGCCCTCGAGATCAACTCAGGGCTTTAGCCAGCCGATATCAACCCCATCTTTAGCCGCCTTGCCAACTGCATCATGCGCCAAGCACCCTGGGTGGCCTGTGGCAGTAGTAGATGTGCCCAAAGCTGCGTCTGCAAACCCGAATAGCCATCACATGAATCACACAGCGCATACCTCTGCAAGCGGAGTGCAAATAACACAAATCATGCCCAAGGACGTCCCGGAACTTCTAGAACGACTCGGAGATATGGTTTTTAACCGTCGGAAGATGGTTTGGACGAAAGAGACCGAAGAGGATCTGAACGGGAATGCGGATAGTGGCGAGACAAGCGATGATCCGTTTCGGGATATCGAAAGTCTCGTGGATGAAGACTCGGATAGAGTTGCAAGTCCCAGACGGGCATTAGAAACCGATGCAAAAGGGCCTCTTCCAACGCCCCTACGATCCGCACTCAAACCTGGCACTCCGGCCTCATCCGAGAACACCCCTCACCCATTTGTAGTCAACCGAAAGGCAGGTGTGGCCCCTCGGAGATCTGTATCATTTTCGGATGGGAGAACCAGCGGCAGAATACGAGGGTTACATGACTCGCAGACTGATGAATCCCAGTCGTCCCAGTCGTCGCAACCATTTCCGGACGTTTCGATGTCTATGCATGTCCCGGAAGTTCCAGTGAATGACCCAAGCGAACCATTTGAGACCTCGGCACGGGCGGATCGGATAGCCGAGATGTTGGAGTGTCTAGAGGGTGATTCTGTTGGTACGTATCAATTTCTTTTCTGGGTCAGAGAGTCGAGTCTAATGGGCGATAGATTCGTCGCCCATGAAAACCTCGTCCACTCGTCCTGCCGCCAACCCAACGCCCGTCCAGGTCAAACCCCGTAGTCGTCCAGGATCATCAATAGCTCCTTCTGCTAACACAACGACTCGCACTCATGTCAATGCAACGTTCTTGACGGAGTGCTCATTCGGCATAGCCCATCACCAACTTGTTCAATGTATTACCGATGCTCAGACCTTTGAACCACACTGGGAGAATCTGCTGAGTATTGACCTTAGCGGAAAGCGTTTGGACAGCGTCGCAAGGCTGAAGGAGTTCTTGCCTTCGCTCGATACCCTCAAACTGTGCGTGCTTATACACGACCAGTCTCAGCATGCTCAAATTTTATAGGGATGATAATGTATTGTCCTGGCTCAGCGGAATCCCAAATACGGTACACGTCCTCTCCGTGGTGCAAAACAGGTGGGCAACCCGAGCACTGCCAAAGAATATTGCTAATATATCGTCAGACTAACAAGCTTGACTTCTTATACCCATCTGAGCAAACTGGAAGTACTAGATATTTCGCACAACGAAATTGACTCCCTGATTCGTGAGTGGTTCTCGACACTGGACCGCAAATACCTAACATCATAGTCCTTGTAGAACTCGAGTGCTTGCGGCGTCTAAGGGAACTTCGCGCGGACTACAATGTGATCCGTGACCTTACGGGGCTCAAGAAGCTTGAAAATCTCAAGAAACTGAGCCTATCGCACAATAAGATTCAAGAGGTGGACCTTGAGTGCTGTCGTTGGTGGGTCGATAGTATCCAGAGCGACAAATTAGCTCACTGACATGGATGATAGGACCGAGCTGGAGCTTCTCAACCTCAGCGCCAATGGCTTGAGTTCTCTACTGCATATAGCGAATGCGGAAAGGCTGTGTAGCCTCACACTAGGTATGGCGGGACTCTGCGCACTGAACTTCCCACCGACCCTGAAGTTGTGACATAGATAACAATCTACTGGACTCGCTGCAAATCGAAAAGCCAATGCCACATCTACGGTCGCTGCGCCTAAGTGACAATCGGCTTACCCAGTTGGACGTTGGCCATTTGCGAGCGTTGAAAACGCTCTACGCAGACAGGAACCGGTTGACGAATCTGATCCAGGCCGAGCGACTGGAAAAACTTGAAACTTTGAGCCTCCGTCAACAGTCGGGCAAAGGATTGTAAGCTGAGCGTTTGTCCTAGATCAGTGGCACACTCAAATGTTTGCTTCGCTTGCTTCCTTTTCTCAGGTCTCTATTGTCAAGAGACGTCCGCGACGTGCGAAGGCTCTACTTATCAGGTATGTGGGCCAGTGGTTCTTTTTCTGCCGGGCCGCCGACACACTCTTGCTGTGAATGGACGGGCGTACGTTCCGTCACTTGCAGCTGAATCAAATTATTGCCATTTGTTTTCACCCACTGACTCTTTTCGTTTGACCAGGGAATTCGCTGGCTGAATGGTTCCTGACGGAGCCCTGCTATAACCTTGTTTACCTTGAAGTGGCGCGATGTCATATACGACAACTTCCAGCCAATCTCGCCGTGCTAATTCCAAACGTCCGCACGCTCAACCTCAATTTCAATTTTATCTCCGACGTTCAACCGCTTCAGGGGCTATCACGGCTCCGTAAGCTGTCCTTGGTTGGTTCTCATGTGCAGGGAACCAAATCTCTCATCAAAGCCGTGCGGAAAATGACCGAACTCGAGTTGGTTGATTTCCGGTAAGTTTCCCGCCTTCAACCCTCCAACCCTCCACCCACCCCATCCTCTTGCTCACCCGGCCTCTGGCTGTGGATGCGAAAGTTGACTGGGTGTTGGTGAGTCGCTGTATTGAGGGGTAGACGCTGACAAGTTTCTCCATTCACTCCGTGTCTGCTATACTCTTTTGGCCTTGGGACCGTCCACCGCGCTTCCTCACTATCCCTGGTTAAATGCAATAGAATGAATCCATGCACGCTGTCATGGTACATGCCTATCATCGATCGGGGGAGCGGTTTCATCTCAGAACATTTGATAATGGGCAATGGCGAGAAGAGGGATGCACCTCAGACTCAAGTCAGATCTCAAATACAGGCAGCAGAGGAGGAAGCCAAGGAAGCGCAAGCGATGGATGCGAAGTTCCGACGAGGGTTGCCGGACGACCTCTACATTGGACGGCTGGTGTATCGTGGGCTACTGGCGACTTCCTGTGGACCGAAGTTGTGCATGGTGGATGGTGTCAAGCTCACTCAACTAGAGCGTGACAAGGCTGCAACGCTCTTGCGAAATTTAGAGGGTCGCCTGAAGACACCAACAGCAAATGCGCACAGTGGAGAAGACGAGGTGGCCACGAACGATACGTAAAGACACACTCTCTCAGGGTGCGACGAGGGTATTCTAGCACCCCCGTTTAGCCCGATCCTGGCGCTCGGGAATTTTATTTCTAGCCGGAGAGGCCAGGCAGTTCGAGCTACCCCGTGATCGGTACTACTGTACACAATTCAAATGGACTCGTCGTGCTGAGTTCCGGGCGCTGTGTGGACCTGTTGCATTATCCAATTCTTCATAGTTCTCGCTCGTGACAGTGAAACCCTACAGATTCTTGTTGTAACAATGTACGATACAGTACTTGATTTGTCTCGTGTTGTGTTTCCAAATGTCAACCATCCTTCAATCCAGCTCCGTTTCCCTGTTTCCCTGTCGATGGCTGCTTGGTGCTTGCGTAGGGCGTAGCACCGGAAGGGCTGCAGGCTTCTCCTTGGGGTTGGAGTCTAGGTATGATGCCTGATGGGCGACGTGTGGCTCTCTAAAGATGCAATGACATTGGTGGTGGACAGAAAACATGGCGATGTCAAGGTTATAGACAGGAGAGAAGCTATCAACCGGTGCATAGTGCGAGACGGTGGTTGGACGATCTCCGACGCGGCCGAACGTTCAGTCCACGGTCGACGGAGGCAGTGGCGAGGTGGCAGGTGGTTTATTCAATAGGTTAGGAGAATCAGGAAATATCGTCTACGTCTGTGCCGTGTTTCATGTCCCTACGCGTGTTGCAACCAAGGGGAACAGGGAACGTTATCGTATCGCCTTTTTTCCCAGTTCATTCAGGAACATTTACAAGCAAAGATGCATGGGGTCGTATTGGTTGCACAACAAAGTATGATTTATGATGTTATGTCACCCCTGCTGCTCCCTTCTGGATACACTCGCTTTCAGACCAAAGGCAATTTCAACGTGCAATTCGATTGAGGTCGCTCAAAGGCAACCCCGGTTGCACCAACGGAGGAGATCGCGTTGCTACACCTCACTCTTCATTGATGATTCACAGCATTCCGACATAAGACAAACCTGTTCTCAAAAGATTTCTTTTTCTACTTATTTCGTCGATATACATGGTTGCTAATTCATATCTCAATAGGGGTCTTCAAGCCTGATTAAGTCTGTTAGTTACTCTGTTACTCTGTTACTCTTCCTAGTGAGACAAAGCTGGCCCCTTCCATTCCTACTGTAACTCGCGACTTCGTCATTGAGCCAACCTACCAACCTATCGCCATCCCACCCAAAAGCGAGTTCCTGTTTCTTTTGGAGCCACTTTGCATTTATTGTACTTATCGAGTTTCCTTTCGTTCGGGTCCGAAAGGGACGTGATCGCTATCGGACTCTGAACACGTTCACAAGGCCGGTGTCTCTCAATGAACCCGACCAAACCCACACCCAAGAACAAGGGCTCTGGTTTACATCACTGAGACATTTATCGCCGAGAGATACAGCCAGCCAACCAGACAGGAATACATGGGAATAACGAATAGCTAATTTGTATTTTATTATATTTTATTCATTCCGGATTGTCGCAGCTAGTCTCTTCTGCTTCACAAATTGGATAACTTTTACTCCGAGGCATTTAGCTAGGTTCAGTTGTGGGTTCCATCACCTCCGCCCCGCCCCGCCCCCCTGATGATACACCCGCCATCCACCCTCTACGGGTTATCCGATACAGGGTATCAAGTGATTTGGGCGTCAAAAGTCCAGGACTGGTGTCTCCCCTACACTCCTGTTTTCGTTCTTTTTCTTTTCCATTTTACAGCGGGCCATTAAAATGTACAATGACAGTCACCAGCTACTACCGAGACTCTCTCTGTCGTGCGAAACGGAAGTGATTGATAGCGCGGGTTTGTTGTGCTTGGCTCAAGCCCGTCGAGTTCGAGTTCGCTCGGTCGGATGAGTTTACAAAATGTTCACCCCCCAGCATCATCGTGTAAAAAAAAAGTGATTACACGATACCTACTATTACAAATTGCACTCATGATAGAGACGTTCACCGAATGAATTAGTTTTACGATATGTGCCCCAATGCTATTTTTTGAAACCAGAGGCGATAGTCTTGCATACCAATTCTTCTCTTAGAAGGGGTTCAATATTATGTATGGCTCACCTTGTCTTCGTTATGGTAGCCAGCGACTCCTCGAAAGGTATTGAGAAACAGAAGGGTGGGAGGCCCCAGAGCTCAAAGACGACCCGAATGCAAAGTATCAGCCAGCCAGATCGTACAGACCTCTGGACTAATGTGGCAGGATATTGCAATACTATTGCTCGTCGCCAATGAGGCGGCAACTACCCAATGACCCCTCCTGAACAAAGTAAAAGACTCATCTTCCTCATAAATCCTATTATCAATAACGCTGAATGTTGAAGCGGAAATCCTGGCGTTGGCGGATGGGGAGAACAAAGTGGTGAAGAGCAAATGTGCGCAACCAGACTCTCAGGTCGACCCCCCCGAGGCACTGCAGTCTGGGTATATCTCCTCCCAGTCAGAAGGAAGAGGTCCAGGTCCCATGGGGAGTGTACCTGCTACCAAAGAAATGACACCGCTGTTAGGAGGTCGTCAGTGAGGTAAACGGCGGTTGTGGGCTTTGGGGGAATTGCCCTGCCGCGTTTGCAGAGAAGACCAGTTGCCTGAGGGTCGTGGTTGTGTACACGCCGTCGTTCAGAGTAGCGCCTTCGCCTTCGCCTTCATGGCCGATGAGAGAACGACCCTAAGACCGATCATGATCGACACGGGCTGGGTATTCAGGATCCATAATGGGTAATGCGTATACGAGAGGAGGCCGAGAGAAGGAGAAAGGCCGACGGGCGAAGAGAAGAGCGGGACGGCTATTTCCGCGCATCCTGCAGATCGCAACTCGCGAATCTAGTAAAACACAATATCAGTCACCGCAAAAGTGAGTTTGGCAAGTGAGGGGGTCGCCGAGGGTTGTGGCGATGAACAGCAACGAACGAGGCGATACCGTCACTTCTCTTCTCTTGGATGTTAGGTGTAAACGGAACGTGGAAAGAAAAGACGATATGCCACGAGAGATAAATGAAACCGCTTATTCTCCCCTCCTCCCAGCCTCTTGCTGCGGAGGGGCGGGGCGGGGCGGGGTGACGGGGGGTAACGAAATGTGCTGCTTCCCATGGCGGGGGGCGAGGAGTTGGATTGGAAATGAAACGTGGGGACCCCGTCCCCCCGCGTGAACCAAATCTGCGCGTAGAGCAGTTTTCTGGGAATGGCCCTTTCAAGCTTGGGAATGGAGAGATGGATTTCCTTTTTTTCACGGCAGCCGGGTGGAGAGGAACGGGTGAAGATCCGAGGTGGCTGGATGAAGTACAGAGCACAGAGCGCAGAGGACAAAGCAGAAGCAGGGAAGGAAGGAACCGGCGTCCGGAGAAAAAGGGACGGGGAACGGAGGGGAGGGGCGGAGGGGGGTTCGAAACTTGTGAGGATGGGAGGGGGGGTCCTAAAGCGATGATTAGAGGAGAATGTCATTATAAAATGGAAATACGTAAAGTGTGGCGAATAAATCGATTTGGGTGGGGGCTCGCTCCTCCTGGCGTTGCAGGTATCGGGGATCGGGTGGACATGTTTTTGCGATGGGTATTGAGTACGTACGCAAGGATAAAATAAAAGGCCGAGTACCGGGGTGGGTGGGCGTGAGTACAGGCAAATTGGTGTGGTGGGCTGTGACATGTCCGGGACAGCGTCCATAACGGTACAAAACCGCAAAAGGCGTTGGTTCTTTTTGCAGATCGTTATGCTTAGGTTGGTAGAGTGGCGCGGGGAGGGGGGCAGCTGGACAGGTTTGAGTGACAGAGAACCTCGAAGGGAAAAGAAGAGGGCGCGGGGGGTTCGGTAGAGTGTGAGAGTGTGAGTGATTTTTTTCCTTTGCAGGGCCAGTAATGGTGGCTCAATGTCAAATGCTTATTCTGAGCAAGCCTGGTTGGTGGATCCTATTTCGCCAAGCTATGCGCTTCCCCCCCCCCTTCCGCCCAGTACCCGGCCTGACAAAGTAAACTGAGAGAGGACGAGAGGACGAGGAGGTTGGTGCTTCTTTTGATTCCTCCACTGTGCGATCGAGGGAGGGAAGGGACGAGAAGGGTTGGTTCGTCGAGGATGCCAGGAACGTGATAGCATAGCATAGGGAAAGAGAGAGGCGAGATGCAGAGAACACAGAGACACGTACGTACGATCTGCAGCCTAGCAACAAGGCCGCAGTGGTGAGGGTGGGAGGGATTGGGAGGGGGAGGGGGTATCGGGCTGGGGGCGGGGTGGGGCTGGGTGGGAGAAGGAAAGGAGATGCTGTACTGTAGCGATATGGAGAATGACTGAGAAACATGGATGAAGATCATTACCATTTTAGACGATAATATTATTATTTGCGTAAGTACTGTAACGAGAATGAGAACAAGAACGAGAGCGAGCTAGATCAGAACGAGAGGCGTTTGCGTTACTCGGCCACCCGATCCGATCCAAATCCAATTGCCAATTGGGAAGGACAGCAGAGAGATAGCAGCGTCGGGACCCTGGAGCTGGAGCTGGGGCTGGGGCTTGAGCTCGCTGCTCTCTTCGCTTTGCTTCTCTCAGTCTCAGTCTCATTCTCGTTCTCGATCTCATTCACATTCACACTCGGCCGAGTATGATCCGGATGAGCGGTAGGGTGTGGTGGAGGTGGGGTAAACGAAGCTAGCGTTATCGTCTTCTTTCTTCGGGAAGGCGCACACACCGGATATGTGCGAATGTGTGTGTGACATGTGGCTGACGAGGCTGGAATGCATGACATATGACATTGTACCGATTTAAGAATTTCTATTGTGGCATGCGGCTATGCGAAGGACAGCGTCGTCGTCGAATCGAACTTGACCGCCTCCTGAACTCCATCTCTATCTATCTCCATCTCCATACGATGATGATGATGATGATGATGATGATGATGCGTGGGTGTTGGTATCACGCTTTGATTTTGAAATGCATTTCCGAGTTATTTTGGACCTGAATATTCGTTCCTGATCATGGTGGTATTGCATGGAACCCAGCAAGCGTCATACGGCATACAGCATGCGGCATGCCCCAGGGGAATTTTCGGAACAGACCGAGCCCGAGCCGCCGGTAGGATGGGATTGGATGGCGCCCTCCTCCTTGTCGAATTCGCAAGGGGAAGCAAGGGGGAAAGAAAGGGGAAAGAAAGGGGCAACTGGATGAGTGCCAGTCTCTCGCATTCACCCGTGCGAAGGTGGTGGTGTGTGTGGTCGCTAGCCAAGGGCGTGCGGGGACGCGGGGCGCGGCTGCTGGCGCTGGCGTTGGCGGTACGTACAGATTACAGAACACAGAACACACAGCCAACGCACGCGTCGGCGAGCGGGCACGCAGCAACAAGACAAGCTAGCTCGGGCAAACTGGGTTTCTCAGTTCTGGGTCGGCCTTCGACCGACCGAAAAGTGAGTACCGCAACCGCATTCTTCGACTATCCCAAGCCCCATCTCATCCCCACGCGCGCCGCGCATGACCCGATGACCCAACCCAATGGCCACCCATGGCCACCCAACAACGCGGCCCGGTTGCGCCAGGGCTGGATGGCTCTGAATTGGCTGCGGACTGGCCGGCTGGATGAGCTGAGCTGAGCTGGTTAGAGGAGTCAGCGCTGGCAGTAAGCACCAGCAGCAGCCAGCGGCGGCGGCGGCGGCGATATGTCGCGGGTCGCGATGCGGGCAAACGGAACCAAAGCGTGAGTGTGAGCGGGTGAGCGAGTGAATGGGTGGGACATGAGATTCGCACCCCGGCCCTGTCGGAAGCAATGCCAATTGAATAGCCAGCCAGCGTTCGGGGTTTCAAAATAAAGTTTATAAAAAAGGGGGGCAACAAGGGCGATCCATCGGCGGTCGACAGGAGGTGGTAGGGACAGTGTAGAGCAGGCGTAGAGAGGCACAGAGAATGGAGAGAGAGGAGAGAGCGTGGATGATGCCGTGATGCCGTGATGCCGTGATGTCGTGAGCACCGTGAGCGTGACACATCGTCACAAGGAACGAAAGCAAGCGAGAATGCCGGACGCAGCCACCGATTGACCGATTCAGGCAAGGAAGTTGTTCGTTTGCGCGCTTGGTTAAATCACTCGTCGTGTTTCACACTTAGTCGTATTCGGAAATCAGAAAGATGCGGAATGCAAGGGCCCAGTCCACCGTTTCCGTCGTCGTCGGAGTCGACGCGTCGTCGCTCGCGCTCGCTCCTCGTTTGCTTGCTCCCTCGCTCGCTCGCTGGCTGTGGTAAGTGGTACGATTATGCGATAGACGCGCCGCGAGTTCTTAGAGTTCTTACAGGCACAAACAGACCGAGCCCGAAGAGCCACTGAGCTGCACAGGATCACACGCGAACAAATGCAACGCGGTCAACACAGTCAACACAATCAATGCAGTACACGCAGTCAGTTGCGAAGAAGCAGAAGAAGCTGGGATGAGCACTCCCACCGTCGATGGGATGGGATGGATGGACAATACGAATAATGAAATAGATACTATAATATATATATATGGATAATATATTCACATACGTATATACATATTTACAATCGTCCAGACATACAAACGAGCAAATATACCTACCTACACATACACATACACATACTACTGTACATTGTACATCCATACATACATCCATGCATCCATGCATACATTACATTACATACATGCATATATATAAACATATCTACATATACAAACATACAAACATACATGCATACATACTACATACATACCTCCTCACTCAATATATATATCCTCCGCTTGTTCATATATTCCTTCCTGTCCTGCTTTAAAACCTCCACAACCTCCACATCTCCCTCCTTCCGTCTGTCCCTCTGTCTGCTGCCTGTCTACCTGCCTGCTCCACCGCCGCTGTCCTTGTCGCCGCCGCTGCCGCCGCCTCCCCGCCGCCGCTGCCGACGCTGCCAGTACCCACCCACTCCCAACGCTGCCGTCGACTCCGCCACCACCACCACCGCCACCACCGACGCAGCAGCAGTAATAGTAATAGTAGTAGTAGTACCTGCTGTAGCCGTAGACTAGCCCGTAGACGCCTGGACTGCTTACGTGCGCTCTCTTCTCGTTGTCTTTCTCGCTCTGTACTACATCATCGTCTCGCCCCGACTCGCGTCCCGAATCGCACAACTCGACGACCACCCTCTCGACATCGACAGTAGCAACAGTGATTGCGCCACCTGACTGCCTGCCTGCCGCTCCTCCCTGCTCCTGCTCCTGATTGTGCCGAGGCGCCGCCTCGACAACCATAACAACGACAGCAGCAGAAACAACAACAACAACAACAACGACGACGACGACGACGACTCGGAGCACCCCTCTCGCTTCTGCCCCAAAGTCGTCCCGATTTCCAGACCACTCGACGCCCCTCTCACGTCCGCTTAACCACGCTCACGCTCGCGATGTACGGCCGAGAGAATCTGTTCAATAGTGTGAGTCCTATCGTTTCTTCTCATCCCTCCCCCATATCGACCATCCTCATATTTCATATGGGAATCTCCCATTCCTTGAGCTCTCCGTGTCGCTGACTTGCTATTTTTTCTCCCGCCTCCTCCGTACGCGTCGCCTAACCTGGACTTGGGACTCGCTGCTACCTGCGTACAGGCTACTGTGTGAGTCACCGTCCTTGCCTTGACTTGGTTCCGCCGCGTCGCGAACTGGAACTGATCCGTGCGACTGCGACGTCCAGGCCCTCCCATACCTACTTTGGTCGTCTGCCAGGCGAAGACTTTCTGCTTCTCGACCAGCCCCTGCACGCCCACCATCAACAACTGCAGCAGCAGCAGCAGCACCATCCGGGGTTCGCCCACTTGCCACAACCGCTGTCACTGCCGCCCCCGCCGCCGCTCTACGTCCCATTTGGGTGAGTGCTCGCACGACGTGTCGTAGTTTATTTACCGCAAGCTAATTTTGACTGAATGCCCATTTTATCTATCTGTCTCGTCTGTCTGTCCTGTCGTCTGTCGTCCGCTCGCTCGCTGGTCGTCTTTTGACTTGACTGACGACTGACGGATCCATATCCTCCTTTGTCTGCCCCTTCTTCGCCGCCATCTCCGCTGTCGTCCGTCTGTCCTCTGTCGTCGCTGTCGCTCGTGAATATTCCGTCGACATCTCCAACAACCACCCACTACACCACCACCACCACTACTACTTCCACTACGACAACGACGACGCCCAGTAGTAGCCTCACTGGTAGTACTAGCTCGAAAACCACCGCCACCGCCAGCTACGACCTTTCATCCTCGTCCTCGTCGTCCATGCACCCGGCCGACCCCTACAACTTCCGCAGGATGAGCGCCGACACACAAGCCTCGACCGATTCTTCCTCCCTTGACCAAAAGCCATCCACGACTCTCGACAAGACGGTCTTCCTTCCCCCAATCCACACCCTCTCCAACTCGGAGCCATCTCCCCCTTCTTCCTCCCTCCGCCCCCTTTCCCCCGCAGGCTCCCTCCCAAAAGGTTCTCCGCCCTCGGCATCTGCCTCTTGGCACCCAGCCCACCAGAATCTCAACACCTTCCAATTCCCCGCCGCCGTCGATGCGCCCGATTCTGCGCGTGGCCGTCCCCAACTCTCACCTCTCGATCATCACCACCACCGCGCCTATGCTTCTTCGGCCGCCGGAGCCGGGCCAACGAACACGGGGGCTCCCTTTGCCCCCCCGACGCCCGCCTCGTCGACCAGCTACGGGAACCCGTTCTCCCCCCAGCAACGCATCTCTGGCCAACACAACAACCCTCGTGTCGCCCATCGCCCAGACGACGCCTATGAGCAGCTCATGCTCGCCCCCGGCGACATGCCCTCAAACAACTTCTCGCCCTCGGTCGCAGTTCGTCCAGCCACCGGTGCGCCGCCCCAGCAGCCTCCCACAGCACCGGGTCCCATGGGGCCTCCCCAGCCTGGTCAGGGCCCCGCCCACATGATGCCCCAGCTCGCCGCCACCCAGCAACGCCGACGCGGAAAGCTTCCCAAGCCAGTCACCGAGTTCCTCAAGAAATGGCTCCTTGCCCACACTGACCATCCCTACCCCACCGAGGACGAGAAGAAATGGCTCTGCTCTGAGACAGGCCTCAGCATGAGCCAGGTCTCCAATTGGATGATCAATGTACGTTTTTTTTTCTTTTACCTTTCCCATTTCATTCCTTTGTATGTTTCTTTTTATGGACTCGAGCTCACGGTCCCCCTTCTAGGCACGCCGTCGGATCCTCGCTCCCGCTGCAAAGGCCAACGCTGCTGCTGCCGCCGCTGCCGCTGCAAACGGCAACAGTGCCTTCTACAACCGTGGGGGTGCAATCCGCACCGTCTCGGGCTCGGGCTCCGTACCTGGTGACAACGCGGCTCTTCCGGTGTACCTTCCTAATGCGTACAACCTGCCCACGCCCCAACAAGGTGGTCGTCGTGGATCGTATTCCACCTACTCACCTGCAGGGCCAAATGGGCCCCCTCGCCAGGTGCCTCCCCTCTCGACGCAATACAATATGCTTCCGAGCCCAGGAGGGCAGTTCACCCCATCCGCGAGCAGCGCCACCAGCTCGTCTTATGGCTATTTCCCTCCAAGTGCGCAGAGCGCCGGTCAGGGTGTCTATCCCACGACTGGTAGCCTAGGCCCTGCCACCTTCGGCAACGGAACGAGCGAGGGACATCAGGGTTCTCCTAATGGCACACCTCCAGCTGATTTCGGCGGCTCGTCTACCTTCGCCCCGCCACCTCAGCAATCGTAAAAGCACGCCTCCTATATATTCTACTAGCCCCTCTGAGCAAATCTTGCGGTTGTCACGAAAGGCTCCTCTTTCTCCCTCCTATTATCAGTCAGCTCTCTCCGATTTCTCTCGATATCTATTCATATCGACACAATCGGCTCTACACCTCCGTCGAATCTTACTACTACCTACTCGAATCCGAATGTCACAGAGGCACGGGTGCGCATTTCTTTAATGCAATGCGACGCACGAAATTTGAAACGATCCCTGCAACGCACTAACCCGACGCGCGAGCCAGTCTCACCCACTAAACAACAACATTGGACGATCCCGCCTGCGAGTCCAGGTAGTATATGTGATATCTGTGTGTTCTGTTCTTGTGTGTCTTCATTTTTTTTTTCCCCCGTCTCACTCTCTCTCTCTCTGAAGCCAGCCGAAAATTTGGACTTTTCGCTCTACTCGTTTCTCTTCTTACTGGCCGCCACTCCTCCGATGGACATTTGTTAGATACCCTTAATCGCAACCACCACTCTTTATTACTAGTCCGCTCGCTTTCACTGTCGCCGCCGCGCCCGCGCCATGACCGCACCCATTGCACCCCTACCCTTCGCAGGACCCGTTGTTTATATTTCCTTCGTCCCCCTCTTTTTACCTCAACGTCTTGACCGTAATCCACGGTTTCTTCTTCTTCTTTTTTCCTTTTTCTAGCGCACAAACGGCATCTAATGTGTCGGTTAGGTGTGCTATGTACTAGCCTCCTTTCCTTTCCTTCTCTTCTTTTTCAATTTCTGTCGTTCGTCTCTTGTATTTCTTTTTTCTCTTCTTCTTCTTCTTCTTTTGTCGTGCGTCCGCGAGGGGTGTCTGGGATTGGGTCTTCTGCCGGCCAGCCACACTATTCGCTTGGTCTCTGCCTGTCTTCGTCTGCTATTTGCTGCTATCACGTCTCTACATCGAATTGCTCGTCTTTACACTATTATAGCCCTTGGGACAGTCTTTGCCAAGCATATGCATGCAATCCCCCACCCTGTCGTTTACTCTGCTACTCTGCTAGTCTTCTTTTGTTTTCTGTCTCTGGCGTTCTAAGGTTTTCGGTAATCCAAAGTCTGGTTCGAGAGATTGACAAGAACTGTGAGTGTGTGCGACTTCAACCTCGACCCCAATTGCCGCATAATTAGCATATTAGGAAATGGCTTCATCGATTCGTATCCTATCGAGTACAGATGTGGACACAATACTCTCACAGCTCGATCTCGCCCAACTCATCGACGTCCATACAGCAACTCTCTTTCGAACGCTTACCCAAGCCAACCTAAACGCAAACGCACACACTCCTCGATCCGGATCGAATGCAACAAACCAGATCACCGATCCAGGGCCATTCGTTGATTCACCGCACCGGCTCGCAGTTCAAGCTGGCAGCCCGACCAAGAGCAACAAGAATGATCCAGCACTGGGATCAGGCGGAGATGGAAGTGGAACTGGGAGTGGAACTGGGAGTGGAAGCGAAGGCAGAAGCAGAGGTAATGGCCAAGGCGGGGTATACACCACGCTCGTGATGCCTAGCTCGGTCGCAAACTACGGGACGACCGTCAAGCTGGTCTCTTTGCCCAACCCCCCACACACTAGTAGAGGGCTCCCCGCGACTACGATAGTGGTAGACGAATGTACGGGCGCCGTAAAGGCCGTGGTAAATGCCCGGGCATTGAACATCCGAACCGCGCTCGGTGAGTGGACCAGTTGAATCTGCATCGAGCCCTTTTCTTCCTTCTCCAAATTTTATTTATTTAAATCAATTATTTTTCGCGGGGGTGGGAGAGGGTGGGGTTGCTATTGGGTCAGGAGGCCTAGCTTGCTTCGTCCCTTGCTCGGCTACGCGCTAGCCGGTATTCGCGAATTCGGGCCTGTCCCAATTGGTGATCTCTTGTTGGTTGTTGTTGGTTGTTGTTGATGATGTTGATGATGTTGATGATGTTGATGATGATGCTCCTACTGCTGCACGTATGGCAGTGTTCCAATGGAAACGCGTTGGTGCCACAAGTAGACGTTCGCGTTTTTCGTTTTCGTCTCAATGTCGATTGTGTCTGGTCTGGTCATGCGGACTATTGATGCGTTATGTGGGTATACAGAGCTTGGGACGAGGTAATCTGGACCCCGGCCCAGGCTCGTGGCTCGTGGTGGACGGAGCATGCAAGCGAGTCTAAAACAGTCGGTGTGCGTTCGTGCGCTCGCTTGCTCGCTGGGGGTGAGGGTGGGAGCGAGTGAATCGTTCGAATTGAGAGAAGAGGGTCGTCGAGTTGCCCAAGAGGGAAATCCAATAGAGCGTTTCGTTTGAATAGGAGAGTAAACCCGAATTCTTCCTAATTCTTCCTCATCCACTTACTGTGGTGTGGCTTCGCCCTGCACTGCTGTGCGACTCGTGTACTGGTTCCGCCATCCATTGCAGGGACGCCAGCAGTTGGACTTTTTCTGCGAGTCTGCGAGAAACGTGGAGGGGATCATTCCTCGTTCTAGTCGCCGGCGAAATTGCCGAGGGCCGAGGGGTGAAAGATCAGACTCTGCGTTGTTGTTGAGGTCATCATGCTGCAAGGGTTGGAGGCTGGCTGGCTGGCTGGAGATACACCGGTTTGCATTCATCCCGTCAATTGTGAGATTCATCTCTCATCTCACTCACAGGGTCAATCCTCGCCACCAAATTATTGCTGTCGCTGTCCCCGCCTATCAGCGACGACCCTGCCATCCCGCTCGGATCACCCACGTTTCACTCCCGTCCCGATCCAAAGGTGACGGCCAATAGAGACGCCCCGTGTCGACTGGTTCTCTATGGTGCAGGCCGTCAAATCCGCGATCATGCAGTTCTCCTCTTGAAAGAATACCATCGCTCCATCCAACATGTCTCTATCCTCAATCGCTCTGCCAAACCCGGTTCCGACCTACTATTGTACCTCAACCATGTCCATATCACCCACCACCATAGCGGCACTGGCACCGGCAATATCGTCGGCGCCGGTACTGCCACCACCACCCGCCAAACACGCATCAATGATGTGAAATTCGAACTGTTTACCCGCGAGAATGAGAGCGAGTGGGAGAACGATTGGGCAGCCGCGACCAGAGCTGCGGATATCATCTGTATGGCCACACCTTCGTCCAGCCCCGTGCTCAAAGAAGACTGGGTAAAGCCAGGCCAGCACTTCATTCTCGTGGGGAGTTACCGTGCGGACATGGCCGAACTCCCCACCGCCGTAATCCGCCGTGCATCCAAAGTCGTAGTGGATTCACGTAGGTAAGTACTCACCCCTCGTACTCTTCTGTTCTGTGCCTCATCGACCAATGGAGACGGTTCGGCGGCTCTGGCAAAGTCTGGTGTTTCCGAGGTGCCGTTGACAGCACCGTCCTGTCTCCCAAACTTTCCATTCGAAGGATCTCTATGAGGTCCATAGGGTCCGAATAACGCGATCGGTCCTGTGACAGTGTCTGCTTGCCGGCCGATTCCAATACCTTCGCAGTTCAAACGTCCAACCGACTTCACTGACCTCATTCTTTCTTTGCTCCCTGCGATACTCTAATCCCAGCGCATGTCAAATTGAAGCTGGCGAACTCATTGCAGCCCAACTCAAGGCAGAAGACATGATTGAGCTTGGCGAACTGCTAGACGACCGGTTGAAACCCCGGGCGGCGGTGATTGACGAGGCACGTAAAGGAGACGTGACAATCTGGAAGAGCGTCGGCCTGGCCCCGCAGGATTCGATGATTGCCACACTTGTCGTCGAGAGGGCCGAAGAGCTCGGTGTAGGTACCATCGTTGAAGACTATGATACGCCGAATTAGAAATGGACTGAACTGCTGTATTTTTACTCGGTTCTTGTCCATACACCACCACCACCACCATGATTCCACCCAAGGACGACAAATATAGCTATATGACCCCGGCTTCTTTCATCTTCGAAAGCAGCTGATCCACATTTTCCACCTATTCGAGAGTGAGGACACGGAGAACGCTGATACAGTTGGGTACACGCACCTTTACCCCTCCCATCCGTTTGGCTGGTTCAGTCACCTTGAGCGTTTCCAAGCGGGGTTTGAGGTCCACGCCGAGCGCGTCTGCACTCAGCTTCTCAATAGGCTTCTTCTTTGCTTTCATGATATTAGGTAGCGATGTATATCGGGGCTCTACGGGCAGGAGTAGGGCGTGGGTAACCGCAACATGACTGGCTTAGAGACTGGTCATACCATTCAATCTGTGGAGCGCGCGTTAAGCTTGTGAAACACGATTTCGGGGTAGGGAATGAACAGGGAACATGCCTCAGGTCCGTTGTTATAATCGCTGGTAACTTGCATTTGACTT
>Ga0307515_10009630_pt1 | contig 18646 bp, 20 predicted proteins | sample 17_EM_MG_FD_194513 | JGI IMG/M metagenome (GOLD analysis project Ga0307515, IMG submission 194513) | Populus trichocarpa ectomycorrhiza microbial communities from riparian zone in the Pacific Northwest, United States - 17_EM | ecosystem: Host-associated > Plants > Roots > Unclassified | place...
ACTTACTTTAACAGTATTTTGCTGTAAATGTCCGTTCTAATCAATTAAAAAATAAACCCAGTTTTAGTTGAAGCATCGAAGCACTTCATGCAGGGATTGCTGAAACTTAAACACAAATCAATGGCCGATGATACTCGTCCCATTGATCCAACATGTGCTTGCATGGTATTTGAGTCGTGGAACACTCATTGTCTTGAGCTGTTAGTCTATTAATTGGTGTCACAGTATAATCTGCATTGATCTTTTTCGTAGTGTTACACTATAATCTCTGCCTTGATCTTTGTCTTCCCCTGCAGGTTTGTAAGAATTATACAAGGGTTGTCTTGTTACAAAAGATGCTATGGGATCACAGCTTCTGTCATATCACAATTTGTATTGCATGTTGCCGTTACAAACAAAAATAATAGCTTCTTTCTGTGAGTTTTGTTATATCTTGTAATTGAGACTGTTGTTCCTTTAAAATTTGTAGCTTAGCAGAGATCTACACAGTTTGATAATTGTGTTGAGAGTAGCTTTTGCACATATTGTTTATTTTCAAGAGAACAATTGTATTGCAAACTCTAAAGAATACACAGATAAATGTTCTATATATATACATAGTAAAGTCTATTCTAGAAAAGAAAGCTTAAGTTAATATTGATATATTTTTTAATGGTTATAAGCTTAAAAACATAGTAAACATACATTGACAACTTTCCTTATTATTTCTTAGCTGTTACATGCTTGATTGTTGGTAGATTTGTTGCTCATGGGATCTTCAATATGATTCAAGGAATCATCCTTTATACACCTCCGTAAGATGGAGTTACCATCAGTTACTCCAATCTTAGTCCGAAAAAACTCTGTTCGCTGACGTGACAGAGGTTTTGTCAAGAGATTAGTAAGCTGATGTTGTGTATTGACATGAAGAACATGTAGCGTACCCTTCTGCACAATGTCACAAATAAAATGCAAATCAATTTGAATGTGTTTCATTATGGAATGTTGGATCGAATTGAAGCTCAAATGTGTTGCTCCCAAATTGTCACATAAAAGCTTTGGAGAAGCTGAAGTGGAGTAGCCAAGTTCAGTAAAGAGTGCAAGGAGCCATAATGTCTCGGAGGCAGTGTTGGCAAGCGCTCAATATTCAGCTTCAGTTGATGATCGTGCTACAACTCTTTGTTTTTTTGAACTCCAAGAAATAGGAATAGAACCAAGAAAAACATATGTATGCCAAAGTAGATTTTTGATCGTCAAAGTTACCTGCCCAATCAACATCAGAGTATGTGATGAGTTTGGAGGTTTTGTTTCTTCGAATGTGAATCCCATGAAAGATTGTTTCAAGTATCGAAGGAATCATTTTACAGCTGTCGAATGAGTTGTCGTTGGCTTATGCATGAACTGGGACAACTTATTTACTGCAAAAAAAATGTCTGGACTTATGAGATATAAGTATTGCAAAGAAACAATAACACTTCTGAATTCTGTACTATCAACTGAGGATGTGCCATCAATGAACTTGAGCATAATGGTTGTGGACAGTGGAGTGGTAACCTCTTTTTCTCCATGCATGTTAACAAGTCTCTGATGTATTTATGTTGAGACAAAAGGAGACCTGTTGTAGTGGGAATAACCTTCATTCCCAGGAAAAAAGGTAGTTGACCCATGTCTTTTAAAGAAAATCGATTGCCAAGTTGAACATTGATGGATGAGACAAAGATGGGATCGTTTCCTGTAATAACCAAATCAGTTACATACACCACGAAGTAGCAAGTGACAGATTTAGTTTTATAGATGAACAATGAAGAATCAGCTTTGGAGTTCACAAAGCCAAACTCTAAAATGGCACCTTTGAGAGCTAAATACCATGCTCGTGGGGCTTGCTTGAGGCCATAAATAGCTTTGTTTAGCCAACAGACATGATGAGGTGTTGTATCATCTTTGAAACTTGGAGGTTGAACCATATATACATCCTCAGTTAACATACCATGCAAAAATGCATTATTAACATCAAGTTGTCTCAATAGCCAGCCTTATGTTATAGCAATAGTTAAGGCAGTCCGAATAGTAGCCGGTTTCACAACCAGTATAAATGTTTCCTTGTAATCCAAAACAGGACGTTGATTGAAGCCTTTTGCAATAAGTCTAACTTTAAAGCGATCAATCGACCCATCAACTTTTCTCTTTAACCCAAAATACCCATTTATAACCTATGGAATTACAATGTTTGGGTGGAGATACTAATGTCCATGTACTGTGTCTCATCAGAGCCGTAAGCTCTTCAGACATGGCTTGTCTCCAGTGAGGATCATATAGTGCTTGTCTCACACAACTTAGTTCAATAACATGAGTGATAAGATGTTTGGTGACAACATGAAATTGCTTAGGTTTGTAAATTTGATTCATGGACCTAGTGACCATGGAGTGGGTTCTTTGTGGCTGGGATTCATTAGGAACAACAAACACAGTAGGTGAAATTACGGAGGAGATGACAGCATTTGTGTGTGTCTATGAAATAGAGTCGACGTGAAGGGCAAAATTTATGAGGGAGAGATCCTCACTGTGATGTAGTACATTAGGACTAGAACATGTAGAATTTAATTGCAATTGTTCCTCACAAAAAAAAAAAGATCAAAGGCGATACTTGAAGGTGATGCAGAAATGGTGGCATGATCTGAGGTCACTGGTGATGGTCACGGCAGAGTAGGTACACTAATGGGTAGTGCATCTGTCCAAGACGATGAAGAAGATGGTGTGCATTCAATGGAGAGTATTTGAAATGGTGTTGGGGTTTCATCGAACGTAACATGGCGAGAGAGATAGAGTTTGTTTGTAGATAAATCTAGGCATTCTGAGTTTGAGAATATCCAATAAACAGGCATGAGATGACTTTTGGTTAAAGCTTATTGGTGTTATACGATTTGGTGAGGGGAAAACAGAGACATCCAAATTTTTATAATTTGAGTTAATTTGGGATTTGATGAAATAAGGTTTCAAATGGAGTTTTCTTTCGTAGCAGAGGAGTTGGTTGCCTATTAATAAGATATACAGTTGTGGAGAAGGCATGAGGCCAATAAGATAGTGGAAGAGAGGTATCATGTAGCAGTGTAAGACCAGTTTCCACTAAATGACGATGATGATGTTCAGAGACACCATTTTGTTGAGGTGTATGAGGGGCAGTGGTGTAGTGACTAATTCCATGTATAGAAAAATATTGTTTAAGTGCAACAAATTCACCACCATTATCCGAGTAAATGCTTTTGATTTTTGTTTGAAATTTGTTTTCAACTAGGTGTTTGAATTGAGGAAAGATGATGTTTATAGGGGATTTATATGTCATGGGATAAAACCATATGTATTTGGTAAAATGATCAACCAGATTCAAATAAAATTGTGAACCATCAAGACCAACCGTGTTTGAGGGTCCCCAAACATCAGTGTAAATAAGATCAAATGGTGCATGATGTTCAAGACTAGTTTGACGAAATGGTTGCTTATGAGCTTTATTGATTGAACAAGAGATACAAAGAAAGGATACTTGGTCTTTGTGTTTTATTGGAAGCAAAAAAGACTTGACAATTTGTTTAACAAGTTTTTGAGATGAATTTCCTAGACGTTTGTGCCACTCATCAAGTGACGTTCGTTCATGCACATTTGCAACCATTTTTGGAGAGGATACCAGTGAGTCTGGAAGTGTGTAAACACTATTTTCACATGCACCTTTGAATAGAACCGCCCCCGTGATCTGATCCTTATCAAGAAAGAAGAAAGGGTGAAATTCAACAAAAACATTATTTTGAAAAGTGAAATGATGAACATAAATAAGATTTTTGTGTATACTCGGAACATAAAGTGTATCATTTAGATGAAAGGTGCGAGTGGGTGAATGAAATGCCAATGAACCAATATCTGAGACACGCAAACTTGATCTGTCACCAATGACAACCTCATCAGTACCATCATATTCTGAATGAACTGATAAATTTGCAAGATCGCCAGTGATATTGTCAGAAGTAGTTGAGTCAATAAGAAATTTAGCATTCATGGCTTGTGAGGTGGAAGCACAATTAATTGTTGCATCATAAGAGTTAAATTGCGGATAGTACTTAGATGTATGACCCAATTGATCACATATTTGGCATTTGGGTTGATACTTGCACTGGCCATTGAATTTATTAGGCTTTTTATTGTCACGTGGGTTTCCATTGTGATGGGTTGAGGCAGAATGATCATCATATTTAAAGTAGCCTCCTTTGTTTGGCTTGTTAAATCCTCTAGAGACATTGCCCCCATTTAAAGAATTGGAGAACAATCTATAACTTAAAAAATTGGCTATAGTGATGAATTGTTGCGTGGTGGTCTTAAGACGACGCATGTAACATTCATGACTCATAAGTAAATCATGAAGCTTTTTAAAGGACAACGAACGTTCCCTTACTCGGATGGGTGCGACAATTTCTCTGAAATCTAGTCCCAAACCATTTAGGATATAAAGAGTAAGATCATCCTCTGAAATGGGATGATCAATAAGTGCAATCTCATCGGCAAGGACCTTGATAGTATGCATATATCTTGAATCAACCAATTTGCTTTCTTGATCAAGGTAAGTTCCTCCTTTAATTGCATAGCACGACTTCGTGATTTGCTAGCATACATGGTGTTTAATTTACACTATGCGACTTAAGATGTTGTTGCAACAAAGATAAATAGAGTTATGGTAGGTGTAGTGGAGGCTAAGATAACACTTAAGATCAACTTGTCTTGCCTGACCTAGTGGGATTTTTGAAGAGAAAAAACAAAGGAGTTATTTAGGAAGGGACATGATTTATCACCAGTAACATAGTCAATGAGATTGTAGGCAATTAGGAGGGCTTCAAACTGCGCATGCCATTGAGGGAAGGTTGAGGGTATGAGTTTTTCATTAATTTGGGTTGTAATGTGTAGTGTAATGAGTGGAGCATCTGTGGTGGATTGTGAATTTGTGATAGGTGGGAGAAAGTTATCTGAGTTGGGGATCGAGTTCTTGGTGGAGTGATGCTCTGATACCATGTTGAGAGTAGCTTTTGCACAGATTGTTTACTTTCAAGAGAACAATTGTATTGCAAACTCTAATGCATACACAAATCAGTGTTCTATATATATACATAACTTGTAAAGTATATTCTAGGAAAGAAAGCTTAAGTTAAGGATATATTTTCTAACGGTTACAAGCTTAAAAACATAGTCAACATACACAGACAACTTTCCTTGTTATTTCCTAGTTGTTACATGCTTGATTGTTGGCAGATTTGTTGTTGATGTGATCTTCAACATGATTCAAGGAATCATCCTTTATAAATTGAGGGGAGATTTCCAAAGTATATGTGCCTTGTACCATCAGACAGCTAAAAATAATATTATTACATTATTTTAACGGAGTAAGCACTTCATGCTATGCAGTGTCCCATGGATTTGAATTTTAGTTCTATCAGTACGCATAGTTTTATCACAGAGTGTAACTCTATAGCTAGTACCCTAGGTAAATATACATGCTTCTAACATTATTTACACCCTTTCGCATAGGCATTGCAATCATCCTTTATTTTAGGCCACTAATATCCCCTTCTTTGTATTACTTGTACCATTTTAATCCTAGCTAAATGGGATCCATATATTCTAGAGTGTATTTCATCTATAATAATAATAGCCTCCTCAACTCCAACACACTTTAATAGTACTCTGAACCTATCTTTCTTACACAGTTAACCATTGAGTAGCGTATAATTTAATGATCTTAATTTCAAAGTTTTATCTTTGGGGTACTGATATGGGTTTTCTACTGTTTTTTTTTTGTTGGGATTCTCTAATCTTTGCTTGAGCATCGTATCTAGTATGTTTGCCTCTTATATACTCCTTTTTTAACTCGAAGGAAGTGAGTTTTTTTAATATACAAGTCATGGTCTTAAATAATTATGGAGAACATTTATATCTTAATGCTAATTGTATCAATTCATTGGCTACATCATTTTGTTCCTTTAAAATATGTTAAATTATTATAACATGAAATTGATATAATAATTCTTCTACTCTAGATAAACAAGTTTGAAGAGAACTATTCTGACATTTAAAATATTTTGTAATTTGATTAATTATTAGCTGAGAATCTTTTATGGTTTGTACATATGAAACTCTCATGGAGAAAAGCATTTCAAGACTATCTATTATGGTTTCATACTCAACTCTATTATTAATGCATTTTACTTGCAATTGGAAAGCCATTTTCGTTATGATCTCTTTTAGAGATTTGATGGCAACCCCTATTCCAGAGCTATAAGATGTAATGGAGCCATCAAAGTACAACTGTCATGGAACTATTCCTACCACTGAATTTTCTTGTATGAATATTTTAAAATTCATTGAAGGGTGGTTCTCTAGAAAATTGGCTAAAGCTTGCCCTTTAACAGATTTTCAGGTACATAAATTAAATCATATTCTACCAAAGCTAGACTCCACTTACTAATCTTTTCATCCAAGACTGGCTTGTTCAACATGTGACATCACAAAATATCTGAGTTTAGTAACAACATAATATAAAGACAAACATAACTTTTCAATTAGAAAATATCTACACTCTACATTTGTCAAAACTCTACTCAGGTATAATATAGCCTGTTCTTAACCCTTTTCATTATCTTGAGCTAACAAACTTCCAATTGAATTCTATGTTGCCCCAATAAATAACTTCAATGACTTCCTAGACTCTATAGGAACTAATACTAGTGGATTAGTAAGATATTCATTGAGTTTTTTCAAAAGCATTTTTATGTTCTTCTCTTCATTTGAACTTTTTTTCTAACTTGAGCTCAAGTACAGATGCAAATACTTTGGATTTTTTTGCAAAGTTAAAATGAATCCATAAAAATTCAAGAATTCTTTCGTATTTGTAGGAGGCTTTGCTTTTATAATTGCTTATGCTTTATTTCTTTCAACTTTTATCCCTTTATTATGAATAAAAAATCCTAAGAAATGTCCTGCTAAAACTCTAAAAGCATATTTTAATGGATTCATTTTTAAGTTAAACTTCGTCATCCTATCAAAAGCTTTTTGTAAATCATTCATATGTTGTCTAAATTCATTTGACTTAATCACTATATCATCAATGTAAACTTTCAATTTTTTACTGATCAAATAATGAAAAATGATATTCGTAGCCAAGGTTGTTAAAATCGTGATTTTGACACGGCATGAAAAATACAAAACAAACTCGGATCGTAAAAACGGATCGTAAAATCATAAAATAAAAATTACATTAACAAATACATTAGCTAATACATTAACAAAAATTACAGGAACTAAGGAATTTTAAAATACATTAACAAAAAATTCATGCTTCAAATAAAAATTCATACATAGTTCAAGCATCTCAAAACACATGCTTCAAATAAAAATTCATACATTGTTCAAATAACTTTTCATTAGCTAATAATTAACAAATTTAAAACAAACAATCTGCTTGTGTGTCATGTAAACTAAAATCAGTTTCATTACCTTCATCTTCCTCATTATTCTTCAGACATTCATCAATATCATTAGCATCAAGAGGATTATTCGTGTCACTATTAGTACCAACAACAATATTATGAACATTAGTGCTACTACTAGTACCAACACCAATATCATCAATTTGAATCTCCAAATCATCTTCAGTACCATGACTCTCCATTTTAGCATCATTAGGAATTTCTTCTTCATCACTTTCATCTTCATTACCATTTTTTCTTCGTGTTGCACTGTCAATAGCACCAAACAAATCAATGTTCAAATGTTTTTTCTCCCTCGGTTATCCAATCATCATCAGATGAAAGATCATCTTCTACACCAAAATCATCAGTTTGCTTTTTGACTTGATTATTATTCAATTTCAGATTGCACATTACAAATACCAAGTCATTCATTTTTCTCTGGTGCAAACGATTTCTTCATTTTGTATGAACCTAAATAAACAATTCAAATTCATAAGATTTTTATCAAATATTTCAACATTTAAAATAAAAAAACAAAAAAAAACTCACCATTTCAAATGCACTCCAGTTACACTCACATCCAGATGAAGTACAAGTCAAGCTTAGAACTTGGATTGCAAACCTTTGTAATTCTGGACATTCATCCCCATATGAATCCCACCATTGAGTTGAAGTTTTTTTTTATCTCTTGCTGTCTTGGCAGCCTCAATGCCAAACAACCATTTTGCATCCTTGAATGAATCAAGTTGCAAGTCAAATTTGCACCTTTCACTTGCATTAGGCACCATCCTTTCTAATCATTGATATAATCCAATTTTAATGTTGGCATTAACCTTAAAATTGGGATTATAATGATAATGAGGATTCAAATAATAAGCTGCTGCATGTAAGAGCCTGTGGAGTTGAAGTTTCCATCTTGCATCAACAATATTCCATATAGGTATATAACTATATAAAAAAAACATTAAAAATATCATTACAATCTAGGAATATCTCAATTGGAAGTATCTCTAAAGACATTCATATTAATAAATGACAACATTTGAAATAAAAATTAGCAAGATATATACCTTTTTTTCACAAAACCAAAATTCATTTGTATCTTCTCTTTTGCTTCATCCATTGCTTTATATATAAAACTCATAGCTGGTTTCTCATCTGAATCAACTAATCGAAGAGCTTTAATTAGAGGATACACTGCCTTAATACATATAGTGACATCATGCCAAAACCTGCTATCCAAAACACAATTTTGAATTTGTTTCCCTTCTTCTATTATTGCAAACATACATGAACTCCACTGTTTGGAAGTAAACATAGTCATCAGCTGCATTTAATGATCATTCAAACATCTCAGAGTCAAATATGCAGTAGCAAACCAAGTAGCAGCAGGCCTAATCAAATCCCTTCCTTTCGTAAAGTGCCTTAACATGGAAATAATAATAGTTCTTGAATAAATATATGAGGTGATTCTCCTCCCCTTAGCAATAGTTACTTGATGAACCTCTAACTTCTTCTCAAAATCTTCTAATATCAAGTCAATACAATACACAACACATGGTGTCCAAAACAAACTATTTCTTTTTTCCATCAATAATTGTCTCGTTGCCTTATAATTTGCAGCATTATCGATGACTACTTGGACAACATTTTCCTCCCCAATTCTCTCCACAATGGCATCTAACATTTAAAATACCTTATTAGCAGTCTTGGACATATTAGAAGTATCCACCGATGACAAAAAAAACTGTCCCTTTAGGAATATTAACCAAAAAGTTACAAATACAACGTCATTTTTTATCTGTCCATCCATCAGACATTATTGAACAACCTGTTTTTTTTCCATTCTAGCTTGTACTCCTTAAACAATGTCATTGTTTGATCCACTTCCTGCTTCAAATACTTCTCTCTAATATCATGGTAGGTTGAAGGCTTGAAACCTGGCTCATGCTTTGCAACCAATTCAAGTGCCTTTACAAACTCAGGGTTTTTTACACAATTAAATGGAATTGCACTAGTGTAGAAAAACCTTGCAATCTGTCGACATGCTTCTTCTCTAATATCCTTTTTTGCAATTGATTTAGGGTTGTTTTCGTACTTCCACTCCTACTAGCTACTCTCTTTCCTTTGTCCTTGGAGCTAATTTCTTTTATTTCATCATCATCATCATTTGCACTATATTGATGGGCCTTTCTTTTCTTTTCATTTGCTTCTAGATTTTTCACCAAAACACCCAAAATCATTTGCTTAACATTTTCTGGAACTTGCTGACATGGCTCAACATCCTTACGAGTGCAAGCCAAATGCTGTTTGAAACGAAAAATACCTCCACTGATAATTTTTTGACAATACTTACACTGAACTTTTCTAGAATTCTTATCAATATCTATACCATGTTGCCATCCCATATCAAGTCTATTACTAGAAGAATTGTTTCTAGATGCCATAAGTTCAACAATTCAAGAATCAACTCAAATCAGCCCTGTAATCAATCCAAACATTTTATGATTGTAATTAACTTTTTGTTAGATATAACAATTCACAAAACTATAATACTGAAATGGCATCCTAAAATCATTCCATCATTCCACAGTCCACAGACTCCACAGTCCACACCACACAGACACAGAGTAACAGGCAACAAGAACTAATTAATTCAATTCAACACTCCACACTCCACAGTATAAATGGACAGAAAAACATTCAAAATCATTCCATCAATTCCATTTAATTCATTCCATCAATTCAACTCAAGGGACATAAAAACATTATAAATGGACAAATTACAGGACCGGCAAAATCATTCCATCAATTGTTATTCAAAATCATTATCAGGACCGACAAAATCAACATACAATTACAGGGCAAAATCAAAATCTGTAATTACAGGATGAGGGCAATATACAATTATACGGAAAAATCAACTATTGCAGTTTTACATTTTGGAGGCAAAATCAACTTACAGTGAAGAGGAGCCGTTGATGATGAAGGCTGAAGAGGAGAGCGATGTCGCCTGCTGCTGTTGATGAAGAGGAAGCCGTCAGCTGTTGATGATGGGAAAGAAAGGAGATTGTTGTCGGCTTGCCACTGTTGATGAAGATTGAAGAGGAAGTCGTGAGCTGTTGAGGACATCGTCGCCGCTGTTGATGAAAATGAAGTCATGACCGTGAGCACTGATGACTGGAGTGAAGACTGGATTGGACTGATGACCGGAGTGAAGACTAGACCGTGATCGTGATCGTCGCCGCTTTTGTGGTTGCCGGTTGGTTAATTAGAGAAGGGGATTAGGGATTTGTTCGGTGAAAATAAAGAGATTTGTTCCGCGCGATGACTCACTGGAGTGAAGACTTTGTCACGCCGCGTGACTGTGCACTTGCATAGCCAATAGGCGCTGGACAGCTGGAGCATGGGGGAACATTTTTCTTCAGTGCATGTGTTTTGGTGAAATCGTGAAATTAGTTTTGAAATCGTAATTTTTCGCGATTTCACCTGATTTTAACGATTTCACCCGATTTCACCCATTTTTTATTTTTTCAAATGATTCAGCACGCAAAGCATGTTTTGACTCGTATAATCGTATGATTTTACGAGTCAAAACGCGTACGATTTTATGAGTCAAAACGCGATTTTAACAACCTTGTTCATAGCCCTCTAATATATAGCCCATGTGTTCTTTAAACCAAAAGACATCAATACCTATTTATATGCTCCAACCGAGCCTGGACATCTGAAAACAGTTTTATAGATATCTTATTTCGCAATGGGAATCTGGTTATATCCAAAATATCCATCTATTATGAAAAATATTTTAGATTTATCTACAACATCTATTAAAACATTAGTGATAAGCATATGATACTCATCTTTTAGCACAACTTTACTTAAATCTCTAAAATATATATAAACCCTAGTTTTACTAATTTTCTACAATACTGGGACTATATTAGAAAGCCATTCTGTGTATTTGGCAACTCTGATGAATTTAGCTTTGAGCAACCTCTGTATTTCCTCATTAACGTTAGGCATAAACTCTGGAGAATTCTTTCTCTAACTTTAGATCACTAGTCTTACACCCTTATATGTTGGGATCTTTAGTTCTACCAATTCTTTACTCAATCCTGGTATATCATTGTAATCCCATGCAAAACACTATTAATTTGTTTTAAGCATGACAATTAGAGCTTATTTTTCTTCTAGTTTCAACTAGGCACTAATACGAGTTATCTTCTTCTCTAATCCTACTTTAATGTTCACTTTTTTCAAACTGGTTAGACTTTCTATATTTCCTTTTATTTTCTTGAACATTTGGATTCCCTTATGATTTTTGCCTTGCATTGTCTTCTTCTGATTGTTTGTATGCATTCACAAGCCCCAATTGTTGTATTATGGCCACTTGTTCTCATATCTCTCTTTTTATTTCTATTTTTTTATTCTTTTAATACCTTTTCTTTTGTCTAATGTGCCAATAATCTCTAGATAGTCGCTTGGACTGCAACTTTTCTAGAATTATTTCTTGTTGTTTCACTCATTAGGAGAGATCTTCATCTTTCTTCTAGGCTCTTTAGTTAATAAAGGCATTGTCAGGATTTCACAAATCTCGTCCTCTATTTCCTTAATTTTCATTGATGATGATGTTCGTGTAATTCTAATTGTACTCCATTTTCTTATATTAAACTGTGTTTCCAAGTGGTTTGCGCATGTTATATATGGTTTGTTGTTTGCATGCATAACTTCAAACATACTCTCATTCAAAAGTAACAATATTTGATGCAAAGTTAAAGGAATACAATTGTTTGAATGAATCCAATCTCTTCTAAGTAAAACATAATAGCTTAGAACTACATCCACAATAAAAAAATATTGTTTGAGTAGCTAAGGAGCCCATTTTTAAGCTGACTTCTATCATTCCTTTAGCTTGTAGAATTTCTCCAGAGAACCCACTTATCGTTATTCTAGCTAGTGTCAAATCTTATAATGTTTTCCCAATTAACTTCAACATACTTAGAGGCAATTTATTCACAACAGTGCCATTATCAACCAATACTCTCCCTATTTCTTCTCCTTCAATCTTAACATGTGAGTATAAGCGTTTTACTTGCACGAGCTTATTAACATTTGGTCTGTCGAACAAGACTTTCACAGCTTTTTTAAACTTGTCTACACCTTTTCCTTTGGCTCCAACATCTTTAGCCATCCCTTGTTGATACACTTCTTAATCAACTTTCTTTGTTATCACTTCATGGGGTGTTGTAGAGCTATCAACAACATCTCCTTCCAATATTATAACTTTGACATTTTGATTGATAAACTGCTAGAGGATGAGAGTCACCATGCTGCATTATATCATGTTATTTGTGAAGAAATCATCTTCATCATTCAAAGCAAAGCATCAAACATATTGTCTTCCTTATTTTCATAATCAGCTAGGTATCCATCATTAGTTTTTTCTAGTTTCTTATACTGCTTCGTTGTATTTTTGTTTGAATCTATATCCCCATCGTCCATTTTAATGATTAGATTATCATTGGTCTGATTAATGACAAACTTTGGAATTTTCTCGCTAGCATCAAATGCTTTTCTTTTGTTCATGTAGTTACTAAGTACATTTGATCTCCTTTTATACACTCTTCTTTATATAGTCCTTGTTGCATCTCTTAATCATTTATTCTCTTGAATTTTATTAGCCCATATTTGTTCTTCAGATCTGACCTTAGTCCATCATTCTTTTGAACTTGATGGTAAGTTTTTCCTTAAGTATTTCTTTTCTAGATAACTTTATTCTTGCCTCAACTCCTCATTCAGCCTCTTCTGATTCTCATTGGTTTTCATTTAAGAACAAACCAATGTGGACTGTCCTTCCAAAGTACATCTTAGAGAGGAAACCATGCCTCTTTGTAAGTCTTTTTTAGTGTTTATACCCCAAGACACCAATTCTTCTTTCATGGTTGAACTATAATCATTGCACATGGTTTTTGCAAAGAGTTGCATGTCTTTGAATAACACCTCAACCTCTAGTAACTGTGTGATTATATTCTTTGTTGGGTTTCCTTCTAGATAAGTCATCTCATCCACATTCAACCTTTGTGCTGGTATTGGTCGTCTTTCTTGCATCATTTTGGATCTTAGAAGCCCACTCAAGTCTGTCAACTCTAGAATCTATATTTATTTCTCATTGAGGCTTATAACTCCTTTCACTACTATGCCTTTGACAAATCTCTTGAAATTTGCACATTTGTCAATAGTATGACTTGTAGTCATATGCAATCTGCACAATCCTTTAGTATCTTGTGATTTGTCCTCCGCTTCAAATCTAAATATTTGATCTACTACCAAGGCATCAAATAGCTCATTTACTGCAATAGTTGCGAAGGTGACACCCTGGGAAAATAAAATATCATTAGCAATGGTCATGATATTAACTAAAGGACAAAGATTCTCATTGATACCCATTGTTTATTTTTATCAAGAAACCTAACATACTTTGATTCTATCAAATCTTAAATCACGTTTCTAAATATTATAGAATTCTTTATGGAATGGCCAATCACCCCAAACAATTTACAATAATTCTTCCCTTTCAATTCTTCATTAGTCACCTGCTTATGTTTCTTTTTAATTCTAATTCTTTTGTGTGATGACAACCAATAAAAAATAAGATCAACTTGATTTATGTTAAATGAATAATGTCTTTCTTCATTAGACCTTAGAGATTATAAAGCTTTCCCATTCTTTTTTGTTAGTGCATCGCAAACTATTGGCTCACGGTTATGAACTCTACAATATCTACATCTATTATTCCTTAACAATAGGTTTTATAAATTAGGCTATCTTTCTCTAATTCCTCTCTCAATAAACTCTCATACCTAGAATTTATTACCCCAAACTCATATATATCCTTGAACCCCATTCCTTCGAATCTCTTTCTCAATTCTTATTTTAGATCTTGTTATGCAATCATTACAAATTCTTTTATAGGAATCCTAGACAAACACTTCCTTCTAGCCTCCATAAATCTATCTAAATATTTCTTTACAGTCTCTCCATGGTATTATTTTAGTTTCACTAAATTTTTTTAACACAAACTCTGGTTTTGTCTTAGAGAAGTGTGTCTGGAATATAGTTTGCTTGTCGTTTCAATTATGGACAAAGTTCAGTGGTAAATTTATATACCAAGTGAATGCACTTCTCATTAATGAATTTGGAAACAATCTTAACTTTAGAAATTTAGAATCAACTTTTTTGCATTGGCAGATGAATCTAGCTATATGATATAGAGCATTTATTAACTCTTGACCATTGAATAACATAAAATCTAGGTATTTAAAATTAATGGGATAGGAGTATATTGTATCTATGTAGTCTGGATAGGGTCTTCTATAAGTTGATCTATGAATTTGTTAAACCCTTGGACCCTAACCTATTCGAGTATCCCTAAAATATATTATGGATCAATCCTATCTAATGGGGTAAACTCTAGATCGCCTGGTATTATTTTTTTATCCATGTTTTTTTGGTGAAATACTTTCATAATTTATAATCCTTGCTTTTAAATTACTTCTAACTTCTTTCATAACTACAGGTTTTCCTAAATTTATTCTAGGTTATGGTGAGAAGCTATTTTTTAAGTTGAACTACTTTGGCCAAAATGGTTTTTTACCAACTGGCTTAGGACTTAGTTATTTAACCTCCTTTGTATCTATATGGTTTTTTACTTCATCGGCCACCTGTTTAGATATCTTGTTAATTGTTTCCATCATCACATGTTTAAAGTCCAATATTACCTCATCATTTCCATTCCTTATTTTGATACCTAACTTCAAATTGACATCCTCCAATGTTTTAACCACTTCTTGACAAGAAACTTTATTAAAGTTATGAAGTTTCTTAAAACTTCCATCTAAATTCCTTTCAAGCCTTTTAAAACTTCCTGTTAAATTCCTTTCACAAGTCTACCTTTCTCTAACATTAGACTCTAGTACATTATAAGTTGACATATCATTCATCACCGTAATCCTGTTATAGTAATCATCACTAATCTTTATTCTTTCCTTATGTCTTTCCTATATTTTCAACAAGGCATCAATATTTTTCATCAATGACTATTAGCTTCTTATAATTTTCACTCAAGACGTGCATATATCTCCTCTAATGACATATATATGTCTCTCTCTTCTTCATTTTCTAACTTTTTTTTCCTGAAAAGTTGATATTTCATTTTCTATTCCAACAAGAACATTAATTAACTCGCCTTTCTCTTATAAACATCCTAGTAATTTTGTTTTCTTTGTTGGTTCCATAATTCTAAAAAAATAATTTAACACTCCCACTATGATCACTAATTGTTTGATGTAGGTTTTTTTTGTGTCTGCCTCAATTAAGAGGACTTTACAACTTAAGATTGAAGTTTTAAGTTAACTGATTTGAATTCTGAAGTTCTAAGTTAACTGGTTCTAATTATGGACTCAATCCTAGCTACTCACGTATTTTGAAATTTCTATTATAGAGTTGCACGAATATTAATATGATTAAATCTACTTCACACAAATAGTAGTTCAAATAAATAAGTAATCAAATAACTAAAACAATTTGAATGTAAAGTAAACTAAATATCACAAAAAAATACTTGCATTCATAGAGTGATCCATATTCTGATTACATGTACTAATTGGAACTACTGGATAATGCAACATCTTTTTGGTATTTTTTAGTTTATGAAATTGAAATTGCAAGTTTACTTGATTATCATCTACAAAGTTATCACATATTGTTCTAACACCAACAAAGTTATCACCTATAAGTTTCAGGTTTGAAAGGCCCTGAGAACTTGATAAAACTGCAATGCAGTAATTGAAGTTTTTGTTGAGTTATGTGTTTTTCTGATCTTTCCTGTCATCTATCTTATATAATCGAGTGATATCAACGGCTGATAACTTCTTATTTTTTAGAATTATTCACTAATTTATATGTCAACTTCCAATAACCTTTTATTTTTCAAAGTTCTTTTCACGATTTTACATTTAGAAGAGTTGATGCTTCCTTTTAATTACGTAGCTTATATACACACACACATGTGTGTGGGGTAATCTTTATTTTCTAAATTTCTTTTAATTATTTAAACATTATAGTTATCTTCTAACTTTATTCATAAATTTTATAATATAACAATAACAATACCAAATAAATTTTTATAATCAGAATATATTTTGTGATATTTAAATAAAAATTGATTCTATTCGATTTACAGGACAGCGCGGCAATTTAAACTAGTATCTATGAATTAAGAAGTCGTGGCAAATGTCTCATTATCTTTTTCCACATCTTATCTCCTGTCATCGCAAAACTTTATCGCTCTACTTAAGATAAGAGTGCTATAATGAGCAGGTAAGAAAAGCGTCTAGATTCAATAGGTAGACTTCTTTTACATCGAAACTTGTGGGCTTGACAACCAACAAGTTTGGAAATTGATAGGTGGGATTCTCAACCAACTGTTACTCGCTAAGAAACAAAGGTCGGTGCCAAAAAGATAAATTCACTGCCACTATGGATGCCTCTAATAGGATCTATCTTTAAGAAATTTCATGATGAACTGTGGCGTAGAAATTCGAGCAGCTTTGTCTCTTGCCTTTTGTTTCTGCCCCCGGTCCGTTGGTTGCGTATTCTGGTGGCCCTGGTCTAATTTTAGGAGAAAAAGGGTAAAGCTTCAAAAAATGAGCCTGTCGTGGCTTTGTTTTATGCAGCCCTTTGATAAATCTTGAAGTGAGGCAACTTACGGGGTAGAGTGGTTGTCATATGATACCTAGTTTAAGCATCTCCTCCTCCTCCTACTGAGATCATAATTATCCTAGCAGTAGAAAAGAAAAGTAAAGAAAAAACAGAGAATTAATAATCATTTATTAGGTTAGTGGTCTCAACTGAAAATACCACGACTTCGATTTACTCTTTACTGGGGCTCGTTTGGAAGAAGAATAATTGCCCAATTAAGCATCAAGGTCTCAACATATGGAAGTTTGAGCGCATCACGTTATAGACTGAAGAGGTGATGGATGGAATATATGCAGGCGACGTTGTGTGCCTGTGCTCCACAAAAGCTACACTTGATAACAACTGATCCTTTACATGATTTTCAGACTTTCTTAAACATGCTCGTAGTGTGGGCCATATCAGCTGAGAATTATTCAAAGCATTCACTAGTCAGACACTTATTAATAGTTGTGGGGAACACTACACTCAACAGCTTTCAGTACTCTCCATGAATTATTGCAGTGTAAACCAGCAACTGCTTTCTATAAAAGTTTTATTGAACGAGACCCAAAGGGCGTCCTTCGGTTTTTATTTTCTTGTTCTGGGCAAAAAGTTTGTCACATGGTTACTTTATCTATATATATAAAGGTCTTGGTTGAATGACTTTTCTGCATCAGATCAGATTTCTCTGTGAACTAGAGCAGCAGGATGCGATCATCAATTCCTAGGTTCAAGATAATCTCAAATGTACAAAAGCTGTTTTTCTTTCGCATGCGATTAATTACTGGAAACAACTCCAATTTCAAATCAGGATTTTCGGAGTCTTTTTTGGTTCTGTATATCTATCTAATCAAGACGAGGTTCGCTTTTGGTCTCTTTTAGAGACACCCAACCCAAGCTCTTCAATAGTCCTCAGAGCTGAGAAAACACTGGTTTTTCCTTGAGCCGAAACATAAGCCCTAATTAAATAGCGGGAATCTTGTAATATGGTGTTTTTCTTCTTAAATTGATGTGCTGTATTGTCACCTTTGTTTGGCCGGTAGAAGACAATATTAGTCCGTTGCTAATGTCAAGAAAATTGACAATATAACAACCTCACATCTTTTGGTATTTGCTTGCTAATAATAACAAGGCCATCCAAAGAAAAATAATACAAGAACTTGAGACCGCAGCAGTACTGTCTCAAGTCTTTAACCTCATTACTTGAGTGATTAGCATCCACTGGTGTGGTGAAAATGATGGCGGTTGATCATACTGGGATTGCTCTGTCCCTTCAAAACCCTGATGATGAAACGTCGAACATTGATTGGAGAATCATATACAGCACCAAATTCCAAGATTTCTCAAGATCTCTTTGTCCCCCCTCCCCAGAATGTTCTTCCCTCCTTTATATTATATTAACACAAACTATTCAGGAGGGGAAA
>Ga0307515_10009631_pt1 | contig 18645 bp, 7 predicted proteins | sample 17_EM_MG_FD_194513 | JGI IMG/M metagenome (GOLD analysis project Ga0307515, IMG submission 194513) | Populus trichocarpa ectomycorrhiza microbial communities from riparian zone in the Pacific Northwest, United States - 17_EM | ecosystem: Host-associated > Plants > Roots > Unclassified | place...
ACCTTTTTAAATTGACCGAGGACATGATGGTTATTTACCTTTTAAATTGCACAATAAATTATTATAAATACCTTTAAAATTAATATGTTGTTGGGTGTCATTGAGTGATAAATTTGTATTTTTAATTTATAAAAAGTATAGTAAAATAACTAATTTATTATGATATACAAAAATACTCTGATTATCAAAGAGAGGTGTTTCGGTTTTATCATTTTTATTTGTACAACCAAAATACCTCCTTGCCTTTAGGGTTTAATTTTGTATGCCTTGGACCTGGGAACATTTTTGTTATTGCGCTATTGGTTTTTTTTTTTGGTTATTGGGTAAAGTGAAGTTTAGTTTTGTCCCTTAATAAATTAAAGGTATTTAAAAAAAAATTGTTGAGCATGTGTCAATCACGCTGTCGTCTTTGGACAGAGCACGCAACTGATTCTGACAACCAAAAATTCTATTCCCGGGCATCTTTAGATTTATCTTGGTGTCTTCTCCATATAAATGTGGCACATATAGAAAAAGGTGCTCCGGATTGGCTTCGTCTGCTATTTCTTTTTTTTTTTCTTTCCTTTCTCTCCCTTGATTTTTGCGTCTTACCCTGCAAGTTTTCAAATTAGCCTCTTAATTTCTCTTTTTTTTTTTTAGTACCTGATCTTTTAGTTGATATTTTTTTATTTAAAATAACTTATGGAATTCAATTATTTTTTTTCTGATTTCATCCTCATTTGATTTTTTTTTAATTTGTCAAATTTGATCCCCATTCTTTTAATTTTTATTTATGTCATTTGAGATAGTTTTTATAATTTGATTATTTCGGTGATTTCATCCGCGATTATTTTTTTCCTATCACATTTTATCCATGTTCTTTTTATTGTTGTTTTTTTTGCTTTACCAAATTTTTTAGTTTGATATTTTTTTTACACAATTTTATTCTTCAACATTGAGTTGATTTGGATTTGAGTTTCTTAGTTAAGCCCATTTTGAAATTTCATGATTTGCTGTTTGGAAAATTAACCAAGCTTAAGGACCTTCGCTTGAGGTTTCTTTGGTTTTTTTGTTTTTTTTTTTATCATTCTCTTAAGCTAATATTTTTTTCAATTTTATCCTTTAAAATTTACTTTATTAGAGACTGAGCTCTATTTTTTTATATGCTTTTTACAACCTTTGTTTTATTATTATTTAGTTGGGTTATCTGGGATCTTTTTATTTTTTGTTATTTGTTAAATATATTTTCTCGAAATAAATTTTTTTTCTTGAATTAAATAGAATTGATTGATTGAATGAATATAGATGGATAGTCATTTTATTGTATTTTTTTATTTACTTTTCTAGGGCATTCCTATAGCGAACCATGCGGCTATTTTTAATATCTTCTTGCATCCTTTTGCATTGAAGTTTGAACTATTTCAGAAAAGTTTTTTGGTTGTGAGTGATGTCCCCGGTGGAGTGATGACGGGTCTCCAACAATCTTTTCTTTCTTCTCCTTACATGTATAATATCGATGACTCATTTTTTTAGTTAATTATTGTCAGGTGTTTTTTTATGATTCATTTGGTATTGTTTTTTTTATTTAAATCAGATTATTGAATTAACAGGTTTTATTGGATATAGTCATGTTAATGAGCTGGGCTTTTCTTGCTTCTTTAAAAACATGATTGTCACTTAACCATCCATTTTTTATGTTAAAAAAGTTTATATCAACCCGCGAAGTAGCATGGGTTTCCAAACTAATGTGTAACTAAGCTCTAACTAGTTGGTAACATGGACCATATCGTACATGTACATGGTGCAGCCAACTTCGTTTTCTTTCTTTGTATGGTAAAGTGGTGTTTATTTATTTATTTTGTATACTATTACATAAAAATGTTGAGAAATTTTTAAAAATATTAGTTTAATATTTTTTTCAAGTTAAAAACACTTTAAAAAACAAGTTGAATCGCAAAAACAAACATACCTTAACATCTTAACAATGCAACGCTCTAGATTATTGGTTTATTTCTGATTTTTTACACAACCTCTAGTGCTATCATCTAAAGTTGTGTGACTTTCATAGTTTTATTAGTTCATTAAATTTGCCCCTCATAATTCTTGAAACTTGTTTGCAGGTCTTAAATGAGTTTTTAGGAATGATGGCGTATGAAACTATGGTTTAAATGAACGATTTTGTTTTTTTTTTCAATGCAATTTTTTTATCTAACACTTTGATTTAAATAAAATAATATTACTTATTAGATCAGTAATGTAATTCTGCATATTTATACCTAATAATGAAACCCAGCTCCCCTTGATTGTTGATAATAAATGTCAATAAATTTTGTAGTGCTCATCCAATATTTACAATAGATATACATAAAAGGAATAATAAAAAAATATTGCATATAAATGAAGAATATTGTAATTTTTTCTTTTAAAAAAATGTGTTTGCCTTGAAAAATTATTAAATTAATGTTTTTTTTACTATTTTCAATAAATTTGATAGGTTAATATTAAAAAAATTAATATATTTTCAAATAAGAATACTTTAAAATATCTTACACCGTAAAACCGATCAAGCCTTTCATTTGAAATCCCAAATTGACATGTTATTTGAAACTTTGAAATATTTGACGCTCCAAAATTAATATATTTGCCTGATGTCTCGTAGATTTTGACTTGAACATTGTTTGATTGTGTGTCTGTGGTTGTAAATTTGGATTTGATATCTTGTCCCTATCACAGCTGTAGACCGGCGGCTTCCTATCCCATCAGTCTCTCTTCATTTTTATCTCTAATTATATCAATTAATTAATCCTAAAATTATAAGTTTTAAGCTTTAAATCTATTCATACGGTCTTGAATAAATTTATAATAACAAGACTATATATCCTAACCTTCTTCATATTGGTTAATTAATGTATATATGACCATTGAAAATTAGCTTCTGTTCTCTTTCTCAATGAATTAGGCTTTCATAATGCACGCAGTAAATTAAGACTCTGAACACCATTGTTATATTGTCATCTTCTGTTTGTTTTTCTTGCTTCAATTCATGCCAAACAAATCTAGACTAACATGTTCAAGCTATATTCGATGAACCAGAAATTAACCTTTTAAGGATAAAAAAGTATATGTTTTATATATAATGCAGTGAAAAGTACATTTTGATTAAAAACAATCATCGTATTTGATTTTTTTTCAGTTTTTTTTAATATTAGCAAAATATCTCAAAAACATTTTAAAAATAATTAATATATCAATTTAATTCTTTTTTAATTTAAACACATTTTCAAATACAGTACAAACACATTTTACAATTGAAAGTATTCAAAAATATATCTTTTCTATTAATTTCCATTATATTTTCCCCCTTAATGATACAAACGTCGTTACTTTACAATGGGTATATGGTTATTAATTAGCTAAAGAATATGAAAATATTTTTCAATAACAAGCTGCAATGTACGGAAGGTTCTCCATGGAAAAAGCAAAACATTATTTTTCGTTTGATCATGAAAAGTAAAGGTTGAAATAATTACACGATGGAATTTCGTTCTTGTTTCTGTTCAATGTATGGCTTCCCATCTTGTCAGAAACCCGGCAAAAAGTCTGTTGTTCTTTTCCCAGACCTGTTGAAACATGCTACTCTTTAATTAATGATGCCCTTGACCAGGAGGATTGTCTTTTTAAGGTACATTAAAAGAAGAAGTAACACAAAACATGGTTAATGCCTTTCAAAACTAATTAATTAGCCAGTCAAGTTCAGAGTGAGACAAGGCATGCATTATAGAGGAAGTATTCTTGTTCTGAAGAAAGAATGGCCCCAAGCACGTATAGTTCTGACCTTCCATGGTTTTTAGAGGCCAGTGCTACTTTATTTATTTGTTCTGCACATGGCGTAGCAGCCATAGGAATAAATGGTGGGGATAAATATAGGAGTTTTCTTTACATATTAGCACAATAATATATATATATATATATATATATATATATATATATATATATATATATATATATTTTCCATACTTGTACAATTGAAATAATATTTCTCAACATATGTAATAGAAAGCATAACAAGTCAGTCACGCATGAAGCATAACACGGCATGTGGTACATTCGCAAGAAATATTAATCATTATTGCTATGCTTGGTTTCCTTCATGGTGACTAAAAAAATACTTTATTTCATTTTATTCTTTTATAAGCCAATGAAATTCATTCATTGAAGCACCAAGGGCAGACCAATATTTCAATTATTTTAGACAATTATATATATATGGGAACTTACTGCTTTTCAAAAAGAAATTATGATTTATTGTTATGGGAACTTGCTGTTTCAGTTCTTTGAACCTTTATTCCATGTTTAGCACAGAGTAAAAACTACAAGGATTTACTACGTTAAAAAAATGTAATCAATTTCAGTTTATGGTTCTTTATACCCAGCAAAAGATATGAAATAAATTTTCGAACAACAGTGGTGTGAAATCGCCCTCTACTAGATGTTCGATTATTAGGTAGCTTCCTGTCTTATGATATGAGTCTTGATGTCGGCATTGAGACTGTATATAAAAATTTACATATAATGATAAAAATAATATATAATTTAAATTTAAAATTGATAAATTATAAATTCACCTTATATATAAATTTATACCTCATTTTCTTAATTTATTTTTAAGATAAAATATTTACTACTCATGTCTACATTTAATGTTAATCAATAATTTCTTATGCATTTTCTATGTTTTAAATTTTGTTTTGAAATATATGAAAGAATTTAATTATTCCAAATAATTAATCCACACAATCAAGGGTTGATGAATTTAATATATATATATAAGATATTAATTTTATATATGGATAAAAATCTAATCAATATTCATAAATTATACATCATTTCATTCATGGCAGACCGGATCCAAAAACACCAATCATGCATTGTCCTAATAAATAAATAACACCCACCAGCTCAATTATTATTTATTTTTTTACAAATTAAATAGTGTGAAATTGCAAGTTGGCTTCAACTTTTAGCCGGATCTTGATGTTGAGCTATTTTTTTTTCTTGATGATGAAAGCATATTTAATATTAATATTTTGGAAAATCACGATGGTAGGATTTTTATTTTTTAGTGAAAGGGGTAAAGGTCGAAAGGGACTCTGTATTTGTGATTAGCTTATATATATATATATATATATATATTTGCTTAAAATATATCTATATCTACCATTTTTATGTTGAATTAAAACCGAGTAATTAAGAATATTTCAGTACTAGCCCTATGGTGGTCCAATTCAAATTAATTGCTAGAAACTTTTCAGATAGATACGAGGATCCCATTACTGCATTGATGAAGCTCGAAATAAAATATGAAATACTATTATATTACTACAACTAAGATTCTGTTTCCAATGGGATGGAAAGAATGTTAGTCATGATCCATATACCTATAGAGACTCGTCAATAAAATATTGTTTATGATGACGATGTCCGTTTCCAGTTGTGTAAATAACGTTAAGTGAAATTTAATATGTTTTGGTATGAGTTGAAAAAAATTAATTAATGAATCTTAGAATTAATACTTATAAAAAATTATTTTTTAATATATATTTAATTAATGTAAAAAATGTACCTTTAAAATTATTTAAATAATAATTAGTTTCAATTAATGATGCAGAAATATTTCGAATGAGTTGTTTTTTTCTATTATTAATAGTAGGAAATTCCTCAAGATTCAAATGAAAATTAAAGGGCATTGATAATGTGGTTTTGAAATAATGTCAACATCATTGTCTTGAAATAATTTTCTCTAAATATTCCCTCCAATAAGTAAACAAACCTACTTATTTATGTTTTAAGTTAATTTGTTTTTGTTTTGTTTTTGTTTTTGTTTTTTAGTATTTGCAGTATAGTTTGCTTGTATATTGTAGTGTTTTACAACCTTTTCATAGAGAATTAAAGTTTGATTTCTATTTTAGGGTTTGTTTTTATTTGGGAAAATTTAAAGCTTGTTTCTAATTTGATGTAATTGATTTTGATTTTATAAATTATGTGTGTTATAATGAAAGCAATTATGAGTTATTTATGGGTAACAATCATATTTTGTCAATTTTACTTTTAAGTTGGAAATCTTGAAGTAATTGATTTTATTTTTTTTGGAATTGATAACAATTAAATGGTATTAATTTAGATTGAATAAGTTTGAATTAAAAAAATGATAGATTATTAGTTGGGTTATCAATTAGTTGTCATTAATTGGATTTATTTAGTTGATACTTTTACGCATCATTACATTTTCTTAACAAAAAATAATAATTGGGTATTAGATTGTGAATTAATTTTAATTACCAACGTAATTAAATTTTGAACTGATTGTTATATTATTAATAAATGTTGTCATCATTAATCCATATAGGTTTTCTTAGTAATGAATGATCATTCGCAGATGTATTTAGATTCACATGAAGGGTTATATAGGGAGAATTATTATGGAAAGGTTAAGGGTTTTATTAATTTTATACTTTTCAATCCAAAGTATATTAATGGAGGCAGGATTAATTAGATGTCCATTTGTGAAGTGTAAAAATAAAAAGTTCATCTAACTAGATGTTGTAACGATGCATCTCCTAAAAAAAGATTCGTTGAGAAATACTTGTGTTGATTTGCACATAGAGAACCCTGTGTTCGTTACGAAACCATATTAGAAAGGGTTGTTGGCTCAACATCTACTTCTAGCAACATACATGAAGTTATTGATGATAATAATAATCATTATAGAAGTATGGTGATGGATGCAATGAGAATAAATTCTGGTTATTCAGGCAAAGTTCACGTGTAAATGAATAATCAAATGTAGATGCATCTAGGTTTTTTTATCTTTTAAACGATTCTGATGAACCATTATGAGATGGGTGCACTAATCACAATAAATTACTGGTTATTACATGAGTGTTTACCATAAAGTTAGATTCTAATATGAGTGAAGCCGGTTATGATAACATAATCAAATGAGCAAAAAGCATTTTACCTGAAGAAAATAGGTTGAAAGAGAACTTTTATACTGCAAGATCCATGATGAAACCTCTTGGTTTAGGATATCAAAAATTTATACCCAAATTTTTGCATATTGTACTATGGTGAAGATGTAAATTTAATCAATTGCAAAACTTGTAGGTATGCTCAGTATAAATCCAATATTGTAAGAGAATGATACTTGTGGCATACAAAAAACTAAGATACTTTCCAATTACTCCTAGGCTGCAAATGTAATTTATGTCTTCGAAGACAATTAAGCACATGACATAACATCATTCTCACGATATGGAAGATGGAGTAATGATATATCCTTTTAATGGTATATCTTTTTAAGGTAATTTTGTTGTACTCTATTCTTGTTAGTCAGTCATACTAACAGTTTACAACTTGTCTCTATGGATGTGTATGAGGCTGAAATTCACGTTCTTATCTACAATGATACCTATTCTTGACAATCTAGGTAGGAATATAGATGTTTGTCTTCAACCATTGATTTATGAGTTGAAGTAGTTATGGTCATCCGAGGATTTGACATATGATGTCTTAAATAAACATAATTTTTAAATGAAGATAGCTATGATGTGGATTATAAATATTTTTCCTGTGTATGAGATAGTTTCAGGATGGAGCATATATAGAAAATTAGTTTGTTCATATTGTATAGAAAACAACAAGGCCTTCACCTTAATGATTGGTGGGAAAGCTTATGTTTTTTATTGCCACCAGAGATTCTTATTAAGTCATCATTAATACAAAAAAAAAAAACATAAAGGACTTCTTGAAAGGTAAAGTTGAAATGGATGTAGCACTACCAATATTGAATTGTATGATGTAGTATCCTAGTATGAGAACATTGTATTTGGTTTTCAATTCAGCAAGGAAAAGTTTCCTGATTTTTGTGTGACCCACAATTGGGTAAAACAAAGGATAACATAAAAGCTTGAATGAATGTAGTTTTATTTTGTGACTGTGATAATTTCAATGAATGGTTATTGTAGTTTAAGGTGATTTCGGTTAGAGATGAGGGTTGTTAGATAAGGGAGGAGGTAATGGCAATGTTGATACTGGTATAGGTTCCTAGTTGTTTCGATGAAAGTTGTTGAATCAAGGGTTGGAGAAGTTTTTATTGTATAGTTATTTCCTTTCTAGAGGTTTTGTAATTTTTTTAGCCATTTTTATTTTATTTCTCATTATTTTAATTTGTGGGTTTTGCTAGATATATAATGTGTTTTCTCAATTAGATTAAAATCCCTTTTGGTATATTTCAGTTTGTTGTAATAAAAAACAACATATTAAACTGTAAAGTAGGAAACTTTAACATAGAAACAAACATAAATTTGCAATTTTTAAGGGAGTAGAAGTTTGAGTTCCAACTTGTAATCGTGCAGGATTGTTAACTAGATATGATTTTTATTTTGCAATGATGTTGTCATGTGTTATCTTGTCATATAGCCCAATGTGTTCTTCATGTGGATTCTCTTTATGTTGATTTCCTTTTTTTCCCTTGCTTTTTATGCTTCATACTTGCTTTGAATAACCTCTATTATTCATTAAATCTTGATTCATCTCTTGGTACACTTTTTTTTTTTTAATTTCATGAGTAAATATGTGGTTATTATAGAAATATTTGGTTCTTTCCTCTTGGTTTTATCGATTTCCTTTATTCTTTATTTGATTTCTCACTGTTGTTTTAAAACTCTTTTGCTGACAATAAGAGTTGAATGTAAAATAGTTGATTTTCATGATAACCTTTTGATAATAACTTCTATATTGTCTAAAATCAATTAAAGGGCCAAATAGGGTTCCTTTCCTCACTACCTTATAGCATATATTGACATTACTACTACCAAATAACAGGAATTATATTTAGAATATGTTTGCAATGATGTGGCACCAATTTGTAATGACTTGTTTAGCTACATTTTCCATAATGTGTTGGGTTAGGTCCTATATATCAAAGGTGCTGCTGAGATTTAATTTATAAATAGATAGATGCACTAAAACTAAAAAACATAAACTATTGATTGGTATTTTAATTGAATATTCTTAGTTATTTAGTTATATTTTTTAGATGCCAAGGAAAAGTATAGGGTCAAAACGGAGCATTACTGTATCATCAAGCAGTAATTTTCCTAACCCTTTGGTTCATTTAGGTGTCAATCATGAAGCTGCATCTGATGCAGCATCTAACGACACTGCCTCGTCGACTACCAGTCATATATCTAGTGTCCCATTTGTCAGGGATCCATATTCCAATAAGTTAATTGTGAAATGAAAGCCGGATTTAAGTATGTAAGAAAATCTAATTTTTTTTAAACTATCATATTAAATTAATGTTAACGTGTTATATAGCTTGGAGTTAATTATTTTATTTTTAGGTTCACAAATATAGAAGCTGTGTGAACAATAACATCAACAATGAAAATGTCGCTGAAGGTGCCTATTTTTCAATGAAGTCAACCTAAGTATCATCTAGAATGGAGGCCAGTGGTTGATGCTTGGTGGGGGAAGTTCAGGGTTAGTACGTAATTAATACTTTTAGTGGATAAAAGATTTTTAAAAAATTTAGGAACTAATTATTTTACAAAAAATAATTTCAAGGAAAAAAATTGGTGGGGTGAGGTAAACTCAAAGGTAGCAAGGCAAGTCTCGGAAAATCATAGGGCAACTAGGTAAGTTTTAATATGTGACGTATATGTTTTTTTGTAAAATTTTACACTTTTATTTTGTTATATTTTTTAGTTTAACAAATTTTTAAATCAGGTTACTCTATTTCTAGTATGAATCACACATCTATGCTAAGAGAAAAGCCAACTCAGATGACTTTGAGGAGTGGAAGAATTATAGATCTCCCCACATCACTAAGAGCAACTGGAAGAGGTATTTAGAGTTCTATATGTTGAAGGGTTTTAAAAGGCGTTCATGGAGTGGATCCTCGAACATAAATAAAAAGAATCACGATTCCATTAGCAAGTATATTGGTGGGTCATTTCCTTTTACAAACCATGTAAAACGCTTGGTAAGAGAACTTGTTTTAATTTCAAGTATTTTTTGAAATCATACCTATAATTTATGTGTAACTAATAATCAATAAATTTATTTTGCAGACTACACGGCTTGGGTGAGAGCCTACTCCAATGAAATTGTATATGGAAACACATATACGCAGGAAGGATAGACGGAAAGGGGTGCAACTGTTTATTGATAGCGGAGTTGAGATGTTTATTGTAAGTAGACTTTGAAACCTTTTTTATATTGTTTGGACTAATTTTTTTCCATCCATATCTCAGAGTTTTTTTTTTAAGTGTAGGAATAATATAACATCGTTATGCATGCAAAACATGGAGTGGGCCCTTCAACTCATCCAAAATACTATCCAGATTTATGGTTGGAGGCTAGAACAATTGGTGGACCTGATAGGAATCGAGTTTGCAATACTCATGCAATATTTTTTTCATCTATGATTGTAGCCTGAGATGTGAGATAAAGTTGTAGTGTCTCAATTGTTGGCACCTCACCATCCAGCCAGAGTTAACCATCATCATCCGTTGAGAAGTTGGTTGAACAACGAGTTGGTGCTCTAAAAGCTTAAATATAGGCAAAGTATGAAGCACAACAAAAAAAAGTTGGAGGAGATCATGGAAAAGTATGAAGCATACTTTTCCAGTCATTATCCTCCCCCATACGGATTTCCATGAGATTTTCCTCTCCCTCCACCTTTATCTGTAGATGAGTTTGTAATTGATTTATATATATATATATATATATATATATTTGTAAATGACTTTTACATTATAAAAAAATTGTTCTTCAGTTTAATTGATTTTTAAAGACATTTGTAATTGTTTTTCACATTATATAAAATTTGTTATTTAATTTAAATTAGTTGTTTGATGTTGTTTAATGCCATTATAAAATTATTTTATAGCATTTTTATAAAATACAATTGTCTAAATATCGTCGGAAATCTTGTGAGTAATTGATCAATCTTTTCATTGGGGAATTACAAAGAGTTATTTTCGATCTACACCAACATAATATATCGTCAGTGAAACCGTTAGTTACATAGAATATTTCTGACAGAATTATCCTTCTAAATTTCATTGGTAATATTTATTAATGAATTTGGTAATAGATATTTGTTGGTTCTTTTTTTAAGGTTCGACTACAATAGTTTATTGTTATATTTGTTGGTATAAAAATCACTGATAAAATTACTAAAAAAATATAACATCAACAACAAGATTCTTCCTAATGATTTTTGCATGGCTAAATCTATCAATAATTTTTATACTGACAGAATTTACGTGTTTATACCGACATAATAATATTTCATAGGTGTTTGGAATGTTTCGGTTGTGGCTCAAAATTCATTGAAGAAATTGGATTTGACCCTCGACAAGATATCACAACTTGGTGCAAATTCAAACAGCCGTCTATGGTGCGGGCATAATTTTTCTTACTTCCAATTTATGATTATATCTCATGGAAAAAGCTCAGCCTGGATGGCCAATTATTTGACAAAACTGATTGGATTTCTACAGAAGAAGAAAGGGACTTAAAAACTATTTAGAAACTTAACATTTTTTGAGTGGAAATGAAATCATTTTAACATTATTTATTTAATTTTAATATTTGAAAAGCTTTGAACAATATAAATGAATTCTACAATTAATTAAATTTGCAAGTCATACTAAAGAGTATATGTAATAACGCCATGGAAGATCGTGATCACACAGACAGACAAACATAGATGTTGTCCGTTTGTACTTTTTCTACAAAATATTTGGCAGAACCTGTAGAACTATGCAATATCATCAGTTTCTGTTACCCAGCTAGATGGGATGAGTTTTGATTGGCAAGCCTGTAGCACTTTCTGGAAAAAAGTGGTTTCTTTGGATTTTCATCTGATGAGGAGGTTATAGGAATATTAATAGAGTTCATAACAACAGCAAATTAAGCCTCCATCATTGATTCAGTTCGTGAGCTCAAGTTTCATAAGAAGATCACTTCTTGATGATGTTATTCAGAATTCCAAGTATTTAATTTTGATGTATGTCAAAGGTACTGGAACTCTGCTGGCAATTTCTCTTGAAAAAAATTAAAAAAAAATCCCCAAAGGGCAACATTGAAGCCCAAAACCTAGGTCCTAATTAGGTTACATAAACAAGAAGGGAGAGGAAGGATTGAGAGAGAGATCGAAGACAGAGAAAGCAAGGTATTGAGCGATGATTGGTCTTCTTTTTTTTGTCTGTAATTAACTAACTTTCAATTCCTTGAGCATATCAGCACTGTTAGTTCTTATATTTTGTGCTGACAGTAAACTTAGCCAACCAACTTTCAAGTTTCTAGAACTCTAATGCCCAAATGTTAGTTCCAGAGAAGAAAACAAATAGAAGGGCAGTTGAATTTTTTTTATATTTAGTTTTTTATTGTCATTTTATTATACTTTTATATTTTTTTCTCGTTTTTTTTAAGCCAGTGGAATTCATTAATTAAACACACAAAGAGCACACGAGTGATTAAGCACTCAAGGCTTAAAAAGAAAACAATTCAAATTCGAGAAAATAATTAAATAAATAAGAGGGCATGCAACGTGAATAAACCAAAATTGACACAACACAAATAGCCGTCCAAGATCTTAAAAACAAATACTCCAATTTGTTTTCTTTTGCTTAAAATTATTATATATTACCAAAAGCTTAAATTTGTTAAAGGATCATGCTCAGGAATAATTTTCTATGAATCATTTACTTTTTAAAATTCATATTAATTCACACTATAGATATTTTATTATACGAACTCCAATATTACCATATTAAAATTTTGTATTAATTCAAAAGAAAAATTAAATAGTTAATGTGATAATTCAAGAATGTTTTTACATTAACTCGGTATTGCAATGATAATAGCAAGAATTATTTATATTTCAAAAATGTTTTAGCTAGCCTCCTTTTTAATTAGTGCAATTATAAGTTCTAAAATTACACTAGAGAATAATATAAATTATATCTTAATCCCTCACTTCACCTAATAATTTAATAAATTTATTGGGTTAAAATGGTTTTTTAACACATAATGTGAGCTCATGTAATTTTAAAGTTTAAAGAATTTTTATTTTAAAGATTGTGGAGTGTATTAGAGAATAATATAAATTATATTTTAAGATATCACCTAACTGTTTAAGTTATTAGTTTAAGTTGGTTGTTTTGATAAATATAATTTCTCTAATTCTATTAATCTTTCAAAATAAAACTTCTTAGTAATATTGAGGTGGGTGAGACTTGGAAAGACAAAAGCGTTAGGAAATCTGAGAGCAACCATTTAATTTTAATAAATGTATGGGGTCCTGTCGGATAGTGATGAATTATATGAAGTGGTCCTATTTATAGCTTGCACGTTCAATTCAATCTTTTGTATGTATTATTGGTTCAATTCATTACAAATACAGTGATCTCACACTGTTTGACAACGAATCTATGCATACCATCAATAATAAAAGCCAAGAGAAAGCAGCACCGCAATCAGAGGACAGAGAGGAGGCAGTGAGAGCAGGAAGCGAGAGGGAGAAATGGGAAGAAAGCCAGGGTGTTCAAAGGATGGTCTCAACAAAGGAGCGTGGACACCTCTTGAAGATAAAATGCTTATGGATTATTTAAAGATCCATGGTGAAGGCAAATGGAGCAATATTGTCAAAGAAACAGGTAATTAACAAATGACGCTTACATATATACTCTATACATGCTGTGCATGAGTAATAGAATGTTATTAGGATGGAAGAATCGGGCTGTATCTGATGCATGCATTCATATTGTAGGACTTAAGAGATGTGGAAAGAGCTGCAGGCTTCGTTGGATGAATTATCTGAGACCTAATATAAAGAGAGGCAACTTCTCTGAGGATGAAGAAGACCTCATTATCAGGCTGCATAAGCTCTTAGGCAACAGGTGTTGTGTACATGCATTATTATTTCTTCCACATGTTTTATTATTTATGGATATGAATGAGTGATACTTAGTGAATTCCTCCCTCTCTTTTTTCGCCAGATGGTCTCTGATAGCAGGAAGACTTCCTGGACGAACAGATAATGAGATAAAGAATTATTGGCACACCACTATTGCTAAGAAGGCACAGCATAGGCAACTCCGGGGGCAGCCGAAAGTCGATAGGAAACAAATAGCATCGGGATCTCAAAATGGGGCGGCGTCAAATTTAAAGAATCAGAGCACCATTGAATCACAGTGCACTACCGGGATGGTTGCTGCCACCACTACATTACAGGAAAACACAGCTCAAGATCATCAAGATAGTATTGCAATCCCAAAATCCACCAACAGCGACTTGCAACTTGATATGCCTAAGACATATGAAAATGAATCATCAAGCAAGGGGTCTCAAAATGGGGCAGCATCAAATTTCAAGAATCAGAGCACCATCGAATCACAGTGCACTACCGGGGTGGTTGCTGCCACCCCTACATTACAAGAAAACACAGCTCAAGATCATCAAGATAGTATTGCAATGGCAAAATCCACCAACAGCAACTTGCAATATGATATTCCTAAGACAAATGAAAATGAATCATCAAGCAAGGGGTTGGCATCTGGGGAGGATGATAATTCATCCAACATTATGATGTATTACGATTACATGGAGGACTTCAGCAAGATTCTTGATTCAGACTTCACAAAGTTTAGTGACGTCCATGATATTATTAGCACTGACCATCATTCCAATAACACCATTGAGGTAAACGGCGATCATCATGGTGTCTCTATTAACGGATGCAAATCAAGAGAAACAGCAGAGTTTCCTGGGAAATTAGTGGAGTCGGATCATTGGTCTAGCAATAAATGTATTCAAGCTGACCAAGGTTTTGATTTCATGTCATTGCTTTCATTTCTTGATTCAACCGATGACGAATGGACAGCAGATGCTTTAGGTACTAAAGTACTTTAGGTTGTTTTTATGTCCTCGTTTTTCAAGAAATCTTGAGTCCGAATCTCAGCCTTGTAACGCTAAAATAAATAAAACAAAGAAAAGCGTCTTGCAGTACTACTGTGCATCGATGTGGTACAAGATGCGGTAGCTGAATAAATGATTGAACTCTTTAGTTAGTTCCAGCTTCTATCTAGCTAACACTTATAATAAGTAATAAATTTGTAATTACTATAGACATAAATTTGTAGTTTTTTTTTAATATGTAATTGTGGTAGTTTTTTCAATTTAATTTTTATTTATAAATATATCAAAATAAATTTATTTTATTTTTATTTTTTTATATTAATATATTATATTAATCTAAAAATACAAAAAAATAATTTTAATAAATTTTCGTATTGGTCGCACTCCAGAACTGTGCTAGATTTGAAAGGTTACGTCTTCCATGTAGCTCCTGTCACACTGTCCTCTTCTTTTTCTTGTTTTGAGCAATAAAAATAAAGTTCGAATCTTAATCATCTGTCCACCTTGCATCCTTCAATTTTTCAGAGTAATTGGTTTCAATTCATGATATTTATCTTTATTTATTTTGATTTACGTACGTACGTTTGTCATTTCTCTCATGAGATATCATATCAGAATGTGGTTTGTGGAAAACAGTAACCACTCAATATCTGTAAATAATTTATTGTTTATTTGGTTCCATTAAAAGGACGGTCACATCGCCACAACTAAGGAAAACACGAGAAATTAAATAGAGAAAAAGAGAAGAATATTCTTCCACTCATAGAAAAATCAAAATAATATAAGTGAGCCCCATGAAAGAAAATCGATTTCGAAGGACCTCGTAAAAATTTTAAGTTTAGGGTTCTATAGGTTATTTGGTATAGCATCAAAATGGTTTAAAAATAGTTTTTGATATCATATGAAAGCCTCTTAAAGCACGATCAAGAGTTAAAATCTACTGTCTTTATAATTAAATTAAAAATTAGCACTGGAAATTAATGATTTCATGTAAGTTAAAAATTATCACATTTTTTTATTGTTTTTTTTGTTTAAAAATGCACAATTAATTTACTTGGTTACCACTTAAATCTAAAATTTTTAAACTTGAGTCTAATAACTTATTCTTCTTTTCAATGTAATCATTTTATAATTATGGAATCAATACAGAGGCAATTTTGTATTTTAAAAAGAGATTAATATTTTAGAAATAAATGCATAGTAAATTTACTTGGTTATCTCTAGAATCATAAATTTTTAAACTGGGGTTAAATGGCTTATTTGTCTTTTTTTTTTTTTTGTAATTATGAGGTTAAGATAGGGATACTTTTTCATTTTAAAATAATTAATTATTTTTTGACAGAAAAATTGTTGGTGCGCTTAGAACCCCTCAGCATGATTAAAGCAGTGCGTGCAGCTACGTTAGGAGATGGAAATTATACAATCACGGCAGCCATCAAAAGCTCAAAGAAGTGTTTTGAGAAAAAGAAATGTGAAAGAAGAAAAAGAAAAATAAACTAATTAATACCTAGGAAACAAATTAATGTGTCCGTGCAAAGAAGACGTACCCTTTTCTTAGCAGGCCAGTAATAAAAAGCTCCTATGTAGCATGGAGAGAGACGCATCAAATGAAATATATAAGATGTTGAAGAATAATTATGCAGACCCAGAATTATGGAAGTAATTTGTGCTGATTGCTTTAGAAGTAATATATATCTATGGGAAGTTCAGGCTTACTGTTACTTCTCATGCCATGATTTCTCCTTCTGATAATGTTCTTGTTGCTTTCTCTGTCGGCCCTTCCTCCAGGTTTTCTTTTTTTCTTTCCCTGTAAATTAATACATGGGTGTGTTTTCGTTTTTTGTTTTTTTTTTTATTAAATTATGCGTTCATATTTTTATTTGGTTTTTTCTGAAGAGATTTTTGTTGGGATCTTAAAGAATTTTAAAGGGTGGGATTTTCGTTTATTAATATCATTATCGGAAGAAACATTAAAATCAAAGACACTACCTTTTTTTTTTTTTTTGCTTCAGTCAAGAAATTTGAATATATACCGATGAGATTCCTTTTCAGTAGTTGTGTTCGAATTTGTTTTGTAAGCAAGCATATGGTTTGATTCGTAATGCTAATAATTCTTTAGATGATACGTAATGATCTTCATGAAAATCTTGAAAATAATAAGAAATACGAGATTAATTTTTAGTTAATGAAATTTTATGAGTATTTTCAAATTAATTACTTAAACTATATATGAGTTTAAGTATTATATTATATTATTGTTTACTATTTGGCTGAAATTATTAATATATAATTAGTTAAAAAAAATTATGATCTAAATTTATATTGTAATTTTTGTATCTTGTTAGAAAGACATTTTTAGTAACCTTGATGCAGCGAGCGACTTGGTCATGTGCCAGAAATATCTGGTTTAATGAAGTGTGTTTGGTATTGTGGTAGTTGTTGTGGTTGTGGTTTGAAAAATGTTGTTTAATAAAAAATACTTTTAGTTGAGATTGGTTTGGAAAAATATATATTTGGTTAAAACTGTGGTTGAAATTGAGGTTGAACAAAAAGTAATTTAATACGTTTGGTTAAAAGAATGTTTTTAAATTGAGGTTATAAAATAATTAAAAAATATATATATTAATATTGATGGTTTTTAATTTAAATATTGCAGATTTAACTACTGTTATTACATCATGAAATAAATAATATTGATATCAAATATTTTTTATTATTTCATTAAACCATGTGCAATTTCATCACGTATGAAATCTACTAAACAAGGACTATATTTTCTATGGTTTCTTAAGCGCACAACAACAAAAACTTAATTTTTTTGTTACGTCATCAAGCGATCTCCTTCTAATTTTTCGAATAAAACACAAAAAAAAAGACACAATTTTTTTTCACTGTGAACAGTGCCAAGTGAATAGCACTGTTCACTTCAAGGGCACTGTTCACTCTTGAAGTGAACAGTGCCCAGGTGAATTAATTCACCTGGGCATTAGATGCGGACGCGTGAGAAGCAGCTAAGAGCTGCTTCTAACGAAACAGTGTTTTTAACGGGCCCCACGTATATAATAATTCATGTTTTATTGTTACCAAATGTATTGTTTACGCGGTTTGCGCTAAAAGCAATTGCAGCCGCGTAAACAAACGGCCTAAGTGGAATTTATTTATTTATTATTATTTTGACTAAAGGGAGCACAAAGTCTTGGATTGCACCAAACAAAATCTAGGCGTGAAACCAGTGGAATTTAATTTTTTTTCAATATTACTAAAAGCATTGAACAAAAATACATTGATTACAAAACATCAAATGAAGTTGTGGAGATCTCAGTTTCCAACCTCTGTCTCGTTCAAAAAAAAGGTGGTTTGTACTAAGATCTATGTGTCCAAGCTATTGTAGCCTAATAAGTACCCGTTTATGGCGGCGTTTCATGTTCAAAAAATACTTTGTTTTTAATGTTTTTTTTTAGTTTAAACGGTCGTTTTCACTAAGCAGACACACATGATTGAAAGATACGTAAGAAGACACATGTGATTGAAACGACGTTTGTTTTTTGAAAAGTAATTTTAAAAAAATTATCTTTTAAATTTTTTTGTATTTATTTGTTATTAGTAAAGTTAATTGACAGAAAATACTTTTCAGTCAATAAAAAATATTTTTTTATTAAAAAGAATTTAATTTTA
>Ga0307515_10009632_pt1 | contig 18642 bp, 16 predicted proteins | sample 17_EM_MG_FD_194513 | JGI IMG/M metagenome (GOLD analysis project Ga0307515, IMG submission 194513) | Populus trichocarpa ectomycorrhiza microbial communities from riparian zone in the Pacific Northwest, United States - 17_EM | ecosystem: Host-associated > Plants > Roots > Unclassified | place...
AGTGATTGTCGACCTGCCTGAGGGAAATGCTTGCCATGCGTTGACGGATCCTATTTTTCGGAATCGACCAGGCCCTTGACGAACCATTTCTGCATCAGGATCACCACGAAAGCCGGCGGCAACATCGCGAGGATCGCGGTGGCCATCACGACGTTCCACTCGACATACACCTCGCCGAAGATGGCGCGCTTGATGCCCAGCACCACCGGGTACATGTCTTCGCTGGTCGTCACCAGCAGCGGCCAGAGGTACTGGTTCCAGCCGTAGATGAACTGGATGACGAACAGCGCCGCGATCGAGGTGCGTGACATCGGCACCAGCACGTCCTTGAAGAATCGCATCGGGCCGGCGCCATCAATGCGCGCGGCCTCGACCAACTCGTCTGGCACGGTCAGGAAGAACTGGCGGAACAAAAAAGTAGCCGTGGCCGACGCGATCAGTGGCACCGTCAGACCGGCGTAGGTGTTGAGCATGCCGAGGTTGGACACCACCGCGTAGGTCGGCGAGATGCGCACCTCCACTGGCAGCATCAGCGTGACGAAGATCATCCAGAACACCAGGCCGCGGAACGGGAAGCGAAAGTAGACGATCGCAAAGGCCGACAGCAGCGAGATCGCGATCTTGCCGATGGCAATCGTCAGCGCGCAGACCAGGCTGACCCACAGCATCGGCGCGACCGGTGCAATCGTCGCGCCGCCGCTGGTCTTGCCGCCGAACAAAGCCAGGCGGTAGGTCTCAATGAAGTTGTCGCCGAAGCGCAGCGAGATCGGGTGGCTGCTGGTGATCTGCTCGGCCGTCTGCGTTGAGCCGACGAGCGCGATGTAGACCGGGAACACGACGATCAGCACGCCCAGTGTCAGCACCAGGTGCGACAACAGCGTGAGCCCAGGGCGACGTTCAACCATGGTGTCGGTGCATCAATATTGGACGCGCTTCTCGACGAAGCGGAACTGCACGATGGTCAGCGCGACGACGATCAGCATCAGCACCACCGACTGCGCGGCCGAGCCGCCCATGTCCAGCGCCTTGAAGCCGTCGTAGTAGACCTTGTAGACGAGGATCGCAGTGTCTTTTCCTGGGCCGCCGTGGGTGGCGGCGTCGACGATCGCAAAAGTGTCGAAGAAGGCGTAGACGATGTTGATCACCAAGAGGAAGAAGGTGGTCGGCGACAGCAGCGGGAAGACGATGGTCCAGAAACGCTGCCAGGGCGTGGCACCGTCGATCGTCGCCGCTTCGATCAGCGATGGCGGGATCGACTGCAGCCCGGCGAGGAAGAACAAGAAGTTGTACGAGATCTGCTTCCACACCGCGGCCATCACGATCAGCGCCATCGCATGGGTCGGGTTCAGCAGATGGTCCCACCGGACGCCCACACTTTGCAGCGCATAAGCCAGCACGCCGTAGGGCGACGCGAACATCATCAACCACAACACGGCGGCCACCACTGGGGCCACCGCGTAAGGCCAGATCAGCAGCGTCTTGTAGATCATCGCGCCACGCACCACCCGGTTGGCCATCACGGCCAGCAATAGCGCGATGCCCAGGCCGCTCGTGGCCACCAGCAGCGAGAACACTGCGGTGGTCTTGAACGATTCGAGGTAGCTGCTGTCGCTCCACAGGCGCTGGAAGTTCTCGGCCCCGACGTACTCGACCGATGTGCCGAACGCGTCCTGCTGCAGCACGCTCTGGTACAGCGCCTGTGCAGCGGGCCAAAAGAAGAACACCAGCACGATCGCCATTTGCGGGGCGATCAGCAGCCAGGGCAGCCAGCGGGAACGGAAGCGGACGCGTTTTTCCATCAACGGCAGCCAGTCCCTCAGAAGGTGTGAACGGACCCGGCGTGGCCGAGCAGGCCGTCCAGGCCGGTCCAATCTAGGCGCAAAGCACAGCCGTAGTTCGTGCTACGGCGAGCATTTGCAACGACGAGTGGGCCGGCTTGGGCGGGATGAGCGGGCATGGCGGGTTCGTTCGCACCTTCTTCAGGGTTTGGCCGATTTCTCGAAGCGTTCCAGCTGCTCGTTGCCGCGGCTGATCGCGGTGTCGATCGCCTCCTTTGCTGTCTTCTTGCCGGACCACACGCCTTCCATCTCTTCGTCGATGATGGTGCGGATCTGCACGAAGTTGCCCAGGCGCACGCCGCGCGACTTGTCGGTCGTCTTGCGGATCATCTGCGTCACGGCCACGTTGGTGCCCGGGTTCTCCTTGTAAAAGCCCGACTTGTCGGTCAGCTCGAACGAGGCCTTGGTGACCGGCAGGTAGCCGGTGCGCTGGTGGCTCTTGGCCGCCACCTCGGGCTGCGACAAGTAGCTGAAGAAGGCCGCCACGGCCTTGTACTCGGCCGGCTTCTTGCCCGACATCGTCCACAGGCTGGCGCCGCCGATGATGGTGTTCTGCGGTGCGCCGGGCACGTCGGGGTAGTAGGGCAGGGTGCCAATGCCGGCGGCGAACTTGCCGTTGCGCTTGATGTTGCCGTACAGCGCCGATGACCCAGTCATCATTGCGCACTCACCCGAGACGAAGACCGCATCGGCCGCGTTGCCACGACCCTTGTAGATGAACAGGCCCTGCTTGGCCATGTTGGCCAGATTCTCGATGTGGCGCAGATGCAGCGGCGTGTTGAATGCCAGCCGCGTGTCCAGCCCGCCGAAGCCGTTGTTCTTGGTCGAGAACAAGGTGTTGTGCCAGGCCGAGAAAGTCTCCAGCTGCGTCCAGCTGACCCAGCTGGTCGTGAACGGGCACTTGTGGCCGCTGGCCTTGAGCTTGGCCGCGGCCAGCGCGACCTCGGGCCAGGTGGTCGGCGGCTTCTCCGGGTCCAGCCCGGCGGCCTTGAAGGCGTCCTTGTTGTAGTGGAAGACCGGCGTCGAGCTGTTGAACGGGAAGCTCAGCATCTGGCCGTTCGGCGCGGTGTAGTAGCCGGCCACGGCGGACACGTAGGCGTCCTGATCGAACTTCTGGCCGCCTTCTTTCATCACCTCGGCCACCGGCTTGATCGCGCCCTTGCTGGCCATCATCGTCGCGGTGCCGACCTCGAAGACCTGCAGGATGTGCGGCGCGTTGCCGGCGCGGTAGGCGGCGATCGCGGCGGTCATCGACTCGTCGTAGCTGCCCTTGAAGGTCGGCGTGACCTTGTAGTCCTTCTGGCTGGCGTTGAAATCTTTCGCCAGGTCGTTGACCCATTCACCCAGCGCGCCGCCCATCGAGTGCCACCACTGCACCTCGACCTCGGCCCGTGCCGGCGTGGCGGCGAACAGGGCCGACAAACCGATGGCCAGCGTGACTTGCCTCAATTGCATGACGTCTCCTCAATGTGGGGTGTCAGGCGCAAAACGCGCCTGAACGAAAACAAACGGCAACCAAACGCGCGAGTTTTTCAGCGCTTTGTGACAGTTGCGTTTTGTGGCATGCCGGCACGCGCGCCAACATGGGGGAATACCCCGGACGCCTCGCGTCGCTTTCTTGCGTCACCTCGTGTAGACGCACACCTCTGCCCATCAGAGATGAGGGAATGGTGCACTGCGGTAGGATCCGACCTCACGTGCCCCCGACAGGCGACCGCGTGGCCTGTTGTGCCAGCCCCGCGTGCCGCGCCTGCACGCCAATGAACGCACCTCTGCCCGCCGCCACTTTCCAGCCGAGCAACCACGAGGGCGTTGATTCATCCTCCGCGCCCCGGCTGCGTGAGATTCCCTACAACTACACCTCGCTGTCCGACCGCGAGATCGTGTTGCGTCTGCTGGGCGAACGCCCCTGGGCGATCCTCGACCGGCTGCGCGAAGAGCGCCGCACCGGCCGTTCGGCCCGCATGCTGTACGAGGTGCTGGGCGACATCTGGGTCGTTCAACGCAACCCGTACCTCGAAGACGACCTGCTGGACAACCCGAAGCGGCGTGGCCTGCTGATCGCTGCGCTGCAGCACCGGTTGACCGAGGTTGAGAAGCGCCGCACGCCGGCCGACGACGCCGAGCGCGATGCCCATGTCGGCGAGTTGCTGGAGGCCGCACGCGCGGCGGTCGAGCGATTCGCGAAGCGCTTTTCCGAGGTCTGGGATCTGCGCCAGCGCACCCGCAAGGTGCTGGGCAAGCAGACCGCGAAGGACAACATCAAGTTCGACGGCCTGTCGCGCGTGTCGCACGTGACCGATGCGACCGACTGGCGTGTCGAGTACCCGTTCGTCGTGTTGACGCCCGACACCGAGGCCGAGATGGCCGGCCTGGTCAAGGCCTGCATCGAGCTCGACCTGACGATCATTCCGCGCGGCGGCGGCACCGGCTACACCGGCGGCGCCGTGCCGCTGACCTGGAAGAGCGCGGTCATCAACACCGAGAAGCTCGAGACGATGACCGAGGTCGAGATGGTCGCGCTGCCGGGCGTCGAGAAACCGGTGGCGACGATCTGGACCGAGGCCGGTGTGGTCACCCAGCGCGTGGCCGATGCCGCTGAACGTGGCGGCCACGTGTTTGCGGTCGACCCGACCTCGGCCGAGGCCAGTTGCGTGGGCGGCAACGTCGCGATGAACGCCGGCGGCAAGAAGGCCGTGCTGTGGGGCACCGCGCTGGACAACCTGGCCAGCTGGCGCATGGTGACGCCGCAAGCGACCTGGCTCGAGGTCATCCGCCTGAACCACAACCTCGGCAAGATCCACGATGTCGAGATGGCGAGCTTCGAGCTGCGCCACTACGACGCCTCGGGCAAGAAGCTGGAGCGCACCGAGCGGCTGGACATCCCGGGCCGCGTCTTCCGCAAGGAAGGGCTGGGCAAGGACGTCACCGACAAGTTCCTCGCCGGCCTGCCGGGCATCCAGAAAGAGGGCTGCGACGGGCTGATCACCTCGGCGCGCTGGGTGGTGCACCGCATGCCGGCGCACACCCGCACGGTCTGCCTCGAATTCTTCGGCAACCCCAAGGACTGCGTGCCGTCGATCGTCGAGATCAAGGACTTCATGTTCGAAGAGATGAAGCGCCCGGGCGGCGCCATCCTCGCCGGCCTGGAGCACCTGGACGACCGCTACCTGAAAGCGGTGGGCTACGCGACCAAGAGCAAGCGCGCCGGCCTCCCGAAGATGGTGCTGGTGGGCGACATCGTCGGCGACGACGCCGATGCGGTGGCGCGCGCCACCAGCGAGGTGATCCGCCTGGCCAACGGCCGCTCGGGCGAGGGCTTTGTCGCTGTCTCGGCCGACGCGCGCAAGAAGTTCTGGCTCGACCGCAAGCGCACCGCGGCGATCAGCAAGCACACCAACGCCTTCAAGGTCAACGAAGACGTGGTGATCCCGCTCGAGCGCATGGGCGAGTACACGCTGGGCATCGAGCGCATCAACATCGAACTCAGCTTGCGCAACAAGCTGGCGCTGGTCAACAGGCTCGAGGCTTTCTTCGCGCAAGGCACGTTGCCGCTGGGCAAGACCGACGACGCCGGTGAGATCCCCAGCGCCGAACTGCTGGAAGACCGGGTGCAGCAGGCGCTGGCGCTGCTGCGCGAGGTGCGTGCGCTGTGGCTGGGATGGTTGCAGGGGCTGGACGTGGTCCAAGCCGATGTCCAGCGCAGTTTCTTCGACCAGATCCAGGACGGCTCTTTGCGCGCTTCGTGGAAGCGGCAGATCCTGAAGCCCTTCCAGACGTTGTTTGCCGGGGCGGCCTTCACGCCGCTGCTGGAGGAATGCAAGCGCATCCACCAGGAAGTGCTGAAAGGCCGCGTCTGGATCGCGCTGCACATGCATGCCGGCGACGGCAATGTGCACACCAACATCCCCGTCAACTCCGACAACTACGAGATGCTGCAGACGGCGCACAAAGCCGTCGCCCGCATCATGCTGCTGGCCCGCTCGCTCGATGGCGTGATCTCGGGTGAACACGGCATCGGCATCACCAAGCTCGAATTCCTGACCGACGACGAGCTGGCCAACTTCACCGCCTACAAGCAGCGCGTGGACCCGGAAGGCCGCTTCAACAAGGGCAAGCTGCTGCGCGGCGAGGCGCTGCAGCGTCTGGGTGACGACGTGCACGCGGCCGATCTGAGCCGTGCCTACACGCCCAGCTTCGGGCTGATGGGGCACGAGTCGCTGATCATGCAGCAGAGCGACATCGGTGACATCGCCAACTCGGTCAAGGACTGCCTGCGCTGCGGCAAGTGCAAGCCGGTCTGCGCCACGCACGTGCCGCGTGCCAACCTGCTGTACAGCCCGCGCAACAAGATCCTCGCGACCTCGCTGCTGGTCGAGGCTTTTCTCTACGAAGAGCAGACGCGCCGCGGTGTGTCGATCAAGCACTGGGAAGAGTTCGAGGACGTGGCCGACCACTGCACGGTCTGCCACAAGTGCCTGTCGCCCTGTCCGGTGAAGATCGATTTCGGCGATGTGTCGATGAACATGCGCAACCTGCTGCGCAAGATGGGGCAGAAGACCTTCCGCCCCGGCAATGCGGCGGCAATGTTCATGCTCAACGCCACCAACCCGCAGACCATCAAGTTCGCGCGCGCGGCGATGGTGGGTGTGGGCATGAAGGCGCAGCGCATCGCGCACGATGTGCTGAAGCTGGCCGCCCGCAAGCAGACCGGCGCGCCGCCGGCCACCGTCGGCAACGCGCCGATCAAAGAGCAGATCATCCACTTCATCAACAAGAAGATGCCGGGTGGGCTGCCGAAGAAAACGGCGCGCGCGCTGCTGGACATCGAGGACAAGCACTACGTCCCGATCATCCGCGACCCGTCCGCGACCACCTCAGAAACCGAGGCCGTCTTCTACTTCCCGGGCTGCGGCTCGGAGCGCCTGTTCAGCCAGGTCGGTCTGGCGACGCAGGCGATGCTGTGGCAGGCGGGTGTGCAGACGGTGCTGCCGCCGGGTTACCTGTGCTGTGGCTACCCGCAGCGCGGCTCGGGCCAGTTCGACAAGGCCGAGAAGATCATCACCGACAACCGGGTGCTGTTCCACCGCGTGGCCAACACGCTGAACTACCTGGACATCAAGACGGTGGTCGTGTCCTGCGGCACCTGCTACGACCAGCTGCAGGGCTACAAATTCGAAGAGATCTTCCCCGGCTGCCGCATCATCGACATCCACGAGTTCTTGCTGGAAAAGGGCATCACCTTGGCCGGCGCCGGCACCACCTACCTCTACCACGACCCCTGCCACAGCCCGATGAAGCTGCAGGAGCCGATGAAGACGGTCAAGGCGCTGGTTGGCGAAGGTGTGGTCAAGAGCGAGCGCTGCTGCGGCGAGTCCGGCACGCTGGGCGTCAGCCGGCCGGACATCGCGACCCAGGTCCGCTTCCGCAAGGAAGAAGAGTTGCGCAAGACCGAGGCGCAACTGCGCGCGTCGGGCGCGGTGGGGCCGAAGGAGGATCTCAAGATCCTCACGTCCTGCCCGAGCTGTCTGCAGGGCCTGTCGCGCTATGGCGACGACCTGCAGAACGGCCTGCTCGAAGCCGACTACATCGTGGTCGAGATGGCGCGCAAGATCCTGGGCGAGGACTGGATGGAACGCTATGTCGAGCGCGCCAACGCCGGCGGCATCGAGCGGGTGCTGGTCTGATGGCGCAGGTGACTGGATGTGAGCTTTGTGCGGCGGGTGAATCCGCCGCCTGGACGGAGGTCGTGGCCGACAGCCACCTGCGCGTGGTTCGCGTGCTGGATGCGCCGGAGTTCCCGGCCTTCTACCGCGTGATCTGGCGTGACCACGTGGCCGAGCTGAGCGACTTGTCGGACGCCGACCGCGCCCACTGTTTGGGCGCGGTGGTGGCGGTCGAGCGGGTGCTGCGCGACGAGCTGGCGCCGACCAAGATCAACCTGGCCGCGCTCGGCAACATGGTGCCGCACCTGCACTGGCATGTGATCGCCCGTTTCGACTGGGACAGCCACTTCCCGCAGCCGATCTGGGGTGCCCGCCAGCGCGAGCCTTCGCCGCCGGCGGTCGCGCGCTTGCGCCAGTCGCTGAACAAGCTTGATGAGTTGATCCGGTGCTCGGTGGAAACGATGACGCGGGGCTTGGGTAGCATCGGGGGGTAGTGCGGTCTGCGCACCGGCCTTCTTTCTCTTGCCTCCACCCGCCATGATCCGTGTCGCGTCTGTATTGCTGATTGCCCTGACTCTTGCTGCTTGCGGGGGATCGGACGGGAGCACGCCTGTCGGGAGCGAAGCCAACGTGAGGGTGACCAACTCGAGCCCGGAAGAGGTGTACGCCGGAGAAACGGTGACCTTTGAGGTCGCGGTGACGAACGAAGGGCCGGCCAGTGCCTCTGATGTACAGCTGGATCACCACCTGAGCGGTGGTGCGGCTCGACTCGACACCATCACCTGCTCAGCCACCGGCAGCGCCGAGTGCCCTGCGCCGCTGGGCCAGGCGATGACGCTGGCCAACTTGCCTGCCGGCGGCGGCCTGGTGTTCCATTTCGAGGTGCAAACCGACCCAGAGTGGCGCGGCTCGGTGACCAGCGCGCTCATCGCCAGCGCCGATGCTGACAGCGACCACAGCAACAACATTGGTGAATCGACGACGCAGGAAGTGGACCTGCCGGATTTGGCACGTACCATGGGCCTGGACAGCCTGGCCGATGGAACGATGGACATTGGCCTGCACTGAGCGCAGCCTGTCGAGCACGATGGCCGCCCCTTCACGCCACCCCCAACCCACCGCGCTCACCGTTCACCAAAGCTCTCGCGTTCTCGAAATCACTTTTGACGACGGACGCAGCTTTCGCATCCCGTTCGAGCTGATGCGGGTCTATTCGCCTTCCGCCGAAGTCCAGGGCCATGGGCCCGGGCAGGAAGTGCTGCAAAGCGGTAAGCGCAACGTAGGGATCGACGCGATCGAGCCAGTTGGTCACTATGCGGTCCAGCCGCGCTTTTCCGATGGCCATGACACCGGCATCTTCACCTGGGAGTTGCTGTACCGCCTTGGGGCGGAAGAGGCCGACTATTGGGCGCGCTACGAAAAAAGATTGAAAGAGGCCGGGGTGGAACGCGACTTGCCGATGCCTGCGAAGGGTGGCGGTACTTGCGGTCACCACTGACCTGAACGGAAATGCCAGCATCCGGGCTGGAGGGAACAGATGTCTCAGACCCATTTTGGTTATCAGAACGTCGACGAAGGCGAGAAGGCCAGTCGCGTCAAAGGTGTGTTCGATTCGGTCGCGTCGAAGTACGACGTGATGAACGATCTGATGTCCATGGGCATGCACCGCGCATGGAAGGCCTACACCGTGGCGGTGGCCAACCTGCGCGAAGGCGACAAGGTACTGGACATCGCGGGCGGCACCGGCGATCTGGCCAAGGCGTTTGCCCGCCAGGTCGGCCCCAGCGGTCAGGTGGTGCACACCGACATCAACGAGGCGATGCTTCGCGCCGGCCGCGACCGGCTGCTCGACGATGGGCTGGCGCTTCCCACCTCGATATGTGACGCCGAGCAACTGCCGTTTCGAACCGGCAGTTTCGATCTCGTCAGCGTGGCCTTCGGCTTGCGCAACATGACCCACAAGGAGCATGCGCTGGCCGAGATGGCGCGCGTGCTGCGCGAAGGCGGCCGGTTGCTGGTGCTGGAGTTCTCCAAGGTCGCCACGCCGCTGCAGAAGCCCTACGACTGGTACTCGTTCAAGGTGCTGCCGCGCCTGGGCCAATGGGTGGCGGGTGACGCTGACAGTTACCGCTACCTGGCCGAGTCGATCCGCATGCACCCGGACCAGGCGACGCTGAAGGCGATGATGAAGACCGCGGGCTTCGGTCACGTGGACGTGCACAACCTGACTGGCGGCGTGGTGGCTTTGCACGTCGGTATCAAGTGTTGACGCCGCGCCGCAGCCGTCCACATGCCAACTTCGGCGGGTGGCAAGCCCTGGGCCTGATGTCTGCATTCGAACCCAGTGAACTCAGCAGCGTGCCTCGCTTCGTCGAGCCGATGCTGATGGTATGGAAGTTGATCTGGCAAAGCGCCCGATTGGCCTATCCATCGAAGGGCCCGATGTCGCTGTTCCGCCGCCTGCGGTTCAGTTGGCAGGCGTGGATGCACCGCCGCGAATGGCGCGCGTTGCGCAACGTGCCGCCGCAGTCGCAACTGGGCAAGGTGATGCAGGCGCGCAAGAACATGGTCCACATCCTGGCGTGGCCCTATATCCACCGCGCCTGGTCGATCCGCCACCGGGTCGAGACGGTCATCGCGCACTACCGCTACGTCGAACGCCAACCATGGCTGCAGGTGCCCATCGGGGCGCGCGAGTTGCTGGCCGTGCTCGGTCCGGCAGAAGACGGCCTGACACTGCAGCTGGACCAGCCCGAGTGGCTGGCGCAGGAAGGCGAGCTGTCGCTGAATCTGTTCGAAGGCAACACCCGGCTGTATTCGGTCGCGTTCTCGATCGGCCGCCGAAAGGGCCAGCCGACGATGTACGTCGGCGCCATCCAGGGCCGCTCGACCGAGGGCATCAGCGAGCGCTACGCTGAGCTGACCAAGCGTCTGCATGGCTGCCGCCCGCGAGACCTGGTGCTGTTGGCCACGCTTCTGCTGGCCGAAGCGATGGGCATCGAGCGCGTTTACGCGATCAGCGATTTTTACCGTCACCATCGGCACGCCCGCCTGTTCGCGCGCTACGACCGGAACATTCCGACAGCCGACTATGACGAGATCTGGCGTGATCGCGGCGGTGTCGAAACCGTTGACGGTTTCTTTGCGATCGAGACTGGCTTCAACCCCCGCCCGCTGGACAGCATCCCAGCAAAGAAACGTGCCATGTACCGCCGTCGCTACGAGATGCTGACCGAGCTGCGCGAGCGCATTCTCGCGGTGGCCGAGGCCAACCGGCCTCCTGCACAATTGCAACGCGAACCGGCACTTTGATCTGCGGCCGGGCGCTGCCCGACCCATGACCACTGTTCTGCTCACCGGTGCGACCGGCTACATCGGCTCGCACACCTGGCTCGCCTTGCAAGCGGCCGGCTTTTCAGTCGTCGGTCTCGACGACTTCTCCAACAGCTCGCCCGAGGTGCTGAAGCGCCTGCACGAGTTGAGCGGCATCGCCCCGGTGTTCGAGCGCGCCTCCATTGCCGACGCCGCCGCCATGGAGGCTGTCTTCAGCCGCCACCGCATCGACGCGGTCGTGCATTTCGCCGCTTTCAAGGCGGTGGGTGAGTCGGGTGCGCAGCCCCTGGCCTACTACGCCAACAACCTCGGCGGCCTGGTGACCACCTGCGAAGCGATGCGCCGCCATGGCGTGAAGGCGATGGTTTTCAGCTCCAGCGCCACCGTCTATGGCGTCCCGCAGTACCTGCCTTATGACGAGGCCCACCCGCTGTCGGCGATCAACGTCTACGGCCGCACCAAGCTGTACGGCGAGCAGATCCTGCGCGATCTCGAAGCGTCCGATCCGGCGTGGAAGATCGCCTGGCTGCGTTATTTCAACCCGGTCGGCGCCCATGAAAGTGGCCGCATCGGCGAAGACCCACGGGGCGTGCCAAACAACCTGATGCCCTACGTCACCCAGGTGGCGGTCGGCCGGCGCGAGGTCCTGCAGGTCTTTGGCGGTGACTACGACACGGCGGATGGCACGGGAGTGCGTGACTACCTGCACGTGGTCGATCTGGCCGAGGGCCACGTGGCCGCGCTGCGCTACCTGCTGGACCAACGCGACTCGCTGACTGTCAACCTCGGGGCTGGCCACGGCCACAGCGTGCTCGAACTGGTGCGGGCCTTCGAACGGGCCAGTGGCCGCGCGGTGCCTTACCGCATCGTCGACCGCCGGCTGGGTGACCTGCCCGCATTCTGGGCCGATGCAACGCTCGCCCGCGAACGCCTTGGCTGGCAGACCCAGCGCGACCTGGACACGATGTGCGCCGACAGCTGGCGCTGGCAACAAGCCAATCCGAACGGATTCGTTTGCTGACAGTCCTGACGTTTTGTGGCTGGTTGACGCTCGACCGGTAGCTCCAGAATCGCGGCCACCCGCCGCCGGCGGCCGCTGCCTCGGCAGCCTACATAACCTCAGAGAGTTGCGTATGGCAAAGCGTTTCGTTGCGGCCGCGCTGGCGTTGACCGCCGTCCTGGCCGGTCCTGCTTTTGCTCAGGAGCAAGAGCAGGCGCAGGCATCGGGTCAGTCAGCGGCCCCGCTGGCCTCGGCCATCAAGGTCATTTTCGTCATCGCCTTCGAAAACCACGACTCGAAGCAGATCTACGGCAACAAGCAGGACGCGCCTTACATCAACAACGTGCTGTTGCCGGCCTACGCCCACTCGACCAACTTTGGTGACGTGCTGCCGTCGCTGCCAAGCGAGCCGCACTACGTGTGGATGGAGGCCGGCACCAACAAGTTCTCCGACCACACCTTCACCGGCGACGGTGACGCCAGCTCCAGCAACAGCACCGGCAGCACCGCGCACCTGGTGACGCAAATCAAGAATGCCGGCAACGGCACGAGCTGGATGTCATACCAGGAGGGCCTGAACAGCAGCACCGGCAAGTGCCCGATCGCATCGGACGGTCACTACGCCGCCAAACACAACCCGTTCGTGTTCTTCCGCGACGTGTCAGGCAGCCCGCCGTCGAAGAACAACAGCTACTGCGTGGCCCACCACAAGAACTACAAAGCCCTCGCCGGTGACTTGGCCGCCGGCACTGTGGCGACCTACAACTTCGTCACGCCGAACGAGTGCAACGACATGCACGGCGACTCGGGCTGCCCGATCAGCAACGAGATCAAGTCCGGCGACACCTGGCTGAAGAAAAACCTGCCGCCGATCATCGACTACGTCAACGCACACCAGGGCGCGATCTTCCTGGTCTGGGACGAGGGCAGCAACACCAACCTGATGCCGTTCATCGCTGTCGGCCCGGGTGTCAAGAAGGGCTACACCAGCACCGTGAAGCTGGACCACAGCTCGCAGCTGAAGTCGATCGAAGAGATCCTGCAACTGGCGGTGCTGCCGACGGTCAGCGGCGCCAACGACTTCAGCGACCTGTTCGAAGCCGGGCAGTTCCCTTGACCTAGGGCGCGCGCAGCGCCGCCCCGTCAAGTGGCGTGCGCGGATCCGGCTTTGCCAGCCCGCCAGTCAACCTCCGCGCAGCCCCACCGAGCGCGCGCAGCGCCGCTCATTCAAGTGGCGTGCGCGGGTCCGGCTTTGCCGGTCCGCTGCGCGAGCCCCCTCGGGGGGCTTTGCTCGGACATGAACAGTCCTGAGGACTGTTCGTGCCTAGCAAAGGGCCGGGCCTCTGGCCCGGCGCGGCCTGCATGGCAGGCCCCGGTAGGGGCCGTGGGGGCTCCATAATCCGGCCCATGGCAAACCCTGTGACGGAGCTGCTGCTGCCCGCGGCGACCGACCGCTTCATCTTGCTGGCCAACCACGTGCTGCAAAGCGCGCCGGCGGCCACCGACCGGCTCAAAGCCCACGCTGGCCGCGTGCTGCGCATCGAAGTCGACAACTGGCGCGTGCCGCTGCCGCCGCCCCCGCCGCTGGCCTTGCGGATCACGCCAGCCGGCCTGTTCGAGGCGGCTGCGGCCGCCGGTGGCGCCGAGCCTGAAGCCGACCTGCGCCTGCGCGTCGACGCGGCCCACCCGCTGGACGCTGCCCGCCGCGTCGCCACCGGCGAACTGCCGCCGCTGCAGATCGAAGGCGATGTGGCGCTGGCGTCCGACATGAGCTGGGTCGTCGCCAACGTGCGCTGGGACATCGCGGCCGACCTCGAGCGTGTCTTTGGCCCGCTGGTGGCCGGTGGCCTGGCCCAAGTGGGCGACAAGCTGGCCGCGACCGCGCGCACCTTGGCCCAGGGCGCCGCCAGCGTCTGGCGCAAGCCCTGATGGCCGCCGATCTGGCGCATCAAGCCGCCCCGCTGACGCTGCCAGCCGCCGGGCCGCAGCCCTGCGTCGGCTGAGGCGCGTCCCATGCGCTTCGTCCTGCGGCTGCTCCGCATCGTCATCACGCTGCTGCGTTACGGCATCGACGAGCTGGCGCTGTCGGGCTTTCGCCAGCGCCGCATCCGTGCGCTGGCCGGCGTGCTGACGCTGGGCCGCAGCTTCAGCCTGCCGCGCGGTGTGCGCCTGCGCATGGCGCTGGAGCACCTGGGCCCAATCTTCATCAAGTTCGGCCAGGTGTTGTCGACCCGGCGCGATCTGTTGCCGCTGGACGTGGCCGACGAGCTGGCCAAGCTGCAGGACCGCGTGCCGCCGTTCCCGGCCGACCAGGCGCGGGCGATCATCGAGTCCGAGCTGCGCCGCCCGCTGGACAACGTGTTTGCGCTGTTCGACGACGTGCCGGTCGCCAGTGCCTCGGTGGCGCAGGTGCACTTCGCCACCTTGCTCGACGGCCGCGAAGTGGCGGTCAAGGTGCTACGGCCGGGCATGCTGGCGGTGATCGACGATGACCTGGCGATCCTGCACATGCTGGCGCGCTGGGTCGAGCGCATCTCGGCCGATGGCCGGCGGCTGCGCCCGCGCGAGGTGGTGTCCGAGTTCGACGTCTACCTGCACGACGAGCTCGACCTGGTGCGCGAGGCGGCCAACGCGGCCCAGCTGCGGCGCAACATGGCCGACCTGCCGCTGATCCTGGTGCCCGAGATGCACTGGGACCTGTGCAGCCGCAACGTCTGCGTGATGGAGCGGATGAAGGGCCTGCCGGTCAGCCACGTGGGCCGGCTGCGCGAGGCCGGTGTCGACATCAAGAAGCTGGCCCGCGACGGCGTCACGATCTTCTTCACCCAGGTCTTCCGCGACGGTTTTTTCCATGCCGACATGCACCCGGGCAACATCCAGGTCAGCGTCGCGCCTGCCACCTTCGGCCGCTACATCGCGCTGGACTTCGGCATCATCGGCACGCTGACCGACGCCGACAAAGAGTATCTGGCGCAGAACTTCATCGCCTTCTTCCGGCGCGACTACAAGCGCGTGGCCGAGTTGCACGTCGAATCGGGCTGGGTGCCGCCGAACACGCGGATCGACTCGCTCGAAGGCGCGATCCGCGCGGTCTGCGAGCCGCAGTTCGACCGGCCGTTGAAAGAAATCTCGCTCGGCCAGGTGCTGATGCGTCTGTTCCAGACCTCGCGCCGCTTCAACGTCGAGATCCAGCCGCAGCTGGTGCTGCTGCAAAAGACGCTGCTCAACGTCGAGGGCCTGGGCCGCCAGCTCGACCCCGACCTGGACCTGTGGACGACCGCCAAGCCCTTTCTCGAACGCTGGATGGACGAGCAGGTCGGTCCGCGGGCGCTGTGGCGCCGGCTGAAGGACGAGGCGCCGCACTACGCCAAGCTGCTGCCCGAGCTGCCGCGCCTGCTGCACGATGCATTGGCCCGCAGCGCCGCTTCGCCACCGAACGACAACAGCGCGCTGCTGGGTGATCTGCTGCGCGAGCAACGCCGCACCAACCGGCTGCTGGCTGGTATCGGCTGGGGATCCATCGGCTTTTTGCTGGGGATCGTGGCGACGCGCCTGCTGGCGCAGCGCGTCTGGTGGGGTTGAGCGCGGCACCGACACCAAGGTCGGTACCGCGTCCCGGGCGCCCACCGGCGCCGTCGTGGCTCAGCGGCCCGACTTGAAGCGCGTGAAGATACGCGTCTGAACGCGCCGGACGTCCTGCGGCACGCTGTCCGGGGGCGTCATCTTGGCCATGTCGGCGGCGTCGAGAAAGACCGACTTGTTCTCGGCCACGTTCTTGTTCACCAACTTGAGCGAAGCCTTGTTCGGGTTCGCGTAAAAGACCTTGTTGGTCAGCGAGGCGTGGACCTCGGGCCGCAGGATGTAGTTGATGAACAGATGGGCATTCTTCGGGTGCGGTGCGTCGACCGGAACAGCCATCGAGTCGAAGAACAGGGTGGAGCCCTTGGGCGGAATCAGCGCTTCCAGGTGGACACCGTTCTTGGTTTCGATCGCCCGTGCACGCGCGATGTTGATGTCGCCTGAATAGCCCATCACCGCGCACAGCGAACCAGCCGCCATTTCCTGGATGTAGCCCGACGACGAGAAGCGCGTGACGTAGGGCCGCACCTTCATCATCACATTGGCGGCCGCCTCGTAGTCTGCCGCCGTGCGGCTGTAGCCGCTCTTGCCGGCGTAGATCATGGCCACCGGCAACACTTCAGAGGCCGAATCCAGCCAGCTGACGCCGCAGCCTTTGAGCTTGGACGCATAAGTGGGGTCGAAGATCAGCGACCAGGCGTTCTCAGGCATCGGCAGGTCGCCCAGGGCTTTCTTGACCTTGTCCACGTTGATGCCGACTGTCACGAAGCCCCACAGCCAGTCGACCAGGTACTGGTTGCCCGGGTCCACGTTGGCCATCTGTTTGAGCAGCTCGGGGTCGAGGTTGTTCCAGTTGCTCAACTGCGAGCGGTCCAGCTTCTGGAAGAAGCCTGCTTCAATCTGTTGCTTGGCGAAATGCGCACTGGGCACGACGATGTCGTAGCCGGTCTTGCCCGCCACCAGCTTGGCGTGAAGGATCTCGTTGTTGTCGTAATTGTCGTAGTGGACCTTGATGCCGGTTTCTTTCTCGAAATTCTTCAGCGTGTCGTCGGCGATGTAGTCGGACCAGTTGTAGATGTTCAGCACCTTGGGCTCGTCCGCGGCACGGGCCGCGCCGGTACCCGCGGCGAGGAAACACAGGGCGAGGGTGGTGGGCCAACCTGCGGCCCGTGCCATGCGCGTCAAAGCATTTGTCACGTTGATCTCCTTGTAAACAACCGGTCGCGGCCCCTTGGCGCGGGTCGACCCACTGACAAATTCTAGGGTCGGGCTGGTGGACGAGATGGCAACGCGCCGACGCTGTTGGCGGTGGACCGACTGGCGGTGTCGTTGGCGCATGCCGTAGGGCCAGCCGAGCTTGCCGAGGGTTGACGCCGTATAATTGAAAGTTATTCTTTTGAATCAAGTATTTAGCCATGCCGATCTACGCCTATCGCTGCGCGGCCTGCGGCCATTCGCGTGACGTGCTGCAAAAGCTGTCCGACGCGCCGCTGACCCAATGCCTGGCCTGCGGGGCCGAGCAGTTTGCCAAGCAGGTCACCGCGGCCGGCTTCCAGCTCAAGGGCACGGGCTGGTACGCCACCGACTTCCGCAACGGCGCCAGCAGCAGCGCTGCGGCCCCGGCCACCAAGACCGACACTCCCGCCGCCACCGGTGGCGACAGTGCGCCGGCCGCCGACACCGGCAAGTCAGCCGCGGCCAGCAGTGGCAGCACGCCCTGCGGCGGCTCCTGCGCCTGCCACTGAGCACCGGTCGCGCCGCCACCGCCCGCCCGGACCACCTTTTGAAAAAATACCTCATTGCCGGCCTGCTGACCTGGCTGCCCCTGGCCATCACCATCTGGGTGCTGCTGTGGGTCCAGGGGCTGCTGGACGGCATGTTCAAGGGTTTCCTGCGCTTTGCGCAGGCGCTGCTGCCTGTGGGGGCTGCCGAGTCGCTGCAGGCGCTGGGCCAATGGCCGGGCCTGGGCGTGGTGGTGATGATCACGCTGATGCTCATCACCGGCATCTTCGTCACCAACCTGTTCGGCCAGTGGTGGCTGAAGCAGTGGGATGCGCTGATGAACCGCATCCCCATCGTCCGGTCGATCTACAGCTCGGTCAAGCAGGTCTCTGACACCCTGTTCTCCAGCAACGGCAACGCCTTTCGCGAGGCGGTGCTGGTGCAGTACCCGCACGCCGGCTCGTGGACGATCGCCTTCGTCACCGGCAAACCCGGCGGCGAAGTGGCCGACAAGCTGAGCGGCGAGCACGTCAGCCTGTACGTGCCGACCACGCCGAACCCGACTTCGGGCTTCTTCGTGATGATGCCGCGCACGGCCATCCATGCGCTGGACATGAGCGTCGACGAGGCCCTGAAGTACATCATCTCGATGGGCGTGGTGGTCCCGCCACCGCACACGCCCCCGGCCGGCCTGGTGCCCGTGCCGGAGGGGGCCGACCCCAATCGGGCGGGCTGAGCAGCCGCCGCGTCCGGCGCTCAGTCCTGAGGGTTGACCACCCCGCCCCGACAGCCTCCAATCGCGGATTCCACCGCACCCTTTGCGCGCCGACGCTCCTTTTCCGCGGGCGCGCCAACAGACACCAAGAAGCACCGGAGTGCATCCATGAGAACCACCTACTGCGGCCTGGTCAGCGAAGCGCTGATGGGCCAGACCGTGACCCTGATGGGTTGGGCCCACCGTCGCCGCGACCATGGCGGCGTGATCTTCATCGAACTGCGTGACCGCGAAGGCCATGTGCAGATCGTCTGCGACCCCGACCGGCCCGAGATGTTCAAGACGGCCGAAGGCGTTCGCAACGAGTTCTGCCTCAAGGTCGTTGGCCTGGTGCGCGCCCGCCCGGACAACAAGGAAAACGCCAACCTCGCCACCGGCAAGGTCGAGGTGCTGTGCCATGAGCTCGAAGTGCTGAACCCGTCGGTCACACCGCCGTTCCAGCTCGACGACGAGAACCTGTCGGAAACCACGCGCCTGACGCACCGCGTGTTGGACCTGCGCCGCCCGCAGATGCAGAAGAACCTGATGCTGCGTTACCGCGTGGCGATGGAAGTGCGCAAGTTCCTCGACGCGAACGGCTTTGTCGACATCGAAACCCCGATGCTGACCAAGTCGACGCCCGAAGGCGCTCGCGACTACCTCGTGCCCAGTCGCGTGCACGACGGCCACTTCTTCGCGCTGCCGCAGTCGCCGCAGCTGTTCAAGCAGCTGCTGATGGTGGCCGGTTTC
>Ga0307515_10009633_pt1 | contig 18640 bp, 15 predicted proteins | sample 17_EM_MG_FD_194513 | JGI IMG/M metagenome (GOLD analysis project Ga0307515, IMG submission 194513) | Populus trichocarpa ectomycorrhiza microbial communities from riparian zone in the Pacific Northwest, United States - 17_EM | ecosystem: Host-associated > Plants > Roots > Unclassified | place...
TGAAAAACAAATCCTACAACAACATTCATACAATTATTAAGAACAAAAACAATTAAAAATAAAATAAAAAACAAATATAGTGAAAAAAACACGAAAAAAAAAGAAAAAAAAAATCTTACCTTAATGTAGTTGCAAGTGAAGCTAAGAAGAGAAAAAAAATTCATAAAGTATACTAATTAAAAAAATTGAGAAGAAAAAAGAAGAAAGGAGAATAAGACATACATGAGCATGGAGGAGAAGAGAAGGAGTTGAGGAGAGGAGAGAAGAAAAAAAAATGGATATTGATGTTTTTTACATATGGGGGAAAAGAAGAAGAAGAAGAAAGGAGACGGGTCTGTTGTGAAATTAGGGATTTTAGGCTTTTTATTGGAGTGTTTTACCGATGGATAATTAAATATTGATATTTTTAATCATTCTGTCGGTAATTCCGTTGGTAAAATTATCACGTCATCATTTTTTTTACTTTGTTTTAATTATTTTATTTCCTACTATAATTTCCTCGATATATACCGAGAGAATATTGCCGTCGGTAAAATCCATCGGTATATTTTCGACGGAAATCCTTTCGATATTTCCGTATCAATTTTCTAGTAGTGGGTTGTTAAAGACTTTGTAAATAATTCTGTTAAATTATCATTTGACCTAATTTGCTTGATATCAATTTTTTCTTTCTGTTGAAGCTTATGAGTATAAAAAAACTTTGATAAGATATGATTTGTTTTGTATCCTTTTTAATGTGGCCTCCTCTAATTTGAGTGATACAGAAAACATTATCTTCAAACAATATTATGGGACTATTTTTAATGGTTGATAATCCATATTTTTTTTATGTACTGAATAATTGATCTTAGCCATATACATTCTTGACTTGCTTCATGGATTGCAATAATTTCTGAATGATTTGATGAAGTAGCCACTAATGTTTATTTGACAGATCTTTAAGAAATTACAATACCTCCATATGTAAACATATAACTTGTTTGTGATCTCTCTTTGTGGGGATCAGAGAGATAACCTGAATCTGCATATCCAATTAATTATAAATTTGATCTATTATAAAATAACCTCATTTTAGTTGTTTTGCGGAGATAGCGAAATATATGTTTGACCACATTCCAACATTTTTTTTTATGGGAGTGGAACTATATTTTGCCAATAAATTGACTACAAAAGCTATATCTGGTCTTGTATAATTTGCAAAATACATGAGTGCTCCAATAACACTAAAATATGGTACTTCTTGACCAAGAATCTCTTCTAACAGCCATAAAAAATCTTTATTCACATCAAGTGATCGAACAACCATAGATGTACTCAAAGGATGAACATTGTCCATATTAAAGTGCTTCAAGATCTTTTCTGTATATGTCGATTGATGGATAAATTTTCTAATTGAAATATGTTCAATTTGTAAACCAAGATAAAATTTTGTTTTTTCAAGATCTTTTATCTCAAATTCATCTTTCAAATAGGTTGCAGTTTTTGTGAGCTCTTCATGAGTACCAATAAGATATAAATCATCAACTTATACTATAACAATAACAAATCTAGATATTGTTTTCTTAATAAAAATACATGGGCAAATCTCATTATTCTCAAACTCTTTTTCTAGAAGGTATTCATTAAGATGATTATATCACATTCGACCAGATTACTTTAACCCATATAAAGATTTTTATAGCTTAATAGAATAAACACTTCTGGGTTTATCATAAAAGGCTTCATGCATTTTGAATCATTTAGAGATTTTCATATGGATATCTTTATCTAATGATCCATAGAGATATGTTGTAACTACATTCATTAAACGCATATTTAGAGTTTATGAGACTACTAATCGAATTAAAAATCTAAAAGTGATTGCATCCATAGCTGGAGAATAAGTTTCCTCATAATCAATGCTAGGTCTTTGTGAGAAACCTTGTACAACAAACCGTGCCTTGTATCATACCTCTTGAAATTACATTCTCTATATTGTTGTTACAGGACAAAATTTGAGGCATGAAAAATAGAGGATGTTTTCTCTAACATTTGTTTTCCTGTGGAATTTTCACCATATAATTTCAACTATGATGCAATTTTAAAAAGAGTAGAATTATATTCACTAACTGATTTCAAATCTTGCAACTTCAGGTGCAACCAATCATAACGAGCTTGGAGGATATAATAAATTTTTGGTGGTCATAGCTTTCCTTTATATTTTGCCACAGAACAAGAGGATCTTTTGTTGTGAGATATTCAACTTTTAATTCTTCATGGAGATGGTGGCGAATGAAAATCATTGATTTTGCACAATTCTGCAAAGATGCGTTAGTTTCTTCTTTGATGGTCTCTCTAAGATTCATAGCTTTCAGATAAATCTCAACGTCAAGGATCCATGACAAAAAAGTTATTATCAAATATATCAAGAGCAGTAAATTCAAATGTCGCCAGATTCAACATTATCTATATAAAAAAAGAAAACAACTTATTAAATAAAATCATGAATATAAAAGAAAAAAATCAGTCTTTGAAGACTGTTATTCAATTCTTTAGAAATATTAGTTCTTCGAGAATTATATTTAATTTATTTAATTCTTCAGAAACTTACAATACTAGTTGTTCAAGAACTTTAAATCTTAATGAATAAAAAGGAAAGAAAATTTATCAAAATAAGTTACAAAGCCAAATATATTTAATAAAATATGAACAATAATGAAAAGAGAAAAAATATTGAAATTGATACAAGCCATATAACATAAGAGTTTATGTGTATCAAGATTTCTATATAAATTAAGTTGGGTAATCGTGCTAATAACGTGTTAAAAAATTAAGACCAAGTAAGAATATGTATATTTAGAATAAAATTTAAAAGAGAAGTTTATTTATTTTCTTGTATATTTTTTTTAATATTTATAATACAAGACAAGTAATTTATTTATAAGGGGAAGAAACATTAAAAGATATTAAAAAATTAAATGTTATGAAAAATCTAAACTAAATTAAGAGATTCAAAATATATATATCTTTTTCATTGTTTGCCGCACAGTACTTGAATGGAAAGGAAAAGAAAAAAAGGTTGTCGAAGGTAGATTATATTCCAAGGAAAAGTGTACTTGCTAGTCGGTACCGAGGGCCCCAACCCCAGGAGGAGGAGGAGGAGGAGGAGGAGGAGGAGGAGGAGAGGACCACGTAGACAGGATTTCTCCATGACACTTAAATTTCTTTTCCTCTTTTATTTCCCTTTTGACCGTTGAATTGATTGCCTCCTCAAGACATAGATATCAAAAGGAAATTAAACAATCGTAAGTAGCAAGACAGACGAGATCCCTCGAGCATCTTCGCTTTCTAATTCTAATTTCAAGGAGAGGAAGATTTACAAGAAGCCCATGCCCAGCAGAGCCTGTACCTTTAGAAGGCCCAAAGTGATATTTCGCTTTGATCGGCTTACTTCCACTTATATCTGGCTGGAGTGGACTCAACCTCTCAAACTACATCTTGGGCCGGCTCTAATATTTCTAAAGCCCATACTCTCACATGGGCCACCGTTCTGAAGAAGCGAGTGCGACTCTGACCCGCTCTGCTTCTTCTACGTTTGTGTTTGAAAATTGCAGTCTAAGTGAAAATCTATCACTTGCAGGCCGCATCACTCTTTGCAAATCCGTGCTCATGTCTGTTCCACTTTATCCGATGCAATCCATTTTACTGCCAAAATCCATCTTCCATGAGATAGAGAAGATATGTGGTCGATTCATTTGGGCAGATTATGAAGGCAGTAAAAAGGTTCACTTGATTAAGTGGAAGAAAATATGTCAGCCGAGATTGGAGGGGGGGTAGGAATGCGAGATATGCATTGCATGAATAAGGCTTCTGTCATGAAACTAGGGTGGAGCATTATGAATGACATGAATGGTCTTTGGACTTGTGTTCTTCGATGCATGTATGGCTGGTCACAGGAATGTACATCTGATCCCAAGGCTAAGGGCAAAGATTCCCCTTTGTGGAAAGCAATCTATAAGGTCTGGTCGCAGGTGAGGGCAGGAACAATGTGGTCTGTAGGGAATGGAAGGAAAGTCCTCTTTTGGAATTGAAAGACGTGTGGCTTGATGGTTATGGGGCTCTAAGTCATCATACAACTCACGAACTGTCAGAAGCAGAGGGGAATGCGACCGTAGCGGACATGGTAAATGAGAGAAATCATTGGAAGTGGGAGCTTTTTGCTCATCTTCTCCCGGTGCAAGTAGTTTTGGTTTTAGCAAGCCATTCACCTCCTAGTAATGAACTGGAGGGAGATGCATCGTATTGGAGACACTCTTCTAGTGGACAATTCACAACCAAATCTGTTTATTTGTTTCAGGTGAGGGATGCTAACTCCCTATGGAACCGATATGGAGGCTGATTTGGCGTTGGAAAGGGCCTGAGAGAATCAGAAACTTCTTGTGGCTGGTGGCTCATAACAAATTGCTGACTAATGATCAAAGAGTAGCTAGGCATCTGACTGATAATGCTTGCTGCCATCTTTGCCCTTCAGTTAGGGAGGACACCATGCATGTGTTGAGAGATTGCTTTGTAGCACGTAGCACATGGACTTCACTCCTAAAGCCACAGTACAGGAGGGGTTTTTTTTTAATTCAGAGATTGATCTGTTAATTTTTCTGTGATTGTGTATGCATAAAGCAGTATTCCGAAAGAAGCCGGACAGAGTGAACAGGCATGCAGTGTTGTAAATAAAGACACTAAAAACCAATGAACGATGCACTTCAGAGAGGGCAAAGATCGATCCTGCATGTATTTCATGGTGCAGCTGAGAGATACTGGGAAAACAAATTCTCTAAATATATTACACAACTTTTGGCCATGCATCTGCCTAAAATTGAAGAAATCATTGCTTCCTCGTATAGATCTAAAGACAATAAGTGCACTGTACAAGAGAAGATAAATTGAAAGCTTTCACAATCTCTAAAGCACTGGAAAAGGTCAAAATCAACCTCATCCACAGAGCACCATTGAAGTAGTTGGACTTTCAATTGATTGGGAGGAGAAAGAAAAAAAAGGAAGAGATTACAAACGAAACTACATGGTAAAGTTCTATTGCACCTTCAGATGCTGTCTTTCATACTAATCTTTATGCTTTGTACTTTAATTGACAACTGTAGCTTATGATCCTCAATATCTTTTAAAACTGAAAGGAGGTTAGCTCGGTATACCTCACACTTTCGATTTGCATGCTCCAGTTCATCTCTAAGTTCTTGGATTTTCTTATCCATATCCTTCTGCAAAATAGCAACAATAAGAAGACAGTTGAAAACAGGCCTAAGATCATCATAATACAGATATCTTGTTGCACTGCCATATAAGAAATGCGAGCACTAACTGACATGCAGAGGATCTCAAAAGAAAACCTACAATGCATCTGAAAAACAGTATAAGATTTCACTCTTACAAAAGAAACGAAGAAAACATTCCACGCCCAAATTTGCATAGGACTTGTGCTGGTTAAGAAGCCTTCTTAGTGAAAAGCCAAACTTTCAGGTTGAGTTACAAATTATATGTGCCTTTCTCCTTGTATTTTCCAAAACGTCTACTTATAATTCCATAAAGGGAAGTAATTTTTTTTAGGATTTCATAATGAAGTCACCACAATCAAGAGACTTAGATTTCCCTGACGTATGGATTTGACCTTTGTTTTTCTTTCAGAACATCTACTCAGGGCAATAACTCAATACGGGTCTTCAGGAGGTCATGAGATCTAAAATTCCAAAATTTAGGATGCAATCAGTTAATGATTCTAGTGAAATTTCCATGAATTAAATGACCACGACCATATCTATGTTTTAACATTACTAACATAGAAATATAAAGAATATCAAGGGCTCTTAAGCAACTAACCCTACCAAAAACCACAGATAGGGAAAGAATGCCAGTAGGCCAACATGTTTGCAAGGGTTTCAAAAGCTTGAGTGTACATGCATGGACAAAGGCCTGCGATTATCACTTTTTTAGAGATTGTCATAAGGAGGATGAGGTTCTGAAAGTGGTCATAAACTCAGATGCCATTGGATCGCTAAATAGAAGCTAGTCATGATAATTTTTACATCAAAATTTTGGGTCATCAAGATGGAGAGAAAAGTTCAACATTTAGCAGAAAACCAATTTGATAAGGAGCTAAAAAAACAGAAAATGAACGTAGATTGTAGAAAAATGGTATATACATGTAGGTCTGTGGAGAAATAAAGCAGTAGACAGTAATAAATGAAATCAATTGACATCATGTGATTGCAAGAAAATGGATGAAACATGAAGCGTGGTAAATGGAAAATGATTCTAACCTCCGACAAAATTTGGCCAGAGCTCCCCAGATGATTCCCACTGGTATAATTAGCCCTAATCCCATTGCTTGCCATGTCCCCTCTATTCCGGCTATTCACAACACTAGTTCTCCCCTCATTCTTTGTTGCCAGTGCAACTCTTGTTGTGGCCTCTTGCAGAGCAACCATCGCCACATTGTAAGTGTCTAGGGACTTGGATCCTTCATCTACAAATTTGAAAGCCTCATGGCGTAGGGTGTTATATCGAACAGTATGAGATTCGAGATAGCCATTATATACATCAGAGGGGTGTTCTTCCAATATGACATTGCTCTTGGCATTTCTTGTCCATCGTTTCAAAATGTAATGTGATGGGAGGGTAAGCACATTGGTGACTCTAAAGACTGCCAACACATGTCTGCATAGAAGGCCAGAGAACTCAAACATCTGGCAGCTACATCTCGCCTTCATCTCCAAAACATTGAATTTAACATAGTAAGCTTTATGATCTTCCCCAAACTTGGCAACTTGGTACATAATGCTCTCCCCATCATCTTCTGCTTTGGATGCCATGAAAGTTAGCGTCCCAACTAGCTCCTCTTGAAATCTTGCAAACAATTTTCTAGTGTAATGCCCGGATGCTTGTTTCTCCATTGGAGATGGGGTCTTCAAAACTGGGTTTGTGTTCATCGTATCATAATCTGCTTTTACTTCTTTTTCATTTCGACTCTCTATAGCTTTCTCATACAGCTTAAAGAAATGGCTCAGATTGGTTGAAGCATTCACGTAACCATCAAAGTATGAGTTCATGCTATCACTTCGCTGAGTTATAGACATCTCTGCAAAAAAAGCATCCCGCAGATACACAGGGACCCACTGCCTGCGATCAGAATATATCGTTTGAAGCCACTCATGATGCCGGAGTTCATATCTATCAACAAGCGACAACCAGCAGGATTCAAATTCCTCAATCGACTCGGTGAGGTTAACACATTTATGAAAATCTGCCTCAAAACTTGGATGTTTGAGTAACACATGGGACAACTTCTCCTGGCATTTCTTGAAGATATGCCATTTGCAAAAGCGATGTCGAGTCTTGGGGAAGACCTGCATGATGGCTGAACTTATTACTGCATCATGATCGGTGGTGATCGACACTGGATGATGGCCTGACATTGCCGTGAGCCACGTCTGAAACAGCCAAATAAATGACGCTTCGGTCTCATTCAATAAGAAAGCACAACCAAACAAAACAGGCTGTCCATGATGGTTAACACCAGTTAAGGGCGCAAAGGGCAAGCGATACCTGTTGGACCTGTAGGTGGTGTCAAACGTAACAGTGTCTCCAAAATAACTGTAGTTTGCCCTAGCTCTTGGATCAGACCAGAACACATTGCCCGTGAACTGGTCATCACCCCCCTGGAGAGCATAAAAGAAATTGGGGTTCTCCGTGTGCATTTGCCTCAAATAATCCAAAAGGAGCTGGATGTCTCCTTCCATGCTCTTCTGACGATTGTTCCTCATGTAGTTCCTGCAATCAACCTCTGTAAATCCAACTTTGCTAATTCCACCATACTCCTTAATCAAGGCAGACATAATCCTACGAGGGCCCATTCCCGCAGCCTGCAATGTATCGACCAAAGTCTTAGCAGGGCCAGATATTTGCCTGTGTGAACGGAGGCAATGCACCTGATCAAGAGGGACCAACTCATGATTATGTCCCCTAACAAAACCGGAGACAACCCATTTGCCAGAATCCTGCATTTTGACAGACAAAGAAGCTTTGCAACCAACTCGAGTAATAACACGGGGACGCTTGATCTCTCTATCCTTAGTACGCTTCTCATTCAAATTCCTAAAACCCTCTTTGGCACACACAAATTGTCTCTGAATAATAGCTCCATCACGCCTAGAACGGCGGGACGAGCTGACACGGGTACTAAAGCCAACACGCCTAGCATAAGAATTGTAAAAGGCCTTGGCAGCCTCTTCAGACTCGAATTCCATGCTCTCATAAGGCTCAAGATCCAAAAGATCACCCTCAGGAAGGTAAGTTTGAGTAGGAGGAGTGGAGGTGGAGCTGGGAAGAGGAAGAGGAAGGGGAGGAGTGGAAGGCAAGTCGTCATCAATATCAATGTCAACAGCATCATCATCAGCACCACTTCCTAAACCTATATCGAATTCAAGCACCTCATTTTCCATCTCCAATTCAATTCAATTATTTTTTTAATGTAATAAAAATTAAACTGACATGTACATATATCAGTCTGCTCCACTTAATAAAAAAAGAAATGAAGTAGTGGCAGTAGAATATAAGGAAATCAGAAACAAGTGGTAAAAAAGGAAACAACTGACCCTCACATAGAAACTGCTATTGATACTGATACTGATACTGATACGGATACAGAAACAGAAACAGCTCCAACTTTATTTCTTTTCTTCTGTTTTGAATGGGAAATACAGGGAGGGACGGAGGGAGGGGGAGTTTTCTAGGGTTTCGGAAACCCTAGAAGAAGGAAAGAGTTGTGAACCTTTTTTATTATATTGTTATTGATAATTGGTAATTAGGAAATTGTTATTGCTGTCGTTTAGGGTAAGTATGATGAAAAAAAAAAAAACAGAGTAGCAGAAGAAAGAAAAGGAGGAGAGAAATGGTGGTTTATTGAGGGATTAATTAATTAGGAGGGAGGGAGGGAGACGGAGGGATGTGCTATTCTACTGCGCTATCCAGTTTTATAGCTTGAACCTTGAACAAGGGCTGTTCGATGATGAGTAGAGATTTATTATTTAGTTTTGATCAAATGCAAGGGTGATGATGGGCCTTTTAATTACTCAGGACGGATGGAATGCGTCTAGGCCTAAACCCTAAACCCAAAAAACAATTATCAAATTAATGGAATGAAATACTCCATAAAATAACTTCACGGGGGCCAGTTTGCCAGACAGTGCCATCAGCCAACGATCTGCGCTGCCTTTTTTTTACCTTAACAAAACAAATTACAAGTCAGTTGAGCAGTCACTCTCCTCCTCTTCTCTTCTCTCCTCCGCTACCGCCACCACCAAAGTCTGGATAGGAGGTGACTTGAGCCATCAGATCAGTAGAATTCGGATTTGCTGTCACTTGAGCACACAGGGAAGAGATTTCCATGTCATCTTGCTCCCAAGATATGAAAGAAAGTTCTTAGGATCATGTCAAAACTCTGATTTTGTAGTGTAATTTGTTAAGTCACATTCACAGTTGCGCTTAGAGATCTAAATGGACAAGTTTATTTACGCTTGCTTTATTCTGCAATTAAGTAGCATAAATCATCACAATTGCATCATGCAAAGGGATGGATTCATTCACATGGGGACAGAGTTATGGAGGATTAGAAAACTACGCTTTTTTTTTCTACTGAATTCTCGCGAAAATATTTCTGGGATTATCATCAATATTTGACCTTAAGTTTACAGATTTTTCAGCATCCATCCATTCCTTCGTTACAGGTTACCTATGACCTTCCTAGTTGACAAGTCTTTTAGGAAATTACATGAAGAAAATACAAAAGGTGCAAAATCTCGTTCTATCTCAAACCTTTTAGTTTCTTGAACCGACTTGGATCTTGCAAGTGGTACAGTTCAGTAATCTAAGATTCTTGCATCTGGTGTTCACTCAACCTGAGGCGCTCAAGGGAACTGAAACCCTCCCCCAACTCCGTCAGCTGTTGCATTTGGCTTTTGTGGGCTAATGGCAATCCATAGCAAAGAGATTATTATGGCAATGAGACCAGACCAAACGAACACAATGGTTGGGGTCTTCCCTCTCCTCCCCATCAAGCCCTTGGCAAAAGGATACAAATGAGCCAACACCCAGAAACTAAAGAAAGCTCCACCAACAAACTTACTCCACTGCGGAACTGTGCTATAAATCGTCCTTATAAAAGCAAAGGCCATGGCAATTATGTTTGTCATGGCAATAACAATGGGCATAATCATCAAAGATGTCCACTTTACAAGATACAAGTCTGCATAGATATCGTCAACTTCATCTCCTGCAGACTTGGAAGTCAATGTGAAAGATATCTCAATTCCTGCAATCACCTTGAGAAGGCCTTGCATGACAGCAGCAAAGTGGGCACTGGTTCCAGAGATAAGCCAGAACTGTTCGTTCCTCCACCACTCTTCCAACTCTATACCAGACCATTTCACCTCTAGAATAGCCAGAACGACGAGGCAAATAGTTATGAGTAGCAAGTAGATTAAAAATGCAACGTCCAGAGTTTGGACAATGAAGTATCCGGAAAAAAGTGAGAGTGCAGGGAGAAAGCAATAGACGATCAAGAAAATCGAGGTGAATGGGTAGATGCCAACATTAAGATAAGCAAAGCGCTGGAGGAGTTTGAGACGCCTACTGGCCAAAAAGGCATTGTTTCTGGAGAAGAAAATCTCAACAGAGCCAGTTGCCCAACGAAGCACCTGGTGAAGACGGTCAGTAAGGTTAATTGGAGCTGAGCCACGAAATGCATCGCGCTTGGTTATGCAATAGACAGAGCGCCAGCCACGGTTGTGCATTCTATAGCCTGTCACAACATCTTCCGTGACTGAACCATAAATCCAACCCACTCTGTCCCCCCATTCAGTCTTGTCCTCATACCTAATATACACCAGCAAATAATAATAAGATAGAAGGTGAATATCTTGTAATCTATATATATCTCTTGTTGTTGAGAACCAAATAAACAGTCACAGGCACAGATAATGTTGTAATCGATAGCTAGAGTTGATTGATCATTGATGAAATGAAAAGTTTATGATACCAGCAAGAAATGACAGACACAGCTTCAGCAACTGTAGTGGCATCAAGTGGTTCACGAGGGACCCTCAAAGCACCAGGAGGACGGCCATACTTGACAGCAGGATGATCAGCTAGCGGCCGGCCTTGGAACTCGGCAATAGGAATAGATTCAGCCAGCAATGTAGAATTCCCAAACCGCTTGGGTAGCAGATTGAAATCAAGATCAGGATCAAATTCGGAAGTTGCTAAGGGAAGCGTCTCTGAATCTTTCTTTTGCTCCGTCTTGTTTGTATTGGGTGGATCAAATCCGTATAAAGCAAATCTTCTAAACATGCAACCCGTTCCAACATAAACCGGGCCCTGTAATGCATAGACTCATGTAAGATCAATCCATCCCTGTTACTATGTGTTTTCTAGTGATTAAAAATGGCAATAATTATATATATTAGTCTTAATTATTTCGTTAATTCTCAAGTACCTGAACACCATCAAGGGCACGCATGTTTCCATCAAAAAACACAGTATTGCGATTAGCATATCTATCATTAGGATCAATGCCTTCAAATCTCTGAGGGAACTGTATATAGCAGATATTTTCACCTCCTCTGTCCATCATGAAGCACATTCCTTCCCTGATTGCTTTGCAGTTGTAGATGTAGTGATCGCAATCTAAGTTGAGAATGAATGGACCATTGGATAGAACGGCAGATGCTCTTACAAGAGCATTCATGGCACCAGCTTTTTTGTTATGGTCATAACCTGGCCTCTTTTCTCGTGAGACGTACACAAACATAGGTAGACGTATATCCACATCTGTGAAGTCTATCATCTTATCATCCGTTCCTCCCATCAGTGGGTCAGGGCTAGGAGGCTTCAACATCACCTGCATCCACATGATCACAAATTAACATTATATACATATATATTATTGTCAAATTATTTAGAAGACAGGTTTTTGATCGAGGAAATACAAAATGATCACGAAGTAGTTTAGTACCTGAAGAATTCCAGCATGGTCACCTTTGGAATGTTCGGCAGCTGGGGACGCCCAAGTTCCAGGCCAATGGGTGCCATCAGCCATCCATGTAGCTTTCGGGACCTTTATTGGCTCCAAAGGATCACCTCCACTCTCCCTTATGTGCTTCAACATCTTCATTTCCTCCCTTGCATTGAAAGCATCCGATCTCCTCCTTATAGAATCTGGAAGCCCATTGATCCTCACCTTGAATTCATCGTACTCCCTTTTCATCTTCCTTCTATCTTTGACAAAATCAGGCCTGCTCTTGTTCTTAGTTGGATCAACTTTTAGGTTGAAGTAGGTTTCAGGATTCCTTGGCTCAATATTATGTTTTCGACAGAATGGAACCCACAAATCAGCAAAGCTTGCTGCCTCGGCCATTGCCTCAAAAGTGAGGAGCGCACCTCCATCATCTGAGATATAGCATGCCACCTTCTCTACAGGATAATCCACAGAGAGAATGGAAAGGATAGTGTTGGCTGTGACAAGTGGTGGCTCTTTATCAGGATCAGCAGTGGACACAAAGAGGTCAACACCAGGGAGATCAGATCGGCCACTGGGATTGGAAGGCGATGGCATGTCAAACTTGTCACGGAGGACCTCAAGATCAGTGGACCGGTTCATAGGATGAAGTTTGGGAATTATATCCAGGATCCACGAGAAAGCAAACCACACTTCACAAACCACTGACATACCCCACAACCATCTTGCATCATCATTTGGATTCACTATTCGCCAATGCAAGAAGAAAGCCAGCACCACCATTCGAATTAAAATCAGCAACCTGCAAATGTATATATATATACATATATATATACATGAGGAGATGTTGTACTAGCCTACCATTTTATCATTTTCATTTGTATTTGTATAATTCAGAAATGTTATGGAAAATGCCAAGATTTATGGATTATTTCCCGTGTGTTTAGTCTAAATACTCCATATCCTAATATATAGTTCTCCAGCTGCCACCACGGATGACAGCTTTATTTGGGCCTCGGAAAGCTGGATGGTACCCTTCGGAAGCAATTTAGTATGGGATCATAACTATGGGATTGCACTTGCATTACAAACTCAGTAAGAAACCACAGAACAGCACTTGCCCCGGCCGTTTCTATAATAACTCCTTTTTATAGCAGTTCATACTAGTTTCCTCTAAATTAACTGGGACATTTTAGTCTTCAATTAATATTGCAATTATTAATTATAAGAGCATGCAGTTTATAGTGAATTTATCCAAAATCAAGACAAAGATAGATGTAAGTTACCTGTAAGGGCTGATAACGGCTTGGGAGATTGGCTGTTCGCGACTGAGGGGCTTCCAAGGCTTATCCATATTTTCTAGGACGCCGCCTGGAAACTCTTCCTCGCCATCATCACCATACATGTCGTCTTGGGGCCAAAAGGCATTCCCATAGCCGTAAGTACCTTGTGTCTCAAACAACCACCTGTTGTGATCGAAATCTCCATTTTGGTTTCTCTTCATCACTGTCATGTTATTGTGATCACCACCTTTACCTGGAGGTGGCAATGGCAGCGCTCCACTGGAAAAATTTGGTATTTCATCATCGTAATCACCCACCTTGTACTGTTCCTTGCAACCTGGACACAAACCGGTTTCTTTTTGGGCGTCCATGTAGCAATCCCTGCAAATTTTGAGCCTGCAAAGCAAAATTAATTAATTAAATATGTTTCTGTAATTATGTCAAAACATGCATGCATGCTTGATGATTAATTATACCTGCATTCACAAGGTATGATATCATTTCCTCTCTCATCCTTCATGATCATGCCATCACAAGCAGGCATTGCACACGAAGAGCCCTTGGATCCAGCCATCTGAGGATGAGACACCTCCGATTCTATCACCTTGTCCATGAGATGGGCACGCGTAACGTTATTGAACCCGCCTGTAAAAAGAGAATTGGAAACGTATTGCTCTTCGGTCTTGACTGCCACGGACGTGTCCATTGGCTGATTGTCGGGTGTGAGAGGAATCTGCACCGTATAGTTCATGTAATCCAAACCGGATAATTCTCCAGAAATATCAATGTCATCTCTTGATAGACTAACATAGCGACCGCTTGAAGTTCGTCTAGCGAACTTGACAGTTTGGCTGTTGGAACCACGATTTCCCTGCTGGGAGCTGCTGTTGTTAGTGCTTACTGGGCTCCGTATGGCCTTCTTAGATGGTTGGGAAGATAGAGATGCCATTAAAACCAATTAAATAATATGAGGCTGCTGCTGCTGCTTGCTTGTTTAATGTTTCTTGACTAATAACCTAATCGATGACACAATAAAAACGCACCAAAACAACATTTGCGCCTCATCATCATCATGAATTTCTTGTATGAATGTACGTAATCATAGAAAAACTCACCAGAGAAATGAAAAGCCAAAGAGAAGAAGAAATTAAACTCTTGGATTGGAGAGAATATATTGGTTTGAAAGAGGATATATACATATTTATATACTTTATAATTGCGTGCTAACAACTTATACGTACCTACTTAATTAGTGTGCGATGAGTTGAAGGGAATTAAGACAGAAAAGAAAGATATGAGATGAGAGTAAAGGAATTGAAGGTGGAATTATTAGGTTGAACAAGGATTAATGCATGGTTAAAGGTGGGTGGGAGGCACGTCGGAGTGATGAATATGCATGATAAGAAAATAATCGGAAGCTAGAGGAGGTGGAGGTGGGATTTATTGTCGGCGACAAAGTCTAAATATTATATTAAAATACTATGGATGAAGGAATAGGAAGCGATAGCAAGCAAGTAGTAGTGCAGGCACGCTTCAGCACACCCCCCCTCCCCTCTCTCCTCCACGTTCATTTATATAATTACTACTACATATGTATTTATTTTATCGTAAATTAGGGTTTTGTTTACAAGGTCATATATGTGTATCATTAATTATGACAAGCCATTTGGTTTGGTGAAGGATTTATTAATTATATGCCTCAGTGATTCATTTTTAATCCAAATTCCAAGAAACAAGCCTATATAAATCTCTCACAAGCACACTCTAGAATTAATTAATTTTCAGTGTCTCGTATACATAGACAAGATTTCCTTTTAAATTTTTATATTTATGTGAATATAAATTTACATACAAATTTTTTCACCTAAAATAACAATACAAAGTTCTACGCAGTATAATAACATAACTAGACATAAAAAAAATATTAATCACAACAAAAAAACAAGTTCTGAAAATCCAATAAAAATGACCTATTAACAAGCTATGAGCTTTAAAAAAAATAATGAGATGGTGAATTCAACAACTCAATGACTTGATAACATTCAATATATACACACGAGATAAGACAACAATGAGAAATACACACACACGCACGTACGCACACATGCACAAATATGACTTTAGGTTCTTACATGAAAGTTTCTCAAATAGGTTATAACAAGAATAACATAAGGTATAGGTCATAACAAGAATATCATAAGGTAAGGCTCGTCAAAAAATCAAAATGCAATGAGCATGACGCTCTGTACAATGAGATGATCAGTCATCATAGGTTGGTGACTCCCCCGACCAACTAGGATTCAGATAAAATGTGCACAAAGACTAACATTGCCCTATTAGTATGGGTATTATGACTGGCATACCATAGATTCATATCATAATCAAACAAACAGATTCATATCTCAATGCTGAACTCATGACATCAATCAAATAAGAAGCAATCAATTCAGAAGTATATAAGGGTTCATATTAAAGATTTAGTTTCAATAAGTGATCATGCTTAATCATAAATAATAAATAAATAACAATATAAGAATTACCAAGAAGCACTATCAATTCCATATTAATAATTCAAGTATTTATATTAATCCTTTAGCAAATAAAAAATTATTCACTCATCTGACTCAAAAGTAGAAATAACACGGAAGCAAATACCGAAGGCAATCCTACTAATGTCTCACATGTAGAATATCAAGATTATTTAAACACAAAATGAGACATACTAAAAATGACTCAAAAATAATATACAATCTATTTAATACACTTAACTTAAGGTCTAACTCATAACTCTATATGTTTATGAACCAAACCGACCATTTTTTCTTAAAAACTCAAAAATCAAACGATTTCCTCGAAATCTAATTCAGAATAAAAAACAATCATAAAACTTGATAATAATTCACCAAATAAATCTCAATTATTCATCAAACCAATCTGAAAAAATAAAATTCCAGGTAGGGACCATTCTGCAATTTTCTCAGATTTTTAGAAGGTAAATTATAATTTTATCAAATTGAAAGACCAAACAGCAAATGTCATAAATTCATAACTATACTGAAATTTTGCCTATTGTTCATCCTCAAATCTGTCCATAATCTTGAATTATGCTCCAAGGATCAATTTGCTATATATCCAAAGCTCAAAGACTAAACTGTAAATTTTTAAAATTGAGGGACCAAACTAAAATTTTATCATCTTCAACCTCAAGACCATACTATCCAGATTTCCAACAAGAATGTTTCATGGTTTCTCAACACTCTTACTCTTACACCCAACACATCAATTAAACCAATTAATCTTAAAATTATTATTCATAACAAAATCATTTAAAATTCAACAATAACAATTAATCCATAACATTTTAATCAACTCATCAATTAAACCCGAAGCATAATCTTTGAAACCCTAATCTTCAACAAATTCAAAATCTTAACTAATAACAACTCTTATGCATATTAAAGCATAAAAATTACATTAACAACTTATTTCTTTTAATTTTATTCTTTTTTATGTTCCTTCTTCTCCTTTATTTTCTCTCCTCCTGGTTCTCTCTTTCTCTCTCTCTCTCTATCTTTAATTTCATATCTCTTTTTCTATTTTTTTTCTATTTATATTTATCAACTCATATGCAATTATCTCAATTCCCCTTATTTTATTATACTTAATAACTATCCCTTTAAGGGCATTGTTACCTTTTCCTATCAATTCTTTCTCTTTTATATTAAAATATTACAATCTCCTCACCTTATAAAAGTTTTATCCTCAAAACTTGACAAAAAGCTAACATTTACCGAGACTATAAAAAAGATGAAGATACTCCTCGCGCATCTTATCCTTGAGCTCTCATGTCACTTCCTCACGTGAATGGCCTTTCCACTTCATCTTCACTGAAGCTATATCCTCCGATCTAAGCTTCCTTACTTGTTGGTCCACTATAGTTTCTAGTTGCACCTCATAGGTCATATCATCTTTAAACTCAATTAGTTGAACCTTTAACACATGAGATGGATCCGACATATACTTCTGTAGCATAGAAATATGAAATATCGGATGTATAGCAGACAAGTTCGGTGGCAGTGCTAACCTATAGGCAACTGTTACAACCCTCTCTAGAATATCATACGGTCCAATAAATCAATGACTTTACTTGTCTTTCTTCCCAAACCTAAACATTTTCTTGGTCAATGATACCTTTAAAAATACACAATCACCCACAGAAAACTCTAAGCCATGCCTCTTCTTATTCGCGTAACTCTTTTGTACTCTAAGCTGTCTGAAGTTTCTTCCTGATCACTTTTATATTCTCTGAAGTAATCTGAATCAATTATGGTCTCATAAGCCTTTTCTCACCAACCTCAAACCAACAGACCGGCAATCTACACTTTCAACCATACAAAGTCTTATAAGGCATCATTTATATCCTAACCTAATAACTATTGTTGTAAGCAAATCTCACTAATGGTAGGAACTTACTTCAAGATTTGAATAGTCCTCTCAGACTGACCATTTGTCTAACGGTGAAAAGTTGTACTCAACTGTACTTTAGTACCCATAGCTTCTTGAAACTTCATCCAAAATCGCAATGTAAACTGCAGACCTCTATCCGAAACTATTGAGATTGGCACTTCATACAATCACACAATCTCGCTAATAAACATTTCGACCAACTTTGCATATTGTAATCTTAACTGGTAGAAAATTGGTTAATTTTGTCAACATGTCGACAATCACTCATATCAAATCAGAACCTTCTGACTCCTAGGCAATCCTATCACAAAGCCCATAATGATTCTTACTTTCATTCTGAAATCAATAATAGTTGTAGCTGAGTAAATTATGGTGTACTAGAAATCCAATGAAAAGAGACAATTGGGTTATTTAGGACCCACCGTTAGAGTTGTTTTTTTATCTTATATCATGTTCTTATTGGATCCACTCTTTTTTATTTAATATAGTTTTTTTTGTGTGTTTAGCCTGATTTTTACCCCAAAAAATGAATTTAATTAGTATTGTGTGCAGCAATAATAATACACAAAAATTGAATATACCAGTGCATCCTATTTTCATTGAGTATTTATTATTTTCCCACTTTCTTCAATCTTAATTATACTAAAGATCTCTTTAATTACGCGCGGGATGGAGTTTCTTAATTTCCATGGGTTGTAATAATGGATATATATGAACATAAAAATAATCTTGACCCTTGACCACCATTCTTGTGCATGCATATGTATATATATATATATATATATATATCTGTGTGTGTGTGTGTGTGTGTGTGTGTGTGTGTGTGTGT
>Ga0307515_10009634_pt1 | contig 18638 bp, 28 predicted proteins | sample 17_EM_MG_FD_194513 | JGI IMG/M metagenome (GOLD analysis project Ga0307515, IMG submission 194513) | Populus trichocarpa ectomycorrhiza microbial communities from riparian zone in the Pacific Northwest, United States - 17_EM | ecosystem: Host-associated > Plants > Roots > Unclassified | place...
GTGATAACTTAATCACCCTTGGTGGCATCACCGATGTGTGGGAATGTAATTATCGTGGCATGGGAGTGTCTACCAAGTCGTTGAAGGTTCCGCTGGACAATGATCAGACCCTTAGGAAGGTTTGTATCCGGTGCGACACGTCTTTATCGCGTCTACTCAAGAACGCATGCGGGCCTTGTAGTCATTTTTCAAAGAGGCCATTGTGTGGAAAAGGTTAAGGCATCCGAACATTGTCCCTTTCATTGGCGTCACAACAAATCCTTTGCAAGTTGTCTCGGAGTGGATGCCAAACGGAACTCTGCTGGAGTTCGTCAGGGAGAACCCAGATGTGAAACGGATCAGCCTGGTGCAGTCTTTCCCTGGAATCGCACTCGATCGAGAACGTGACCTTTCCAAGCTGCTGGACGTGGCCGAAGGTCTTGACTATCTTCACGCCAACCACATCACACACGGAAACCTGAAAGGGGTAGGCGTTTTCCTCGAGTCGTTTTGGGCCTCGTCGCTAACCCTTGGGCTAGGCCAATATTCTCGTCGATCACGACCGCCGCGCTCGTTTGACGAATTTCGAGCTCGCTTCAATCGTTCGTGGCGTGAACTCCACAACGCGGGCCAATCAATGCACTGCAGCATGGGCCGCGCCAGAGATCCTCGAGGGAAAGGGCACAATCACACGGGGAGCGGACGTGTTTGCTTTTGGAATGGTTATGATAGAGGTTTGTCCGCGTGCTCCGCTACATCTAGTATTAAAGGTTGACGGATAGATGGTCCGTCTAACATCTGCATGCTGCCTAAGGTTTTTACGGGAAGGCGTCCATTCAGTGAACTCACAACCCCGGTCATCACTTCAAAGATTATCGATGGTGGCCGGCCGGCTCGCCCGCAGGAGGCGCATGAACTTGGTTTAACGGACTCAGTATGGGAGATGACGGTCCGTTGTTGGCACCAGGATCCTTCTCAGCGACCAACAATGATGGAAGTAGTCAGACTGGCACGTGAATGGCCAGTATTTTCTTTCTCTCCACGGAACAAATATTATAACATGCTTCCTGCAGTTACAGGATGGCTGCCCCGTGGACTGTAGTCACGGATATCCCAGTCAAGGTCCTCACTGACAACATCCTACCCTTCTGCGAAACAAAGGATGTTATTTCCCTCGGCTGCACCAACACGTTCTTCGCCCTCACAACTGACAAAACGCTCTGGAAACGAAAGCTGGCAGTAAATTATGATTTTCCAGCGCTGGGGACGGCAAGAACAAGTGACTGGAAGCTCATCTACCAGAGATTAAGGAATCCCCGGGTTTTCGTGTGGGGGTTCGTGACATTTTCGTTCTGTTACGTTACGAGGGTGTTCATTTGTTTGTTGATACACTCATACGTGCATGCCGGGACCGTTCAGAGAGAAGAGCAGTGGCCAACTTGGGTTACCGTGGTTTCCGGAGACGACCCACGGGAATGTTCCTTTTCCGGTCGAACTTCACCTTCCAGGTGTTCGTGTGGTCAGCCTGGCGGCAAGCGATAAGTCAGTCCAGGCTCCGCTCCTACTCAATAAGTGCCTTCATATCTTATTGTCGTATACCGATAGGGCTTTCCATGCGCTTGGCGCTGACGGTAGTGTCTACGTCTGGGGTGGGTGTCTTTGATCCTTTCCATTCCGCACTAAAATTGATAATGTATTGTGGTAAACCCTTTGCAACCCTAGGCACGCTGAATAGAGATATCATGGTATGGGATGGTACCAGACCTGTAAATTCTGTCACAACTGTCCGGACACCTCTGAAACTCCAGCTACCGGCTCCAACACGCACTATCAGGTAAACCCACTCATTAATGCGCAAAATGGAAATTTACGCACTTATTTACTTGGGTCCGCTCCCTTGACTTTAGCTGCAGCAGCTTTCGCGCGGTGACTCTGGACGCTAACTCCACTGTCTGGAATTTTGAAAGTTGGGGAAGGCCATACCGACTTGTCTCCCCTTTGCTTGACTGCTCGTCTCCGGAGACGACGCCCATTCAGATCCAATACGGCTCGTCATTTTCTGCTGTCCTCGTGGGATCCGGAGATGTGTATGCCTGGTCGCTGACAGATGCGGGCTGGCGTGGGATTACCATCTCCGACTGGAAAATAGATGAATCTACGAGGGCCATTGTCTCCAACGACGGGACAGTTATACCATGTCACACCTGGGAGAAAAACATGGACCCTGTTAAACTTCCCATTCCCCCGGGTCTACCTGACTTGCCGATGACTGGACTCGCAGAGGAAGAGCGCAGGACGGGGACCAAATTCATCAAGATCGCGGCCGTTGAACGTAGCCTCGTCGGGTTGACAAACAAAGGCCATGTCCTCAAGATAAATAAATTCACTGCTCTGGGACCTTTTTCTATGTGGCATTACGTGAGTGGTATTGCACGAATAATCTGGTACCCCTTCTTGAACCGTGATACACAGCTGCCAAACTTCTCCGATATAGGTGAGGTCAAGAAGCATCCAGCCTTTCATACGACTACGAGCAACATTGGCCGGAGAGGACCACCGCGAGTGAAACTGTCATCGGATACCATGCTCATCACCCATGTAGGCTACACCGCCTCAATAACTTTTGAAATCCGTGTCTAAGGTACCTCAATATTTAGCTTTCGGGGTACCGCAGATCCTTCTTTGCATACTCATCCTCCCTTGTGCTCGAGGGGTTATTCAATACTACCCCGGTGATGTTTCCGGGCATCGATCCGGAGCTTCAGAACGGATCTGTCGCCTCCGTTGTCCGCGGCGACAACCACTTCGGTGCTCTCACCTCATCTGGGAAGCTCATGACGTGGGGCGACTATTCTTGTGGGGCTTTGGGACTTGGAGATCCTGGCAAGCTTCCTGTTGGGTCTCCAGGAGGGTACGCGAAAGAGGAACAACGAGCTCAAGCACAAGTCAGCTGGCCACCATACGTCACGGTTCTCTCTGAAGTGGGGTTTTACCACGGGTTAAAGGCTGAAGGGAGAGCCAAGACGCACTGTTTCGCCGCAGCTGCAGGTGCTTCGAATACAGCGGCCCTCGTCGTTGACCTTGCGGGGGATGATTGATGAAGTTCCACCGGAAGTGCCGCCCAACAACAACAATCCGGTGAGGAGCCGGCAGAGAGGTAGACAGGAACAACTAAATATCCGAACCGGCTCGAATGCGAGGGTTCCGGCCTTGCGATAACTACTTGTCGAGAGCCGGAAGAACGACGAAGAGCGAGGGACGGATGACGAACATGACACAAGATGACGAGAGAAACACGGGCAACGGGATTAAACGAGACGAGGCGATGAGAACGAGACGAGCAACGGGGTCGAAAGAAGGAGGGAAAAAAGATGTTAGCTTGCTTTACCTGCGACGCTCGGCTATATAGCTATCTACGAGAGTGTTGTAACTGTGAACTGTGTTCAAGTATTGCGTGGACACGTTACACTGAATTCGGGTACCGACCCGTGACTAGGAAAATTGCTGCCCCACGTAACAAAGGGAAAACGCAGATTTACCTGGTAAATACCTACTCGTACCACGTTTCGTGCAATATTGACAATGCATTTCCCAGCCCCGACCCGGAGTCAAGGATGGGGAATGGGACCTTTTGATGAACTTGGGTATCACGTATGCACACGTTACCCGTACACATGTATTCCGTCCTTTGTATACCTTGGCTGGCAGGTAGTCGCTTACATGGGTTGATCTTATGGAAATCCATGCAAAGATGATTGGGGAGGTGGTCGGGAGAACTTCCATATTTTCCTCTGCACTGCGAGTAGGAAACAGGACGGGCAGTGCTGGATGGGTAGGTTGGGGAGGGCAAACTACGAAGCGTAATCCGGTGCCAGTGAAACAGCATGCAGAGAACAGCTCAGCAGATAGAACGGTGGCGCGAGCGGCGTGAAACTTCCGTTTCGCCCGTCCGCACACAGCGGAACGGAGGTGTTAGATGTGAGCTCCCCTGGAAGGGTAATAGGTCTGTATTCACGTGCTCAACGGTGAGGCGGGTGGGCGTGGGGGCAGAGTTCCTCTCCCCCCTAAACTTGAGCTCCGAGCTTGAGGCTGGATTCAAGCCGACGTGAGGATGCCATCGACATCAATTAACCAGCACCGGTTTGTTGGTAGGTCTTTCGTTGGGTGAATCCTGGACGAAACGGTGATATTAAAAGCAAGAAAACGGGAAACCAGTGGTCACAATCCCCCAGCTAGAACTTTAAATTAACGTGTCGCGTCGCGGGACGATCGGAATTGGCGCGCTTATCCTTCCTCATTTCTCCGACATCGACCCACCTTCGTCTTCCTCCAAGGTGAATGTTTCATTGGTGAGAGCGGACTGCGTGGCTCCCGTTCGGAAAGTACGGTTCACGCAAGGCCAAGTTGAAAGAGATCCAGGCCGGCGAAGCTGATATTACAACTTGGACATCTGGAGGGTGAGACTCCGCGGTTGATCCACGATGCGTTGATTTAAATTTACACGCTTAGATTCTGCATGGAAGACTCAGTAATGAGCAGTTGGCAAACACCCTGAAGACATGGTGGGCTTCCTGCTGTGGTTCCCCGTTGTTCGTGCAATCTAAACCATCGATCCAGAACCGAGCACCCAGCCAATGCCTTTGGGGTCCAGGGAATCCCTTCCGACGTGAGGTGGATAAAATTTATGGGCGTCGAAGCAGCTAGGAACTGGGGCTGCTACTCGTTGGATGACTTTGGGAAGGCGAGAGCTTGCGACTCACCTCTCGGTTTCAGGGTTCTCACGTCTTAAGTAGTACCTCGGCCTAAAGCCATGCAATATATTCTTGGAACAAAACCCCAACAAAGAAGTCGCTGCCCCCACCGAAAAACCTTGGGATATTCGACCATCTTGAGCTTCATGCTGGCCTCCAGGCCGAGGACATCGGACCAGTTGTCAAGGGTGCCGGTCTCTGCCCTGGCTACACCATCTCTCGCGACATTCTTGTAGATGCCATCGCTCTTATTCATGGAGACCGTCTCTTTACCGCAGATTTCACTCCCCGCAACCTCGCCGCCTGGGGTTTCTTCGATTGCGTCTCCAGAGGATCCTGTATCTAGTTCTATGCTCGGTCAACTGTTTCTTCGTGCTCTCCCGGGGGAGTTCACCAACAACAGCACCTACGCTTGGTTCCCACTCATGACTCCCACAGCCATGGACGAGATTTTGACGGAGCTACAGCAGGATGTTGATGGCCTTTGTAGTATGATAACTAAAATGCGCCCTTGGTGTTTGGGTGTCCCATCGCAAACCTCACTCAGTGACTCGCCGACATTCTGACACCTTGGGTACCGTTTCCATCGAATGTTGAAACATTGATTTACTCCGTCGAAAATCCTCGATCATGTCGCTTTCCTGTTGCAGTTAAATAACATATTCGACGTCCATTGTATTTTTGACCGCAACAAAATCTCAGTTCAACCCTTCACTGGATATATTTTTCGTTTGTCGCCTGTGCAGAGGTGGGACCCCCAGTCGTCAATAGCTGTTCCATGCGCCGCAACACAGTTTACAGAAGGCTGTCTCTCGTGCTGGAGTGAACGTGTTCTGTCTACATTTGGTCCGACCTTTAACCAACGGAGAGAACACCCATCAAAATCTGTGGCCCGATGAGAAGGGAGTGGGAAGTACTAAAGAGCAACAAAGTTTCCACCGGTCGCCTCCTGCCATCCAGAGCATCAGTATTACAGCCTTCGCTCGTTCCTGGTTTGAAATCTTCCTATCCACCGAAGCGGTTCTCCGGACAAACATCTGGGCTTCGGCCGTCGGTTCTCATACCCCTCCTGTACTCTCCTCTGCTAAACTGCGTCCTCCCCGCCTCTGAATTCGAAGCTCTAGTTCAACTGAGCCCGACGGGATTGAAAATCGGCTCGAAGCTGTAACACTTCTCGAATGGAATTCCTAGACTGTTAGGCTGTGGGACCAGGGATTCCGGGAAGTAGGATGTACCCTGTGCGGTTGTCAGTCGGATTCAATGTGGCGCGGGAAACTTCCGCTCCAATCCTACTACGGCGTAAGACCGACGAATCATGAGGTCATCATGAGTTATCCTTGCCTTCGACGAGCCCTGCATTATCTCTGCTAGGACTCCCGGAGCCGCAATGTCTACCCCCCCAATCTTGCGTCACCTCGGCTCGCTAGATCCTTCTTCTCTCGATTTCTTGCGCCACCTCTATTGCTTAATCCGCCATGACGAGCAGGAACAGTATCTGACCAGCCTCCAGGGGCCGGAGTTGGCTCAGCTCGTGGATTTCCTCGATAAAGTGCGTGCTCTCTTCTCAACCTTTTGACCGGTTACGAAATGGATTCTGCAGACCCTCAGTGCCATCCACGCCGACGGTGACCTTTCCCGACAGTGTCTACACAAACTACAAGCCATCTGTAGCCAACACACGATCTTACCATCCTCATACATCGCATCTGGTCAAATCGCCAGAGTGGGTCATCGCTCAATCGCCCGAGGCACCAGAACCTATGTATGGGAAGGCACCTATCACGGCAAGAAAGTCTCAATCAAGCGTTTGAGAGCTCACCTGAACAATGATAAAACCCTGAGGAAGGTTCGTAGTCGGGGCTGCACGTCTTTATCGCGTCCGCTCAAGAACGCCTGTGGGCTGGGCGCCGCAGTTATTCTTCAAACAGGCCGTCATCTGGAAAAGGTTAAGACACCCGAATATTGTCCCGTTCATCGGCGTTACAACAGACCCTTTGCAAATCATCTCGGAGTGGGCGCTGAGCAGAACCCTGAAGGAATTCATTCAGAAAAACCCAGGCACAAATCGAACCAGCCTGGTGTGTTTTTCCCTGAAATCGCACTTGATCGATAATGTGATCTTGCCAAGCTCCTGGATGTAGCCGAAGGCCTTTACTATCTCCACGCAAACCATATCACGCACGGAGACTTGAAAGGAGTAGGCATTTCCTTCGAATTGTTCTGGGCCACGTCAATAACCCTCGGCTAGCCCAATATTCTCGTTGATTACGACGGCCATGCTCGGTTGAATTTCGAGTTCCCTTTGATCGTTCATGGAATGAACTCCGTGGTCAATGAATACGCTGCGGCGTGGGCCGCACCAGAGATCCTCGAGGGAGCTGATATGATCACACGAGAAGCAGATGTGTTCGCATTCGGCATGGTTGTCATAGAGGTTTGTCCTCGTGCTTTGCCGCACCTAGTGTTAGAGATGGGTGGATGGATGGACGGTCTGACATATGAATGCTGCTTAAGGTTTTTACGGGAGGCAATCCTTTCGGTGAACTCACAACCCCGATCATCACTTCAAAGATTATCGATGGCGGTCAGCCGGCTCGCCCGCAGGAGGCACAAGAGCTTGGTCTGACGGATTTCGTATGGGAGATGACGGTCCGCTGTTGGCACCAGGACCCTCCTCAGCGACCAACGATGTTGGAAGTGGTCGGACTGGCACGTGAAAGGCCAGTGTTTTCACTCTCTCCATAGGACAACCATCATAACATGATTTCTGCAGCTACAGGATGGCTACTCCATGGACTGTAATCATGGATATCCCAGTCAATGTCTTCACTGACAACATCTTACCCTTCTGCAAAACGAAGGATGTGATTTCCCTCGGGTGTACCAACAGGTTCTTCGCACTTGTTGCAGCTGATGAAACATTTTGGAAACAAAAGCTGGTGGCTGATCACAATTTCCCAGTTTTGGGGACAGCCAGAACAAGTGGCTGGAAGTTCCTCTGCCAGAGATTCAGAAATCCCCGGGTTTTTGTTTGGGGGTGTGTGACCTTTTTGTTCTGTTATGTTATGAGGCTGTTTGTTTGTTCATTGATGCACTCACACATGCTTGCTGGAACCATTTAGAAATGAGGACACAATGTTCAGCCAACTTGGGTTACCACAGTTTCCAAGGACAGCTCATGGGAATATTCCTTTTCCAGTTGAACTTCACCTTCCAGGTGTTCATGTTGTCAGTCTGGCAGCAGGTCATTGGTCAGTTCAGATACTACTCCTAATCCTTCATATATTATTGTCCTGTATACAAACAGGGCTTTCTATGCACTTGGTGCTGATGGTAGTGTGTATGTCTGGGGTGGGTATTCTGATTCCTTCTGTTTTGTGTTAAAGTCTCTGGGTATTGATAATGAATTATAACAAACCCTTTGAAACCTCAGGCACACTGGATCCATCCACAGGGTGGGGTAGGGGTGCTGGTTTTGCAAATCCTGCAACACCTGCCTGGACACCTATGAAGCTCCAACTACCAGCTCCAACATGTGCTATTAGGTGAATCCACTCATCAGTGCACAAAATGGAAACTTATGCATGTATTTCCTTTGGATCATCTCCCTTGACTTCAGCTGCAGCAGCTACACTGCAATGACTCTGGATGCCAATCACACTGTCTGGAACTTTGAAACCTGGGGAAGACCATACCGACTTGTCTCTCCTTTGCTTGACTGTTCATCTCCAGAGACAACACCCATTCAGATTGAAAGAGGCTCATCCTTTTCTGCCATCCTCACAAAATCTGGAGATTTGTATGGGTGGCCAGTACATGTAGACCAACATAGGAAAGCCATGGCCAAACTAGATCAGGATGAGTCCACAAGGGCCATTGTCCCTGATGGTGGGACAGTCATACCTTGTCACACCTGGGAGATCAATATGGACCCTACCAAGCTTCCCTCCCTCCCTGATCTACCTGACTTGCCAATGACTGGGCTCCCAGAGGAAGAGTGCAGGAAGGACACCAAGTTGATCAAGATTTCAGCCTGCTCTAATACTCTCATTGGGTTGACAAACAAAGGTCATGTTCTCAAAATGAAGGAATTGTACATGGAGGACCCTGCATGGGTCTGGGATTATGTGAGTGAGGGTGTATAGATAATCTGGCACCCCTTCTTGAACTATGACATGCAGCTGCCAAACTACTCTGAGATACATAAGGTCAAGAAGCACTCAGCCTTCCACACAACCACAGGCAATAATGGCAAGAAAAGACCACCACAAGTGGAACTGTCATCAGATACCATGCTCATCACCCATGTAAGCTACATCACTCCAATGAATTCTCAATGCCATATATAAAATCTCCAAACACCTAGGTTTCTGCACAAGCTGAATTCTTCTTTGCCTACTCATCCTCCATGGTGCTTGAGGGAAAACACAGCACCACCCCAGAGATGCTTCCAATCATCATCTCAGAACTTCAGAACAAATCTGTCATCTCCATTATCTGTGGCTACTATCACTTTGGTGCTCTCACCTCCTCAGGAAAGCTCCTCACATGGGGTAGGTGTTCTGAGGGAGCCTTGGGTCTTGGGGACCCTAGCAAGCTTTCCACTGAGTCCTCAGGAGAGTATTTGAGGGGGGAACAATGGGTTCAAGCCCCAATGTTTGAACACCTGCAGGATGTCACAGTTCCCACAGAAGTGAGGTTTGACCATGGATTGGCAGCCAAAGGAAGAGTTGAGAGGTACTGTTTTGCTGCAGCTGCAGGTACATGGAGTACAGTAGCCCTCATCATTGACCTTGTGGGGGATGAGGTTCCACCAGAAGACCTTGAACAACATTTCAAAATGACAGTGCCACATAAAAGTACCCAGACCACCCATAACCAGAAAACTTGCTGTCTCATGTAACAAAAGGATGATGTATCTTCACCTACCTTATACTATTCTGTGTAATGTTGTAAATACATTTCTCAGCCTGAGATCAAAGGATGGGAGATGGGTGTATCCATCCCTTCACAAACAACTAACTGTTTGACAAGCTTCAGCATTGTGCAGCCATGTGCTTGTTGCCCATAATCCTGGTTCCTGCCCTCAACTGACAGGTTGATCATTTACGTGGGCTGATCCTACAGAAATCTATGTAAAGATGATTGGGGAGATGATCCAGAGAACTTCCATATTTTACTCCATGTTGCAAATAGAAGGTGGGATGGGCAGCACTGAAAGAGGTAGGTTGAGGAGGGCAAACAGTGAAGCATAATCCAGTGTCAGTGTAGCAGCAGGCAGAGAACAGCTCAGCGGGTAGAACAGTGGCACAAGTGGCTTGAAACCTTCATTTCGCCTGTCCACGCAGAGGAATGGAAGTATTAGATGTGAGCTCTCCTGGCGGGGCAATAGGTCTGTATTCATGTGCTCAACAGTGAGACAGAATTTGACCGCATTCCAAGCATGAGTGTCACATGGCGACTATTGTAGGTAGCGAGGGATGCTGAACTTGGCCGCAACTCGTCAAAGAGTTCAGTCTTCTCCGAAACACCTTTTGTTGAAGGGTGGTTCAAGGGTTTCTGGGTCAGCCTACCATGAAGTGTGGATTAGCCTTCACGCGAGTTTAGATGGATGTTTAGGGAACGTACCATTCATCTCCTTCACCCTCGTATGATCTCAAGGTTGTGGCAACGGCATACACTACGGTGGTCTCACCGTCCGCACCCCTTTGTCCAATGGCTTCCTCCAGATCTGACTTTATTTCGTAAATTTCCCCACATAACATCCTCGCCATTCCTCGAGCCGTGAGGAGTAAGGCAGGGAAGGATTAGCAAACCGCTCAGTGTAAAAAGACTTGGACTCTGAGACTCCCTCTGGACTGGGCGTATTCCACCTATACACGATCTTAGATCGGCGGAGAAGGAGCCTGTGAACGTCTGTCTTGGTGTTCAATGCGAAAAAGTGCTGAATGACAACACGAGCTCACCATATACCATCCCGTTATCGTGATCAGGATGTTCAAAATTGATGCACAAAAGGGTGATCCTCAGCGATATCGCCACTCCAACGATCTGGGCCCATGGAACATTGCCCTTAGAGGCCATCCCTCCTTGCGAGGTTCGGTACCCCTAACACTTGGCCGACTGTTCCATGATCTTTGCGAGACCTGGGCCTCCCACGAAATGGCGACCTCCTTCCGTGACCCGGACGAAAGCTCCAGTATCGCGGGGGATATGTTCTCCGCCACCACAGATAAAAGAGACATCACCGACGGGAAACCGGTAACCAGATGGAACGTCTTTCTACCTGGAGAGCGTGAGGGTGCAATCAACACCGAACAATACATGTCTCTACCTGACGGGCGGGCGTAAGGGCAGAGTTCCTCCCTAAACTTGAGCTCCGAGTTTGAGGCTGAATTTAAAACGGCGTAAGGGTGCCATCGACATTGATTAACCGGGACCTGTTTGTTGGTAGGTCCGTCGTTGGGGCCATCCTGGACGAGACGGTGATGGTAAAAGCGGGAAAACAGGAAACCAGTGGTCACGTTCCCCAGCGTTCCCCCAGCCACCAACGTGTCGCGTCGCGGGACAAATTGGCGCGCTCATCCTCAGTCCTTCCTCATTTCCCCGACATTGACCCACCTTCGTCTTCCTTCAAGGAGGATGTTCCATTGGCGAGAGCAACCCGCGCGGCCCCTGTTCGGAAAGTATGATTCACGCAAGAGATCCAGGCCGGCGAAGCTGACATTACAACTTGGACATTTGGAGGGTGAGACTCCGCAGTTGATCCACGATGCACTGATTTATATTTACACGCTTAGATTCCGCATGGAAGGTTCAGTAACGGGCAGTTGGCAGACGTCCTGAAGACATGGTGGGCTTCCTGTTGTGGTTCCCCGTTGTTCGTGCGAACCGAACCATCGATCTAGAACCGAGCATCCAGCCAGTGCCTTTGGGGCCTGGGGGATCCCTTCCAACATGAGGTAGATGGAAGTTAAGGGCATCGAAGCGGCTAGGAGCTGGGACTACTGCTCGTTGGATAACTTCAGGAAGGTGAGAACTCGCGGCTCACGTCCCGGTTTCAACGTTCTCACGTCTTTGTAGTACCTCGACCTGAAGTCATACAACACATTCTTGGAATGAAACCCCAACGAAGGAGTCGCTGCCCCCGTCGAGAAACCTTGGGATATTCGACCATCTTGAGCTGCACGCTGGCTTCCAGGTCGAGGACATCAAACCAGTTGTTGATGGTGCCGGTCTCTCCCCTGGCTACGCCATCTCTCGCGACATCCTTGCAGATGCCATTGCTCTTATTCGTGGAGACCGTCCCCTTACCTCATATTTCACTCTCTACAACCTCACCGCCTGGGGTTTCTCTGATTGCGTGCGATCTCCCGAGGTTCCTGTGTCCAGTTCTATGCTCGGCCAACTCTTCCTCGTGCTCTCCCGGAGGATTTTACCAACAACAGCACCTACGCCTGGTTCCCGCTCATGGCTCCCGCGGTCATGGACGAGACTTTGACGGAGTTATAGCAGTACCGTTTTCCTCGAATGTTGATTTACTTCACTGAAAATCCTCGATTGTGTCGCTTTCCTGTTATCGCCGTTTCTAGTTCTTATATTCGATGTCCATTGTATTTTTAACCGTAATGAAATTCTAACCCCCAGTCCAACCCATCCTTGCGGGGGTCGTAATTCGAGTTGGCAGTAACCGTCGATTCACTGGGTAGAATACTTTCGTTTGTCGCCTGTGCAGAGGTGGGACCCGGTCGTCGACAACCGTTCCATGCGCCACAATACAGTTTGCAGAAGGCTGGCTCTCGCGCTGGAGTGAATGTATTCTGCCTATATTTGGTCTTTAACCAACGGAGAGAACACTCGTCGACATCTGTGGCCTGGTGCTTGACAGGAAGAACGGGAAACACTAAGGAGCAACGAAATTTTCACCGGTCGCCTCCTGACAATCAGCATTGCAGCCTTTGCCCGTTCCCGCTCTGGGATCTTGCCGTCCGCCGGCGGCTGAGGTGGTTCTCCGGATAAACATGCGGGAGTCACGACTGAAAACCCGCGCTGTACTAGTATCTGCGTCAGACTAGGAGGCACCCTTCCTCTGCGCCCTTCCAGTCTGGACTTGAGGCTCTAGTTCAACTGGGGCCGACGGGATTGAAAATCGGCTCGGAGTCGTGGTGCTTCTCGAACGGAATTACTGGACTGTTAGGTTGTGAGACCCGGGAAGTGGAATGTATCCTGTGCGCTTGTCAGCTGAACTTGGATTCAACGCGACCCTGGAAACTTCCGCTCAGAATCCCACGACAGACAGACTCGATCGCGCGGGTTTCCTCTAGAGATGGTGGTATCGCCTCGTGGCGACGGTGAGGCCATCACGAGGTATCCTTTCATTCGACGAGCTTTGCGTTATCTCCGCCAGGACTCCCGGAGGCGGATCTGCCCACAATGTCCACCTCTTGGATCTTACATCGCCTCTACTCGCTAGATCCTTCGTCTCTCGATTTCTCGCGTCGCCTCCGTTCCTTGATCTGGTATGACAAAGAGGAACAGTATCTGACCAGCCTCCAGGGGCAAGAGTTGGCTCGGCTCGTGGATTTCCTCGATAAAGTGCGTGCTCTCTCTTCGACCTTTTATCCAGCAACGAAACGGATTTGCAGACCCTCAGTGCCATTTCCGCCGACGACGACCTTTCTCGACCATGTCTGCTCAAACTGCAAGCCATCTGCGGTCACCACGTGACCCTGCCATCCTCATACATTGCATCTGGTCAACTTGCCAGGGTGGGTGATGGTCCAATCGCCCGCGGTGCCATCACCGATGTATGGGAAGGCACCTATCGCAACAAGAAGGTCCTGGTCAGGTGTTTGAGAGCTCCCCTGAACGATGATCAATCCCTCAAGAAGGTTCGTAGTCGGGACGGCGTGTCTTGATCGCGTTCACTCAAGAACACCCGCAGGCGTTACAGTCATTTTCCAAACAGGCCGTCATCTGGAAAAGGTTAAGACACCCGAACATCGTCCCCTTCATCGGTGTTACGACAGATCCTTTGCAAATCATCTCGGAGTGGACGCCGAACAGAACCCTGACGGAGTTTATTCAGAAAAATCCGGGAGCGAGCCGAACCAGCCTGGTGAGTCTTCTCCTGTAATTGCATTCGACCGATGACGTGATCCTCCCAAGTTGTTGGACGTAGCCGAAGGCCTTCACTATCTTCACGCAAACTGTATCACACACGGAAACCTGAAAGGAGTAGGCATTTTCTTCGAATAATTCTGGGCCTCATCGGTAACCCATGACTAGCCCAATATTCTCGTCGATCGCGACTGTCATGCTCGTTTGACGAATTTCGAGTTCGCCTCGATCGTTCGTGGAACGACCTCCCCAACGCAGGCCGATGAATACACTGCGGCGTGGGCTGCGCCAGAGATTCTCGAGGGAGCCGATACGATCACACAGGAAGCAGATGTGTTTGCATTCGGCATGGTTGTGGTAGAGGTTTGTCCTCGTGCCTTGCCACACCTAATGTTGGAGGTGGACGGATGAATGGTTCGTCTGACATCTGAATGCTGCCTAAGGTTTTTGGGGGAGGGCGTCCATTCGGTGAACTCACAACTCCGGTCATTACTTCAAAGATGATGAATGGCGGTCGGCCGGCTCGGCCGAAGGAGGCACGAGAACTTAATCTGACGAAGGCGGTATTGGAGATGGCGGTCCGCTGTTGGCACCAGGACCCCCCTCAGCGACCGACGATGACGGAGGTAGTCAGACTAGCACGCGAATGGTCAGTGTCTTCACTCACTCCATGGAACGAGCATCGTAACACGTTTCCTGCAGCTACAAGATTGCTACTTTGTGGACTAGAATCACGGATATCCCACTCAAGGTCTTCGCCGACAACGTCCTACACTTCTGCGAAACAAAGGATGTGATTTCCCTTCGTTGTACCAACAAGTTCTTCGCCCTCATCCTGACTAACAAACCGTTCTGGCAACGGAAGCTGGCGGTTGATTACAATCCCACAGAGTCGGAGACGGCCAGAAAGAGTAACCGGGAATTCCTCTACCAGGGATTGGCAGGAAATCCCCGAATTTTCGTGTGGGGGTGCGTGGCCTTTGCATTCTTCTGTGTTACGAGTATTCATTTTTTCGTTAATGTACTCATACGTGCCCGCTGGAACCATTCAGAGAGAAGCGTGGGGGCCGACTCGGGTTACCACAGTTTCCGAAGACAACCTGCGGGGATGTTCCTTTTCCGGTCGAACTTCACATTCCAGGTGTTCGTGTGGTCAACCTGGCAGCAAATCAATGGTCGGTAGATCCGATTCCTAGCCTCGACAAAATATCCCTGTATCTTATTGTCCCTATATTCTGACAGGGCGACTTATGCGCTTGACTCTGACGGTAATGTGTATGTCTGGGGTGGGTGCTTTTGGTCCTCTCCGCCTTGCACTAAAACCTCCGGGTATTGATAATGCACCGCAATAAACCCTTCGCGACCCCAGGCACACTGAATGTATATGGGGAATTGGGGGGTAGCGGTTTCGCAAGTTCCGCCGTAACTGCCTGGACACCTATGAAGCTCCAGCTGCCGGCTCCAACACGCGCTATTAGGTAAATCCGCCCATTGATGTACAAAATGGAAATTTATGCACATATTGCCTTCGGATCCTTTCCCTTGACTTCAGCTGCAGCAGGTTCAACGCGATGACTCTGGATGCCAATTCCGCCATCTGGAATTTTGAAACTTGGGGAAGACCATGCCGACTTGTCTCCCCTTTGCTTGACTGTTCGTCCCCGGAGACGACACCTATCCAGGTCGAACGCGGTTTCTTATTCTCTGCCATCCTTATGGGATCCGGAGATGTGTATGTTTGGCGGATGCACGCGGGCCAATATAAGAAAGCCATGGCCAAACTAGATAAGGACGAATCCACGAGGACCATTTCCCCCGATGGCGGCACGGTTATACCTTGTCAAACCTGGGAGATGAACATAGACCTTATCAAGCTTCCCTCCTTCCCTGATCTACCTGACTTGCTAGCGACCGGACTCCCAGAGGAAGAGCGCAGGAAGGAGACCAAGTTCATCAAGATCTCATCCTTCGATCATGGTCTTGTAGGGTTGACAAACAAAGGCCATGTCCTCAAGATAGATGGATTACCCGACAAGGACTCTGTCTATATCTGGCGTTACGTGAGTGGGAGTACACAGATAATCTGATACCCCTTCTTGAACCGTGATACACAGCTGCCAAAATTTTCTGAGATAGGCGAGGTCAAGAAGCAGCCAGCCTTCCACACGACTACAGGCCGCAATGGCCGGAGAGGTCCACCGCAAGTGAAATTGTCCTCAGACACCATGCTCATCACCCATGTAAGCTACATCGCCTTGATATGTCCTGGGTTCTGTGTCTAAGATATCTCGATGTTTAGCTCTCGGGGTACCGCACATCCTTCTTCGCATGCTCATCCTCCGTGGTGCTCAAGGGAGCATCCAATACCACTCCGGAGATGCTTCCGACCATCATCCCGGGGCTTCAGAACAGATCTGTCACCTCCGTTGTCTGCGGCTCAAACCACTTTGGTGCTCTCACCTCCTCCGGGAAGCTCCTGACGTGGGGCAGCTATTCCGAGGGGGCCTTGGGTCTCGGTGACCCTGGCAAGTTCCCTGCCGGGTCTCCGGGAGGGTATGCAAATGAGAATCAACGAGTTCAGGGACGGAACCGCTTGATACCGTCCGTCACGGTCCCCTCTGAAGTGAGGTTTGACCACGGGTTAAAGGCCGAGGGAAGAGTCGAGAGGTACTGTTTCGCCGCAGCCGCAGGTGGGGGAGGTACAGCAGCCCTTGTCCTTGACCTCGCGGGGGATGAGATCGATGAGATTCCGCCGGAAGATCTCGAACAGCATTTCGAAACGGTACTCAGTGCCACGCGACAGTGACAATCCAAATTCAAGTACCCAGACCGTTCATGACCGGAAAACTTGTTGTCTCGTAACGAAAGGACGATATATATTTGCCGAGTTGCACTACGTTTCATGTAATGTTACTATAAATGTATTTCTCGGCCTGAGTTCAGGGGATGGGGAATGGAATGTATCCGTCCCTTCGCGAACAGTTAAGTTTTCGATGAGCTTCGGCGTTGTGTATGTTACTTGTACTCATGGGTTCTGCCTTTTGTATTCCGCCTATACACGATCTCAGATCAACGAAGAGGGCACCTGTGAACTTCCGTGTCCCAGGGTTCGACACGAAAAAGTACCAAAAAGCAACGTGGATTCACCTACCACCCCGTTGATCGATTCCGGCTCGTCATCTTGGAACCGTGATCAGGCTCTGAAGAGTTGGTACACAAAAGGGTGGTCCAGCAACATCGCCATCCTAACAATCTAGATTCATGGAACGTTGACCTTGGAAGTCGTCCCTCTCTCCGCGAGGTCCGGTGGATACCTGGGGCGGTAATGTCCTTAACCCTCTCATGGACACAAAAGATGGCGTCTCGAGTTGGCATTGAGCAACAGGGAGGAGCTCCGAGCTTGAGGCTGAATTTCAGCCGACGTAAGAGTGCCGTTGACATCGAACAAGGTCAGTTTATTGGTAGGCTTTTCAACGAAGGACTTTGGGGCCATCCTGAACGAAACGGTGATGGTAGAAGCGTGAAAACGGGAGACCAGTGGTCACGTTCCCTCAGCCACTAACGCGCCCCGTCGCGATCGGACGAATCGGAGTCTCCGAGGTTGTCGACGGTCCAGGGGTTTTCCTTGCAACCAATACGCCTGAAAGGGAGAGAGGCAGCAAAGACAGATGTCCAAGGCATTGGGGGAGACCCCAGAGCAAGTCGAAGTCATCACCAAGTCCTTCTACAACAATTTCAAGGCTCTCATCGCAAAGCAGCTGTACAAGCTGGTGGATGACAAGAGGAGTGCCCTGGAAATCATTAGTTCCTGGTCCCGCCGTTCCTAGTTCTTTGCAAATATCAATTCCACGTCCATTGTATTTTCAACCGCAATGAAATACCAAGCTCAGTCCAACCCATCCTTACAAAGGTCGTAATTTGGGTTGGCAGCGGGCCGCGAAACTCTCAAGAACCTTAGCAGTATTAACCGATGTGTGACCTGTACTTGAAGACGCCGATTCACTAAATAGAATCCGAAAACACTCTTCGTTCGTTGCCTCATGCTGGAGTGAAGGTGTTCTGTCTACATTTGGTCTCCAACAAACGGAGAAAACACCCATCGAAATCTGTGGCCTGGTGTTCAACATGAGAAGGGAGTGGAAAGTACTAAAGAGCGACGAATTTTTCACCGGTCGCCTCCTGACCATCAACCTTGCAGCCTTTGCTCGTTCCCGCTCTGAGATCTTGCCGTCCACCGAGGCGGTTCTCCGGACAAACGTCCGGGGCTCGTACCCTCTCCGCCTCTGAATTCGAGGCTTGTTCAACTGAGCCCGATGGGATTGAAATTGGCTCGAAGCCGTAATATTTCCCGAACGAAATTCCTAGACTGTTAGGTTGTGGGACCAGGGAAGTAGGATGTATCCTGCGCGCTTGTTAGCAGTCGGATTCAATGTGACGCTGGAAACCTCCGCTCCGATCCTACTAGTAGCTCTAAGCTACGGCGTAAGACAGACGATCACGGGGTCATCATGAGGTACCCTTGCCTTCGACGAGCTTTTTACCGCCTCAGCCAGGACTCCCGGAGACGCATCTGCCACAATGTCCACCCATTGGATCTTACATCGCCTCTACTCGCTAGATCCTTCTTCTCTCGATTTCTCGCGTCGCCTCCATCCCTTGATCTGGCATGACGAACAGGAACAGTATCTGACCAGCCTCCAGGGACCAGAGTTGGCTCGGCTCGTGGATTTCCTCGATAAAGTGCGTGCTTTCCCTTCGACCTTTTTCCCAGTGACGGAACGGATTCTG
>Ga0307515_10009636_pt1 | contig 18637 bp, 14 predicted proteins | sample 17_EM_MG_FD_194513 | JGI IMG/M metagenome (GOLD analysis project Ga0307515, IMG submission 194513) | Populus trichocarpa ectomycorrhiza microbial communities from riparian zone in the Pacific Northwest, United States - 17_EM | ecosystem: Host-associated > Plants > Roots > Unclassified | place...
GCGTTCTGGCGGAGAGGGCGGGATTCGAACCCGCGGGGGGTTATTAGCCCCCACACGCTTTCCAGGCGTGCGACTTAAACCGCTCATCCACCTCTCCGGAAGCCGCGGATTCTAGCCGACAGATGCAACCGGCGCCGCTCAGCCCGGCGTCTTCTGCTTGATCAGGGCCATCGAGGTGGCGATCAAGCCAGCGACTTCGCTCATGTTGCCGGGCACGATCATGGTGTTGTTCTTCTGGGCGAGTTGCGCAAACGCCTCGACGGCTTTCTCGGCCACCTTCAGCTGCACGGCCTGCTCACCGCCGGGGGAACGGATGGCTTCAGCGACCTTGCGAATGGCATCGGCCGTGGCCTCCGCCACTGCGACGATCGCTGCCGCTTCACCTTGTGCCTTGTTGATCTCGGCCTGGCGTTGCCCTTCGGAGCGGGCGATGAAAGCCTCGCGCTCACCGGTCGCGATGTTGATCTGCTCCTGCTTGCGACCTTCAGAGGCCGCGATCAACGCGCGCTTCTCGCGCTCGGCGGTGATCTGTGCCTGCATCGAATGCAGGATCGCCGCCGGCGGCGTCAGGTCCTTGATCTCATAGCGCAGCACCTTCACACCCCAGTTGGTGGCGGCTTCGTCCAGCGCAGCGACGACGGACATGTTGATGTGGTCGCGTTCCTCGAAGGTCTTGTCGAGCTCCATCTTGCCGATCACCGAACGCAGCAACGTCTGCGCGAGCTGCGTGATGGCCGAGATGTAGTTCGACGAGCCGTAGCTCGCGCGCATCGGGTCGGTGACCTGGAAGTAGATGATGCCGTCGACCTGCAGCTGGGTGTTGTCCTTGGTGATGCAGACCTGGCTGGGTACGTCGAGCGGCACCTCTTTCAGCGAGTGCTTGTAGGCCACACGCTCGACGAAGGGCACGACGAACTTCAAGCCCGGTGTCAGCGTGCGGTCGTACTTGCCCAGACGCTCGACCACCCAGGCGTTTTGCTGCGGCACGATCTTGAAGGTCTGGAAGATGAAGATGGCGGCGATGACCGCGAGAACGAGAGCGATTTCCATGGAATGCCTTCTGTGAGATCAGTGGGACGAGTGAGGTGCGAGAACGAGCCAATTGCCTTCCACGGCTTTGACCACATGCTCGCCGGACGTGGCGGGTGCATCGGGCTGCAGCCTGGCCGTCCAGGTCGAGCCGCGGTAGGAGACCTTCGCGGTGCGGTCGGCGGCCCAGGCTGTGACGTTGACGCGTTCACCGATGTCGAGGTTCACGTCGCGGTTCTCGGCGGCAGGTGCAGACCGTGGATGCTGCATGCGCTGCCAGTGCCAGAACGCGGTGGCGCCGCCCCCCACGATGGCGGCGGTGGTGATCTGCAGGCTGGTCGACAAGCCCAGATGCGCGGCGATGGCACCGGCCGCCAGGCCCAACGCCACCATCAGCAGATAGAAGGTGCCGGTGGCCAACTCGGCTGCGACGGCCACGCCGGCCAACACCCACCAGACAGTTGACAGCGACAGCTCCATGGCTACTCCTCAGGTTCAAGTGGGCGCAGTGTATGACGGCGCGCGGGTGACACACAGTAGCTCTACACTTCGCGCTCTTCAGTTTTCCTCTCCGGAATTGCCATGCTGCGCTTTCGTTTTCCCATCGTGATCATCGACGAGGATTACCGCTCCGAGAACACCTCGGGGCTGGGCATTCGCGCCCTGGCCGAAGCCATCGAGAAAGAGGGTTTCGAGGTGCTCGGCGCCACCAGCTACGGCGACCTGTCGCAGTTCGCGCAGCAGCAAAGCCGCGCGAGCGCCTTCATCCTGTCGATCGACGACAACGAGTTCACTGAAGGCCCCGACCTCGACCCGGCGGTGCTGAACCTGCGCAAGTTCATCGAAGAGATCCGCCGCAAGAACGCCGAGATCCCGATCTACCTGTACGGCGAGACGCGCACCTCGCAGCACTTGCCGAACGATGTGCTGCGCGAGCTGCACGGCTTCATCCACATGTTCGAGGACACGCCCGAGTTCGTGGCGCGCCACATCATCCGTGAGGCCAAGAGCTACCTTGATGGGCTGGCACCGCCGTTCTTCCGCGCGCTGGTCGACTACGCGCAAGACGGTTCGTATTCGTGGCATTGCCCCGGCCACTCGGGTGGCGTGGCCTTCCTGAAGAGCCCGGTGGGCCGCATGTTCCACCAGTTCTTCGGCGAGAACATGCTGCGCGCCGACGTGTGCAACAGCGTCGACGAACTCGGCCAGCTGCTCGACCACACCGGCCCCATCGCCGCCTCCGAGCGCAACGCGGCACGCATCTTCAACGCCGACCACTGCTTCTTCGTCACCAACGGCACCAGCACCAGCAACAAGATGGTGTGGCACCACGCCGTGGCTCCGGGCGACGTGGTGGTGGTCGACCGCAACTGCCACAAGAGCATCCTGCACGCGATCATCATGACCGGCGCGGTGCCGGTGTTCCTGCGGCCCACGCGCAACCACTACGGCATCATCGGCCCGATCCCCGAGAGCGAGTTCTCGCCGGAGGCCATCAAGAAGAAGATTGCTGCCAACCCGCTGCTGAAGGGTGTGGATGCGAAGAAAGTCAAGCCGCGCATCCTCACGCTCACCCAGAGCACCTACGACGGCGTGCTCTACAACACCGAGACCATCAAGCACACGCTCGACGGCTACATCGACACGCTGCACTTCGACGAAGCCTGGCTGCCGCACGCCGCCTTCCACGAGTTCTACGGCACCTACCACGCGATGGGCCGCAAGCGCGCGCGCCCGAAGGACCAACTGGTGTTTGCCACGCAGTCGACGCACAAGCTGCTGGCCGGCATCAGCCAGGCCTCGCAGGTGCTGGTGCAAGACTCGCAGACCCGCAAGCTCGACCGCCACCTCTTCAACGAGGCCTACCTGATGCACAGCTCCACGAGCCCGCAGTACGCAATCATCGCGAGTTGCGACGTGGCGGCGGCCATGATGGAAGCGCCCGGCGGCAAGGCGCTGGTGGAAGAAAGCATCCTCGAAGCGCTCGACTTCCGCCGCGCCATGCGCAAGGTCGACAAGGAATACGGCAAGGACTGGTGGTTCAAGGTCTGGGGCCCGGAGAAGCTGGCCACCGACGGCATCGGCAAGAGCAGCGACTGGGTGCTGAAGGCGGGCGAAAAGTGGCACGGCTTCGGCGACCTGGCCGAAGGCTTCAACCTGCTCGACCCGATCAAGAGCACCATCATCACGCCGGGGCTCGACATGTCGGGCAAGTTCGCCAAGACCGGCATCCCGGCGAGCATCGTCACCAAGTTCCTGGCCGAGCACGGCGTGGTGGTCGAGAAGACGGGGCTGTATTCCTTCTTCATCATGTTCACCATCGGCATCACCAAGGGCCGCTGGAACACGCTGCTGACTGCGCTGCAGCAGTTCAAGGACGACTACGACAAGAACGCGCCGCTGTGGCGCGTGCTGCCCGAGTTCGTGGCCTCGCACCCGCGCTACGAGCGCATGGGTCTGCGCGACCTGAGCCAGGCCATTCACGAGGCCTATGCCAAGAGCGACATCGCACGCCTCGTGACCGAGATGTACCTGTCGGACCTGCAGCCTGCCATGAAGCCGAGTGACGCGTTCGCGCGCATCGCCCACCGCCAGACCGAGCGGGTGCCGATCGACGCCCTTGAAGGCCGCATCACCGCCTCACTGGTGACGCCGTACCCGCCGGGCATTCCGCTTTTGATCCCGGGCGAGCGCTTCAACAAGAAGATCGTCGACTACCTGCGCTTCACACGCTCGTTCAATGCCCAGTTCCCGGGCTTCGACACCGACGTTCACGGCCTGGTGGAAGAAGGCGACATCAACCCCGAGACGCACAACTACTTCGTGGACTGCGTGAAGGATGACTGATCCGGGGCGACACCGGCCGCACGCCGGCGCTGGTATTTCGTCAGCGCCGTGCGGGCCCAGGCCGTCAGGTCGCGTGTCGAGAACGCGATGACCTTCAGCCGCAGCGTGATCGACAGCAACACCACCGCAGGCAGCACGATGGGGCCGGCGAGCACGCCGATCCACTGCCGCATGTTGTAGAACATCGCTCCCCGCCGAGGCGCGTGGAACTGCCACAGCCAGATGGCGCCACCCAGCCACGCCAGCGCCAACAGGCCGTTGCTCGACAGTGCACGAGACGGCCGCGGGATCAACGCGATGCCCGAGACCCAGGCGAGCTTGGAGATCAGCACCAGCACGAGCACGGTGACGCCCAACATCAAGAGCGAGGTCAGGCTCACGGCGATGGACACAGGCGAGCGCTTCTGCATGCCGGCGAAGAGCACATGCTGCCCGCGCTCCAGGTCATCCAGGCACGCCTCGCGGCTGTCGGCCAACTGCAGCTTCACGTCGGGTGGCAGCTGCTCGGGTTCGGCCCGGCTCATCGTCTCCCACAGCGCCAGCATGTCGTCGTGCGGGCAGTCGAGCGGGATGTCGGGCCGCCCGGTGGCGCTCTGGTAGCCAGCCAGGAACAGCAGGTGGGCCTCGGTGGCGGCAAAGTCGTCGAGGTCGGTTCTCAGGGCGCGCAGGTGCGACCACCAGTCGAGCCCGCTGGGCTGGGCCACCGGCTCGCGCAGCGAGATCAGCGTGCAGTGGCGCATGCGCAGAACGTCGCCGCGGGTCTGCTCCATCATCAGGTCCATGGCCCGCATCGGCGTGGCCCAGCCGTCGATGGGGTTCATCGGCAAGACCGGCGCCGAGGCGTCGATGCAGACTGCTGCACCGATGGCAGGGTCGAGCTCGCGCAGGCCGTGGTTGTCCAGCACCCCACCGTCGCCGAGGTGGTAGGCCCCGCAGCGGATCGGCTCGAACACGCCGGGCACCGCGCTGGATGAGGCCAAGGCCTTGGCCACCGGCAGGTCCTTCATCGACAGGTAGTTGGCATCGGGCTGAAACGGCAGACCCTTGTTGCCGATGACGACCACGCAGCGGTTGCCCTGGGCGTAGTCGGAGCAGGCGATGCGCCACTCGGGCAGCGAAGCTGGCCAGGCTTCTTTCGAGGTAGTGCGGTGCAGGGCGCTCAGCCAGCGGCGGCTGATGCGCGCCATGGCCAGAGAAAAGCCGAACTCGTTGCGCACCAGCCCGCTGCTCAAGGCACGCACCGACGCCATCACCCGCAGCCGCGGGTTGTAGCGTGACTTGCGAAAGAGCGCCTGCTGTGCGCGCAAGGCGCAGCGTGCGAGTTCACGGTCGTCGACCGCGCCGCGCATTAGCGAACGCATCCATTCCTGCAGGAAGAAGCCGGCCGCAATCGAGCCACCCGAGATCGTGACCAGCAGTTTCAGCTCGCGCAGTTGGCCTCGGGCAGCGAGTGCGTGCAGGGCGCCCAGATGGAAAAAGGCCGCGCGAAAACCGCCGCCGGACAAGGACAGCTGCTGGATCGGCTCCAGGGGCAACAACTCTGCGTCAGTCATGAAAAATTCAGTCGATGTGGGAGATCAGCACGCCGGGCGCCGGCGTCTGCTGCTTGCCGTGCGGGCCACGGCCTTCGACCATTGTCGGCGTTCGCCGCACCGCCAGGCCGACAGCCACCATGTCGATGACCAGCAGGTGAAGAATGCGCGAGATCATCGACACGAAGATCGAGCTGTCTTCGGTGTGCTCGACCGCAATGCACACGTCGGCCTTCTTCGCGAGCGGCGATTGCTTGGACGTGATCGCGATGACCTTGGCGCCGCAATCGTGGGCCACCTGGGCAGCGCGCACCAGCTCGCCCGTCTGGCCCGAGCTAGAGATGAGCACGGCGACGTCCTTCGGACCCAGCGCCTGGGCGGCCATGGCCAGCATCACCGGGTCGGTGTGCGCCATCACCGGGATGCGAAAGCGGAACAGCTTGTGCTGCGCATCGAGTGCCACCACCGACGAGTTGCCGATGGCGTAAAGCTCGACACGCTGCGCCTCGTGCAGCAGGCCGATCGCGCGGTCGATCGACTCCACGTTGAGCGACTCGCGAAACTGCACGATCGATGAAATGGTGTTGTCCAGCACCTTGGCGCAGAGATCGGGCGTGGCGTCTTGCCGGCGCACCTGGGTGCGCTGCAGCGGGATGGTGCCGGTGAGCCCCGAGCCCAGCTTCAGCTTGAAATCGGCCAGCCCTTCGAAGCCCAGCGAACGGCAGAAGCGGATGACCGTGGGCTGGCTCACGCCGGCCAGCTTGGCGATGGCGGCGATGGGGTCGTTGAGCGCGGTGCGCGGGTTCTCGAGCACGACGTTGGCCACGCGGCGCTCGGCAGGAGACAAGGTTTCGCGGGCGCTGCCGATGCGCTCGAGCAGCGGGTTGCCGCCGTCGCGTTCGGGCGCGTGCTCGGGTGCGTGTTCCGCCAATAGCGTGGATACGCCATGGAATGCCAGGTTCTCGGCTGTCAGCACGTAGGTCGGGATGCGCGCAAGGTAGGCCGCAAAACGCCCCTTGGCCTCGAAGCGCTGGCGAAACGGCGAGCGGAAGAACAGCTCGCCCAGCCGCGGCAGCATGCCGCCGCCCACGTAGATGCCACCGGTGGCGCCGAGCGTGAGCGCGAGGTTGGACGCGACCGTGCCCAGCATCGCGCAGAAGCAGTCGATGGTGTCGACGCACACCGGGTCGCTGCCTTGCTGCGCGTGCTGCACGATCTCGGCGGTGCTGAGGCCGGGCGGCGACGACGTGGTGCTGTCGCGCAGCGCCTCGTAGATCAACTCGATGCCGGGGCCAGACACCAGGCGCTCGGCCGACACATGCGGCATCGTCTTCCACAGGTGGCGCAGCACGCGCAGCTCGCGCTCGTCGTTGGGTGCAAAGCTCGTGTGGCCGCCTTCGGTCGCGAGCGTGACCCAGCGGTCGTTGGTGGGGATCAGTGCCGACACACCCAGGCCAGTGCCCGGCCCGATCAGCCCGATCATGCCGTCGGGCGCCGGCTCGCCACCGCCGACCTGCACGCGGCCTTCGATTCCGACGCCGGGCAGTGACATCGCAAGCGCCGTGTAGTTGTTCACCACCAGCAGCGTGTGCAGGCCCAGCTGCTGCTGCACCTCTTGAATGGAGAAGGCCCAGTCGCGGTTGGTCATGCGCACGGCATCGCCATCGATTGGGTAGGCGATGGCCATCGCGCCGTGGTGAGGTGTCACGTCGGGCACGCTGTCGAGATAGGCCCGCACCACCGAGATGAAGTCACCGTAGTCGGCACACGGCAGCACGGCGATGCGTTCGAACTGGCCGCGTTCGCGCTCGATGCAAAAGCGGGCGTAGGTGGCGCCGATGTCAGCCAGCAGGCGGGGCGGGGTGTCGGGCGTGTCGTCGGGCGAGGGCATGAGAGGAGCCTGGAAGGTCAGGGCGGCTGGCGTTCGAGAAGCACCCAGCGCTGGGCATCGATGGTGACACGGCCGTTTCGCACCACGCTCGTCTGGCCAGAATAGGCGTCGCGCAGGCGCTCGCCTTCGGCGAAGGCGCTGCCAACGGGCAGCTGTTGTGGCCCGGTGACGTTCCATGCGACGACCACGCAGTCGTCGCTGGCGGCGTCGATGCGACTGAAGATGTAGGGCGTGTCGGCCAGCATCTGGTGCGCGCCGCGCGCGAGGGCCACATGGCGTGCGCGAAAGTTGCCCAGCTTGCGCCAGTGCGCCAGCAGTGCCCGGTCGATGCTGTTCCAGTTCATGTCGGAACGCGTGGCCTGCTGCAGGTCGGACGTCGGTGCCGGCCCGGCGGCGCGCGCGCTCTCGTCACCGTAGAAGATCTGCACGCCGCCCGGTGCGAGCATCAGCGCGGTGCCGGCCAGGTCGAGCCGCGTTCGATCGAACAGCTCGGTGTCGTGCGAGGAGATGTAGCTCAGCGTGTTGTAGCCCGGCTGGCCGGCGAGCAGGCGGCTGTAGCTCGCGAACAGTGCCTCGGGTCGGGCGAAGGCACTGCCTTGTTTCTGGAAGTCGAAGTTCAGCAGGGCGTCGAAGCCCGAGTCGTGCAACGGCGAGCGCTCGGGGCCTTGCCCCCAGTACTCACCGACCATCCAGAACGGTTCGTTGTCGATCTTCTTGCCCGGGTTGCGCGCCTTCCAATCGGCGAGTGCACGGGTGGCCGAGGTCTTCAGCTCGGCCCAGGCGGCCGGTTCGACGTGCTTCACCGTGTCGGCGCGAAACCCGTCGATGCCGTACTCGCGCACCCAGTCGCTGAGCCAGTTGACCAGGTAGCCGCGCACGGTCGTGTCTGGCAGATCTCGCGCACGTGTGTCGGGCTTGCGCCGCAGAAAACTCGGCAGCTGGACCTTCTCGGTGCTCTCGGTGCGAAAGTCCGGCAAGAAGGCGAGCTGCATCGTGAGGTCGTCCCGGCCGCCATCGAGGTAACCGGGCAAGCCTGCGCGCACCCACGCACGACCCCACCAATCCGCAAAAGCAAAGTTGTTGTAGTCGATGTAGTCGTGATAGTCGCGCAGCGTGGCGCGCTCGGCCCTCGGCCACAGCACCTTCAGGCTCAGGTCTCGCGCGGTCTGGATGTCGAGGTAACCGGGGTGGTTCATCACCACGTCGAACAGGATGCGGATGCCTTGGGCGTGCGCGGTGTCGACCATCTCGCGCAGCTCGTCGGGCGTGCCCATGTTCTTGTCGAGCAGCGTGTAGTCGAGCGCGTAGTAGCCGTGGTACGCGTAGTGCTTGAATGCCTTGTTGCCGCCGATCACCCAGCCGTGGATCTGCTCATACGGCGCGGTGATCCAGATCGCGTTGACGCCGAGTTCCTTGAACCAGCCTTCGCGCAGCTTGTCGGTGAGACCTTTGAGATCGCCGCCGTGGAAGGTGCCCACGTCGTCTTGCGGATTGGCCTCGCGCTGGCGACCGTAGCTGTGGTCATTGGCCGGGTTGCCGTTGGCGAAGCGGTCGGTGATGAGGAAGTAGACGATGGGGTTGTCGGCGAAGCGGCCGGGGACTGCGGCGGGGCCATCGCTCCGAGCCATCGCCGTCGCCTTGGGGAGCGGCGGCGCGGTAGTGCATCCGCTGATCAAGCACGCGAACAGCGCGAGCGCAGCGATGCGCTCCCTCAAGCAACGACGGACGCACGGGTTCCCCGGGTGTCGCGTCGGCGCCCCTCGGGGGCAGGAGCGAAGCGACTGGGGGGCCGTCATCCTTTCAGCCCTCCTGCCGTCAAACCCGAAATCATCCATTTCTGCGCGAGGATAAACACCACCGTGATCGGCAGGCCCGACAGGATGGCCGCGGCTGCGAAGTCGCCCCACAGGTACTTTTGTTCGTAGAGGAACAACTTAGAGCCAACCGCCAGCGTGAGCTTGGCCTCTTCGTGCAGCAGGATCGACGCGACCGGGTACTCGATGATCGCGCCGATGAACGCGAGCAGGAACACCACCATCAGGATGGGCACCGCCATCGGAAGCAGCACCAGGCGAAAGGCTTGCCACGGCGTGGCGCCGTCGACCTTGGCGGCCTCTTCGATTTCGATCGGGATGGTGTCGAGGTAGCCCTTGATCGTCCACACGTGCAACGCAATGCCACCCGAGTAGGCGAGCAGCAGCGAGGCATGGCTGTCGATGCCCACCGACGGGAATACGTTGCCCAGCCGGTCGAAGATGGCGTAGATCGCCACCAGCGCCAGCACCGACGGGAACATCTGCATCAGCATCAGCCCGGCAAGCGATGCCTGCTTGCCGCGGAACTTCATGCGCGAGAAGGCGTAGGCCGCGGTGGTCGACAGGCTGAGCGTGATCACGGCCGTGAGGGCGGCGACCTTGACCGAGTTCCACAGCCACAGCAGCACCGGAAATTCGGGCCGCACGACCCGCCCGTCGGGCGCGGTGTACGAGATGCCGAGCGCGAGCTTCCAGTGCTCGAGGCTGATGTGCTCCGGGATCAGGCTGCCGGCAGCGAAGTTGCCTGGCCGCAGCGAGATCGACAGGATCATCAGGAACGGGAAGATCACCAGCAGGATCAAGCCGATGAGGAACGCGTGCGCGGCCAGCACGCGCCAGCGGTGGGATTTGTCGAGGACGATGGCCATGTGCGTGTTGCCCTAGCGCTTGTCGTCTCGCGCGATGCGCGTGAAGCGCATCTGCAGCAGCGAGATGCCGGCCACCATCGCGAAGATCACCGTCGAGATCGCCGCGGCCAGGCCGTATTGCGCGCCCGAATCCTGGAAGGCGATGCGGTAGGTGTACGAGACCAGCAGGTCGGTGGTGCCCGCCGGCACGCTGGTGTCGAGGAAGTCGGGCCGTCCACCGGTCAGCAGGCTCACCAGCACGAAGTTGTTGAAGTTGAAGGCGAAGGCCGAGATGAGCAGCGGCGTCAGCGGCTTCATGATCAGCGGCAGCGTGATGCGAAAGAAGTTGGTCAGCGGCCCGGCGCCGGCCACGGCCGAAGCCTCGTACAGATCACCTGGGATGGCCTTGATGAGTCCCATGCAGATGACCATCATGTACGGGTAGCCGAGCCACACGTTGACAATCAGCAGCATCACTTTGGCCAGCAGCGGGTCGGAGAACCACGCGGGCCGGATGCCGAACAAGGCTTCGAGGATCAGGTTGATCTCGCCGAAGTTGTTGTTGAACAAGCCCTTGAACACCAGGATCGAGATGAAGCCCGGCACCGCGTACGGCAGGAACAGCAACGTGCGGTACAGGCCCTTGAAGCGCAGCGCGTCCCAGTTGAAGAGCACGGCGAGGAACATGCCGAGCGCCGCGCCGAAGAACACCGTGAGCGCCGAGAACACCACCGTCCACACGAAGATGCGGATGAAGGGTTGCTGGAAGGCCTGGTCGGTGAAGATGCGCTGGAAGTTGGCCCAGCCCACTCCCACCTGAAAGCCCGGTTGCACGCGCTCACCACTGGCCGTCTCGTAGAAGCCGGTGTCGAAGTTGGGGAGCAGGAAGGAGCCGTCTTGCTTGTTGAGCAGGCGGCCGTCGGCTTGTTTCTCGTACAGCGGCTGCACCGGGCCGAACTGGCGCAGGCCGGTCATGCGCAGCATGCGGCCGTCTGGGAGGATGGCGGTGAGCGCCTTGAGTTGCGGCTGCCTGGCGATCACGTCCTTGAGTTGCACCGGGTCGCCGAGGGCGGCCTTCAGCTGCTCGGCGGGCTCGACCTTCAGGTCTTGCAGATCGGTGTTCTTGAGCGCGACGGGGCGCGACACGTATGCGTGACCGGCGTCGGCGTCTTCGAGCCGAACCCGGAACTCGCGGCCGTCGGCGTGCAACGTGAAGGCCAGCGGCTCGCCTTCGGCTTGGTAGGTCTCGTCGAGAAAGTACTGGGTGGCCCGCGGGAACTTCAGCAGGTTCTTGGAGCTGTAGTTCGTGAAGCCGATGCTCATGGTGTAGACCATCGGGAACACCACGAAGATCAGCGCCGTCGCAATGCCAGGGAAGAGGTAGCGGTACGCGTAGGTGCGCGGCGAGGTGTAGACCCACAGCGCCAGCGCCGAGATGATCAGCATCGTGCCGGCCAGCAACGTTTCGCCGGCGGCATGCACCAGCGTCACCATGTAGAGCGCGGCGAGCAGCACCACGGCCAGCAAGACCGGTGGGGACCAACGTTTCAGAGCCGATGGTGCAGGGTTCATGAGGGCAGGGCGGAACAGAAGACCACCGGGACGCCGCAAGCGTCTCCGGTGGCAGACCTCAGATCACTTCGCCGAGATGCGCTTGGCCGCGGCGTCCAGCGCTTCCTTCGGCGACTGACGACCTTCGGTCATGTTCTTCAGTGCCGATTCCATCGACGACCAGAAGCGGCCCATCTCCGGGTTGTTGGGCATGGGCGAACCGTCCTGCGCGCTGGCCATCGTGGCCTGGATGTTGGGGTTGCTCTTGAGCTCGGCGAACAGCGCCTTGCTCGCGGGCGTGCCCAGCGGCACGTCGTTGTTGATGGTCTTCAGGCCGTCGACGGTGAGCAGGTGGTTCTCGATGAACTCGACCGCCACGTCGCGGTTCGGCGAGGCCTTGGAGATCATCGCGCCCAGCACGCCGACGAAAGGCGCTGCCTTCTTGCCGCCCACGGTCGGGATCTTGGCGACACCGAAGTCGATGTTGGCCTTCTTCAGGTTGTCCCACGACCACGGGCCGTTGATCATCATCGCGACCTTGCCTTGTGCCATGCCGGCTTCCATCTCGGCGTAGCCGGCGCCCTTGGTCATGACGCCGTCCTTCACCATCTTGGCCAGCAACTCGGCGCCTTTCAACGCGCCGGCGTTGTTGACGCCGGTGTCGCTCGCGTCATAGCTGCCGTCGGCCTTGGGCTTGAAGGCGTAGCCACCGTTGGCGGCCAGCAGCGGCCAGGTGAAGTAGGTGTTGTTGTAGTCCCAGAGGATGGCCTTCTTGCCGTCGGCCGACAGCTTCTTGTCGAGAGAGATCACTTCCTCGAAGGTCTTTGGCGGCGTGGTCACCAGCTTCTTGTTGTAGACCAGCGAGACGGCTTCGACCGACATCGGGTAGCCCCAGGTCTTGCCGCCCACGGTGAAGGCCTTCCAGGCCAGCGGGTCGATGTCGGCTTGCACCTTCTTGCCAGGCGTCACCGTCTGCAGCAAGCCGCCGGCAATCCATTCGCCGATGCGGTCATGCGGCCAGATCCAGATGTCGGGGCCCTTGCCGGCGGCTGCTGCCTGCGCGAACTTGTTGGGCGCGTCTTCCGGGTGCTCGACGGTGACTTGCACCCCGGTCTTCTTGGCGAACTCTTCGCCGATCTTGGCGATGCCGTTGTAGCCCTTGTCGCCGTTGATCCAGACCAGCAGCTTGCCGGCTTCGGCAGCGTGGGCCCAGGGGCTGCCGAGTGCCAGTACCGCGGTAGCGGCGAGCAGCTTGAGTTTGTTGCGTGAGTTGATCATCGTTGTCTCCTTCGGTGGGTGCCTTGTGGGCTGTGTGTGACGAGGAATCGAGTTGTTGTCAGGCGAGCGGCGGCAGGGCGAGGCCATCACCGTCGAACAGATGGCAGCGGGCGGGCGGCACCACCAGGTGGGCGGTGTCGCCTGCGACGAGCGGGTTGTCAGGCGTGGTGCGGGCGACGAGCGGGCCGGTGGCGCCGGCCACATCGAGGTAGAGGTGGGTGGTGTCGCCCAGGTGTTCGGCGAGCTGAACCGTGCCGTGCAGGCTGTTGGCGTCGGCCGTGCGCACGGCTTCGAGGTGCTCGGGTCGCACGCCCAGCGTCACGGTGTCACCGGGCTTGAGGCGGCGCGCGTCGATGGCAGCGTTGATAGCGGTGCCGTCGGGAAGGTGGACCCGCGTGCCGCGGTCGGTCGCCGACACCAGCGTGGTGGCGATGAAGTTCATCTTCGGCGAGCCGATGAAGCCGGCCACGAACAGGTTCGCCGGCCGGTGGTACAGATCGAGCGGCCGGCCCACCTGCTCGATGCGGCCGGCGTTGAAGACCGCGATGCGGTGCGCCAATGTCATCGCCTCCACCTGGTCATGCGTCACGTACACCATGGTCGTTTTCAGTTCCTGGTGCAGGCGCGCGAGCTCCACGCGCATCTGCACTCGCAGTGAGGCGTCGAGGTTTGACAACGGCTCGTCGAACAAAAAGACCCCCGGCTTGCGCACGATGGCGCGGCCGATGGCCACGCGCTGCCGCTGGCCGCCCGACAGGGCCTTGGGTTTGCGGTCGAGCAGGTGCTCGATCTGCAGGATCTGCGCGCCGCGCTCGACGGCGGCTTTCATCTCGGCCTTGCTGAAGCCCGCCAGCCGCAGGCCGAAGGCCATGTTCTCGGCCACCGTCATGTGCGGATAGAGCGCGTAGCTCTGGAACACCATCGCGATGCCGCGCTTGGCGGGTGGAACGTCGTTGACGAGTTCGTCACCGATGAAGAGTTGCCCGGAACTGATGTCTTCCAGCCCGGCAATGCAGCGCAGCATGGTCGACTTGCCGCAGCCCGAAGGGCCGACGAAGACGATGAACTCACCGTCTGCAATCTCGAGGTCGATGCCGTGCAGGATCTCGACGTCGCCGTAGGCCTTGCGCAGGTCCTTGAGTTTGAGGTGCGCCATCGTGCTGTGCGCTCAGGTGGAGGCGACTTCGCCGAAATACGCGCCATGGGCCGGCAGCTCGATGCGGTTCCCATGGCGCGTGCCCTCGAGCGCACCTTCGAAGCCATGGCCATGCAGCGCGTGGCTGGGTGGTGCCGAGGCCAGGTTGAACGACACCGGCTTGTTGCCCAGGTTGAACACCGCCAGGACCGTGGCTCCGCCATCGCCGGCAACCGGGGTGCGCAACAACGCCAGCACCGGTTCGGGCGCGTTGAAGAAGCGGATGTCACCGGTGACGAGCGCACGCTGCGTCTTGCGCCAGGGCATGAAGCGGCGATAGAAGTGCAGCACCGAATCGGCTTGCGCTTCGTTCACGTCGACCGCGTTGGCGGCATGCTCGGGCGGCACCGGCAGCCAGGGCTCGACGTTGCGCCCGTTGCTGAAACCGGCTTGCGGCTCGGTGCTGACCCAGGGCATCGGTGTCCGGCAACCATCGCGGCCCTTGAATTCAGGCCAGAAGGTGATGCCGTAGGGGTCTTGCAGTTTGTCGAAAGGAATGTCGGCTTCCGTCAGCGCGAGTTCATCGCCCTGGTAGATGCAGGCGCTGCCGCGCAGGCTCAGCAGCATCGCCAGAATCACCTTCGCGTAGTTGGGTGACGCATCCGGGCCGCCCCAGCGCGACTGCACCCGCGCCACGTCGTGGTTGCCGAACGACCAGCAACCCCAGCCGTCGGCGATCTGCTCTTCGAGCTCTTCGACCTGTTGGCGGATGTAGGCCGCGCTGTGCTCGGCGGTGAGCAGGTTGAAGCTGTAGGCCATGTGCAGCTTGTTGCCGCCGCTGGTGTAGGCGGCCATGGCCTTGATCGACTCGTCGTCGCCGATCTCGCCAACGCTCTTGGCGCCGTATTCGTCGAGCAGGCTGCGAATGCGCATCAGGTACGGAATGTTCTCCGGCTGGGTCTTGTCGTAGAGGTGGCGCTGATAGCCGTAGGGGTTGCCCGCCGAGACTGTGGTGGTGTCGCGATGGGCCGCAGGCGGGTTGTCGCGCAGTTGCTGGTCGTGGAAGTGGAAGATGCAGGCGTCGAAGCGAAAGCCGTCGACGCCACGCTCGAGCCAGAAGCGGATGTCATCGAGGATCTGCTGCTGCACCTCGCTGTTGTGGAAGTTCAGGTCGGGCTGGCTGGCGAGGAAGTTGTGCAGGTAGTACTGGCGGCGGCGAGAGTCCCACTGCCATGCCGAGCCGCCGAACACACTGAGCCAGTTGTTGGGCGGCGTCCCATCGGCTTTGGGCTCGGCCCAGACGTACCAATCGGCCAAGGCGTTGTCGCGGCTGCTGCGGCTTTGCTTGAACCACGCGTGCTGGTCGGAGGTGTGCGACAGCACCTGGTCGATCACCACCTTCAGGCCCAGCTCGTGGGCGCGTGCGATGAGCCGGTCGAAGTCGGCCAACGTGCCGAACAGCGGGTCGACGTCGCGGTAGTCGGCGATGTCGTAGCCGAAGTCCTTCATTGGCGACTTGAAGAAAGGCGAGATCCAGATCGCATCGACGCCCAGGCTGGCCACATAGGGCAGCTTGTCGAGGATGCCCGGCAGGTCGCCGACGCCGTCGCCATTGCTGTCGGCAAAGCTACGCGGATAAATTTGGTAGATCACGCCGCCGCGTGACCAATCAGACGTGACAACGGCTGGGGAGGTTCGTTTGTTCATGAAAGTAGCTTGACTACAAATCTGACTATGGCTTGGCCAGGAAAAACGCACTTTAGTGGCCTAATCGTTTGGTGAATCAGCGGGTTTCCCCTGTTGGAGGATGCGGCTTCAATGCCTTTCGGGTTGCCGTAGTGGACGGAAACGCTGCCGCGTCGTACAGTTTTGATTTGTAGTTTGCATACAGGATTGGCTTTGACCGCGACCCACACCTTCCCCCGCCTGCTGGGCGACATCGGCGGTACCAATGCGCGCTTTGCCTGGCAACCACAGGCCGGCGCGCCGCTGGCCGACATCGCCACCTATGCCTGTGCCGACTACGAGTCGCTGTTGCTGGCGATGCAGCACTACCTGCGTGTGCACGCCAAGCCCGCGCCGCGCTGGTGTGCCATCGGCATCGCCAACCCGGTCGATGGTGATCGCATCAAGATGACCAACCATGACTGGTCGTTCTCGATCGCCGAGGTGCAGAAGGGTCTCGGCGCCGACCGCTTCCTCGTCATCAATGACTTCACGGCGCTGGCGATGGCCTTGCCGGTTCTGACCGAGGCCGACCTGATGCAGGTGGGCGGTGGCGCTCCGGTGACGGGTGCGCCGCTCGCATTGCTGGGCGCTGGAACGGGGCTTGGCGTATCGGGTCTGCTGAACGGCAAGGTGCCGCTGGGCGGCGAAGGTGGGCACGTGACGCTGTCAGGCGTCGACGACCTGGAAGATGCCATCGTTCGCGCGCTGCGCCTGCGCTTCGGCCATGCCTCGGCAGAGCGTGCGCTCTCCGGGCCGGGGCTGGTCAATCTGTACGAGGCGTCCTGCGCCGTTGCCGGGGTGGCGGTACAGCGGCGCACGGCCGCCGAGGTGGCGTCACTCGCCGAAGCCGGCACCGATGCGCAGTGCGTGCAGGCAGAAGCGCTGTTCTTCAGCTTCCTTGGCACGCTGGCGGGCAACCTGGCCTTGTCGCTGGGTGCGCGCGGCGGCGTCTACATCGGCGGTGGCATCGTGCCGAAGATGGGTCGGCGCATCGCCGAATCGAATTTTCGCGAGCGCTTCGAGGCCAAGGGGCGCTTTCGTGCCTATCTGGCGTCGATCCCCATCTTCGTGGTCAATGCCAAAGTGCCGCCGGCGCTGGTCGGCGCCACGCGGGCGCTTGACGAACTCTGATCAAGCGTCCGGCGAGCCCATCACTTGGCTGAAGCCGCCATCGACATAGGTGATCTCGGCGCTGATGCCGGCTGCCAGGTCGGACAGCAAAAAGGCTGCTGCGTTGCCCACATCGTCGATCGTCACGTTGCGGCGGATCGGCGCGGTGGCGGCGAAGGCGGCCTGCAGCTTGCCGAAGTCTTTGATGCCCGAGGCGGCCAGTGTCTTGATCGGACCGGCGGAGATGCCGTTGACCCGAATGCCTTTGGCGCCCAGGCTTTGCGCCAGGTAACGCACGCTGGCCTCGAGCGAGGCCTTGGCCAGACCCATGGTGTTGTAGTTGGGCACGAAGCGCATGGCGCCGAGGTAAGTCAACGTCAACAGTGCGGCGCCGGGGCGCAGGTGGGGCAGGGCGGCCTTGGCCATCGCCGGGAAGCTGTAGGCCGAGATGTCGTGGGCGATGCGGAAGTTCTCGCGCGTCATGCCGTCGAGAAAGTCGCCAGCGATGGCCTCGCGCGGTGCAAAGCCGATGGAGTGCACGAAGCCGTCGAATTGCGGCCAGGCTTCGCCGAGTTGCTTGAATGCGGCTTCGATCTGCTCGTCGTTGCCGACGTCGCAATCGAACACCAGCTTGGACCCGAACTCGGCGGCGAAATCGATGATGCGTTCGCGGAAACGTTCGCCGACGTAGCTGAAGGCGAGCTCGGCGCCTTCACGGTGGCAGGCGCGGGCGATGCCGTAGGCAATCGAGCGATTGTTCAGAACGCCGGTGATGAGGAAGCGTTTACCGGCCAGGAATCCCATGCTGTCTCCGAACAGTTGAAGTGAGCCGCGATTCTGGCACGGTGCTGCATCCAAAGTACCCCTCAAAGCACTTGGTGCCCATGGCTTAACCGGCGTCGGTCAAGCCGTGTTGCACACAGTATTTGGTCAGCTCGACGTTGTTCTTCCAGCCGGTCTTCTCGAAGATCCGGGCCCGGTAGGTGCCGATGGTCTTGACCGAGAGGTTCATCAAGGTGGCCATCATGGCGGGCGTCTTGCCGGCGGCAATCAGCACCATGACGCGGTGCTCCTGCGTTGACAGCACTTCGTGCGGGGCGGTGGTGGACGAGCGGCCACCAAGCAGGTCGACAAGGTGGTCGGCGGTGGACTCGGTGACATAGCGCCGGCCCTCGCTGATGCGCTGTAGCGCCGTGACCAATTCGTCGCCTGCCCGGTTCTTCGGCAGGTAGCCGGAAACGCCCATCTTCAGCAGCCGGGCGGCGAAGGCCGACTCGACGTTGAAGCTCAGCACGAGGATGGGAACGGACTTGGCCACCTGCTGCATGCGGGCCACGCCTTCGGTGCCCGAAGAATCGGGCAGGCCCAGGTCGAGGATCACGATCTTGGGCCGGAAGGACTCGAATTTCTGGCAACCCTCCTCGAGGGTCTGCGCCTCCTCGACTTCGGAATCGGGCCATGCGCCTTTGATCAGCTGGCGCACCCCGAGCCTCATGATGGGATGGTCATCGACGATCAGGACTCTCATGCGGCTTCCCCGTGAATGGGTCGTTGAGATCGAGCATGCATTTTCGCAAGCTGGCCGGCGGCCGAGGCGCCATGTTAGTGAACGCCGCAGTACATGCACAAGTCGGGCGGCGGGGGATGTCCAGCATAAAAGTTGGCCTGCCTACCGAGCCCGCACGAGCCGCTGCAAGAGAAAGGCCGTGTGCTTGTATTGCCTGGGCTAATCGAGCGCGCTACAATCCGTTTTTCGCAAGAAAACTGCATGGGCGGATTCTTCCAGCCCTTTTTTTTTGCTTGATCGACTTTGCGGTGGTGCCCCTGTCATGAGCTTTCATGACGATCTGGCGGGGGAGCAAGCAGGCCTGAGC
>Ga0307515_10009638_pt1 | contig 18636 bp, 20 predicted proteins | sample 17_EM_MG_FD_194513 | JGI IMG/M metagenome (GOLD analysis project Ga0307515, IMG submission 194513) | Populus trichocarpa ectomycorrhiza microbial communities from riparian zone in the Pacific Northwest, United States - 17_EM | ecosystem: Host-associated > Plants > Roots > Unclassified | place...
CCTGCGCTTCGGCAGCGGCATCACGGTCGGCCTGTTCGGCGCGATCGTCGGCATCCACTGGTCGCTCGGGCTCAGCGCCGCCGCCCTGTGCGTGGGGACGGCGCTGGCCGGAATCTACGCGCTGGCAGGGAGCCGGCGCCGTCTCCCCGCCGCATTGCCCGAGCGAGGCCACGGCGCCGAGTCGCCCGTCCAGCGGGAGCCGACCCGGACGTCAATGCCGGAGCGGGGCCATGGCGCCGAGTAGCCGGTCCAGCGAGATGCTGGCGAAGCCGACCCGGACGTCGCTGGCCCCGTACGGAAGCCAGAACCGGCCGTCGTGCACCATGCCGCCGCACGAGTAGACGACGTTCGGCACGTACCCCTCGCGTTCGTGCTCGTCGGGGTCGAGCAGGCCGTGCGGCAGGTCGGCGATCACCCGCTCGGGCCGGTCCAGATCGAGCAGCATGGCGCCGATCGCGTACCGGCGCATCGGGCCGACGCCGTGGGTGAGCACCAGCCAGCCGGACTCGGTCTCCACCGGCGAGCCGCAGTTGCCGACCTGGATCAGGTCCCAGCCGCGGTGCGGCACCAGCAGCGGCACCGCCTCCTGCCACTGCATCTGCTCGTCGCGGGTGGACAGCCCGAGCGTCTCGCCGTCGGAGCGGCAGAGCGCCAGGTGCCGCCCGCCGACCGCCCGCGGGAACAATGCCATGCCCTTGTTCCGGGCGGCCGGCCCGCGCAGCGCGGTGACCTCGAAGTGCCGCAGGTCGCGGGTGTGCAGCATGCGCCCGCCGATGTGCCGCCCGTCGTACGCCGTATAGGTCGCGTGGTAGGCCGTGCGCCCGTCGGAATCGACGACCTGGACGAACCGTGCGTCCTCCATGCCGTTGCTCTCGGCGGGCGTGGCCGGCCAGAGCACCCGCTGGTGCAGCGGCACGGTCGCCGGGAACGCGACCGCGTAGTCGGTCGCCACGATCCGCCGGATCACGTCCAGCGTCTCCGGTGAGGTCTGCCGGGCCAGCAACTCGCCGGGCAGGTGCGCGAGGACGTCCTCGAACTCCTCGTCGTCGTAGCGTTCGGGCAGCGCGTTCATGATGAACGCGGAGACCTCGTTGTCGATCTCCTCCTCGTGCAGCCCGGCCAGGAGCAGGTCGCGCTGGTGCTTGGCGACGGTCCGCGGGCCGATCATCAGCGGCCCGTCGCGGCCCTCCAGCCGGATCGAGTCCGCCGGGCCGAGGATCGCCGAGCAGAAGCCGACCGACGAGATGTGCCCCTCGCCGATCTGCCGCAGGCTGATCGCCACCCGCAGCTCGCCCGGCTCCAGAGCGGTCTGGTCGGGGTGCGGCACCATCGACGGGTTGCACAGCGCCGCGGCCTCGACCGAGAACTCGTGGCTGAAGTACGCGCCGATCAGCGCCCGGGCGCTGGGCGACAGCTCGATGTCCGGCGGCACCCGGTGGTGGACGAGGTCGAAGTGGTGCTGGAAGGTGTTGCAGATGTCGTGGTGCCGGCCGGCGAAGCGGGCCAGCACATCGTCGAGCAGCCGGGTGATCTCGTCCTCGTCGAGCTGCAGGATCCGCTCGATCAGGCTGGACGCCCGATTCTGCACGAGCTGGGCGTCCTCGCCCGGCACGAAGAGCTTGATGACCACGCGCCGGTCGTCGGGTTGCATGACGAGCTCGTGGCGGACGGTGAGGTCGGAGGTGTTCATCGTTGCGGTCACGCTAGGCCGCCTGACGGTCGGGTCGCGCCACGGGTCGCCAGAGTGCGTGCATGCTGCAACGTGGCGATGAGCGCGAGGGTGGATTCGGCACCTTGGTTCAGATTAGGACCATCTTGCCTTAATCCGTCATATCCGCCACCGGTTCGGGGATCGAACATCACCGCGCCCGCGTCGTTCTCGCCGAGAAACCACGCGATCGACTGGAAGAGCGGACCGTCCCAGCGGTCGTCGCCGGTGGCGGCCGCCGCGGTGGCGCAGGCGTCGGCGGTGGCCGCGGTCTCGATCGGCTGCTGGTCGTGCCGGTGCCTCGGCTCGCCGGGCCGCCAGCCGCCGACCGGCACGGTCGACAGGTGCCCGCGGTGTTCCTGCATGCCGCAGAGCCAGCCGAGCATGCGCAGGCCGTCGGTGAGCAGCGGCTCGTCGCCGAGCAGGTCGCCGGCGGCGATCACCACCTCGGCCAGCGCCGGATTGGCGTAGCTGAGCTCGCGCTCCGGCCAGACCCAGTCCGGGTCCGCGCCGGGCACCCCGATCACGGTCGCCGCGTCGGCCAGCAGGTCGGCGGCCGGGCCCGAATGCGGGTCCGAGCGCAGCACCTCGGCGGCGCCCAGCCCGGCGAAGGCCATCGCTCGCGGCCACGGCGAGCGCGGCCGGGCGGCGATCAGGAACGCCTCGCGCGCCTCGGCCCGGATCCACGCCACCGGGCTGCGGGCGGCCGCCGTGCCGAGCCCCCAGACCGCCCGGCCCCACCAGTCGCCGAGCGCCGGCTCGTCGCTCCAGCGCCGGTCGTAGCCCATCCGGTTGCGGCACCGCCCGTCCGGCGCCAGGGCGTGGGTCAGGAAGGCGAGATACCGCTCGGCGAGCGCGACGACCAGCGCGGTCGGCTGCCGCTCGCGGCTGGCGACCAGCAGGCCGCGGGCGACGTCGTCGACGCAGTAGCCGTGTTCGCGCCGGACGATCGCGTTGCGGGCGTGCTCGAGCAGGCCGGTGTCGTCGGAGAGCCGGGCGATGTGCGCCCAGTTGGGCTCGGGGGCGTCGGCCAGGCTGATCGGCGGCGGAACCAGCCGCAGAGCCTGCGTCATAGCTGAGCCACCTTAGGCATGCCCTTCTGGCCCTCGCCTGCCATGTCGTTGCTCGGCGCGGCCGTGTGCCGCTCGGTGCAGGCGGTCATGACTGAGCCTCCTTAGGCATGCCCTTCTGGCCCTCGCCTGCCATGTCGTTGCTCGGCGCGGCCGTGTGCCGCTCGGTGCAGGCGGTCATGCCGGAAGCTTCGCGGCGGCCACGGGTGCGCGTTCGGCCCGCAGGCGGGACGCGAGGGCCTGGTAGCGGGCGGCCACCGCCGGCCAGCGCAGGGTCGGACCGCCGGCCAGGCCGGAGAGGCCGGCCACGTTCGGCGCCGCGAGCACGTGCCGGATCGCCGCGGCCATCGCCTCCGGGTCCTGGTGCGGTACGAGCAGCCCGGGGCCGTCGGCGAGCAACTCGACGGCGTGCGGGAACTCGGTCGCCACCACGGGCACGTCCGCGCCGACCGCCTCGATCAGCACGCCCGAGGTGACCTGCTCGGTCGAGTCGTACGGCAGCAGCACCACGTCGGCCGACCGGATCAGCCGGCTCAGCGTCGCCTGGTCGTGGTAGACGTCGTCCCAGGCCACCGAGTCCGCCACGGCCAGCTCGTCGGCCAGCGCCCGCAACGACTCGCGGTACGCGTCGCCGTGGTGCGCGAGCACGTTCGGGTGGGTCCGGCCGGCGACCGTGTACGTCGGCGTCGGCTCCTTGTCCTGCAGCAACGCAAGCGCCCGCAGCGCCCACTCGATGCCCTTGCCCGGGCCGAGCAGTCCCCAGGTCAGCAGGTGCGGCCGGTCGTGGTGGGGGCGCGGCGCGCTGGAGTGACTGGCCGCGCCGTGCGGGATCACCGCGACCTTGCGGGGCTCGACCCGGTAGCCGCCGATCAGCCGTTGCCGCGCGGTGTCGGTCATCGTGACGACCGCGTGCGCGGTGGCCACGATCCGTTCCAGCACCGAGCGCTGCATCGGGTCCGGGCTGCTCAGCACTGTGTGCAGCACCACGATCGTGGGCACCTTGAGCGCCCGCAGCAGCGGCAGGACTTCCTCGCCGGCGTCGCCGGGATAGATCCCGTACTCGTGCTGCACGATCGCCACATCGAAGCGGTTCAGCGCGTTGGTGGCGGCCACCCAGCCGCCCGGTGTGTCGGTCCGCCACGTGTGCACCACCCGCGGCGCCATCCGGTCCAGCGGCAGGCCGCCACCCGCGGCGTCGTCGGCGAGCAGCCGGACGACGCCGCTGCCACCCGATCCGGCGGTCAAGTGCGACGCGAGTGCCGCATTGAACGTCGCCAAACCGCATTGTGTCGGCGGGTAGGTGCTGAGAAAGCCGTACGTGGCGGGCATGACCGGCCCTTTCTTGTCAGCGGCTGCCTCCCCGCAGCACGGAGCTGGCGCGCGCGGACACGGTGGTGCCGCCGCGCGGGCGACTCAGCGGCCAATCGGAGAAATGCCGCCGATTACCGCGCAATTCCCATTGCGACGTTAACAAGATCAGGTTATTCAGCTGACGATTTCGCGATAAATCCGTAGGTAGTCCTCGACCATGCGATCCGCGCCGAACCGTTCCCGGGCCCGGATCCGGCACCCGCCCCGATCGATGCCGCCGATCGCTGCGACGGCCGCCACCGCCTCGTCGACGTCCGTCACCAGCCGTCCCGTGACGCCCTCGTCAACCACCTCAGGCATAGACCCTTTCTTGTACGCCACCACGGGCGTCCCGCAGGCCATCGACTCCACCACCGACAGCCCGAACGGCTCGGCGAAGAGGATCGGGTGCAGCAGCGCCGCCGCCGACCCGAGGATGCGGGCCCGGTCCTGCGGCCCCACGGACCCCAGATACACCACCCGGTCGCCGTCGATCAGGGGCTCGACCAGCTCCGCGAAGTATCGGGCGTCCTGGACGATCCCGCACATGATCAGCCGCCGGCCGGCCCGGCGGGCGATCTCGATCGCGGTGTGTGTCCCCTTGTCGGGGTGGATCCGCCCGAATGCCACCAGATCGTCGCTGCCGTCCGGATCGAAGGGCAGCTCGTCCAGGTCGATCCCGTGGTAGACGGTGCCGAGGTAGTCGAGGTCGGGGGAGCGGTCGCTGTCCGAGATCGAGACGAACTTCGAGCGCGAACGGACGTACGCGGGCAGGATATTTTGTCCGGAAAAGCCGTGGATGGTGGTGACCATCGGGGCCGCGCAGAACTCCGAGAGGGCCAGCGGCAGCCAGTCGAGGTGGTTGTGCACCAGGTCGAACTCGGCCGAGCGGCGCAGCGCGTGCGCGATGTGGATCGCCTCCCACACCCGCCCGTCGAGATCGGGGCTCATCTCATAGCCGGTCGGCACGACGCCGTCCAGCGTGGCCTTGGTGACCGAGTCGAGCGTCGCGAACAGCGTGACGTCGACGCCGCGCCGGGTCAGGCCCTCGGCCAGCAGGCTGGTGATCAGCTCCCAGGGGCCGTAGTGGACGGGCGGCGTACGCCAGGCGATGGGGCCCAGCAGGGCGACCTTCACGACAAATAACGCTTTTCAGCAATTAGCACGTGCTTAGTATGCCCGGTCAGTCCGCGCCGGAATCCCGTGTTAGAGAAGAGACATGACGGATCAGTGGTGGAAGAGGGCGGTCGTTTACCAGATCTATCCGCGGAGCTTCGCCGACGCGGACGGTGACGGCATGGGCGACCTGCGGGGGATCATCGGCCACCTGGACTATCTGGCCGGGCTGGGCGTCGACGTGCTCTGGCTGTCGCCGATCTATCCGTCGCCGCAGGACGACAACGGCTACGACATCAGCGACTACCAGGACATCGATCCGCTCTTCGGCTCGCTGGAGACTTTCGACGAGTTGCTGGCCGGGGTGCACGCGCGCGGCATGCGGCTGGTCATGGACCTGGTGGTCAACCACAGCTCCGACGAGCACCCGTGGTTCGCCGCGAGCCGGTCGTCCACCGACAACCCGAAGCGGGACTGGTACTGGTGGCGGCCGGCCCGCGCGGGCATGGAGCCCGGTGCGCCCGGCGCGGAGCCGACCAACTGGGGCTCGGTGTTCGGCGGGCCGGCCTGGGCGTACGACGAGCGGACGGGGGAGTACTACCTGCACCTGTTCTCGACGAAGCAGCCCGACCTCAACTGGGAGAACCCCGAGGTGCGCCAGGCCGTGTACGCGATGATGCGGTGGTGGCTCGACCGGGGCGTGGACGGCTTCCGGATGGACGTGATCAACATGATCTCGAAGGACACGGCGCTGCCCGACGGCACGCTCCCGGTCGGCCGCGCGTACGCGGACGGCTCGGCGTCCTTCATCGAGGGTCCGCGCATCCACGAGTTTCTGCATGAGATGCACAAGGAGGTCTTCCGCGGCCGCGACGGCCTGCTGACCGTCGGCGAGACGCCCGGCGCGACCGTGGACGACGCGATCCGATACACCGATCCGGACCGCGAAGAGATCGACATGATCTTCCAGTTCGACCACGTCTGGGCCGACCGCGGTCCCGACCCGTGGCTGCTGATGCCGCTCCAGCTGAGCACGCTCAAGGCCATCTTCGGCCGCTGGCAGGCGGGCCTGGCCGAGGTGGGCTGGAACAGTCTCTATTGGAACAACCACGACCAGCCCCGGGTGGTCTCCCGCTTCGGCGACGACGGCGCCTACCGGGTCGAGTCGGCCAAGATGCTCGGCACGGTGCTGCACCTGCACCGCGGCACGCCGTACGTCTACCAGGGCGAGGAACTGGGGATGACGAACGCGCCGTTTCACACCATCGACGACTTCCGCGACATCGAGGCGCTCGGACAGTACGCCGACGCCATCGCCAAGGAGGGCCGGTCACCCGAGGAGGTGCTGACCGTGCTGCGGGCCCGGGGGCGGGACAATGCGCGTACGCCGATGCAGTGGGATGCCTCGCCGCAGGCGGGCTTCACGACCGGGACGCCGTGGCTCGCGGTCAACCCCAACCACACCGAGATCAACGCGGCCGCCGCGGTCGCCGACCCCGACTCCGTCTACCACCACTACCGCAAGCTGGCCGAGCTGCGGCACAACGAGCCGGCCGTGGTGGACGGTGACTTCACCATGCTGCTCCCGCACGACGAGCGGCTCTACGCCTTCACCCGCCGGCTGGAGCAGACCGAGTTGCTGGTGATCGGCAACTTCAGCGCCGATACCGTACGCGCCGAGATCGACGACGCCGCGGCGTGGGCAGCGGCCGAACTGGTGCTGACCAACACCGCGGCGCCCGCGGCCGATCTGACGCTGGGACCGTGGCAGGCGGTGGTGTACCGCCGTACGCTCAGTTCGTGATCGTGTTCCAGGAATAGGCCAGCAGCGCCGACGCCGCGCCGAGTATCGCCAGGTTGATGCCCCGGGTGCCGAACGGCAACGCCGCGAGCACCAGCAGGATCACGGCGAGGACGTATAGGAAGGCCTGGATCGACATGGGAGCTCCTCAATATGCGGGGGTTGCGGCGCGGCAATACCCGCAGATCGGCGTTCCCTAAACCCGGCGGCCTTGCAGTGGGACGGGGCTTCGGGGCGGGCGCAGCCCGAGGGTCCGCCGGCCGCCCTCGATGAGGTGCTCGCGCAGGGTGTCGTCGTCGACGCCGACCAGCCCGTGCCCGGCGGCTCCGGCGATGCCGGCCAGCACCATGGCGGCCTTGACCAGGCCGCCGGGTCCCGGGTTGACCTCGGCGAGGAGGCTGAGCTGGCGGTCGGTCAGGCGGGCCAGGTCGCCGGCGCGGAGCATGTCGATCACGCCGGGATCGCCGCCGAGCACGCCCATCAGACCCTGATTGCGTACGACGAGGTCGGCGTAGCCGGTGAGCATCTGCTCGGCCCGGGCGTGCCGGCTGCGCTGGGTCTCCGCGGCCGCCACGATGGTCTGCAACTGCTCGACCAGCGGCTGGATGACCGCGTTGAGAAGCTCCTCGCGGCTGTGGAAGTGGTGGTAGACCGCCGCCTTGGTGACGCCCAACTCGTCGGCGATCATCTGCAACGAGGTGCCCGCGAAGCTGTGCCGGGCGAACAGGCGTACCGCGATGTCGAGGAGGCGTTGCCGGGTGCCGGGCGTCGTCGTCAGGGCCATGGGTACTCCTGGTTGGCGCGGTGGATCCCCGACGATAGCTTGCCGAACGGCTAGCCCCGGAGAGTTAGCTGCCTCACTTCCTGACCGATCGGCCAGCTTCTGACCGATCGGTCAGGCATGCTGGGTGCATGATCCGCAGCCGAACCCGGGACGAGATCCTGGCCGTCGCCGCCACGCAGTTCGCCCACTCCGGTTTCAAGGGCACCTCACTGCAGGACATCGCGGCCGAGGTCGGCTGCTCCAAGGCAACCCTGCTGTATCACTTCGACAGCAAGGAAGCGATCCTCGCCGCCCTGGTGGCGCCCGCCGGCCAGGAGCTCGCCGCGCTCGACGCCCGGCTGGCCGGGCTCGACCCCGAGGCGGCCCAGGTGGCCGCGATCGAGGGCTTCCTCGACCTGCTCCTGCGATACCGGCAGGAGGCCGCGCTCATCTACGACGGCTCCCGCACGGCCATCGAGTCACCGGCGTTCGCCGAGTTGCGGCCGTTGTTCGACAACCTCTGCGCCGCCCTCGCCGGGCGGTCGCCGAGCCCCGCCGACTGCCTTGCCGCCGAGGTGCTCCTCGCCGGCATCTGCGCCGTCGTCATCGACAAGGCCGACGACGCGAGCCTGCGCTCCGTCTTCGTCGACGTGGCCAAGCGCGCCCTGATCACCCCTCACGACAAGGACTGACATGGCAACCCTGCTCTACCGGCTCGGCCGGGCCTCGTTCCGGCGCCGCAAGCTCGTGGTCGTTGCATGGCTCGTGCTGCTGGCCGCGCTCGGCGGCGCGGCACTGGCCTTCAAGGGAACGACGTCGAGCGACTTCACCATGCCCGGCACCGAATCGCAGCGCGCGATCGACGCACTGCAACACGAGTTCCCCCAGGCCAGTGGCGCGACCGGGACCATCGTGGTGGCCGCGCCGCTGGGCGGCACGCTGGCCGACCCGCAGCTCAAGCCGGCCGTGCTAGGCCTGGTCAAGGAGGCCTCGGCGCTGTCGGGCGTGCTCGGCGCGGTGGATCCGTACGCGGTGCAGGCGATCTCCCCGGACGGCCGGTACGGGCTGATCCAGGTGCAGTTCAGCGAGCGCGCGGACGCGGTCACCCCGGAGCAGCGCACCGCGTACGAGCAGAGTGGCGCCGCGGCCGAGGCACTCGGGCTGCGGGTCGAGCACGGCGGCGAGGTGATGAACTCCGAGCCCGAGGTCGGCGGCACCGAGGGCATCGGCGTGCTGATCGCGCTGGTCGTGCTGGTCGTCACGTTCGGCTCGCTGGTGGCCGCCGGGATGACGATGCTGAACGCGCTGATCGGGGTCGGCGCGGGCATGGCCGGCCTCTTCGCGCTCAGCAGCGTCGTCTCGCTGACCAACACGGCCCCGGTCCTGGCTCTGATGCTGGGCTTGGCGGTCGGCATCGACTACTCGCTGTTCATCACCTCCCGGCACCGCCAGCACCTGGTCGAAGGACTCGAACCCGAGGAGGCGGTGGCCCGCGCGGTCGGCACGGCCGGCTCGGCGGTCGTGTTCGCCGGCATCACAGTCGTCATCGCGCTCGCCGGCCTCGCCGTCGTGAACATCCCGTTCCTCACGGTGATGGGCCTGGCCGCCGCCGGCACCGTCGCGGTCGCGGTCCTGGTCGCGATCACGTTGCTGCCCGCGCTGTTCGGCTTCGCCGGCAACCGGGTGCTCCCGCGCCGGCTGCGTGCGGCCGGGAGTCACGCGGCGCCGCCCGCCGCGGCGAACGAGGGGTTCGGCTTCCGCTGGGCGCGGATCGTCACCCGGCTGCGCGTTCCGGTGATCCTGGTCGGCGTCCTCGGCCTGGGTGCGCTGGCCGTGCCGGCGATGGACATGCGGGTCGCGCTCCCCGACGCGAGCGCCAGCCCGGTCGGTACGCCGGCCCGCGACGCCGCCGACCTGATCACCGCGGGCTTCGGCCCCGGCTTCAACGGCCGCCTCGCGCTGGTGGTCTCCGCCGACTCGCCCGAGCTGACCGCCACGGCCGTGCAGCAGGTCACCCAGGTCCTGCAGGGCACGCCGGACCTGCTCGCGGTCACCCCGCCGAACCTCAGCGCGGACAAGCGCACCGCGCTGCTGGCGGTCATCCCAAAGACGGGGCCGACCGACGCCGCGACCGAGGACCTGGTGCACGAGGTCCGGGCCCGGGTGGCGGGCGTACCGAACGCGGACGTGGCCCTGACCGGTCAGACGGCCGTCGGCATCGACGTGTCCGAAAAGCTGTCCGACGCGATGCCGGTCTATCTGCTGCTGGTCGTCGGCCTGTCGGTGCTGCTGCTGATGCTGGTGTTCCGCTCGATCCTGGTGCCGCTGAAGGCCGCGCTCGGCTTCCTGCTCACGGTCGGCGCCACCTTCGGCGTCACGGTGCTGGTGTTCCAGCAGGGGCACCTGAGCGGCCTGGTCGGGCTGGACACGCCGGGGCCGCTGATCAGCTTCCTGCCGATCCTGCTGATCGGCATCCTCTTCGGTCTCGCGATGGACTACGAGGTCTTCCTGGTATCCCGGATGCGCGAGGACTTCGTGCACGGCGCCAGCGCCCACGAGGCGACGGTGGTCGGCATGGGACACGGCGCCCGGGTGGTGACCGCAGCCGCGCTGATCATGACATCGGTCTTCGCCGGCTTCGTGCTGGTGGACGACCCGGTGATCAAGTCAATGGGCTTCGCCCTGGCAATCGGCGTCGCGATCGACGCGTTCGTGGTCCGGATGACCATCGTCCCGGCGGTGATCTCGCTGCTCGGCCGCGCGGCCTGGTGGCTGCCGGGCTGGCTGAACCGGCTGCTGCCGAACGTGGACATCGAGGGCGAGCGGCTACGCGACCAACTCGCCGAGGAGCCGGAACGCGAGCCCGTCCCCGTCTGACCCCGCAAGGTCTACAGGTCTGCGAGCACGTCGGCGATGAGTCGACGTGCTTCGCGGCCGTAGACCGCCTCGGCCTGAAGTTCATCGAACATCGCCACGTAGAGCGCAATCTCTTGTGGACGGGTCACCTTGACGGCGGCTGTCGGGGTTTCCAGAGCCACGGCGTTGTTGTCGAAGATCCAGAACCCGGTGGTGGCGATGGCGTACCGCTGCGCGTTGGCCGGAATGACGCCGACGGAGACGAACGGCAGACGCATGAGCGACAACAGATGTTTCAGTTGGTCGGCGTGTTCTGCCGAGGTGCCGCGCCGAGTCCGCAGCGCTTGTTCGCCGAGCACGACGACGATGCGCTTGGCCGGGGTCAGCGCGATCGCGGTGCGCTCGGCCTTCATCGCCACGGTCGCGTCGGCGTCGTCGGGCGCGTCGAGAAAGACGTACCAGAACCGCAGCATCTGCCGGATGTAGGCCTCGGTCTGGAAGATGCCGGGCAGCACGATCGGCTCGTGGATGCGGAACGTGGCAGTGCGCTGGTAGGTGGCTATCGAGTGCAGATCGCCGAGGCGCCGCATCCCGACTCGCGACTGCCGTGCCCACTCCAGGTAGGCGGACTCGATCGACTGGGCGGTCGCGATCAGATCGGGGATCTGGTCCGCGGCGCCGCATGCGGTGCACCAGTCCCGGATGTTGCGTTCGGTCGGGGCCTGGCCGCCGTTCTCAATTCGGCTGATCCGGGTGAAGTGCCAAGCTCCTTGCGGGCCTGGTGAACGGAGCTACTCGGGTCGGTACTCAAGGACCGGCGTCGTCAGTTTCCAGACGTCCTCGAACGCGTCCGCGCAGGCGCGAACCGTACGGGCGTCCTCGGTGATTTCAAAGGAGGTGTTGGTCCCATCGCCTGCATAGTGCAGAAACAGTACTGTCTCGTCGTCAAAGACGTAGAAGTCCCCGCTGCCGGGAAGGAAGACTTCGGTGAGCCGGGGCCGGCCCACGTACCGGATATCCTCGCCGGCGTCGACAAACGTCTCGGCGTGACTCATCGTCCACCGCTGATAGTCGCTCAGCGGCTCGGACACCACTCGGGCTCGGCGGCACGTCCGCCCCGCGCCCCGATGACCCCGCAGCATCTCCAACCACCAGCCAAGCCAGGCGAGGTCATCCCGCTCGCCGCGACGCCACTTCGCCATGTGCGGTAACTCAACCTCAGTGCCGTAGGCGTCCCGGGTCTCCAAGTGAACGAACGAGCGCTTGATGCTGCGGCACAAATCGTTGAGGTCCTGGTAGCCGACCCGCCTCATCACGGCTCGTGCTGGAAAAACGGGACCAGGCGATCGGGTATCCAAGTGTGCGGAGGAAGAGCCGTGAAGCCTCTCGCCTACGGCTACATGCGGGTCGACCCAAATGCCCGTGACGGTGACATTCTCCAGATGGAGCTTGTGCTCAAGGATTACGCCGAGCGTGCGGGCTATTGCTTTGCCACCGTCTTCCACGAGTACGACGCCACGAATCGTGCCGCCTTCGAGGAGTTGGTCGAGGAGCTTCAACTGGCCGACGCTCGTTGCGTGATCGTCCCGACCGTCGAGCATTTGTCGGCGCACGCGCTGCTGCGCGCCAGCTTGATCATTCGGCTTGAAGAGATGGCGTCAGCCGAAGTGCTTACGATCGCCGATGGCTGCAACGGCGTGTGCGCCTACACGGAGGATGTCGGCTCTTGGCGATGGTCGCGGATCCATGCCTCGACGTCCTCTGTTTGCCACACCTTGCCCTGGGGTGGCGCCGCGAAGGGTGCCGGGAAGTCCTCGCGGCTGGCCAACTGGTGGGCCCGCTGTCGGCTGATGCCGCCGAGCCGGCGCCTGATCTCGACCATGTCCATGAGATACGCTCTAGTCATTGAGCAATAGTCGCATAACCACTAGGCGCAAGTCCAGGAGGGTCTGATCTGGTGTTGTGCCGAGCATCCCGCGAGGAACCGGGCTGCTAGCCTGCGCGCATGTCAGACCTGCGGCCGGTCGCCTGGCCGCCTGAGCCGATCCAAACCGCGCGGCTCGTGCTCCGTGAGTCCGAGGCCCGGGACCGTGCGGCGTTCATCGAGCTGCTGGCGTCGCCAGAGGTGCACACCTACCTCGGCGGCCCCCGGCCGCGTGACGAGCTTGAGCGTGAGATGCCCGGGGTGCCCGAGCGGTGGCCCGGGAGTTTCGTCGTTGATCTCGACGGGGCGATGATCGGTCAGATCCTGCTCAGGCGACCAGTCAAGCACCGCCCCGCTGCCGTGGGGAAGGTTGATCTCGGTTACCTGTTCCTGCCGCGGGCGTGGGGATTCGGCTACGCCGCCGAGGCGTGTGCGGCGGCACTTGACTGGTTCGACGGCGTCCTTCCCGGCGAGCCGGTGGTGCTCGCCACCCAGACCGCCAACGTCGGCTCGATGCGCCTCGCGGAAAAGCTGGGATTCGCCGAGGTGGAGCGGTTTCATGCCTGGGACGCCGACCAGTGGCTCGGCCTGCGCTCCCCGGTCACACCGTCCACTTGAGACCTCAGATCTGCTGGGAACTCACACTCAGCACCAACGCCGACGTGTGCCGCACCGTGATGTCGTTGGGGACCAGCCGCGTGGCGGTTGCCAGCGGCTCACCGGTGCCATAGTTACGCGCCCAGCGCGGGTGTGCGCCCCCGCTGAGCTGGAGCCGGATCCGGTGCCCGGGCCGGAACCGGTGTGCGGTCTGGCTCATCTCGACCCTGGCCCGGCCGGACGCGTCGAGCCGGAGCAGGCCGTCGGTGACGTTCACCGACCTGCCGCCCGGGTCCACATCGCACAGTCGGGCGAAGATGTCGGCGCTGGCCGCGGTGAAGTCGACGTCGACCTCGACGTGGACCGGGCCGAGGACCTCGACGGCCGCGGTCATACGCTCGGTTGTGAAGGTCAGCACGTCCGGGCGCCGTTCGAGCTTCGCGTTGTCCCGGGGGCCCTGGGTGCGCGACTGCAACTGGCCGCCGATCGACGGTGTGGGGTCGCTCGGGTCGTACCGGAAAGTGGTCGATCCGTTGCCCGGCTCGGCTTGCAGCGTGCCTGGTCCACAGTGGAGTCGCTGCGGCGTCGCCGGAGGTGGCCACTCGGGCAACTCCCGCCATTCGTCAGCGCCGCCGATGTGCACCCGGACCCGGGCCGCCGGCTCCTCGCCGCGCAGCCGGCGCAGCGCCTGGGCGAAGACCTCCGGCCAGCCGTCGCTCAGCGCCGACGTGTGCGTCCACGGCCCGATCAGCAGGTCCGGGTCGTGGCCGGCGGCGCGCATCCGGGCGTACTGCTGCAGGGTCTGGTCCAGCGTGAGATCCCACCAGCCGGTGGTCAGGCTGGCCGGCACGGTCAGGCCGTCGGCGCCCGCGCCCAGATCCAATTCCTTCCAGTACGGGTCGTCCGCCGGATGCGTCAGCCACTCCTCGAACGCCGGCCGCGTGCCCCCGAACGCCCGCGGATAGGCCTCGATCAGCGGGACGGCCCGCAGCACGTGCTTGAGGTTTCGTTGCAGGCGCAGGATCGCTCGCACGTAGCCCCAGAACCCGCGCGACTGGCTGAACAGGCCCAGCCCGCCGACCAGGGCAAGCTCCAGCCGGAACGCGTCCTCGGCCCAGAACTCCGGAGTGTGCGCCGAGATCTGGAACACCGCCGCGCGCCACTCGGGCGGCGGCTCGCAGGCGAGCGCCCATTGCGTGTAGGCCAGGTAGCTCCCGCCGACCGTGCCGAACGAGCCGGTGAACCACTCCTGCTCGCGCAGCCAGCCGACGAGCGCCAGCCCGTCGTCGATCTCGTGCCGGCCGAAGGTCACGTAGCCGCGGGTGCCCGCCAGGACGACGTGGAAGCCCTGCTCGGCGAAGAGCGCTCCGTACAGATAGTTCCAGGGGAAGCCGAAGCCGTAGGGCGAGCGGATCAGCACGGCCGGGCACGGCTCGTCGGTCATCGGCGCGTAGTGGTCGGCGCGCAGGGGTGAGCCGTCGGCGGCCGGGACCGTCAGGCCCGGCTCCCAGGTCACGTCGTACCGTGCGGGCGGGCCCTTGCGGGCCCGGCGCCGCATCATTCTCAGCAGGATGGGGAGGCGCTGCATGATCAGATCCTTTCCCGTACGTTGTACCGGAAATACTAGCAGGAGGTTTGCCCTGTGGCACGTGGCCGTCCGCCCGCGCACACCCGGGACGAGGTGGTCGACGCGGCGATCGCCGTGGCCGACGCCGAAGGCCTGGCCGCGGTCACCTTCCGCCGGGTCGCGAGCGCCATCGGCGCGGGGGCGATGTCGCTCTACACGTACGTCCCCGACAAGGACCGCCTGGTCGACCTGATGGTGGACCGGGTCGCCGCGGACGTGTCCTGGCCGGCCGACCTGCTCGCGCTGGCCGGCACCCAACGCGAGCTGATGCTGCGCCACCCGTGGCTGCCGTCGGCGCTGCCCAACCGGCGGCTGACCGGGATGAACATGCTCGGCTACCTGGAACAGGGCCTCGCCGCCCTGGCCCCGACGAAGCTTTCCGGGCCCGCCAAGCTGGAGCTCATCGCGCTGCTGACCGGTTTCGTGGCCGGCTACGTGACCGGCGAGCTGGCCCAGGCGCGCGGCGGCGTGACCACGGCGGAGCAGGTCGAGCTGATCACCAGCGCGGTGGCGACCGGCGCCTTTCCGCACCTGGCCGCGGTGCTGGCCGAGTCGACCGGTGGGCCGGCCCCGGTGTCGAGCTTCGAGACCGTCGCGGCGCGGATGATCGCGGGCCTGCTGGCCGACCCGCCCCCGGTGACCCGCTCCTAGCCGGCGCGCGGCCCGGTGGCGATGAGGCCGGCCACCCCGTCCAGCAGGCGGGCCAGGCCGAACTCGAACAGCCTGTCCAGGTCGAAGTCGAACGGCTCGGTGGCGAATCGCCGGAAGTGCGGCAGCTCGCCGATCATCGAGGTGAACACCGACTCCTGCGAGTCGAGCCACTCCTCGTTGCTCAGGCCCGTTTCGCGCACCGCTTCCGCCTCCGCTTCCAGGGCGCACCCGACCCCGCGGACGAAGCTGAACAGCAGGATGTTGACGTACATCTGGGAGTTGAGGTCGAGGCGGGTCCCGTCGAGGGCGGTCAGCACCCACTCGGTGATCCGGGCCGCGTTCGCGGACAGGTCGGGGCGGGCCAGCGACATCGACGGCGCGAGCCACAGGTGCCGGCGGAACATCGCCCACTCCAGCCGGGCGCAGAGCTCCAGCTGTGCGCGCCAGCCGGCCGGGCGGCGGGTGGGCATCGGTGCCTCGCCGATGGCCGTGTCGATCATCGCCAGGACCAGCTCGGCCTTGCCCGGCACGTGCCGGTAGAGCGACATCGTCGAGACGCCGAGCTCGGTGGCGACCCGCCGCATGGAAAGCTCGGCCATGCCGTGCGCGTCGGCGATCGCGATGGCCGCGCGCACCACCCGCTCGCGGGTCAGGTCTCGTTCCTTGCGCTGCACCCGGCGCGGCGCGACGACCGTGCCCACGCCCGGCCGCGGCACGGTCAGGCCCTCGTCGCGCAGGACGGCCAGCGCCTTGGTGGCCGTGGCGATGGCGACCCCCCATTCGCGGGTGATCGCACGGGCCGACGGCACCCGATCGCCCGGCCGCAACTCGCCACTCTCGATCCGGGCCCGGATGTCGTCGGCGATGCGCCGATACGGCGGTACTAGTACACCGGTCTCCACGGGGCCGAGTGTACTAGTGCGTTTTGCTGTTATTCAACGGGCGCAATAGCGTGGCTGTACAACGTACGCAGGAATCGGGGGTTTGGATTATGAAGGTGTTGATTTCCGGGGGCGGCATCGCGGGGCCGGCGCTGGCGCACTGGCTGCACCGGCACGGCATCGAGGCCACGATCGTCGAGCGGTCGCCGGCTCCGCGCCCCGGCGGGCACGCGGTGGACGTCCGCGGGGTGGCGCGCGAGGTCGTCGAACGGATGGGCCTGATGCCCGCCGTCCTCGCCAACCGGGTCGACGAGCGCGGCATCGCGATGGTGAACGCGCGCGGCCGCCGGACCGCCGAGATGGCCGCGGACCTGTTCGGCGGCGAGGGCATCGTCGCCGAGATCGAGATCTCCCGGGGCGACCTCGCCGGCCTGCTCTACGAGGCGACCCGCGCAACCGCCGGCTACCGCTTCGGCGATCGGATCACCGCGCTGGCCCAGGACGCCGACGGCGTCGACGTGACCTTCAAAAGCGGTGCCACGGAACGCTTCGACGTGGTCGTCGGCGCCGACGGCGTGCACTCCGGCGTGCGCGCGCTGGCCTTCGGGCCGGATCGCGACTTCGTGCGCTACCTGGGCGGCTACACGGCGTACTTCACGGTGCCCGACCCGGGCGACCTCGACCACTGGTTCCAGATGTACAACGCGCCCGGCGGGCTGGTGGCCGGCCTGCGCCCCGAGCGAGGCGGCACCGCCAAGGCGAGTTTGGGCTTCACCAACCCCATTCCCGCGTACGACGGCCTGACCGTCGCGCAGCAGCAGCGGGTCCTCGCGGAGAAGTTGTCCGCGGCGCGGTGGAAGGTGCCGGCTCTGCTCGCGGCGATGCCGGAGGCGAGCGACTTCTACTTCGACTCGGTCAACCAGGTCCACGTCGGACAGTGGTGGCGCGGCCGGGTCGCCCTGCTCGGGGACGCGGGCTACTGCGGCTCACCGCTGGCCGGCCTGGGCACGAGCATGTCGCTGGTCGGCGCCTACGTGCTCGCCGGCGAGCTGGCGTCGGCGAGCGATCCGGCGGACGCGTTCGCGGCGTACCAGCGGGAGATGGCCGACTACGTGGCCGGCGGCCTCGAGCTCCCGCCCGGTGGCATGGCGATGTTCGCCCCGAAGTCGCGCCTGATGATCGCGCTGCGCGGCCTGTCGTGGCGCTCGATGAGCCGCTGGCCGATGCGCGCCATCCTGGCCAAGCAGTTCGCCAAGTCCGACAACATGACGCTGAAGGACTACGACCGGCCGGGCGCCGAGCTGCCGCGGCGGTAGGGCGATCAGGAGCCGATCTTGCTCAGGAAGCGGCCCAGGTGCGGGTCGAAATCGGCCGGGCCGGCGTTCGCCAGCTCGGCCGGGGTCCACCACCGGACGTCGGCGAACTCGCGCGCATCCGGGGCCAGCGGCTCATCCCGGCCGATCGTGGCGACGAACCACAGGCTAGTCGCCGCTTTGTCAGCGTGTCCGGATTCTAGGGCTCGTAGGATGGTGGAGCTCCGGCTGGCAGCGGTTGCGTCTAACAGGTACTGCACGATCTTGCCGCGCGCGTTCCTGGACACCGACGACGCCGTCGGGGAACCTGACCTTCGGCCGGACCTCGTGGCGTGCCTGCGAGGGCTGGCCGGCGCGGACGCCAACGATCCGGATCTGGAGGCGTTGGTCGGCGAGTTGTCGGTACGCAGCCAGCGGTTCCGTCGGCTGTGGGCGAGGCACGATGTCAGGGGCCGCACCAACGGGCGGCTGACGATCGCCCACCCGCAGGTCGGCACCCTGGTGCTCGACTTCGAACGGCTGCTCGTGCCGTCCGCGCCGGGCCAGCAACTGGTGGTCTACTCCGCCGAGCCGGGCAGCCGGTCCGACGAAGCGCTGCGCCTGCTCGCCGCGCTGGCCGGCGTAGACGGCACCGTTCGGGCTTCTGAACGAGGCGACCGGTCGGGCTCGGTCACGCACGGCTGAAACCTCCTGCAGCCGGTCATCGTGCCCAGACGGTCACCGCGGTATAACAACGGTGCGCGGTTGGTGCTGACCCGTTACGGATCCGGGACCGTTGGCCGGCGGAGGCCGCGGTCGGGTTCCGGGGCACAACACTGCCCGTGGTGTCGGCGGTGCCAGCCGTCAGCGTGATCACGTCGGGCACCCCACCGACGAGGGATATTGCGTGCCGACGACGCGTTTGGGTATCGAGTATCCAGTCGATGACCTCGCGCCATGGTTGCCGATGGTTGATCTTCGGGCCGTTGAGCCTGGCTTC
>Ga0307515_10009639_pt1 | contig 18635 bp, 13 predicted proteins | sample 17_EM_MG_FD_194513 | JGI IMG/M metagenome (GOLD analysis project Ga0307515, IMG submission 194513) | Populus trichocarpa ectomycorrhiza microbial communities from riparian zone in the Pacific Northwest, United States - 17_EM | ecosystem: Host-associated > Plants > Roots > Unclassified | place...
TATAAAGATTGATTCTTTTTCTCACATTGTTTTTGTGTTTCTTTTTGGTGTGACCTTTGTTTTGCTAGTTTCTCTCAACCCCGGTCAAATAGCGGATAACGGTACTCCGTGACTCTTAAGTCGGTTCTTTCAGTTTCCCATGATAACTGATATCTGTGTATATATTTGTGCAATTCTTTGCTCTTTCTCCCTTCTTTGCATCTCTTTTCCACTTCTCATCTAAAAAAAAAAGGACACCACTCTTGAAAAATTGAAAAAGTATTTTCCTGCTCTGCCTCAGAATGCGATTACAAAAATTTACCGTGCTAGATGTGCAAGATTGCGATTGTTAATGAACCATGGAATTCCTGAAGACATTCGCTGGCTAATTGAAGCAAAGGTCCGATCAACTTTCATAGCTCAAAAGGCTTAGAGCGTGTTTGGCAAGCACACCATTAGCCTAAAGTCAAAGGCATTAAAAATGTCTTAATGGTGTGTTTGGAAAACACGCCCTAAGGACCCAAACAAGGCCTTATTTCTTGAGGAAAATAAGGCGGGCCAAACACACCTTTAAGTCTGGGCTAAGCTCAGGCCCAACCCAACCTGATTTGTTAGGCCGATAGATAGCCCAACAAGCCTTTTTTTTAATGATGTGTGTTGGACCATGGTTGGGTTGGAATGGGGTCCAACCTATTCTTTTGCCACTATTGACTTGTCCTAGTGGTGGTTTAACATACATGTTAAAATGTCTTCTTTTCTTTTTTTAAGCTCATACACAAATCAACAGAAGAGAATGATATTACCTAGACGAGGATGGAATATTGGCTTGTTGTTGGTGGCTCAGGTGGTCACTGGAGGTGGAGAAATATGGTTGGTTGGGCAGTTGGAAAAATGATGTTTATATGGCTGGTTTTTTTGCTCTCTTTCTCTCCCAATTTCTCTTTTATTTTTTAACAAAATTCACCTTTATTTATAGAGGATGAAAGAGAGACATTTGGTCTTTATTGGGCATGAATCTTGGCCCTTGATTCAAACGGGAAAGATTCCACTGATTGGCCAAAAGACACCATCATGGGTTGCAAAGCCTGATCGGGTTAACTTTGCAGCGGGTTCAGGGTTTTCAAGGAAAAACTTTTTTGCTTAGGTTTGGGTGCAATAACAGGTCAATAAGGCCTTGTTTGGGTCCTTAGGGCGTGTTTTCCAAACACACCATTAAGACATTTTTAATGCCTTTGACTTTAGGCTAATGGTGTGCTTGCCAAACACGCTCTAAGCCTTTTCCTTTAGTTTTAATTTGTTTTTATTTATGTGTCTAACCAAACAAGCCTTTAAAAATTCAAGAAACAATTTAGGAACCATTTTGAAATTATTCATAGGTCCTTCGCATGTTTTTCCAATAGTTTTTTTTTTTCCTAATATCATACTATAGATTTACATTGTAAGGTATAGATCCGGTATTAGAAATACCTGATTTTTGTCCGTAACTTTCAAAAAATTTCCCTTATTACAGAAAACATAAAAATATTTTTTTTTTCAAGAATTTCATTTAACATTGAATTGTATACTTACATTATAAAATACCGACCAAGTAATAAAAATATTTGATTTTCTCCAAAATTCCAAAAAAAATATTTGATTTTCTCAAAAAAATCCAAACAAATTAAAAATTTCCTTGTTTCAAAAACATAAAAAAAAATATTTTATTTTTTTGCAAGTGGCCAAATTCTAGTATTTTTCATGTATATTTTCTATAAAAACAAAATCGTATTTTTATCATGCAAAATAGATATCGTAACCAGTTTGTGATTATCCATTAGGATTTGACCAAAATACCAAAAATCCCACAACAATTAATTTGTTTAATAATATTCGGAGTATTAGGATTTAGATATAGACTTTAATATTTGGGGGTATAAAATTACATTGTAAAGTATACCATTAGGTAATAAAGATACAAAAATAGAAAGTAAATGTGATACTAAATATTGGACTTTAGAATGGATAGGATTTAACCCGATAAGATAGAGATTTCCTCATGAAGAGATATTTGTCTTGAACCTTAGATCAGACAAACAAATAAAAACATGTCTTAGATTAACAATCAATCAGCAATGCGTAGCTTACCATAGGTAGGGTGTATTAGGGGTGATGTGTCTTCTCCTTGCACAACAAGTCCCCATACTCAGGCTCTCGCGGACTATTAAGTTTTCTAGTGACCACAATAATAGGTGACGACTCATGAATCATCTAATCATAACTTTATGATTAAATCCAAAAACATCCTTCAATTTCAAGAGGCAGCTCCGCCATTCGACATCTTGCATGTCACAACAATAGCCTACGTTACATACATTTAAAAGACATTTCTAATCAAGGATAATTTGTTTATTACATTGGTAAGTTTTAGATTCTAAATAGAGAAGAAAAATATTTTTCAAGTGAAATCATAACATGTTTGTGTGTTGTATATCATCATTTATGACATTGAATCATGGCCAAAATCAACACAACAAAATGCAAAATGCCTTCACTTTTAAGAAAATCAAAACTTCTCTTCTAGAATTCAATATTTTTTCTTTACAAAATAACTTCCTATTTGTCAAAAAATTTGTTCGAAGTCATTCCTAAAAAAATAACCAGAAATTTAGGATGACCTTTTTATCACAAACCCATTTTCACATATGCCAACAAAAATATATAAAGTTGCATCTTAACATATGAGTGACATTTTTTGGATTTTAACCAAAGAAACCTACATGTCTATTTGTTGAACATACTTCCAATTTTATATCGTAATGATTTCATTTTAACGATCGTCCTTACATGAGCACAATCATTAAAATCTTCCATTTGGTCCTAAAACAAGAAAGATGATTTCATGAAAAATATTTAACAAAATTCTCTTTGATTGAATTTGTAAAGTTCTTGAAAAAATGGCAATGATGATGCATGCATACCTCAATATTGTTATTGGCTAGATTGGTTGAGGGCGTTTTAGTTTAAAGAAACCCATGAAAACAGTAATAGTTAGATGATTATTTGAAGAATTCCATCAAAAAGCTGAAAAATAATAGAGGTGACAACTTCTTCTTGGTGATGTTTAAAAATAAATAATAATAATAGGCAAATACTCTCAAACTATAATACTTGGGGGCAACAATGATAAATAAAAAAAATTCAATGTTAACCAAGCTAGTATGATGGATAAACCATGCTTATTTAGGAAGATAAACTCATGGCAAATAGTAAAGATATTAGGATCACTTATACAATTCTTCAAGCAAGTCAGAGCCTAGTTATTAACATTTTTAAAGTTTAAGGTCTTCAAATATGAAGACAACATAAAAAGGAATATTGGGCTTTCAACATGTGTAAGTTGTGCTTCACAAATAAATCAAAATAAGTTACTATTACAATTAAGTCCTGTAATTAGAAAATTTCAAGCCATGTCATCATAAAATTTTCAAGTCTTGTAATTAGGAAGTTCTACTTTGTCATCAAAAAGTTTTACTCTGCCCTCATGAAATGTAAGCCATGCGATCAGAAAATCTCAAGTCATATCATTACGAAGTTCAAGTTGAGTATGCAATCAAGATATCTTTTGGGTTGAATCCCATTGGCATGCAAGTAAAACTAAACTCTACAACTAAGTTTATTTCTTTAACTATTTGATAGGAGGGTAGTCACCTCCTAATGAGACTATTTATTTGATTACTTGATATGAGGGTAGTCGTTTCTCAATGAAACTATGTTTTATTTGGTTTTTAGGGTAGTAACCTTCTAATAAAACTATTTATTTGATTTTTAAGGGTAGTCATCTTCTAATGACACTATTTATTTGATTTTAAGATTGGTCACCTAATAATATGGACCCATTTAGACTTTTCATCAAAGCTAGTCACCTAATAATTGGTTATCTAATAACATTGACCCAATTTTATGAAAATTGGTCACCTGATAGCATAGATCCATTTAGATTTTTTTATGAAAGTTGGTCACATAATAAGAGCCATTTACATTTTATTAATTATTACTTTTTTGTTAACCACTATGGTTTGGTCATAAAAAAGCATTTTCCAATATTATGTTTCTTTACAAACTTACCATAAAATTCAAAGAAAAATAAATTTTCCAAAGAGGAGGCAATTTTTATAACCTATTTTTCCAACGTCTTTGTAACATAAATATTGCAAAGAAGAGGCAATTCTTATAACCTATTTTTTTTACCTCCAATTATTCTATGTATAATTTAGTACAATTAAAAGGAAGGGAATGAAAGATAGAGTTTAGGGAGTGAAACAAGAAGAAAAAAGTATAAGGGACTAAGGTGATTAGGGACTCAAAAAAATAATGGGAGAATATGCAAAAGAGTAAAAGGAAAATAAATTAAGGATAAAAAAATGGGATATTATTGAAAAAGATCATACATATTAAAAAGAAGAAATTTTGTTAATTGAGAATCCATGATAAAAAAAAAAACGATATAATTGCCTAACATTATTTTTCCAGTTTAGATTTTCTTGTTTTGCAAAGGATCCTAGATAATATCAATAGGAGGCATTCTTAACACAAAGAAGAGGGAGGAGGGACACACAAATACTCTTGCAAAATAAACTAGTAAAAAACTTGTTATAAGGAAAAAAACAATATTAAACTAGAAAATCTAGCAGCAACAGTGACCTTCTCGATGTTGGATCTCTTAGCACAATGAGAGGTGGTTGACACCACCCATACCAACTGGAATAAGAAGAAAAAGAAGTCATGCTCACCACGATCTTTTCCACACGCCACCCTGCCCCTCTAACATGTGGAACATAGCTTCGAAAGCTAGATTGTTTGTGAAACCCCATAAATTTATAATTTAAATATACGGATGACTCGGTGCAAACTATGTAAAACCCTAACAAAAGACTTCACCATGATGAATTGAATAGTAAGAAATAAAATAGAAATGGTGGTAAATTGTAAACCCTAAATCAAATTTATAATATTAATAAAATTATTGATAATTTAGAACAAAAAATGAGATGGGTTAGTTAAAATAAAATAAAATGAAATAGTATTGAATTATTAGAAAAGCAATTTTAGAGATAGATTTTTCGCATTGTATTTTAAAAGCGGATTGAGAAAAGGCATTTGGTTGAACGAAAAATGAACCCAAACTTGATATAAGGGTGTTTTAGTAAACATAGATAGATTTCCTATATAAATAGAAAATTATTTAGAAAATACCTATGATGGCCAAATGAGAGAGAGAGAGAGAGAGAGAGTACATTAAGAGTAGAAACTCAAACGACCATATCTTCGTATTTCATCTTTGGATCAGGCTGGTTTTTGGATATATTATACTCCTCACCACCCTCTAACATCTAACCATTGGGATCTGAAGGTTCTAGTTGTGTTTGATAGATATAGCCCTCACAACATTTCAAGGAAAACCCGCTTACAGGTCAGTCACGGTCGCTAGCTGTTTCATCCTCCGTCCACCGTTGGATCTTGCTCAATTTTGGATATGTTGATCATATTAATAAGCTCTTCATTCTGAATGGTGAAGATCGGGATTAGAGATTCCGACAAGTTATTCATCAGTTAACAATAAATTGTTAATTTTTAGGTCAGTTTGGTTTGGTTTCGATCTATGAAGATCTATCGGTTAACATGATCTGATGTTTTGGTATGTGTGCAGACATAATGATTGTTAACTTCACCATTTGGATTTTATTAGCTATAATTGAGTTAGGAGAAACTTTAACCTTACTGAAATGTTTGTTTAAATTAGGTTAGCAAGAATGAAACAAATGGAAAGAGTGGTGGCTTTATTTATGTTTAACCATCAAAAGTATGCTAATTATGATTTAAATTGAAGAAAACCCTTGGTGTATTTTCTTAGGCATGTTCGACCAAATTATTGATAGTAGGAAAAGGGAGATATTGGTTGTCCAATCCATGTATTGAGACTGAATAGTTCGGTCACCCACCTTTCAGCTGAGGTTAGGGCACCCAAATGATACAATTTCAGATTGGGTTCTTCACAAAGGTTATAGGTATGAATGTTATCTTTCAAACAAAACTAACATCGTATAATTTAGAGTTATAGAACTCTAGATATGGACTGAAAATGGAAGAAGGGTCGAATTGTTTGGTACTGGACATATTATGTTGAGTACTGTAACGGATAATTTCAGGGGTGTTAAGGGCAAAATTAGGCTTTCTATCCTGTAGTAGAGTTGTAGAACCGTGTCTTAGCTTTCTATGGAGTCAATCCACACTTAAAACCGAAGTCTATAACTTTACTTATGCATAAATGGTAAGCAATGTTCTCCAATGAAAACTAATCTAGGAAGTGTAATGAGGTAGTTGAAGGAAATAATCGGAAAATGAAATTAAAACATAGCGATGAATTCATGTGAATGAGATTGCAATAGTATGAGAACGCACATTGTGATAAACTTAGAAGAGGGTACTGATTATATCTCTTGATTCTCAAACAGAAGAGATGTTTGGAGCAAGGTCATCAGTAGTTGAAGGGACTCAGTCGGTTGGGGAAATGGATAGGTACATCGCACCTTGTCTTTTCAATTTATGTAAACTTATTGATAAATTTCAAAATTTATTATTTTATTGCTTTTATAATATTGAAATGAATATGAATACCTTGCGTACATTGATGTGTATCAACTAGTTAAGAAATAATTAGAATGAATACGAGTACCTTACGTACGTTGATATGTATCATACTTGTGATGATGTTATTGGAATGAATAAAAGTATCTTGCGTATAACTATATAAATCAATTAAGTAGGGTGACCAAGGTTATGTGAATGATGCTTAGTGACCGTAGTGTCGGTAACTAAGGTTGTATGTGAATGATACTTGGCAACCGTGGTTACAATGTATATGATGTCAATAAGAAAAATGAAAGGGGATCGGTACAAATGAAACGTTGAGAAGACATTGATTAGCTATTCGAGTTTGGATAACTAATGGTATCAATGGGGTTCTATTGGTATCGACATTTTAGATGACATTGATTAGCTATTCGAGTTTGGATAGCTAATGGTATTGATGAGGTTTCATTGGTGCTAACATTCCTTAAATTGATTAGTCGATCCCGAATAATTGGGTGCCTAATGATGTTAGTAAAGATTTCTAATATCGGCATGGTTACTCCTGGTTAAGGGAAAAAAGATAAGTTGATTAACTATTCCGAGTCGGGAATAGATAATGATATCAATGGGTCACATTGGTATCGACAACTATTTCTAATGTGATTAGCTACTCCGAGTAAGAAGGCTAATGATTTCAAGGGTTCTTGACATCGACAACTTTGAAGGTAAACCGGATATGGATAAGAATTGATTAACTATTTCGGGGTAGAAATAATTAATGATATTAATCGGTTGTATTGATAACAACACTTGAATGGAATTGATTAGTCTAGCCCAATATTTGGAGACTAATGATTCATTAGTATCGGCAATTACCTTTCGAAAAATAGAAGAGAAAGTATTGGTTAGTTATTCTGAAAGAATAAGATAAGCTAATGATACCAAGAGAGGATTATCTTGGTATCAAGTGAGAATTGATTCATAAGGAGATAGTGTTCGAAACTATTGAGTTGTGTTGAGATTTCCAAGATGAAATTATTCTCGGCAAATGGGATAGGATATTAGATGGATATTGATAATAGATGAAAAATGTATGTTGTAAAAGAGGTCTATGCTTAATTTTATGTATCAAAAGAAATTCCATGGAAATTATTGCTTGTCATTGTTATTGTTTGTTACTACCTTTTTATATTTATATATAAATATTAATTTCTATTTCCAAGTCTATCAGGGTCGCGTCAAGAGTGATCTTAGTTTAGTTATCTTTTGCTTTCAGACATGTAATTATTAAATTAAGAGACGTATCTCCTAAAACTTGACATTTAATATTAACTAGTAAATTTGGATGCATGACTTTAATCTAATGTTTGTAATTCTAAGTACCTATTTAACCATGCATGTTTATAGTTGAAATTGAACACTTCACTTAAATTACATTATATGATGTTATTATGTAAGATATAGTTTAGATGATGATATTATGTAAAAATTGAATTATGCATTGTTATTTTATAACTTGAATTGGATGATGTTATTGAATAAGATGTGTTATGTTGATGGTGATGAATTGAGTTGAGATCTAAGATGATTGGATCGGGTTGTGAAATGAAATTGGAAGTGTAATATAATTTTTTCAATAACTTGGAACCTCCCAATATAGAGGAAACTCTGCCAAAATTTTGGTAGAAATTTAGGTTGAACCTGTTTAAAAAACAAATTTACTGAAATTTCCAATGTATCGTGAAAAAACGATGTAAAAAATCAGGGTTATTACACTGTTATTGCGCATGTACTATATACACGTTGACATTGTTACCTTCCATCACTATTTTTTTTTCTTGTACTAGCCTCTCTCATCCAATTTCAATTGACTCTAACAACTCATAACAGTCAATTTCAATCCCTATATATGATTTATTTATTTAATCAAATAATTTTATGATTTGTTTGTTAAATTTCAAATCATAAATGTGTGTTGATGTTGTTTTTTAATAAATTCATAATTTATTCATGATTTTTTTGTTCTTTTCATGTTAGATTATGCTTGTTTATATTAATTGAGTTGGGTGAAATATTTTTTGTTTTTTATAATGGATATACTTTGACTAATAATTAATTCAAGTTGGTTTAATGTAAATTGGATAATTAAAAATCAAAACTCATGATACGGTTCAACCTTGTGATACGACCCAAGCAAGGTCATATTCGGATTTTGACGTAAAAGTTTCTATCATCCAGTTTTACGCTATTGATCATAACTCCAAATCCAACCGTTAGATCAAACTAAATATTTACCAGAAGATTCCAAAGATATTTTTCTATGTTGGGGTAAAGTTTTAGATGAATCAAAGTTCAGAAAAGACTTGAAATATAGGTCAGAACAAGCTATATGAATTTTGTTATTTACTTCCTTTTGACCTATGGACTTCCTATTTAGCAAGGATCATTTTTCTAAAAAGATGTGGCAGTTTGTTTTGGAAATTTCCTAGTTCCACAAGAATCTTTAATGAGCTGAAACATAATTTTCAAGAGTGCCAATGATTCATTAATGTTCCAGAATCCTTTTCTTATAAGGATTCTTTATTCATCCTAGCTACACAAGGAAAGAAGGACTAGAGCTATTTAATGACAGATTAATTATTTTTATTATTTTCTTTCATGTTTGGGCTTAATTAAAACTTTGTTTTGAGCTGGAATCCAAGGCTTGTTTAGATAAGGTTATGGGCTTTTCAATTTAGGGTTTTTGGGTCAGTTTTGTATGTGGATCACTTCAGCCCACAAGGGTAGATCCATTAGGGTTAATTTTTCAAGAACTATTGAAACTCATGTAACCAAAATTTCAGGAGCCATTGATGAATATTACTTCTGAATTTTTCAGTTTTAACATGTGTGAGTGATTCTTGCATTCTCCAGATCTTGAACAAACTAAATGGCTCTATGACGTCATTTTACTTCATTCTAAAAGTGTTGGTACCTTGGGGCAGGTTTTCATTGTGTCACACTCCTATCAGACCTATTTTGGCTTTCCGGGATCAGATGTTAATCTTGATTGTGGGTTACGTTACCACATAATCACGATGTTCGCATCAACTCAAGTCTTCGTTAATTATTATTTTGAATATCGTTTCCATAATAAAAAGAAACAAAGAGGATTAGGCTTTGTGGTCAAGCCAAAATCCCAAATCACTATCCTAGAAAGTTTTACCTCTAATAAACATATGTATTTAGTTTAGGTGAAATAAAGCACGTATGTATAATAGGTATTTTTATCATTAAAATTAAACAACAATATAACTTACCTTAGATGTTTTAGGGTGATTTTTATTTTTCCTTTAGAATAACCAACCCCCTTACCCAAAAGTCTTTGATGTCCAGTTAGGGTTCATAGTAATCATGAATCCAGGTGGTGACTCATTTTTCTTATTTTCATCCCTTTCACATAATTAAGTTTGCTGAGATGCCCCCCACGACAGAGAATATTTGATATTGTAATAAAAAGATAACAAAAAAAAAATCATATTTGATCAATTCAAACATGATAAGCATATTTTCACATACACAAAATTTATTTTTTAACTTGTTCTCATTAGATACTATACTAAAAACACCTCGGCAAATTACTATAGCAGTATGTTTTTCACCTCTAAACTTTATTTTTCAATTCCATCCTTCCATACCCAATTTTAGAACCAATTTGTCAAAATTTATGAAGGATGAGAAAAATTAAAAGAAAAGGTACCAAAGTGAAAAATAAAGCAAAACCCCATGGAAAATATAAAATTTGAAGAATGTTGTAAAAATATGTATCAAGAAGCATACAATAATAAAATAATATAATTAATAAAGAGTAAATAGAATATATAAGAACAATAGAGATTAGGGGGATGAAGAGGGAATACTTTTATTTCATACGAATTTGTAGTTATATGTATGTGTCTACCATTCTCTTAACAATGCTCCTATTTATAGGCACATGTACATAAATACTTGTAAACTCACAGGTCATAAGAAGATGTAGATTCAAATGAATTTGGAGAGATTCAAATGAGGTTTATGATGATGAATGAACATAATAAAGAAGGGTGTATGAAGGCATCTAGACATCCACATACAATGTATGATTTTATAACACTCCCTCTTGGATGTCTATTGTACAGCCTTACGCATTGAAAACTGCCTCTTAAAAACCTTACTAGGAAAACCCAATGGGACAAAACCTAGGCCAAGGAAAAAAGAGTGCAGTGCGTATTAACTCCCCCTCATGAATATATCATCTCAAGTCTTTAAGCTGTCAAATTCCAATATTGCACCGCAATCCTTAAAACATTGTAGTTGGTAATGCTTTAGTAAACAAATCTACTAGATTATCTTTTGAGCAAATTTATTGAACATCAATGTCACCACACTTTTCAAGGTCATTTGTGAAGAAGAATTTTGGTGAGATGTGTTTTATTTTATCTCCTTTGATGTATCCTTCCTTTAACTGAGTTCATGGATTGCAAGTATTTCAGCATGATTAAATGAAGTGACAACTAATGTTTGCTTTGTAGATCTCCATGTTATGCATGCAGTATTGTCTTCACACAATATGGTTGGAGTTCCTCTACTGGACGATAAACCAGATGTTCCACGAATATGTTGAGTCATTGATCTCAACCACACACACTCACAACTGGCTTTATGGATTGCAAGTATTTCAGCATGATTAGATGAAGTGACAACTAATGTTTGCTTTGTAGATCTCCATGTTATAGCAGTATTACCACACATAAAAAGATAACCTGTTCGAGATTGACCTTTATTTGGATTAGATAAAAATCATGCATCATTATACCCAACTAATTCATGATTAGCATTATTTGAATAAAATAAGCCCATGTCCGTATTACCTCATAGATAACAAAAAAAATGTGTTTAATTTCATTCCAATATCTCCGAGTAGGAGAAGAACTATATCTTGCTAGCAAGTTCACAGAGAATGCTATATCAGGTCGCGTATTATTAGCAAGATACATTAGTACACCAATTACAATGAGGTATGGTACCTTCAGGACCAAATAATTCTTCGTTATCCTCATAAGGTCTACAAGGGTCCTTTTTCACATCAAGCAACCAAACAACCATTTATATACTTAGTGGATGTGTTCTATCCAGATAAAATCTTTTAAGAACATTCTCTATGTAAGTTGACTGATGAATGAGAATTTCATCTGCTAAATGCTTGATCTGCAAGCCGAGATAAAATTTTGTTTTTCCCAAATCTTTCATCTCATACTCTTTCTTCAAATAATTTACTGTCTTTGGTATCTCTTCATCAATTCCAATAATATTTAAATCATCAACATACACAACAACAATAATAAAATTAGATTCTGACTTCTTTATAAAAACACATGGGCATATAGGATCATTATTATTCCTTTCTCTCAATAAATATTCACTAAGACGATTATACCACATGCATCCTGATTGCTTTACCCATATAAGGACCTTTGTAACGTGATTGAGTAAACTTTTTGGGGATTTGAATTATATGCTTCGGGCATTTCAAATCCTTCAGGGATTTTCATATAAACATCATTATCAATTGTCCCAAATAAATAGGTTGTGACTAGTTGCATCTACTACAGGAGAATATGTTTCATTATAATCAATGCCAAGTTTTTGTGAAAACCCTTGTGCCACAAGTCGTGCTTTATATCTTACGATTTCATTTTTCTCATTTTGTTTTAACACAAATACCCATTTGTATCCAACTAGCTTTACACCTTCAAGTGTATGAACTACATGTCCAAAAACTTACAAGTAAATTTAATTATGTTTGGATTGCTTCTTTCTATTTTGGCCAATCATTTTTACGTCGACATTCTTCGACAGATTTAGGCTCAAGATCCTCTTTTTCATTAATGATATCAAGCGATATATTATATGAAAAAATATTGTCGATAATTATTTCATTCGATTCCATCTTTCTTTTTTTGTAGAGACATAATTTATCGAGATCTCCTCATTTTTACTATTTTTAGGTACTTGAACCTCTTCTAGGGTTTTATGATCAGTTATGTCTATCTCCTCATTTTCTTTCTTAATAATGCCAATTTGATTATTTGCTCCTTTTCTTTTTCAAGAATTTAGTCTTTTAAACCAGTTGCTCCACCACCCTTCTGGCGTGCTATAGACTCATTTGCTATAATTTTAGTGGATTGTCCTGCTTGGACTTCAATCCGGGCTGGAGCATTTACAGTTGGCATATGAGATTTGGTTACTCTTTCTGAGTCAGTGAATGCATTCGATATTTGTTTTGCAATGTCTTGCAAAACGAAGTATATTTTGAACTTCTTGTTCATATTGTTTTGTACGAGGATCAAAATTCAATAATGACAATGCATTCCACGTAATATCTTTCCAACTGTTTAATTTCTCCCTCTAATACTGGAAACATAGTCTCATTAAAATGACAATCAACAAATCGTGCCATAAATGAATCACTTGTTAAGGGCTCAAGATATTTAATTATTGATAGGGACTCAAACCCAATATATATTCCCAGTCTCCTTTGAGGATCCATCTTTGTATGTTGTGGCATATAAATTGGAACATATACCGCACAACCAAATATTATTAGATGGAAAATGTTTGGCTCATGGTCGAAAGCCAATTGTAATGGGAAGAATTTGTGATACGTTGTTGACCTAATGTGTATAAGTGTTGCATGTAAAACAACGTACCTCCAAGCAGAGACAAGAAGTTTTGTTCTCATAAGTAATGGTCTTGCAATTAACTGGAGGCATTTAATAAGTGATTCAACAAGAACATTCTGAGTATGAACATGGGCAACAAGATGTTCAATGTTTATCCCAAGTAACATGCAATAATCATTAAATGCTTGGGATGTGAATTCACCATCATTGTCAAGACAAATAGTCTTGATTATATAATCTGAAAATTGTGCTCGTAATCTAATAATTTGAGCAAGTAATCTCGTAAATGTCAGGTTACGAGTTGATATTAAACACACATATGACCATCTTGTAGATGCATATACTAAAACAATAAAATATCTAAATGGTCCACATGTGGGTGAATGAGCCCACAAATATCACCTTGAAATACGTTCTAGAAATCTTGGGGATTCAGTCCCAACTTTATCTAGTGATGGTTTAATGACCAATTTGCCTTGAGAACAAGCAGCACACAAGAATTCCTTGAATTGAAGAATTTTCTGATTCTTCAATGGATGACCATGTGAATTCTCGATAATTCTTCGTATCATTATTGATCTAGGATAGTCTAATACTTGTGTAATACAAACATGAAGATAAAACGAATAATTTTTCCAATATTTGTTATTTGGTGGAGACATTTGATACGATGTAAAGATATTCTATATCATTGTCATTGGCAGTCTCAATATGGTACCCATTAAGTCGTATATCTTTGAAACTTAGTAGATTTCTCCTTGATTTAGTAGAGAACAAAGCATTATCAATAATAAATCTTGTTTCATTATGAAGCATTACATTAGCTCTTCTGGAGCCTTCAATAAAGTATGTTGAACCTCATATTGTATTCACTTTTGCTTTCATCATTCTCATATTTGAAAAATATTGCATATGCCTAAGAATGGTATGTGTTGTTGCACTATTTGCTAGGCATATATCTCTACCATTGATATTGGACTTATTTACAGCATGAAGTGAATCCATGTTTTCATCATGAAAATAAATAAATATATAATAAGTTCATAATAAGACATAATTATTATAACACATTTTTTGTTCATTAAATAAGCCAACATGAAAGGAAGAAAACAAAATACATTGAAATATACTAGCATAAAGGAAAAACACTGAAAAGATAAACATAATTTTAAATTCTGACATCGTTATATTAACTAATTATTATCATTCCAAGAAATATTAATTTCTCATCAGTTTACTCAAAAAAATCTGCAATGTCAAGATGTGTCATATCCAAAGGAAAAATATCATCATTACCTTGATGTAGGTGAGAAAAATTTATTTATATGTTCTTCTCCTTTCCTTTTAACGAGGACTGATATAAATTAATAAGATGTTTGGTCGTATGATAGGTACGAGACCAATGTCCTTTCATTTCATATCGATAACAGGCATTTTCTACCTTCTTGGTATCTCCGTTATGTATATTCTTCCCCCTTTCTTGTTTCTCCTCATTCTATGAGGGTTTGTAAGAATTTGATGAATTACGACCATTATAGTTGTGGTAATTAAACCGTCTTCTCCTATGACCACATCCTCGGCCTCTATTACGACCATAACCATAATAATAATAATAATAATAATAATAATAATAATAATAATAATAATAATTATTATTATTATTATTATTATTATTATTATTGCGACCATAACCATAATTATATAATTATTATTATTACGACCATAACCATAGTCTTCTCCTATTTGACTTCAGGGAATGGAGCTGAAACAATTGGTTGTGATTCATGATTTTTCATTAAAAGCTTATTATTTTGTTCAGTCACAAGGAGACATGAAATCAGTCAAAATATTTCTTAAAACCTTATTCTTTATATTGTTGTTGTAGGAGCATATTCGAGGCATGAAAAGTAGAGGATGTTTTTTCTAACATATTATCATCGGTGATATTGTCTCCACATAGTTTTAATTTAGAACTGATATTAAACATTACAGAATTATATTCACTTACTGATTTAAAATCCTGCAATCATAAATGTATCCAATCATAACAAGCTTTTTGGATAATAACTGTTTTTTGATGGTTATATCTTTCTTTCAAATTTTGCCAAAGAATAAGGGGATCTTTGATTGTAAGATACTCTATCTTCAACTCCTCATGGAGATGACACCGTAAGAAACATGGCTTTTGCCTTGTTTTGACTAGATGCTTCATTATCATCTTTAATGGTGTCTCCAAGACCTATTGGCATCTAGGTGAATTTTAGCATTAAGATCCATGATAAATGATTTTTGCCTGTAATATCAAGTGCCACAAACTCAAGTTCGGCAAGGTTTGTCATTGTTACTTCATAAAAAAAATATCAATATTGTTAGAAATTTGGTTATATAAAGATAGATTTTAAAACATAGAAAATATTTATAAAATATAAATATAAAACGAAGATCAGTATGTGACGTTGTTACACTTGAAAATAATCTTAAGATTTTGTCACATGTTTCCATCTTATATACTTGATCTCAGAACAGAATGTATAACATACAACAACAATAGAAAAACATACCTTATACTTCTTATCAACAAACCAAATATGATTATCTACTTCAAGACGAAAGCGAGGAGAAATTCATGCTTCTACTTCTTACCAAATATGATTGTCTATTTCAAGATGAAAGCGAGGAGCAATTTGTGCTGATAACGTGTTGTAAAACTATATATCAAGAAGCATACAATAATAAAAACAATATAATTAATAAAGAGTAAATAGAATATATAAGAACAATGGAGATTAGAGGGGATGAAGATGGAGTATTTTTATTTCATATAAATTTGTAGTTATATGTATGTGTCTACCATTCTCTTAATAATGCTCCTATTTATAAGCATATGTATATAAATACTTGTAAACTTAAAGGTCATAAGAAAATGTAGATTCAAATGAACATGGAGAGATTCAAATGAACTTGATAATGATGAATAAACATAATAAAGAAGGGGTGTAGGAAAACATCTAGACATCCACATACAATGCATGATTTTATAACAAAGAAAAAGTTATTTTTAATCCAGAAGCTTTCCGTCTTCTTTCTATACAATTCCTATATTTTTTATAATTTTAATTTTGATACAAAAAAAAATCATTTTCTTAACATTTCAATCCCTAAAATGAAAAAAGAAAGAGAAAGTTATCGTATTCTGGTTGAAGAGTGAGAAAATTGTAGGTTGACACCAAATTAGACCACAAAAAAATCAATTTTTGTGTCAACAAGTTCCATTTAATGAGAGTAATTCAATGGTGATGATTTTTTTCTATAAACATGGATGAGAGGGTAAATATAGGCTTGCGAACTTTTTTCAATTCGAGTTATTTTTTTATTTTTTCACCTATTTTTTGATTAATTAATGCCATAAATGAATTTACTTAAACTTCTAAAGTTTTTTCCGGTCAAGAAATAATTGAAAAATAATTTTTTAAATCACAAAACCATAGCACTAATTTTCTAGCTACTATCACGGTGGCCATATTTAGTACCGGAAAACAACTTGTCATCTAACATAAAAGGCAATGCATTGTTTGCCTCTTTTTGTTTCAAAAAATAATAATTACTTTATTAATTAATTGGGTATAAATGACTAAGTTGATATATGCTGTTAATTTTTTCAGTGGCTCACTTCTTAAGTTTTACAAATTATTAAAAATTAAAAAACCGTTGGATATTACTTTATTATATAAATTGTGTGAATAAAATTTTATAGGATAGAGATAAAATCACTCAGATAACTTATATTTGCAATAAAATAAAGCATCCGATACGATCCAAGTAAGGTCAGATTCAGATTTTGACGTAAAATTTTCTATTTTCCAGTTTTACGCTATTGAATATAACTCTAAATCCAATTGTTGGATCGAGCTGAAATTTGACATGAAACTTTTAGAGGTAGGGTAAAGTTTCAGATGAATCGGAGTTCACGAAGAACATGCGATATAAGTCAAAACAGGCTGTATGAATTTTGTTATTTACTTCTTTTTGACTTATGGACTTTCTATTTGGCAAGGATCCTTTTCCTATAAAGATGTGACAACTTATTTTGAGAATCTCCTAGTTCTACAAAGATCTATAATAGGCTGCAACATAGTTTCCAAGTGTTGAAAGGATTCATAAATGTTTCATAATCCTTTTCTTAAAAGAATTCCTTATTCATCCTAGCTACAACAAGGAAAGAAGACTTCAAAATTAATTCTATCTTCATATCAGATTTTCTAGTCTATTTGGAACTTCTTAATGGTGACAAATCTGATTCTAGCATATTTAGGATGGTAATTTTTGGATTTTTATTATTTTCTTCTTAGTCTTTGGGTTATCATTACTTATTTGGATCAATTGTAAGTGGGCTTCATATAAGTCCACCTAAGAGGGGTCCATTAGGGTTTATTTAAGTCTAGAGTTAGTATAAATAAAGGCATAACCAGACATGTAAATTAGATTAATAAAACTTCTTGTTTACCGCACTTTGTGTGTGTGTGTGTGTGTGTGTTGGTGAGATAATCTCTCTTCTATGGTTCTCTAAAGAACTGAAAAACGACTTATCAAAGAACAATTGTCTTCGTGGCGTCATCCTTATACTTCTCGTTCGCGAATCAATATTCGTTGGGTAAGGATTTTCATTTTCAATAGTGTTGATGCCTAGGTACAAGTTATCTTTGTGTCACATCCTATCAAACCTGATTTACTTGATTTTCTGGGAATTAGTGTCTTTACGTGTGGATTGCATAATCACGAGGTTCGCTTCAACATCAATCTCTTGAAATGTTTTTTAGAGATTCTACAACCTGTGATAATTATTATTATCCTGACCTTAAATAGTAATAAAAAGGTAAAATAATTCAAATACCAATTGGTAATAAAAAAAAGGTTTATAATTACTAATTTTTTTTTATAAAACATCAACATGCAGGCCCACATGAACTTTCTTAAAAAGATACATGTGTCCAAACGGTTTTTTTAGCAGAAATTTTGTTGAATTTTTTTTTATTTTTTTAAATTTTATTCTTTAATATTTGATTAATTCTGAATTAATCTTTATAATTTATTTCAATTTACTTTTTATAGAGTTATCGTGATCTTAAATAAACATCTAATATTTAGTTGGTACTTAATTTTACAAACATCTATTTTTATGGTCGTAGAATTAAATAAAAAAATATTAGTAAAGCCCATGATCTTAGTCATGAATTTGGTGTATTAAACCATAAAGTTTAGATCAATCTAATATATTGTTTTTAATATTTTTTCTATAAAAAATATCATATTATAATTTTTTTTAAGATCAAACCATTTTTTTTAAAT
>Ga0307515_10009640_pt1 | contig 18635 bp, 3 predicted proteins | sample 17_EM_MG_FD_194513 | JGI IMG/M metagenome (GOLD analysis project Ga0307515, IMG submission 194513) | Populus trichocarpa ectomycorrhiza microbial communities from riparian zone in the Pacific Northwest, United States - 17_EM | ecosystem: Host-associated > Plants > Roots > Unclassified | place...
AGGCTCCATACCGTATAGAGCTTGGTGTTAGAGCCTCGAGTTAGTACGCAGCAAGGGTGCTGGCGCCTTATTGACGCTTGGATATTGCGGTAAATAGCAGCGACGTGGCCAGGAAGCCTATAATATTTAGTGTAGTTAATTAAAAAGCTTCAATATTGTGTCGCCGTCTATTTAATTATTGAATTGTTAGTAAAATATTGTCCTTATGCCGCCTAAAAAACGTTGTGCGTCTTTAGCTCCGAAGCCTCTAAAGCCTCTAAAAGCACCCCAAGCCTAGAAGTCCTATTCACAATCCTTTTAAGCAATATAGTATACATATAATAGCTTATTGGCAGTAGCTACGCAGCAGGCAATGGTGCTAATTAAGGATATTAAGGAGGTTTGGCTAAGTAGCTAGATAGAGGATATTAAGGACAAATCAGGAGCCGTTTTTGAGGCCCGCGGTAAGACTGCTAAGGATAAGGCAGATGAGGTAGATAAGACTGAACTACCAAAGCTATTAGCTGAAGAAGTTATAAGAATAGGCCTTCCTGCTGTACCTTCTTTATAGGAGCCTATGGCCGCTGTTCCTAAATTAGATCTTAAAGTTATTAACCTTCCAAATAAGCTAATATTTGCCGCTCGGCGTGCTGGTGAACCTATTAGTAGGGTTAACGCGGATATTAAATCTAATGACTTTCCTAATTAAGATAAGGATAGTAAGCGCTTTGCTTACTATACACTGGTAGATTAAATTAGTATGGTATCTGGCGGGTATAGATCTAGATAGGACTTGCCGATTCGAGTATTTCTACTATTCTTTAGCATTAGTATATTTAAGAAGCTCGCGATTAATATAAACCTATATATAGCCTCTTAAAATGCTGGCGGATATTACCAATTAGGATAATATGCGGGTAAATAATTACAAGCGTAGAAGGAGACCTCTGCTAGCGAATTAATAATTTAGGTAGGGCTTATTATTTATATAGGCGTCTTTAAAAGCCCTTAGGTGCGAGATCTTTGGGCTATGGATCCTAAATATCCTAGACACTTAATTAGCTTATTTATAGGTTAAAAAAGATAGGAGCAACTTAAGCGCTTTTTCTATATCTTACTACCTCCACCAGAGGGCGTCAAACGTCAAGTCTTTAAGAAAATTGAGCCGTTAACAACTCCTTTGGGCGAGGCGTTTAAAAAGTACGTTATACCTAGATCTATAGTTAGCTTTAATAAAATAATAGTAAGGTTTACTAGACGATCTATGGCTATAATTAAATTGCCTGGTAAACCAGTACCTAAGGGCTTTAAGATATTAAGCCTTTATTAATATGGGTATTACTATAGCTTTATATTTACCTTACCTAGCTGCTTTTTTAGGCTTCCTTCTTAAACGGATTATTAAGATATTATCCTTTTAAAGACCTCTAAATGCGTCCTTTATCTTACCCAACAGCTCCCTCTTTAGGCTTATCGATTTTACTTATTTTTAGATAACTACTTTATAAATATTCCGTTGCTCTAGGTGCTTCAACAACTCGGAATTACTACAGCTGGCACGGCTCAATTAAACTTAAAGGACTATCCGGAGGTATATAAAAGGGCTAATAAAAGAAAGGAAAGGCTACCGTTTAACTTCATTACAGAGGTAGTCGTTAGGGCAGTTAATTCGGTGCTTTTAATTATATAGCAGGATAAGAATTTAGTACGGTTTTTAACAACAGTTCACTTATATAGTAATAAGGATGTTAATAAAGTTAATTGGCGTCGGCCGCGGGCATATAATTCCTTCTTTAAAAAGCTGGTAGCTAACGTATTAGGCAATAATCTAATTAAGAAATTGACACTTCCTAGGCTCTCTATTAACTACAATAACTAAATAGGTGGCATTAATATTTATAATTAGCTTTAAAGCTACTATACCACCCAAATTACTACTATCCGTACTTAGCTACCTTTATTCTTCTAGGCGCTTAATGCGGCTATAATTAACGCCTATATTATTAGCAAGAAGATCTTTTAAACGTCTAGGAAGTCCTTCCAAACCCACCGCCGTTTCCATATACGATTGGTATAGAACCTCGTTATTATAGGTAATCAGCGGATGGGCCTAGATAAGCACGATACTAAGCGTCTTCTTTATTAAAGCTCACTAAAATATAGGCAATATTAGCCTGGCATTAGACCTGGTTATAAAAATATTAAAACAAATTAAAAAACCACCTACGTTACCGCTAAAACCCCACTACCTATAATTCGACGGTATAAGACGCGAACTCACCGTTCTATTAAAAGCTTTATAAGGAAGCTAGGCTATAAGACCCTACTAAAGTGCTAGATGTGTAGATGGAAAGAGGCTAAAAAGCTTATAATAAAGGTTAGGCAAACGGTATATAAATACAAGGCCTATAGGCTTCCTTTATGCCTTTAGTGCTTTAACAATTTTTATTCAATAGGCGACGACTAGGTAACTATTTTAGGCCCTCTACTCCCTTACGCCTCTAATATTAAGACTCCAAAGCTAATTAAGCCTTTACTATAGTGTCCTTTTTAGCCTCCTTTAAGCCCTTCTCTACTACCTTTAATCGATCCTCTATATTAAATAACCGCTAATTAAACCGCTTAATTACCTGTAGCACTTAGTACACCTTATTTAATATATACAGTACATCCTCCCTTATAACCTTAAGCTGGTCCTTTACCGGCTTATTTTTATTAACATTAAAAACGCGTATAAAGTAGATAGGTGGTAGTAAATTAGGGGAGGACTCTAATGGAGAATTTTCCTATATAATCAGCAGCTGGTTAATGGAGGAAAGGCAGAAACTTACAGTCATAATATTATATATCACGACTTTGCCCAACTTCCTCAAAAAATATAGGTGTTTTTAATGGTAGCCTTAATGGCCTTCTGCAGTATTTCATCGGCATCACAATATTGACGCGTTTTGGTGAGGGTTGCTAATAAAATCACGCTAGCTAGGGTGCCTGCAGCATGCTAACCCAGGCAGGAGCGCCCAAAGCGCCCAATACGAAAAGTCACTTCTGCCACACGAAGGGATAAGTAGTTAGGATAATAAGTATATTATATCCTATATTAGACGAAGCTATTTAAGTTATATACTTAAATATATAGAGCAATGAGCTAATTAGTTAGTAATTAACCACGTAACTATATAAGATGTCCTAAACTTATAGTTAAAAATAGAATATATTAAAAAAGTGGGTTTTTAAAGATTAGATAGTAGGATAAAGCGTATTACCTAAATATAAGTTAGGTAGTAACTTATAGAGCGTCTCACTATACCTAAAGCGCTTTGCGCCTTCTGCGCTAAGATCTTCTTATTATAAACCGCCCTCGCGTTATTAGTATCCTATATTCTTATAACTCTATACGCCAACAGTATAAATATGCCCTTATCCTCGCAAGTAGTCGCTATAGCCTCTTATCTTAATAAGCTAGCCCCTAAAAAGCGTTAGCGTATATAATCCGAGCGAGGAGAACCGAGTATATTTTCGGCTCTTAATAGCCCTATCCCGCTAACGCTGTAATAGCGAAATATTAATATGTTAGCAAAGTTAAGCTATAAAGGCCTCTTTATTACAGTGCCTAACTAAATATTATGTTGTTTAAGTCTCTTAAGTAGCGCAAGCCTATTATTCCTAGGAAGGTAAGTCCTAGCGTTATCCTTTTTTTAGTAAATTAAGCTAAGCTTATAGGACTAGTCCACTACGTCGCAGCCTAGAGGGCGAAAGCAATTATATAAAGCCGAGTATTTATCCACTAGCACCCTAGCTAAACCATCCTTAAAAAGACTGCGAGTATTAATAGATACCCCTGCTACAAGATTAACTAATCTAAAAACACTATTTAGTAATACTAAGACGCCCGTTAATCCTATTAGGTATTAGATAGAAAGGAGTGCTTAGCCTAAGGAATATTTCGAATTAGACTTAATAGATTGTATATCTATAAAGAAGAGGTCTGCGTCTTCTTTACGATAAAAACAATTAGAGTTGGGTTCTCTTACGGCTAGCTTAACTACACCCAGTAATTAAAAGCTAAGATATAAGAAGAGCGCGCTATATCTAGATCCTTGTTATAAAACGCTACTTAAGACTAAAGGAAGCTATATAAATAAGGATAAAGAATGTCCTTGGATATAGAGTAATACTCTTTACTAAAGCCTACTTATAGAAGATCAGAACGTCCTACTAACTTTACGTTTTTCTTAAAGTGTTTTTAAGTCAATATATATAAGAATTAACGGAAGAAATAAGGCTAAAGTTATCTAAGATATCTTACGGTTAATAGTTCCATTAGCCAAAGAGCTCGCTAATTTCGGTGCTAAAAATCTTATATATCTTATTAAAGCTATAAATAAAGGCTAGAATAACTCTAACCCGGTAACTAAACCTTGTCTATAGCCGGACTACTTAGTTAGATTTAAATAGGAGGCGTTCTTAGAGGACTAGCGTAAGAAGCTTACCCCGCTTATTAAAGACTTTATCGGCGGCAACTAGTCTTACTATATGGCAACATACTATATATACTTCCCATTTCTTACGTATAAAGTAAAGTGCGGCGCTATAGCTCTTAATATCGCCAATTAACAGAACACGTATAGCATGACGCTTGCAGTAAGGGCCGTAGTTAAGCTCTTTCGCCTTATTAGATGCGAGAAGGAGGTTAACTAGGAGATTCTCGCCTTCCCCATTTCGTACGACTATCGTTTAGTCCAGATATACGGCCACTATACTGTTATTAATAGACCAAATACTATATTTTATCGCCATCCTATCCACACCTTTAATTTTATAGAACTAGATAAAAAGGAGATGTAAACGGCCTATAAATTTACGAAAAATGTGTATAATAAATAGATGCCTACCTATTTTGCACGCCTCTGTTTAGGGATTAATAGTTTGCCTATTAGGGTTAATTTTAATATTCTACTACTTTAGTAGGACTTTAGACTCTTATAAGATTTATAGTCCTACTATCTTTTAAGCTCTTTTGCAGAATTAATAGCTCTTATAAAAGATAATTATAGTTAACTAGACTTAGCGGCAACGACTTTAGATACCTCCTTTACCTAGTAAAGTGCCCTAAAAAGACGGAGAGGGAAAGCGTTTAAATAGGGTTACCTAAAGGTTACAGAGTGCACTTATTCTTAATAACTAATTAGCTTATTATTGCTATTGGACTTTTTTGGCTCTTAAGCTATATAAATTACAATTAAAACCTTTTTAAACAGAATTATGGTGTATAGTTTATTTAATAAATAATATAGAGTATAGAGACTGTAATAGTGACTAGTTTAGATAGTATATTACTATAAGCTATATTCCGCAAAAACTTATATTTAGCTCCCCGCAAAAACACTAAGCTAAAATAGTTAACCGTGTATATTTCTAAAGTAAGGTAATGGATAGAAGTGTATCTATTTTAGTAAAAAAACAAATGTTATATAGTATTATAATAAGATACCGCCTACAGGCGTAGGATGTAACGGCGCTATCGCACATTACCTACCAAATCCCACTATATTCTGCTAACCTACGATTAGCTCGTCTAGAGCTAGCGCCTTAACGGCTTACCCTATATATTTATTTACATCGGTCCTAGCGACCCCATTTCCCTTCTTCTTAGCTTAGTATCTTCGTAATACAGTATTCTACAAGCTTTGGTTTAAAGGCATTTATATAAGCCGTAACATTATACTAAGCTTACCCAACACTGCCTGGGAAGGCCTTAATAATATCCTACCCTAAAGGAAACTTCGTCTGCAACGACGCGTTAACGCGCTATACTTAGATCCTAAAACAACTCTATACTACCTAGGAAGGCCTAGATAATATCTTACCTTATAAGCTAGATAGAACTAGACCTATACTCCTAGAATTAAAACCAAAGCATATAATACCGATAAACTCTAAGAAGTTAACGATGGTACCTAAAGTAAGCTTATTTAAGAGAGCTGCCTTTACCTAAGAGGAACCTGAGATCTAATTAAGATTAGAAATTAAAGATAATAATAATATTATAAACGTATGCGAGCAGATTTACGCCCTTACGGCTAGCTAAAAAGCCAATTATTTTAAAGTAAAAAATATATAAGAGACCCTATAAAAAATCCTAAAAAGCCTTACGGCCCTATAAAATAGCCTAACTTTTTCTTCCTAAAGCCTTAGCTAACCTATTTACTCTACTAAATATAATAATAAAGCAATTAAAGTCCGTTAAGCTCCTTAACCCTTAACCCCTATCTAATAGGATAGACTTTACCTTTAAGAATTAGAGGATCTAAGTATAAAGAAAACTCCGCGCTAACTATAACTACTTCCCCTTGAAAGAAGCTAAAATGCTTTACCTCTTTAGTTAAACTATAGGAGATGCCCAATATTACCTTTAAGCTAAATTTAATGACGACTCCCCTGTCCACTTTATATCTATTAGTAAGATGCTATAGTATTTAGCTGCTATATATATAAACCTAAACAAAGTATAGGACGCGTGTTATAACTATAATGGCTTAATAATAAAGTTAAACTAATCCTTTACCGAGTTTTAAACTTAATTTTTACACCTAGTAGGTGAAGGCTAGGTCCCCCTTAAGAACTACCATTTAGACCTATATAATAAGCTAACGGTTTAACTATAAGAGAAGATTACAGTAGCTTTAGACGACATACTAACCTACTAAAAACTTGCAGCCTAGCTATTAATGCTTTGAATTTTTAACCTTTTTAATTAACTTATAAATTTCGGTATTATCTTTAAATTCTTTTAAAGGTTCAAAAGTTTACGACTAGCCCACTCTAATTCTATAAGCTTTCCCTTTTCCTAACTAATTTACTTATTATACTTAATCCGCCTTTAGCTAATATCTTATATATTTATTTTCTTTAAAATACTATAGATAAGTATTCTCTAGGTATTCCTACTACTCTTATCCCCTTAAGCACTCCTCTGTAGGGAATCTTCCTAATTAAAGTATAAACCTCTTACCTCTTATATCTCTATTAACTGCTATCTATATATAAACTTAGTATTTATATACTTCTTTCTCTTGGTGCATAATATATCTTTACTAAGTACTTCTAGTTTTTATTCTTTAATGCTTTATATACTTTATAGTAGTCGTCTATATATATAATCTATAATAGCGTATAGTATTATGGCTTAAATAAATGTCTTTAAATCAAAGCTTAAACAAATGCCATATTACGAAAATACTAAGTTAAGGAGAAGGAAAAGAGGTCGCTAGGACTAATATAAATAAATATATAAAACAACTGCTAAGGCGCTAGTAGTGAGCGAGCTAATTGTAGGGTAGGTAGAATATGGCGGTATTATAGTAGAATTTGGCAGGTAATGGGCCTAGCGTCATTATATTACCCCCTCTCCCCCCTTTTAAAAAAAGCCTACTTTTAGGCTTAGTTAGGGACAAGACAGTTTTAGGCTTATAAGACGTAAGATAAGAAGGAAAAAAGACGTAAGTACGTCCTAACTAAGTATAAAAGGCGAACGTAGATTATATGGAACATTAGGCTAAAAAGGGTTGCTGCTAAAAGTCTTAGCGAGAATCCGACTAACTAGAGAACTTTAACCGGCGGTGAAAGTTCCTAGATATCTAAAGGTCTTATATAACGCGCGAATTTGGGTAAACGTATATTATAAGACTATTTTTTTTTGGCTTAGATTAGAACCTTAGCGCGTTTTTATCTCTATACTCTTCCACTAGCTTATTATCTTTATTATACTAGCATCCTATCTACTTATCTGGGTATTTTAGGGATCTAGGTATATTAGGGTATTAATTATAGAACTCTTTAAGCTTCTAGAAGTAGCTTATAAAGTTCTAAGTAGGGTACTAAGTTAGGTCTAGGTTATAGCCCTTCTATTAAATATAGTATTTTAGTATTCCCTATACTAGTTTATAGGTTAGTATTTTATTAACTTTCTATTTATTATTGCCATTAACTTAAATTAGTAGGGGAGGTTTACTCTTTTATTTAAGTAGGTTATTTATAGCTTTCTATAGCTTATTTAGCGAGAAAATAGGGTAAACCTTAATTAACTCTAGAAGCCCCACCTTATATAGTCCTACTATTTAGCAGCCTAGCTTATAGCTAGGCCGTTTAGTTTTCTAATTTCTTATTATAACCTAAACTATATTACTAGGGGTAAAGTTAGGCCTATAACGGTTTTTATTTGCTTACTATTTTATTAACCTTTTGGCTTTTTTAAGATTCTTTTAAGCTACTATCTAGGCTTCCTCTAAGCGCTTAATATACCATTAAACCTTGCTATAGAATAGTTTCTTTTATATAGTCTAGGGTTTTATCTCGTAGGGGCGTAGCTCTTTAGTAGTTATTACAGTTCCGTATATATTAGTTAATATTTATAAATATCTTACGCTAGTAACAGTAGCTGTCAATAATCTTATAGGTCTTATTTTTACTAGGGTATACTATAGAGACTTAGCAATAAGCTTCGCGGATTAGCTCTATCTATAAGTTGTTTACGTCTAGTACTATAAGCCACCCCTAGTATAGAAGTAGTCCTTCTATTTTAAAATCCTAACCCTCTTTTACAGCTTATATATAGAGGGTCTTTAGGGCGTTAGCTATACGGTTTACCGCTAAGATAGGGTTAATGAGTTCTATTAGTTCGTTTAAGTCTTCCTCTATTAATACTAGCTCATTTTACTAAAAGTCTATCTTTTTAAGAATTTATAGATTAAGCTGTTTAGGATAAAGGTGAGCACGTTCTATATTTTACTCCCTTTAGGTTAAAGCGTTAGCCTTAAAGTTTTATTTACCTAAATGGTATATAATTATAAAAAAGAATTAGGAGAGTATTTTAGCCTAATAGGCTTATTAACTAGTAAGTTACTTTATTATTATAAAGTACTCTAGGGCTTTGTAATCCGTGTATGCCTTAAACTTTATACTACTAAAATAATAAATGGAGTATAGCTAATATTTCTTGATTATATACTTTATAGTTATACTTAGCTAAAGCTATTATTTTTAAGAAGGTTATAGGGTACTATTTACTATCCAGGTGTAGCTATAATAGGACCCTAGCTATAACTCCGTTAAAAGCGTTAGTCTTTAGTATTAATTTAAGGTCTAGGTTATAGTAATAGAGAATTAGGGAGGAGATAAGCCAATCCTTTAGTTCCTTAAAGCTTTTATACAATTATTATTAAAGATAAAAGATGTATTAATGCGGGTTAGTTATATAAGAGGTATTACTATAACTTTATAGTTATAGATAAAATAATAGTAGAAGTTATAAAAGTTAAAAATAATTAAATTTCTTTTACTATATAAAAGGGCTTCTAGTTATAGATTACTTTAACCTTTTTAGGATTAACTTTAATTCCCTTTATACTAACAATGAACCCAAGGTACTTTATATATTTTACTCTAAACTCACATTTTTTTAATATTAACTTATAAGCCTATATTCCATAGTCTCTTTAAACCCTTTTTAATATAAACTTAGTACTTAAGTTTATTATCTAAGTATACTATATAGAATTCGTTAAGGTAGTTAAAAAGGACGTTATTTATATATTGTTAGTATATAGCTAGCCCATTTATTAGTCTAAATAATTTTTTTTTATAGGATCTATAATAGGTACGGAATAATATCAAGTTTTTACCCATAGATCTATCTAGATTTAATAGAAAGTATAATAAATATTAAGCTTTATAAAGATCTTTGCCCAACTTAGGCTTATAAAAGTCTTATTAATTAATAGAATATAATACTGGTCCTTTTAAGTAATAGCGTTTAACTTTTAATAGTTAATATTAAAATAGAGGCCACTATTAGGCTTTTTAATAAATAGGATAGGGGAAGTAAAAGGGGCTTAGCTTAGCTTAATAAATCATCCATTAAGGTTATTAATTATAGATTATTTTATTGCTCTTAGTTTATCTATAGTTTATTAGTAAAGGGGCTATAGCCTAAGAAGTTATTCGCCTCTAATTAGATCATATAGTTATAGGTTTAGTAGGGGGGTAGCTAGTTAAAGGCCGCCTTTAAGTATACGTCCTGATATTCTAAATAGATAGTAAAGAAAAGGCGCTTAACTAGCTCCTTATCGGTCTCCTTAAATAGCCTTTTTTTTAACTAAGAATTTAGTTAATTTATATAAGCTAGTTATAAAGGCTTTATTGTCCTTTCAGTATATATTAAAGTAGAACCCTATAGCGCTAATTATAATAATATTTATAGTAGGAGTCCGCGTAGTCCTAGGAGGCTATATACTCTTAGGGATTTTTAGGGTGTTAATTATATTATCCCTCCTTTTAGCTCCAATTATATCTTCCTAAGGCTATCTCTTATATCCTATTAGTAGGTCCTCTTTTATATTAGTTAGATTTCTATAATTTAAAGGCCTTCTATATTACTATCCGTCCTACTTTTATAAGTAGAGTCCTCTTTAACTATAGCGCTTTAAAAGAGTATTTTTTTATTAGTATATAGGAGTTCTATCTAGCCTCTTAATGGGCGTCTTTTTAGGTAAAGACTAAGTTATAGTCCCTAATATCGTACTAGTAGGTAGAGTTAGCCTTTACAGCTAATGTTTTATAGTTGGTTTAGATTTCTCTAATAAAGGAGGGCAATTTTAGTTTATATATTTAACTAAATATTAAAATAAGATATCTATTTTTGGCTAAAGATTATATTATAAGACCCTAGGTCTAAAATGCAAAAGGGGATACTATATTAGTGTTATCTATTAAGAGAGATATATAACTTTAAGACGTGGGTAACTAGCTTACTAGCTTAGATACTATAGCCATTTATTAAAATAGGCTTCTCTAATTGGGCAGTCTTTATGTTTAGAAACTTGGCAATATTAATTATAAGATCGGACCCCCGGTGCTTGGACGGCCCCTAAGCTTAGACGCCCTACCAAAATCGGTGCCCCCTTTTAAAACTAACGCACAACTACTAAATCTAAACATTTTACTACACAATTTTAAAATCTTATACATTTACCTTTTCTGCAGCCTATTCCGCCTTTTTCGCTTATTTTTAACCTCTTCGCTTTAATTTATACCTTTTACTCTACTACTTCCTCCTTAGCTCTCTTAATTAAATCTATATTAGTATACTCTATATTTAGATCTGCTATAATCTATTTTTAAGTTTTTAGCCTTACAGAATATTAAGCTATAATTATAAACTATAAATTTCACTTTTATATATTATATTTAGTGTAGAGACTTAATTAAATCGTCTTCTTACTTTCTTTAAGCTTGCCTATAAGTATATACTATATATTAGGGCTCTAAATTAGTTTATAGATATCCTATAGCTCTATTAATATAATGAAGGTATTAATTTTATTAAATTAACCTAATTTTTGTCTTAGCAACTTAGTTAAACCTTTATTTTAGCTTATAATAATTAAATGTATTTATATAGGTTTTAAGGGTTAATACTAAAGACTTTCTACTTAAATTTAATATTTTTTGTGCTAACTTAATCCATAGAGGTCTAGTAGTAATATTAAATAAAATAGGGCATTATAATAGAGGTAAGAGCGTATAACCCAATTTTTATACCTTTTCTTAATTAGTAAAAAGTATAATTAATCTAGTAGCTAAAGTATATATGTTATGTAGAGGGTATAAGAGGGTAAACTAGATATTATTCTACTTATATATCTAGAAATTCTTATATATATAGTACCTTCCGGTTCTGTAACCGACTATTGAGGCTCGCATTACCTTATAACTCACCACCCGTTTCTTGACTCATATGCCTCTTGCCATTATATGTCTCATTACTGTATTACCCCTGTCTTTGATATCTACCTATCGATTGTTTCTATTACCTATTCATTACCTATCACCGACTAAGTGGCAATGGCGACCTGGTGGCCAATTAGGTAACAGTTACAAATCATCGTCGGTATTGCCGATAACCTTAGCCACCTATTTCTTGTATATAGTATACTTAATTTCCATAGATTTAGAATTAAGTCGCTCGTTCAATTCCCACACACTGCAAAGCTTACAGTTATGAGCCCGGCCTGCCTATCGTACTACATCTAATCTGTACATTCAGCGCTTACTAAGCAATTAATCTGCTACCTCGTTTAAAAAGTCATTACTTCTTCCACCTTTGCAGTGTCTTAAGCTTCTTCACCTATCAAACGAACGGACGATCGACCTCGACCGACAACTCTACACGACCGACAAACAAACTGACGAATCAAATCGTCAAAATAAGGTTTCGCCAAGACGCTAAATTAGACCCTGCCTGACCCCACAAATTCTAAAAATAACGACCTCTACCGAATCAAAAGTCAACCTCATCCTTAACCAGCCATCTAATTGGATCTAATGGTTCTTTATTGTATAAGACACTACTAAAACTAACAAGGTATAAAAGTACATCGACCCATCTAAGAAGAAAGACAAGCTTCCAACCCTAGAACCACCAAAACGACCTATACCTGCAAACGTACTACCCACTGCCATATCGATAGCTCAGCTAGACCAACACCAGCTTACTACCTACAATCAGCTCTACGCTAAATATAAGGACGACCTACAAACATATAAGAAGCAAGAACAGGCAATAAACGGTATTAACAACTACATCGTTTAATCAACATCGGTTGCCTACCTTCCTCTTATCAACGGCCTTAAAACGGTACACGAACAGCTACAAGCACTTAAGACTGCACTAGCCCCTACCACCTCAGGCCGAAAACACGAGGTCCTCAATCAATATACGGCTTTAAAATCCTACAATAAAAAGCAGAGCATTGAAAAATGGTTAAACGGTTAGAGGAACATCTACAAACTTACGGGGCAATTGGAGCTTCTAGACGTTCAGGGATTTAAGGCACACTACAATTTCATTTAAGCAATTAAGCCAATCTCTTCTAGTTTCGCAGGAGTACTAGAAGTAGACCTTATTAGGAAAGAACAGAAGAACAAAGACGCACCATCTATTATTAATCTGATTGAGGAATTTAAGGAGCACTACCGCATGCAGTAAGCATCTTCTACTGCTGCTACTAATAGCTCCGCATTTGCGACTCTTCAAAATAATTCCAATTTAGACTCTAACGTTAATCCTAATTCTAACAGCAATCCCAATTTAAATTCGAGATTGTATAGGGAATGCATATGCGGCCTCAAACATTGATTCGGTAACTGCTACTACATTATTAAGCAGAAGCGCCCTTAAGGATAGAGACCAAGGCCAGATATCCAAAAGAAAGTAGATGAGAAGATCTCGTCTATACCCTTAATTAGACGCGCAGTTAACTGGATTTAAAAAGAAGAATGGGAAGCAAAGGAGAACAATTAAAAGGACGTAGAATTTATAATCGATTTTGATTCTAAAGCCCTACCTTCTAAGACACTAACTAGCTATGCTGCCGTGTTTAGTACTGGTTAAATTCCATTTAAACTCCAGAATACCTAGATACTTAATCCTGGTGCAGATACCCACGTCTGTAACAATAAAGAAGACTTTACCTTCTCGTACCTAGCAGCAGAAGACGACTACCTAATTGCTAGCGGAAATTTCGAAAAGATTTAAGCTTACAGAATAGTAACCATTACTATTAATACACCTACTAGGAAGTCAAAAATAAAGCTATCTTATATAGCTCTAGCACCTACCTTCTTTATAAATATCGTAGCACTATTAAGAGCTATTAATAACGATATCCATTTTGACTTAGGATAAAATGTGCTATACCGTCTAGTAACTGGCGAAATAGTATGCTATGCAAAACGACTAGGGGGCCACTAGGCACTAATGCACAGAGAGCCTACGCCTTTAAATTCCCTAGATTCGACTTAATTAACATTCTCAACTTTTAAAAAAAGACATTAACTAAGCAGAATGGCCCGTAAACCAGTCGGAGCTATAGCTATAAAATGGCACAAAATACTCGGCTATGCAGGACCTGATGCTATTAAGCAGCTTCCTAAGCACGTTAATAGCGTAGAGCTGACCGAATTAACTACTGAACGAGCACCGCTTAAAATTGAATGTAAAACTTGCTTATTAGCAAAGCACACTCAGCAGATCTCTTAAAGACGAGAACACAAATTTCCAGCCACTCGACCATTTAAACGGCTTGCATTTAATATTATTGACCTTAGAGTACCTAGATACAACGGCGACAGATACGTTATACATTTCTATTACACGTATTCTAAATTTAATTTTATATTTACCACCAAGAATAAGGACAAAGCTACCGTCCTACCTACTATTCGTAAGACCCACTATTTAATTAAAATACGATTCCACTAGGATGTTGTCTTCTTCTGGAGTGATAATAAACGTGCTTTTGGATAAATAGGAGACACCTTACAGACATGGTGCGCAGACGAAGGCATTACTTTTGAATGCCGAGCACCGTATACTAAAGAACAAAATAGTAGAGCTGAATAATCTAGACGAACCCTTATAGAACGATTAAGGGCTATACAGCTGGAAGTATCCTTACCCCCATCTCTAGGACCAGAGGCTTTCCTTACTAGAGGATATACGCTTAATCAAACACCAAATGAGCAACTAAGATGGAAAACTCCGTACGAGATCGCCTACGGTAACCCGCCATCACTTATCTATATATACGTATACGGTTGTAAGACCTATATACTAGACAAACGAATTAAAAGGGGAGATAAACTAGCTCCTTATGCATCGATTGGACATCTAGTCGGCTATAATTTAACCAATATCTATTATATCTGGATTCTAAGCCTCCGCAAGGTCATTCGAACTAGAGACATTATATTTAATAAGACCTCGTTCTATAACCCTAAGGGTTAAGACATTAACTACCTGCTAAGGAAAGTATTAGAAGATACCCTTTAGACAATTAGTCTACTAGAACCTCTCTATAAGGACAAATCTAAGGACGAATTAATCCTATACACAGTCAATCTGGACCCTTAAAGATCTACCTTAGGTGTAGATTAAACAACTACATCTAAATCGAACGATTTAGCAGAGCTTCGTATAAAGGATACTAAGTAGTTACCGACACCTAGCAGAACGATATCTCCAGATTTACCAGAATCGAACACCTTACCACAAGGACTTTAAGATAATATTATAAATACAATTAAAGAAAGTCCTAACCAACTAAGCAGTTCACTAAAACCGCCTAATTAAGCAACTAATACAGCTCTATAAGCTAATAAAGTCTTAGCCAAACTTTCTGCCGACCTTATCCTACTAGAAGGATCTAAACGACTTTAACGTTAAGCGTATGCAGTAGCACTAGCCAATCTATCTACCCTATTTGGTTACTACGCTGGCTTTGCTATAGGACTAGTAAAGGATATTGATTGAGCTAGATCCTCATCTCTATATCGGGACAATCTTCCTCCTAAACTAAAGAACCTTAAAGAACTAAGAAAGTATTCTTTAACTACTAGTTTCTAAAAGGCTATAGAAAAAGAATACAACGACCTAAAACGCTAAGGGACATTTAAGACTATACCAAAGGCAGAAGCATACAACGAGTAGATCCTACTACTAAAATAGGTCTTTAAATATAAGCTTAATAGCGACGGTTACCTATAAAAGCTAAAAGCTTAATTATGCGTCCGCGGAGACTTATAGATTACCAAGGAGGAGACCTATACAGCAACCTTGGCTGCTCAAATATTCCGTGCCCTTATGGCTATAGCAGCCGCATTTAATTTGGAAATTTAACAGTATAACGCCGTAAACGCATTTATAAATGCTTGGCTAGACAAGCCAGTCTACTGCTACTGCCTAGAAGGCTTTAATTAAAATGGATATATCTTAGAGCTACTTATGGCGCTATACAGATTGAAAATCTCACCGCTACTTTAGTACAAAGAGCTTATTAGTACCCTAGCTAAATTTGGATTAAAACCTATCCTAAGTACTAACTGCCTATTTACTAATAGACGACTTATTATCTTCTTTTATGTAGACGATATTACCGTTCTATTTACTAAAAAGGACCTTTTAAGACTTAAAGAATTTAAAGCTAAACTACTACACCGATACGAGATCTGTGTACTAGGAGACCTACAGTAGTTCCTAGGAATTTGTATTAAACGAGATTAACTAAGTTAAAAGCTCTAGCTCTGCTAAGACTCCTATATTAAAAAGATAGCTAGTTAATTTAATATTTAACCACTAGGAAGATTTCCTAAGTTACTACTTCCTGCTAAAGAACTAATTCCGTCCAACCAGCAGACGAACCCTTAAAGAACCCTAGCCTACTAGCAACGAGTTGGTTCTCTTACACACCTAGCCGTATTTAGAAGACCTAATATTATAAAGACGCATTCTAAGCTAGCCGAATTCCTTATTAATCCAAATTAAAAACACCTTAACGTATTAAACTAAGCCATCGCCTACTGCCTTGGAATAAAATCGACAGCTATTAAATACTCTAGCGAAGTATTCGGAGCCCACGTCTACTTTAGAAACCTTAAAAGAGAAGATATTACCTTTTACGGAGCATCTAACGCAGTATTTATGGACGATAAAGAGACCAGACGGAGCTCTTAAGGATACCTTTTTATCCTATTTGGAGGACTGATCGATTGGAAGGCGACCCTACAACAATTAGTGACTCGCTCGACTACGGAAGCGGAGCTTCTCTCTATGTCTACTGCTGCTGTTAAAATTATCTGGTGGTAGCGTTTCTTTAAGGCAATCGGCTTCAATCTAGAACGTGAATTTACCCTACTTTGCGACAACATGTAAACTGTATAACTCCTAAGACAGGATACACCAAAGCTTAATACCAAGCTTCGACATATCGATGTCTATTAGTACTGGCTAAGATAGGAGGTCCAAGACAAAAAGATTAACGTACGATGGGTTCCTATAGACAAAATGCCTGCCGACGGCCTTACCAAAATCTTACCCCGTCAAAAGCACGAAGCATGGATAAAGTAGTTAAATTTGGTAGATATTTAACATCAAATTGATACTTCATCTAGCAACTAGCAATATTCGCAATATCCGTCACAGTTACCGCATCCTTTTGCTACTCCCAAATTGCATCCAAATTTCCTATTCTGGTATAGTCTCTACCTTCATTTTTGTTTTCTGCAGCTTTAACTACACCGTTAAATCTGGGGGGGTGTGTAACCGACTACTGAGGCTCGCATTACCTTATGACTTACTACCCGTTTCTTGACTTATATGCCTCTTGCCATCATATGTCTCATTACTGTATTACCTCTGTCTTTAATGTCTACCTATCAATTGTTTCTATTACCTATTTATTACCTATCACCGACTGAGTGGCAATGGCGACCTGGTGGCCAATTAGGTAACAGTTACAAATCATCGTCGGTATTGCCGATAACCTTAGCCACCTATTTCTTGTATATAGTATACTTGATTTCCATAGATTTAGAATTAAGTCGCTTGTTTAATTCCCACACACTGCAAAGCTTACAGGTTCTATTAAATAGGAATAATTAGGTTTTATTACTAAATAGCCTTATTTTAGGTAGGAAAATAGTAGTAAACTATATAAATATTATTTTATTTACTTTCTAGCCATTCTTAAAAGTGATATAAATTTAATTAAAACCCTTATTATATTAAAACTAGGTGGTTTAAGGCCCTTTTTATTGGGGGTAATAGCTGAATAAATTACAGAACTAGTTATAGAGATAATCTCCATAATAAATGCCTATTTATAATTTTAGAGCAATTATATAAGAGTTTTCTAATTTATTAAGTCTCTAAAAATAATTATATTAATATTAACCTTTAACATAATACTACTTTTACCTATATTTTATTCCAGTTTTAAATATACTTAATATAACCATAAAACTCTTAGATTTAGTCTATAATATTTTTTTTTGCTTATATAGTCTCTATTAGTTAGCTATATATAGATTTAATATATAGATTATAGTTTAAAATCCTATATATCTCTAATATATTTAAGGGCTTAATATTATTATTTTGGTAAAGGGTTTTGGTAGCTATATTTTATATAAAGAAGTAAATCCTTATAAGTCCTATTTAAGAATCCAATTTATAAGCAACTCTTTTTAAATAGGGGTTAATTGCTACTAGTATTAGTATACAAATCGTTATAGAAGCTCCATATATAAATAATCGCTTAAAATTGAATCTAGGACGTTATAAGCTAGTGTAGACTCTTAGATAGACAAATTTTTACTATTTTTATATTTAATAAGAACTTCTTATACTATATCCTTAATTTAAGCTATTTTGAATAAGAATTGGTAGATTAATTAGGTGGGGAAGTTGGTGATTTGATTTTGGTAAGACGTCCGAGCTTAGGGGCCGTCCGAGTACTAGGGGTCCGATCTTATAAGCAGTATTTATAAAGTTAAAGCTATTTACTCTAGTATTAATGGGGGCAGTAGTATTAACTTTATATTTATTTTAAGATACTATATATAGGGTTGTAAAGTATTTACTACCTACCAGCTGACTTAGGTTAATCTTTTTAAAATTAATAGGGTATCTTAGGTGTTACGGCACTGATACAGACCCTAGTCAGGGGCTCGGCCGAGCCTTGGCGCCATGTATATAGACGTGTCCTTTCCTCGACCTTCTTCCAGACCTCGTCTTGGAATTCTCGTTCACTGGCTACCAA